>Ga0070699_100004615_pt1 | contig 12188 bp, 7 predicted proteins | sample KBSK1503metaG_FD_65473 | JGI IMG/M metagenome (GOLD analysis project Ga0070699, IMG submission 65473) | Corn, switchgrass and miscanthus rhizosphere microbial communities from Kellogg Biological Station, Michigan, USA - KBS K1-50-3 metaG | ecosystem: Host-associated > Plants > Roots >...
ACGCGAATGGTGCCGACGATGACCGGCGGCAAGCATGAGCGAAATCGACGGGCGGGAACCGAGAACGTGCCGGCGATTGTCGGCCTCGGCGTTGGAGCGCGGCTTGCCGCGAAGAAGCTCACGAGCGAAGCCGATCGCGTGGCGGGGCTGCGCGATCGGCTCGAAGAAGGAATTCTGCAGAGCGTCAGCGGGACGGCGATCAACGGCGTCCATTCGCCGCGGGTCCCGAACACGACGAACATCAGCTTCGACCGCGTGGAGGCCGAGAGCCTGTTGATCGCGCTCGACCTCGAAGGGATTGCCGTGTCAACCGGGTCGGCGTGCTCATCGGGCACGCTCGAGCCGTCGCACGTCCTGCGTGCGATGGGGCTGCCGGCGCACCGCACGCAGAATTCGCTGCGCTTCAGCCTTGGCTCGCTGTCGACCGCAGAAGAAGTTGAGCGTGTGATTGAGGTGCTGCCGCGGCTGGTGGAGAAACTACGAGGGCTGACAAAGAAGACGGTGTCCGTGTAAGCGACGAAACCCACGAACACACGGAGCACACGAAAAAGTTCGAAAGTAGAATTTTCGATGCGAATTGTCGTCGCGATGTCCGGAGGCGTCGATTCGTCGGTGGCGGCGGCGCTGCTCGCCGAGCAGGGCCACGACGTCATCGGCGTGTCGATGCAGCTCTACGATCAGAGCGACGGCCAGACCACGTTCGGCAGCTGCTGCACACTCGACGATCTGTACGACGCGCGGCGCGTCGCCGCCGCCATCAACATTCCGCACTACATCGTCAACTTCGAGAAGCAGTTCGACGAGCAGGTCGTCTCGAACTTCGTCAGCGAGTACACGTCGGGACGCACCCCGCTGCCCTGCGCGCATTGCAACAGCGACCTGAAGTTCGCCGCGCTCGTCGATCGGGCGCGCGGTTTCGGCGCCGACGCCGTGGCGACCGGCCATTACGCACGGGTCGACCGCGATCCGGCGACCGGCCGCTTCCTCCTGAAGCGCGGCGCCGATGCCGCAAAGGATCAGTCGTACTTCCTGTTCTCGCTCACGCAGGATCAACTCGCGCGCGCCGTTTTTCCGGTGGGCGATCGACCGAAGGACGCCGTGCGCGCCTACGCGCGCGAGCGCCGGCTGCCCGTCGCCAACAAGCCGGACAGCCAGGAGATCTGCTTCGTTCCTGACGACGATTACGCGCGCTTCGTGAAGAAGCACGCCGCCGACGCCGAGCGCGACGGCGTGATCGTCGACGAGGAGGGACGAGTGGTGGGAACTCACGAGGGGATTCATCGGTTCACGGTCGGACAGCGTAAGGGTCTCGGCCTGTCCTCGTCGTTCGGGATTCCGATGTACGTGCTGCAGCTTCGTCCCGCCGACCGGCAGGTCGTCGTCGGACCGAAGTCGTCGCTGGAGCGGACGACGATGACCGCGTCAGGTGTGAACTGGATCGCGCACGAGCCGTCGGCGCCGGTTCGCGCGGCGGTGCAGATTCGGCATCGGCATCAGCCGGCGCCGGCCATCGTCAGGTCTCTCGGCCACGCTCGCGCGGAGGTCGTCTTCGAGACACCGCAGCTGGCGATCACGCCCGGACAGGCCGTCGTGTTTTACGACGGCGACCGCGTGATCGGCGGTGGCTGGATCGACTGAAGTCATTGCCACGAAGACACGAAGTCACGAAGAAGACAACCGAAGAGAAAAGGTTTCTTTTTCGTGTCTTCGTGACGTCGTGGCCGTCAGATTGTCGCGAGATGCTCGGGGATGTTGTCGAGGAAGTGCTCCGCGTCAATCGCCGCCATACAGCCTGAACCAGCGGCCGTGATTGCCTGCCGATAGATGTGATCCTGGACGTCGCCGCACGCAAACACCCCGGCGATGCTCGTTTTCGCGCCGTCATGCGTGCGGATGTAGCCGTTCTGATCGAGCTCGAGCTGCCCGCGGAAGAGCGACGTGTTCGGCGTATGACCGATCGCGACGAACACTCCGGCGACGGGAACTTCGGTCAGCACCTGCGTCTTGTTGTTGCGGACGACCATCGCGGTGACCTCACCTTTGCCGGCGTCGTGGATCTCCTCGACCTCGCTGTCCAGCATCCAGGCGATCCTCGGGTTCGCCCGCGCTTTGTCCTGCATGATCTTCGACGCGCGCAGGGCTTCGCGCCGGTGAACCACCGTCACCTTGGTGGCGAAGCGCGTGAGGAAAATCGCCTCTTCCATTGCCGAGTCGCCGCCGCCGACGACGGCAATGTCGTGCCCGCGGAAGAAGTAGCCGTCGCAGGTGGCGCACGTCGACACGCCGTGCCCCATCAGCGTCCGCTCCGAGGGCAACCCGAGAAGGCGCGCCGACGCCCCCGTCGCGACGATGATCGTTTTCGCCGCATGCTCGGCGTCGGGCGTTTTCACCTTGAACGGGTAGGCGCCGCACAACTCGACCTTCTCGGCGTTGTGGTTGACGAACTCGGCGCCGAACCGCTTCGCCTGTTCCCGCATCTCGGACATCAGATCGGGACCCATGATCCCGTCGCGATAACCGGGATAATTCTCGACCATCGTCGTGAGCATCAGCTGGCCGCCCGCTTCGACTCCTTCGATGACGAGCGGCTTCAGGTTGGCGCGTGCTGAATACAGGGCGGCGGTCAGTCCGGCGGGGCCCGACCCGATGATGACGACGTTACGCGTAGCGGCCATTAGAGATGCTTGTCGATCACTTTCTTCAACTCGTCTTTGTGTGCGATGCCGATAACCGATTCGACGACTTGGCCGCCCTTGAACAGCAGCAGCGTGGGAATGCCGCGCACCTGATAGCGCTCGGGGACCTTGGGGTTCGAATCGATATCCATCTTGCCGATCGTGACGCGGCCGGCGTATTCAGTCGCCAGGGCATCGATCGTCGGCGCGATTCGCTTACAGGGGCCGCACCACTCGGCCCAGAAATCCACCAGTACCGCGTGTCCCGCGTTGAGAACCGTCTCGTCGAAATTACCGTCTGTAAACGTCTGCACGCCGCCGGCCGCCACGGTTTGAACGTTGTCTATGGCCATTAACCTCTCCTCGTACGCTCGAGCGCACGTTCGTATATTTTGACGTACTCTTTCGCCGAACGGTCCCACGAAAAATCCTGAGCCATGCCTGCGCGCTGCAACGCCAGCCATCGCTGCTGGTTGCCGAAGCAGTCGAGCGCGCGCGACAGCGCCTCGAGCAGCGCCGCGGGGGAATAATCGGTGAACACGAAGCCGGTCTTCGGCGTGACGGTATCGGCCAGACCGCCGACCGCATGGACGACCGGGATCGTCCCGTAACGCATGCTGTACATCTGATTCAGGCCGCAGGGTTCGAACCGCGACGGCATCAGGAACAGATCGGCGCCGGCTTCGATGAGGTGCGCGAGCGCTTCGTCGAACCCGATGCGCGCACCGATTCGGTCGGGCCCCTCGGCCGCGAGCGCCATCCACAAGTCCTGATACCGCGCGTCGCCGGTGCCGAGCACGACGAACGACGCGTCGAGATGGAGTAATTCCTCGCTGACCTCGGCGATCAGATCGAAGCCTTTCTGATCGACCATGCGCGAGACCATCCCGATGAGCGGCCGCTTCAGCGCGTCGGCGTCCGATGGCAGGCCGTACTGCTGCAACACGGCCTCTTTCGCGGCGGCCTTTCCCGACAGATCGTCCGCCGAGTACGGCTGCGGGATGAATCGATCGCGGGCCGGATCCCATTCGCGCGTGTCGATCCCGTTGAGGATGCCGACGAGATCCGCGCGGCGCGCCCGCAGAATCCCATCGAACCCGAATCCCAGCTGCGGCGTCTGAATTTCCTCCGCGTAGCGCGGGCTGACCGTCGTCAGCAGCGTTGCATCGTTGATGGCGCCCTTCAGAAAGCTGACGTGGCTCCAGTATTCCATCCGATCGACGGTGAACTGATCCCATCCGAGATCGAGCCGTGGCAGCCAGTCCGGTTCGAAGAGTCCCTGGTAGGCCAGGTTGTGAATCGTGAAGATGGTCCGCGTGCCGCCGAGCACGGGATGGCCAGCATACAAGGTGCGCAGGTAGACGGGCGCGAGGCCGGTCTGCCAGTCGTGGGCGTGCACGATTGATGGGGCGGCGCCGCGGCGCGCGGCGAATTCCAGCGCCGCGCGAACGAGAAACGCGAATCGCCGCGCGTTGTCGGCGTAGTCGACGTTGTCGACCGCATACAGCGCCTCGCGATCGTAGAGATCCGGACAGTCGACGAGAATCGCATGCGCGCCGTCGGGAAGCGGCGCTTCGAAAAAGCTGGTGTCGCCGACAAACCCCCCGACCGTGAGGGGAAACCGTTCGACGAGCGAGCCGGCGTCCACGCCGCGGTATCTCGGCGTGACCACCGTCACGTCCCATCCGAGTCGGGCAAGCGCAGGCGGCAGCGCCCCGAGCACGTCCGCCAGGCCTCCGGTCTTCGCGAACGGCAGCGCCTCGGACGCGATCTGCAAAACAGATCGTTCGTTGAGTTTCTTTGCCATCGTGGTGATGTTTCAGATGTGGTGACGTTCTGTTCTTGATAGCGCCGAGCGCAACGGCGCCGCGAGGCGCTCAGCGCCGGGGGTGGGGCCCCGGCGTTTGAGAATGCCTGCTTTCCAGCGCGCGGCCTCGCGCGGCCTCCTGTTGCGCTTCGGCCGGCTTGCCTTGACGCGAGTAGACGTCGGCGATCACGTAGTGACCCAGCGGCGCGAACTCCGACTCGGGCGCGAGCTCGATTCCCCTGCGGGCGAGGGCGATCGCTTCGTCGAGGTTCTGCTCGAGGTCGAGAAACAGCTTCGCGAGGAACAGGTGCCCTTCCGCGAAGCCGGGATTGAGCTCGATCGCCTTTCGATACGCATTGCGCTGACCCTCGCGATCGCCGAGACGCTCATACAACTTGCCGAGGTTGAACGCCGCCTTGTAGCTGCCGGCGTGCAAATCGATTTCCTTGCGGTACTCCGCGATGGCGTCCTGGAAGTTGCCCCGCTGCTCGGCGAGGAGCGCCAGGTTGTAATGCGCCAGGCGGACGTCGGGCTTGTCGGCGATCGCCTGATGGATGTCGCGTTCCGCAGCGCCGAAGTCGCCGCGCTGGATCGCGACGACGGCGAGCGCGTTGCGCGCCGCCGCCAGCTTCGGCTCGAGATCGAGTGCATGCGTCAGCTCCGCCTCGGCGGCGTCGAGCTTCCCGTTGTCGAGCAGGATCTGCGCCGCCTCGTAAGTGATCTGCGCGTTTTTCGGATCGAGCTCCATGAAGCGGCGGTAGCCGATCATCGCCTCCTCGTCGCGCCCAAGCGCGCGGTACGCGTTGGCCATGTTGATCACGACGAGATCGTAGTCGGGCTTCAGCTCGAGCGCGCGTTTGTACTGCGCGATGGCGTGCTGGTAATCATGCCGCCGGTAGTATTCGTTTCCCAGCATGAACCAGGCATCGATGACCTTCGAGTCCTGCGCGACCACGCGCTCGAGCGCGTGCAAGCCTTCATCCGATTCGCGATCGTGGCGCGCCGTTTCGCGCGCCGCCGTCATCAGGTTGAACAGCTCGATCTTGTCCTTCGGATCGGCGAGGCCGACGCGATCGCTCGAGGCGGACGCCACGAACGTGCCGACGTAGCCGAGCGCCGCGAGCCGCTGACGCGCGTCCGGATCGACCTCGACATCCGGCTTCGCCGCCGGCGCCGTCGCGGACATCCGGCGTTCGAGCGCGCTCAGCTCCTGCTGCATCCGATCGCCGAGCGCGGGTCGATCGGGGTAGATGTTCTTGGATTCCGTCGGATCCTGCTGCAGGTCGTACAGCTCCGGACGCGGCGCCGCCACGTACTTGTAGCGCCCGGCGGTGAGCGCGCGGAGATCGCTCCATCCGAAATGGAATCGCGGGTACACCGCTTCGGAATAGGCACCGAGGCCCAGCTCCTTCCTGGCGCCGGTCATCAGCGGCACGACGCTCGTGCCCTCGAATGGCTCGCGGCTCTGCACGCCGAGCAGCTCCAGCGCCGTCGGCAGGATGTCGATGCTGCGTACGGTGTCGGCGACGCGCCGGCCCACCATCGAATCGAACGGTGCACGAATCAGCAGCGGCACGTGCATCGTCGCTTGATACACAAAGAAGCCGTGCGTGCCTTCGCCGTGCTCGCCGAGGCTCTCGCCGTGATCGCCCATCACGACGACGACCGTGTTCCGCGCGAGATCGTGTGTGTCCAGATATGAGAGCAGACGGCCCACCTGCGAATCGACGAAGGCGATCTCGCCGATGTACGGGTGGCCGGCGTAGCGCGACGCGAACGGCTCGGGCGGCTGATAGGGCGAATGCGCGTCGTAGAAATGGACCCACGCGAAAAAGCGCCGCGGCCCGATGCGGTCGAGCCACGCCAGCGCTCGGTCGGCCACCTCGTTGCTGGGGCGCTCGACGCTGCCGAGCGACAGCGACTGATACTTCGTGAGATCGAAATCGTCGAAGTAGGTCTGGAATCCCTGCGACACGCCCCATTTGTGATCGAGCACGTACGCGCCGACGAATCCCCCGGTCGTGAACCCGCGATCGCGCAGCCGCTCGGCGAGCGTCGTCTCGCTGTCGTCGAGAAAGAAGCCGCCGTTGTCGCGGACGCCGTGGGCCGGCGGAAACTTTCCGGTGAAGATCGACGAATGAGCCGGCAGCGTGAGCGGCGCCGGCGCGACCGCCTGCTCGAAGAGGATCCCTTCGCGCGCGAGCCGATCGAGGTTGGGCGTCGCGACGGCGTCGAACCCGTACGCGTGAATGCGGTCCGCGCGCGTGGTGTCGAGCGTCACGAGCAGGAGGTTGAGATCCGATGGACGCACGCCGGACGGCAGGTGGCCCAGCGCCACGCCGTTGACCGATGTCACAAAGCGCGGAGCGGAGCGCCACCATGCGAGCCCGAGAAGGACGACCGCGAGGACGGCGATGAGCATCCACGATCGCCGCTCGCCTGAAGGCTTGGAGCGCGAGGCTTTAGCCGAGCGATCGCGTGGCGCCATCAGCGAACCCGCTCCAGCGCCGCCCGCGCGTCGGTCAACGTCGAATCCAGATCCAGCGCGAGACGATACTCGTTGCGGGCTTCTTCGAGATGGCCGCGTGTTTCTGCCAGGCGTCCCAGCTCGAGATGCGCGAAGCCGATCTGCGGATTGATCTTGAGGGCCTCCCGGTAGGCCTGCTCTGCCGCGTCGTGGCGCCCCGCGGCGCGCGCGACGAGCCCGCGCGTCATCCAGCCGTCGAACGACGCCGGCTCGAGGCGCAGGCCGGCGGCGACGCGATCGAACGCAACGTCGAACCGACCGGCTGAGGCCAGCGTTTTGGCGGCGTCGAAGCGCAGCGTCGGTTCACGCGGCGCGAGCGCGATCGCGAGATCGAATTCCTCGGCCGCTTCATCGTAAGCGCCGCGTGCGGCCAGCGCACGTCCCAGGTACTGACGCGCCTCGAACGCGCGCGGGAACGATCGCGCCAATACGCGGAACCCGGCCTCCGCGTCACCCGGGCGATCGGTCTCGAGCAGCGCGAGCGCCTCGTTGAACGCCTTCACGTACGCCTCGTACTTGCCGATTTCGTGTTTCGGATCGCCGCCACCATGCGAGCCGAGCGCCATGCTGCCGCCGACATATCCGAGACTGCGCAGACGCTGCGCGATTTCGGCGTCCACCGTCGTCGGGGCCGCTGCGGCTTCTCCACGCGACGCGATCTCGGCGAGCGCGCGCGCCAGCCCGGTAGCTGTCGCCTCGCGCGACGCTCTGCGATTCTCGCGCTCGCTTCGATCATTTTTCAGGTCGTACAACTCCGGGTCCGGAGCGTCGATGAACTTCCACGCCCCGTCGCGAACGCTCCGAATCGGCGCCCACCCGAAATGCATCTCCGCAAACCGACTCTCCGCGTAAGAGAGGGGGTTCGACACGTGTCGGACCGGTGTCAGACCCGTGTCGGACCCTGCCAATAAATTGACGCCGTCGAAAGTCACTGGGGCTTTCACGTTCAGCAGCCCCAACACAGTGGGTACGACGTCGACGTGGCGCACCTGATCACGAACGGTGATGCCGGCCGGCACGCCCGGACCCTCCATGATCAGGGGCACATGCAGCGTCGCGTCATAAATAAGGATGCCGTGTTCCGATTCGCCGTGCTCGCCGAGCGACTCGCCGTGGTCGCCGGTCACGACGATGACGGTCTCGCGTCGGCGCTCCGGAGACAGAGCGCCGATGACGAGCGAGACGCCGAAATCGGCTGCCGCCACTTCTCCGTCGTACGGGCGCCCCGGGAACTTGGCTGCGAAAGCCGGCGGCGGGTCGTACGGCGCGTGCGGATCGTAGAAGTGCACCCACAGAAAAAACGGCCGCGGCGCCGATCCCAGCCACTGCGCCGCGTCGCGCGCGACTTCCGGTGCGCGGCGCTCGAGCGACGAGACGGTGACGTGCGAGCGTCCGATGCCTTCGAATCGATCGTTGTACAGCGCGAAACCACGCGCGAGGCCGGTTGATCCGCGGAGCACGAACGACGACACGAACGCCGCCGTGTGGTACCCGCTCTCGTGAAGGATCGTGGCGAGCGTCGGCAGACGGTCGGAGAGCGTGAAGCCGGCGTTGTCGTGGATGCCATGCGCGGTCGGATAACGTCCCGTCAGGATCGACGCGTGCGACGGCAGCGTGAGCGGTGCGTGGGCCGTCGCGTCGAGGAACACCGCACCCTGGCGGCCCAGCTCGTCGAGCATCGGGGTGATATCGCTCGGACCACCATCGATGCCGACGCGATCGGCCCGCAGCGTGTCGATCGTGATCAGAACGAGGTCGCGCGGAGCGGCGAGATGCGGCCGATCGGCGCTCCGACACGACGCCATCGCCGCCACGACGACGAGCATCTCGACACGACTGAAAAAACCGTGCGAAGCCACGCGTTCCCTGTGCGACACCGTCTATGCCGAAGTGTATACTCGCGCGCCGAGGAGGATGAGGCATGAACTGGAGACGGGTGGTTCCCGTTCTGGCGCTAGCTTGCGAGATGGGCGGTCTAGCGAAGCCGCTGTTGGCTCAGGCCGTGCAGACCGCGGCCCTCACCGGCACGGTCAAAGACAGCACCGGCGCCGTCCTGCCTGGCGCGACGGTAAACGTTTCGAGCCCGTCGCAGGTCGGCGGCGTCCAAACGAGCGTCTCCGACTCGCAGGGCATCTATCGCTTCCCTGCGCTGCGTCCCGGCATCTACGAGATGGAAGCGACGCTCGCCGGATTCAAGACGATCAAACAATCGAACATCGTCCTGCCGCTCGGCACGACGATCACGATCGACCTCACCCTTGCAGTCGCATCGGTGAGCGAGACCGTACAGGTGACGGGCACGACGCCGGTCGTCGACATCAAGAGCTCGGCGTCGAACACCAATCTGCCTGACTCGGTGCTGCAGAACCTGCCGACGGGCCGCTTTCAGCCCGACATCATCAATCTGACGCCGGGCGTAAGCGCCAACGTCGCTTTTGGTGCGACACAGAGCTCCAACGCGCTGCTGATGGACGGCGTCGACGTCAGCGACCCGGAGGGCGGCACACCGTGGTCGTTCTTCAACTACAACTGGGTAGAACAGGTGCAGATCGTCGCCCTTGGCGCGAACGCCGAGTACGGCGAGTTCACCGGCGTCGCCGCGAACAGCATCATTCGCTCCGGCAGCAACAAGTGGAGCGGCCTCGGCGAGTACCTCATGGAGCGGAAGAACTGGGTCGCCGACAACACGACGTCGTTGTCCGCGGATCTCCGCAAGACGTTTACGCCACGCGAGATCAAATCGTACTGGGATACGACCGGTCAGATCGGCGGTCCGCTGGCGAAGGACAAGCTGTTCTTCTTCTCCGGATTCCAGTACCGCAACATTCAGGATCGTCCGGCAGGCTACACGGGCAACTTCACGAGCGAGAAGGACCCGCGCACGCTCCACAAACTGACGTGGGCGGCTGCCCCGAGCGTCCGCATCGAAGGCTTCGTGGAATGGGACAAGTACGACGTGGAAGGTCGCGGCGCGAGCGTGCAACGGCCGACGACCGAGGTGACCGCGCTCGAGCCGTCGCCCGAATGGAATTGGAACGGCCAGGTCACATGGACGATCAACGCGAAGACGATGCTGAACGTGCGCAACGGCGGATACTGGGGATACTTCCCAATCGAGCCGACGCCGCCGCAGACGCGTAGCGGGCCGTATCCGCATTTCGACTCGCTCAGCAACATCTACAGCGTCAACGTGCCGTACTTCGGCCGCTTCGATCGGACGCGTAACGTGACCGCCGCCACGCTCACGCGCTACGCGGACAAATTCGCGGGTAAAAGCCACGAGCTCAAGTTCGGGTTCGAGTTCGAGCGGTCGAAGATCCGTAACGAATCAGGATATCCGGGCGGCCGCTATTACTACGACTACGGCGGTCCGTACCTCGTGACACTGTGGGACGGCTACGTCACCGACGCGGTGGCCAAGCGCGCGTCGATGTACGCACAGGACACGTGGACCGTCACCGATCGCCTCACGATCAATCCTGGACTTCGCCTCGACGTCAATCGCGGCTCGGTGCCGACCGGCACCGTCCTCTCGAATCATGCACTCGCTCCGCGCATCGGCGCCGCGTTTGACGTGATGGGAGACCACAAAACCGTCATGCGCGCCCACTACGGCCGATTCTATGACGCGCTGTTCGGCGGTCAGTTCGAGTTCATGGACCTGACCCAGCAACATCCGAAGATCACCGCCGAAGTGCTGGGGCCGAATCGTTTCAACGAGATCGATCGACGCAATCCGGCCACGAATCTCGGCCTCGATCCGAAAATTCGCCAGTCGTACTCGGACGCGTTCCTCGCCGGCGTCGAACGCGAGCTGATTCCCAACCTTTCGGTGACGGCCCAATACATCCGTCGCAACTTCCGCGACTTCATGGGCTTCATCGACACAGGATCCGTCTACGCGCCGACGCAGAGAGTCGATCCAGGACCTGACGGCCGGCTGGGCACCGCCGATGACGGCGCGTCGATCACCGTCTACAACAAGACGAATCCCGGCCACGAGTTCATGTTGTTCACGAACCCGAGCACCGCATTTCGCGATTACGACGCTTTCCAGTTGATTGGAACCAAGCGCTATTCGAGCAACTGGCAGGCGCAGCTGTCTTACACGTGGTCGCATGCGCGCGGCACGGTGGACAATCGCGGAGGGACTAATTCCGGCGGCGGCGGCACGCAGGGACTCGGCCAGAATCCACCTGGCGCATTCGCCGATCCGAATCACTTCATCAACGTGAACGGCGACGCGCGATTCGATTACACGCACCAGGTGAAGTTGGACGGCACCTACCGCGTTCCTCTGTTCGGCGGTTTCAACATCAGCGGGGTGTATCGCTACACGACTGGCATTGCGTGGGGCCGGCTCGCGACGATCCGCGGTCTGGCGCAGGGCTCTGAATCGGTTCGCATCGAGCCGCTCGGCACACGCCGCACCGACCCTCTCAACAGCGTCGATTTCCGTGCGGAGAAGACCATTCCGCTTGGATCGTCGGCGCGGCAAATCGGCATCTACCTCGATCTCTTCAACTTGAACAATCAGGGCATCCCCGACAACGGAGACCGCAGGGCTGTCATCGAGAACTCGGGGACGACCTTCGGCAACCCGAACCGCTGGATCAGTCCGCGGCTCGCGCGGCTCGGATTTCGAGTGATGTTCTGATCGGTTGCTAGTTGCTGGTTGCTCGTTGCTGGGGTTGCTGGATCATCTAGCCGCCCGCCCCCAACAACCACCGACTACTTTTTCACACGAGAGAGCGCGTCAGCCAGGAACTGACGCGCCTCGGCGTTCGCCGGCTGCACGTCGACCGCGGTCTGCAAGTACCGCAGCGCGCCCTGCGCATCGCCCCGCAGGGTGAGGATCCTTCCAAGCAGCAGGTTCGCCCGGAAATGGCGCGGCTCGAGGTCGAGCGCGGCGCGCAGCTCGCGGACCGCGTCGGGCACGCGATCGATACGCGCGTACACGGAGCCGAGCGAATAGCGCGCATCGGCCCACTTCGGCATTCGCGATGCGACGATCTCGAAATGGCCGGCCGCCGTCTTCAGATCGCCCGTTTCGTACAGCGCGACCGCAAGCTCGTAATGGGCGAACATGTCCTCCGGATCGAGGGCGATCGCCTTCTTCAACGGCGCGACGGCGCGCGCGTACTGCTTCTGGTGCGCTCGCGACACGCCCAGCTGCAGC
>Ga0070699_100004616_pt1 | contig 12187 bp, 14 predicted proteins | sample KBSK1503metaG_FD_65473 | JGI IMG/M metagenome (GOLD analysis project Ga0070699, IMG submission 65473) | Corn, switchgrass and miscanthus rhizosphere microbial communities from Kellogg Biological Station, Michigan, USA - KBS K1-50-3 metaG | ecosystem: Host-associated > Plants > Roots >...
GAGACGCGCCGCGAGATCTTCTCGGACATCGTCGTCGAGGCCGAGCGGCTCCATCGGCTCGTCGAGGACGTCATCGCGATGACGCGGTTCGGGGAGGACGAAGGCGAGGTCGGCACGGAGCCCGTCCTCATCCAGCGGGTGATCCCCGCGGTCGTCCGCTCGGAACAGGCTCGCTGGTCCGGGGTCACGTTCGAGGTCGACATGCCGCCGGGTCTGCCGACCGCGATCGCCGACCCGACCTACGTGGAGCAGGTCGTCCGGAACCTCCTGTCGAACGCGGCGAAGTACGGCGGCTCCGGCACGACCGTTCGCGTCGTCGCCGAGTCGGATGAGCGCGAGATCACCGTGACGATCACTGACGACGGGCCCGGCTTCCCGCCCGAGGAGGCGGAGCGGGTGTTCGAGCTGTTCTTCCGGTCGGGCCGGACCGCGGCATCGGCGGCCGGCGCCGGCATCGGGCTGTTCGTGTGTGCCCGCCTGATCCGGGCGATGGGCGGTCGGATCTGGGCGGCGCCCGGAGACGGGCGCGGCGCGACCTTCACCTTCACCCTGCGGGTGATGCCCGAGGAACCCTGACCGCCGATTCGGCCTCGGCGATCTAGGCCGCGCGCCGGGCGCGCGCTTTCACCGAACGAAGGCGAGGATCCCCGCAGCGGCGAGCGCGACGAGCGCGATGACATATTCGATGAGTCGCATCGAGCGGTCGTCGCTCTCGAGCGGCTCCACGTCGATGGGTTCGGGCTTGATCATCGGTGTTTGGCTCCGACTACTGGACGACGCCGCGCCGGTGTGGTGGTGCGACGTCGCGAATCGGAGCATCGCGATTGACCAGTCGCGTCCGCACGCATCGCGCGGGCAAACGCGTATCACGCTCATGACACGCGGGGGCGGCCGGTCCCCGAGGCGGCCTGTGACACCGCTGCAACGCCCTCGCGACGGGGCGACATCGCGGACGTGGGTGGCGTCAGCCCGTCTGCTCCGACGCTGACCAGCCCGTCCGCGCCAACCCTCGAGAGCCCGTCGGCGTCCCCGAGCGCTCTCCCGTCGGCCTCCTGACAGCCGGCACCGACAACCCACAGCGAACGACCCCGGCCCACTGGGCCGGGGTCTTTCGGTCCTCCTCCAAGGAGCGGAGAACGGCGCCGGGTGGTCTTTGCTGGCCCCCGCCGGCGCCGTTCCGCGCGGCGTCTGGTCTGTCTCCCACAGCCGCGCCGCCGCCCCCCAGGTCCCCATCGGCCGTTCAGGACCCCCAGATCCCCAGGCAATGGAGCCGCGAGCAGTGTCCTGAAACGAGGATCGCAGGAACGATGCAGCTGGGGTCCGCGACATTACATCCGCATCGCGCCGCCATTCGATTCCGGGCGCGAACCCTGGCCAGACTTGCGTCTGTGGACTCTTAGGCTCCATAGCTCAGCGCGCACCTATTCCGTCAGATCGTTGATACGCGATTCGGTGGTGACGTTGCCGGGCCGATGGTCGGCCGGCCCGAGAGTGGCAGCCACGCCCGGCCCCCCCGGGCTGTCAACTCCGAAATTGGGATGGAGGCTTCTGATGAGCATTCTTGCGTGGATCGTCCTCGGCGCCATCGCCGGGTACCTTGCCGGCTTCCTCGTCCGCGGTGACGAGGGCCTCGGCGTCATCGGGCACATCGTGCTCGGCATCGTGGGCGCCCTCGTCGGTGGGTTCCTCGCCGGCGTCCTCTTCAACACAGACCCGATCAACGGCGCGCTCGACATCGGATCGATCGTCGTCGCGACGATCGGCGCGATCATCGTCGTGGTCGTCGTGAACGCGATCGGCGGCACGACCCGCACAGGCCGCGGAGCGGTCTGACACGATAGCCGGCGAACGCCGGTCGTCGAACGGCCGGCACCGCCGGCCCAACGTTCACCTTGGAGCGCCCACCGTGTCCGGTGGGCGCTCCGCTTGACTGGAGTTGTCTTCACCCACCATGTCCGATGTCTACATCGACCAAGACGTCGCGGCCATGCCCGACGCGAGCGAGCAGCTGGCCCACCTGATCGATACGGGCCATGCCGTCCTCGTCCTGGGCGGGCCAGGAGTCCCGTTCCTCCTGCCTGAAGGTGCCGTCCGCGTCGCCGCCATGCCGGACACCGTGACCGAAGGCGCCTGGCGCGTGACGATGAACCCGGAAACCTGCGGCGAGCACCGCGCTGGACTGCGGTCGCTGCTCGTCGGGCCGACGGCGGCACCGGCCCGGCGCCAGCCGCCTCGCTGCGACGCGGTGGCGCGCGACCTGGCGGGCGCGGTGCTCGAGATCCTCAGCCGCGACGTCATGGGCTGACCGTGCCATCGCCACCGCACGCAGCGCACGCCCGGGCGGCACGTGGCTGCAAGCCGCCAACGGGTCGGGATGAGGCTCGCGACACAGACCGTCAGCCAGACTTCTCGTGGGTTCCCGTACCACTGGGGGTCCGGGAGCCCACCGATCATCGCGGGCTCACGGGTCGCCGTGGCGGGGCCCCTGAGCTGTCGGCCCATCACCCATCGGCCATCGCCGAAACCGCCGATTCCACGCACGGTCGCAATGCCGTTGTAATGCGGCGTGGCATCGGCGAGAGATGAAATGCGGCCCGCCGCGGATAGTCTTTGTCGCGATCCCGGCGCTCCGTGGGGCGCGCCCGGCTGATCTCACGTCTATAACCCGCGTGGGGACGCTTGTGACGGGGCGTCACCCACCCCGATCCTCGCGGACGCTCGGAGCCCCCTCCTCCGGGCGTTCCGCGCGTCCAGGGCCGAAAACGGGCGACGGAGAGTCGGGCGGATCAGCCTCCCTCGGTTGTCGGGCGTCCGTCGCGGTAAACGGACCATGTCGCTGGCTCCGCCGCGTAGTCGGCGATGGGGTCGCGAGACCGGATCCGGACGAGCGGATAGCGGTCGCGGAGGGCCTCCCCGATCGCGGCCGCGAGCTCGTTGTCGCCCAGGCTGGTGGGCATCAGGGCTGCGGCGACCGCCTCGACGTCTGCCTCGAAGACGCGGTCGTCCCGGGGATGGCAGACGAGGCGGAGGCCCTCACGCATCTCCGGCACCCTCCATGGACACCGACCGCACGGCCCTCAGTCCGGCGATCCCGGCGAGACTGTCTCAGGCCATAGACGAGCCGTCAACTGCCCCAGGAGGCCGCGTCAGCGGCGCACGAAGACCGGTCTCGGCGCCCGTCGGGGACGGAGCGCCGAGGCCGGGGTCGGAGTACGACGGTTTCGGGCGCGTCAGCTGCTGCGGCGGCTCTGTGAGGTCGTCGCCGTGCGGCTGGTGCTGTAGCGGTCGAGGAGCGTGAAGCCCATCGCCGTCGCCGGGATCAGGGCAAGGACGACGAGGATTCGGGGCGCGCCACCGATCAGCATCCCGGCGGCCAGGCCGACGGACAGGGACGCACCCACAGCGAGCATCTCGTCCGATCCGCCCTCCATGCGGCGCGCTGCTTCGTCGATCGCGTCGCGCGTCGTTGCGGCGGCGTCGGGGAGTCGGGCCACGACGGCTTGTGCCCGATCGGCGACCTCCGAGGCCACCTCGCGGGTCGTTGTTGCGATGTCTGCCGCCGTATCGGCCGCGGAATCGGTGGTTGCCGCCCGCGACGTCTGGGTTGTCATCACATCTCCTCCTTCGTGTCGGGATATGAACGTACGGGCCGGGCCGCACCGGCCGCCCGCGCGGTCCGTTCGACACGGTTGCAGGCGTGTGACAGCCGTGGCACTGCAAGCGGGCTGACACCTTTCGTTCGGCGATGACCAGCGGTGCCGCAATCGGCCGCGCGTACGTTCGAGGCAGGCGGAACGGCTCGTTCCGGAGAATCGGGAGAGACACGATGACATTCGAAGACGCCAAGGCCGATGTGAAGAAGACGATGCGCGAGGCCGACGAGAAGGCCAAGGAGACCTGGCGCAAGGCCGACGGCGAGGAAAGCGCCTCCGACAAGGTTGCGAACCTCGGCGACGACATTCGCAACGAGCTCGGCAACGCGGGTGACGAGATTCGCCGCCAGGCAAGCCACCTCGACGACGACACCGACGCAGACGGACACCCGGGCTGACCTCGTTTCCACGCACAACTGACGCCGCCCGCTGATCGCCGGCGGGCGGCGTCGCGACGTTTGAACCCGTCAAGCCCCTGCGATGCAGCCGCAACGCGCCCCCCGAGTGAGGCGGTCCGGATCGCAGGCGCGGCGGACGATGCTGTTCGTCGGACGGAGAAAGGAGGCCGGCCCGGGTCATGCAACTCTCCGGATCCCGCGCGAGCAAGGGCTCACACGACCGACGGCTCGCACCGAGATCCGCCGGAGCCACCGCGCCGTCGACAGCCGGCCCCGCGGCCGAGCTGCGAGCGGTCATCGAGGCGATGCCCGAGGCCGTCCTGATCTGCGATGCCCACGATCGAGTCCGGATCGCCAACGGGGGAGCCGATCGGCTGTTCGCCGGGCGACCCGTGCATGACCTCGATGACCTCCGTTCGAGGTTCGATTCGCTCCCCGCAGGCGCGCTTCCCGAGAAGAAGCTCACCGCGCGGCCGCGACACCTGCCAAATCGCTGGTTCGAGATCCAGACCGTCCAAATCGGGCGGGGCGAGGCGTCCGATGCGCTTCTAGTACGGGCCGCGGAATCGGGAGACGACGCGGGCGGCGCGGGGAACGGCGGGCAGATCGTGATCCTGCGCGACGTCACGTCGACCCACGAGGAGAAGCAGGAGCGTCGGGCGTTCCTGTCGATCCTCTCGCACGAGCTCCGGACGCCGATCACGACGATCTACGCGGGCAGCCGGGTGCTCGCTCGCCGTCGGAAGGACAGTGGGCGAACGCTGCAGGCTTCGCAGGAGATCGCCGCCGACATCAGCGCCGAGGCAGCGAAGCTCTATGACGTCGTCGAGGACCTCCTCGTCCTGACACGGGTCGAGCAGGGCGTCCTCGACCTGTCGGAGGAACCGGTCCTGCTCCAGCGGATCGTCGAGACGACGACGCGCGTGATCCGCAGCCGCCGCTCGGATGTCGCGTTCGTCGTCGAAGGCGCCACGAACCCACCGGCCGTCCGGGCGGACCCGCTCTACGTCGAGCAGGTCGTCCGCAACCTCGTGTCGGCGGCGGCTCGGTTCGGCGGGCCAAGCAGCCCGATCGTCATCCGGTTCACCCCGAGCGAGACGGAGGTCTCCGTGAGCGTGCTCGACCGAGGGCCGGATCTCACCGCCGACGAGCTGGCCTCCAGCTACATCCTGACCGACCCGCCCGCCGGCCCGCGGCGATTCGGCCTCGGGATCGCGCTGTTCGTCTGCCGCCGGCTCGTCGAGACGATGCGCGGCCGAGTCTGGGTGCAACGCCGCCAGGACGGCGGTGGTGCGGAGTTCGGGTTCGCGTTGCCGCGCTACGTCGAGGCGGACTGAGGCAGATCGGGGCGCTCGCCCTCCTCGCCATAGCATGGCGCGGACACGGAAAGGCCCCGTCCGGCGAACCGGGCGGGGCCTCTCATCACGCGGCGTCACCGATTGCTGGTGACGCCCCTTTCCTCTTCGACCTCTTCCTCGGCCTGGTCGCCGACGCCGGCGCCGGCCGCGGCGCCGACGGCACCACCGATGACCGCGCCCGGAGGTCCCCCGATCGCGCCGCCAACCGCGGCCCCGGCAAGAGCACCGGCTCCGCCACCTGCGCCGGAACCGGCCTCGTCGTCACCCTCGGTCGACTCGCCAGCCATCGCGCCGCCGGCTGCACCGATCGCGCCGCCGATGACGGCGCCCGGAGGTCCACCGACGGCCATGCCGACCGCTGCGCCGCCGAGGGCCCCGGCACCGGCGCCGAGCGCCTCCTTGCCGCCTTCCTCGTTCTCGACGGCCGTGCCGTCGTCCGTCTCCATCACGCGACCGTTCCAGGTCTCATCGTGCACGTGGCCCGGCTCGCCGTGGCCCGGGTCCAGTCGATCGTGGTCACCCATGATCGTCTCCTTCAGGATCGTGCCGGCATTCGGCCGGCGCCGCCGACGCCTCAGGCGCCGGCCATTCGACCCTACGAAGACGACCGCCCCGGGCGCTCTCCCTTTTGGACCGGGCTCGTTTCAGCCACGTGTCGGGGCGAGTCCGCCGGAGGCGCGACCTACAGTGCGGCGGGGTCGAGCTTCTCCGGGTCGACGCCCAGCTCGCGCATCGCCGCGACCGCCTTGTCGCCGGGCATCGCGCCGCAGCGGGCCAGCTCGGCGAGGGTCGCCGCGGCGATCTGCGGCGGATCGATCTCGAACAGCGCCCGCAGGTCCTCGCGCGTGCCACTCCGCCCGAATCCGTCGGTGCCGAGCGCCGTGTAGTACGAGGGCAGCCAGCGCGACACCATGTCCGGCAGCGCCTTGAGCCAGTCTGTGGCCGCGATGATCGGCCCGCCGTCCGGCCCGAGGACCGCCGAGACATACGGGACGCGCGGCGTCTCGGTCGGGTGGAGGCGGTTCCAGCGCTCGGCGGCGAGGGCGTCGCGCCGGAGGAGTGGGAACGACGGCGCCGAGAAGACCTCAGCGGCGATCCCGAACTTCTCGGCGAGGAGCGCCTGGGCCGCGACGACCTGGGTCAGGATCGAGCCCGAACCGACGAGCCGGGCGACCTGTGCCTTGCGGCCGAGGTCCGGGGCCTCGCGGAGCCGGTAGATGCCGCGGATGATCCCTTCGTCGACGCCGTCCGGCTTCGCCGGCTGCGGGTAGTTCTCGTTGTAGAGCGTGACGTAGTAAAAGACGTCCTCGCCCTTGCCGTACATCCGCTCGATGCCGTCGCGGACGACCGCGGCGAGCTCGTACGCGTACGCCGGGTCGTAAGCCCGGACGTTCGGGACAACCGAGGCGAGGATGTGCGAGTGGCCGTCGTCGTGCTGGAGACCTTCGCCCGTGAGCGTCGTCCGGCCAGCCGTCGCGCCCATCATGAAGCCGCGGCCCCGCGCGTCGGCGAGTGCCCAGATCTGGTCGCCCGTCCGCTGGAAGCCGAACATCGAGTAGAAGATGTAGAACGGGATCATCGCGTGGCCATGCGAGGCGTACGACGTCGCCGCCGCCTGCAGGCTGGCCATCGAGCCAGCCTCCGTGATCCCCTCCTCGAGGACCTGGCCGTCGACGGCCTCGCGGTACGACAGGACCAGATCCGAGTCGACCGGCTCGTAGCGCTGGCCGAGGGCCGCGTAGATCCCGACCTCCTTGAAGAGCGGGTCCATGCCGAACGTCCGCGCCTCGTCGGGGATGATCGGGACGATCCGCGGGCCCAGTTCCTTGTCGCGGATGAGGTTCCGCAGGATCCGGGTGAAGACCATCGTCGTCGAGACGGCCGTTTCGGAGCCGCCGGCGAACTCCTTGTCGACGGCATCGGACGGCGCGGGAAGCGGCTTCGAGCGGACGATTCGCTTCGGGATCTCGCCGCCCAGGGCCTTCCGCCGCTCGCGGAGGTACGCGACTTCCTCGGAGTCCGGGCCCGGGTGGTAGTACGGCGCGTCCTTGAGCTTCGCGTCCGGGATCGGCAGCTCGAGCCGGTCGCGGAAGATCTTCAGCTCCGCCTCGGACAGCTTCTTCGCCTGGTGGGTGATGTTCCGCGCCTCGACTCCCGGCCCGAGCGTCCAGCCCTTCACGGTCTTGGCGAGGATGACGGTCGGGGCGCCCGTGGCCTCCGTTGCCGCCTTGTACGCCGCGTAGACCTTCCGATAGTCGTGGCCGCCGCGGCGCAGCTTTGCGAGGTCGTCATCGGAGAGGTGCTCGACGAGCTTGCGGAGGCGGGGATCCGGCCCGAAGAAGTGCTCCCGGATGTACGCGCCGCCGGCGACCGAGAACTTCTGGAACTCGCCGTCGAGCGTGTTGTTCATCTGCTCGACGAGGACGCCGTCGACGTCGCGAGCGAGGAGCTCGTCCCACTCGCGGGCCCAGATCACTTTGATGACGTTCCAGCCCGCGCCGCGGAACGAGGACTCGAGCTCCTGGATGATCTTGCCGTTGCCCCGGACCGGGCCGTCGAGCCGCTGGAGGTTGCAGTTCACGACGAACGTCAGGTTGTCGAGGCCTTCGCGGGCCGCGAGGTTGATGGCCCCGAGCGACTCCGGCTCGTCGGTCTCGCCGTCGCCGAGGAACGCCCAGACGCGCGACCCGGACGTGTCGAGCTGGCCGCGGTTCTGGAGGTAGCGGTTGAAGCGCGCCTGATAGACCGCGCTGATCGGCCCGATGCCCATCGACACCGTCGGGTACTCCCAGAACTCGGGAAGCAGCCGCGGGTGCGGGTACGACGGCAGGCCCTCGCCCGGAACCGTCTCGCGCCGGAAGTGGTCGAGCTGGTCCTCCGTCAGGCGGCCCTCGAGGAACGCCCGCGCGTAGATGCCGGGCGCCGCGTGGCCCTGGTAGAAGATCTGGTCGCCGGGACCGTCGTCCTTGCCGCGGAAGAAGTGGTTGAACCCGACCTCGTACAGGCTCGCCGCCGACGCGTAGGTCGCGAGGTGCCCGCCGATTCCCGAGAACTGGTTGTTCGCCCGGAGGACCATCGCCATCGCGTTCCAGCGGATGATCCGCCGGATCCGGAGCTCGACCGACTCGTCGCCCGGGAAGAACGGCTCCTGCTCCGGGCTGATCGTGTTGATGTAGCGGGTCTGGGTCAGCGGCGGCAGCCCGACGTGGAGCTGGCGAGCCCGCTTGAGGAGCTTGTAGACGAGGAACCGCGCCCGGCTCTCGCCTTCCTGCTCGACGAGCTGGTCGAACGAGGCGAGCCACTCCGACGTCTCCTCCGGATCGATGTCCGGCAGCTGGTGCTTGAATTCGTCGAAGTACATTCGGTCCTCGCGGCGGTTCAGGTCGGTTCGAGACGGAGTGTCGTGTCGAGGACATCCGGCGCGACCATCGCCCTGGTCGCGGGATCGTCCGGGTATTTGCGGGTGTAACCGGCAGTCGTCCGCTCGATCGAGTCCGGATCCGTCGCCGGGATGGCGGTCGCGGGGATCCGCCGGCCGCCGGCGTGGAGCGCGACCGCGGGATTCGCCTGAGCGTCGCGGAACCAGCGCGAGTTCGGGCCGCGGTACGTGCGGACGAAGGCCTCACCGTCGTCGACGACGATCCAGACCGTCGTCTTCCGGGACTCCTTGCCGGGTGCCTGGGTCTCGATGTCGACCTCCTGCGATCGATCGAGAAGGTCGAGATCCTCGGGCGAGAAGCTCATCGAAGCCAGCGTAGCCGATTGTTCTCGGCGGCGACGAGATCCACCCCGGCTCCCGATCGAACGGCTCGAAATGTTATGCCCCTGCAACGGTTCTGCAATGTCGGCCGGGACCGACCATGACGGCAAGCGCCCGACGATGGAGGCCGGTTGCCCCGGGAGGCACTTGAGATGGACCTCACCCAGCGGTCCCCAACCACGGAGACAAACGGCTATGACCCACGAACATGATCACGACACCGTCGTCGTCGACAGCGGCGGCGGCAGCTCGAGCACCGGCGCGATCCTCGGAGTGATCGGCGTCATCATCCTGCTCGTGGCGGTCTGGTACTTCGCCCTCGGGCCGGGTTCCACCCCGTCGACGATCGACAACTCGAACGACAACACGATCAACCCGCCGGCCGTCCAGTCGGCGGCCCCGGGCGGATCGGCCGCCCCGTAAGCACAGCGACCACGATGCGCCGGACGGTTCCAAGGATCGTCCGGCGCACGACTTGCATGGATGGGTCACCATCAGGCCCCAAACTCGGAGGTGTGGCGTGGGTACGCAACCACTGGTCCTCGTCGCGGATGACGAGCCGCGAATCACGAAGCTCGTCTCGATTGCCCTCAGCGAGGAGGGATTCCGCGTCGTAACGGCGACCGGCGGTGAGGACGCCCTGGCCAAGGCCGAGGAAGTGCGGCCCGACATCGTGCTTCTCGATATCGTCATGCCGGACCTCGACGGCATCGAGGTGATGCGCCAGCTCCGCGAGCAGCGACCCGTGCCGGTCATCCTGCTGACGGCGAAGGGCGCGACGGCCGACAAGGCCAAGGGCCTCGACCTCGGGGCCGACGACTACATCGCCAAGCCGTTCCACCCCGACGAGCTCGCCGCCCGCGTCCGCGCGGTGATCCGTCGCTCGTCCGGCGTCGAGCCGGGCGCCGGCGTCCTCGCCTTCGACGACGTCGAGATCGACCTCGAGCGCCGGATGGTCCGCCGCAACGGCGAGCTCGTCCAGCTCTCCCGGACCGAGTGGCTACTCCTCCAACACCTCGCGACCCACCCCGGCAAGGTCGTCCTCCACACCGAGCTCCTGACGAAGGTCTGGGGCCCGGAGTACCGCGACGACCTCCAGTACCTCCGGGTCTGGATCAGCCGGGTCCGCCGCAAGCTCGGCGCGAAGCCGGGCGAGCCGGGCCGAATCAAGACGTTCCAGGGGATCGGCTATCTGCTGGACGTCGAGAGCCCCGGTCCCGCCGGCCGCAGCGAAACGCCCACTGGCGATGCTGAGCCACTCGAAACGACAACCTCCAGCGCGTCCGCGACGCCGGAGGTCACCCCGGTCGGCTGAACCCGGCCCGATCACGGGCCGATCAACCGTCATTCACCTGCAAGGCGCCCGGTCGGGCGCCTTGCGGCCGTGTAGCGAGCCTCGCCCCACCCTTGAGCCACGCCAATCGGGCGTAACGCTCGGATGGGAGGCAATCTGACATGACCTACGACGAGAGAACCGTCGTCCATCGAGACGAAACACCCGACCTTGATCACGGAACGGCCGTGCGCAGCCGCACCGTCCGGGTCCGGCCCAGCGGCGGCGAGATCGCCAGTCGCGTCGTCGTCCTGCTGTTCGGGATCGTCCAGGTCCTGATCATCCTCCGGATGGTCTTCCTGCTCCTCGACGCCCGCGAGGGCAACGACCTCGTGGCGTTCATCCTCAACTCCAGCCAGCTCTTCGTCGCGCCGTTCGAGGGCATGCTCCGGACGAACGCGCTCACGGCTGGTGGGTCCGTCTTCGACGTGGCCGCGGTCCTGGCCCTCCTCGGCTGGACCCTCCTCGAGGCGCTGATCCTCGCCGCGGTCGGTGTCTTCCGGCGCGAGTCCGCCTGACCCGCCGACCCGACCTCGCTCCCCTCCTCCTCGCGGCGGCGACACCACCGGTGTCGTCGCCGCTTCTTGATTCCCGGCCGGTCGTGGCGCCGGCCAAAAGCCCGCTCGCGGCGCCTGCGCTAGCCTTCGCGGGTGCAGCGCTACGATCCGACGACCGCCCTGATCGTCATCGACGTCCAGAACGATTTCGCCGACCCCGCCGGCTCCCTGTCGGTCGCGGGTGCCGCAACGATCATCCCCAAGATCAACGATGCGATCGCGGCGGCGTCCCGAGCCGGGGCGATGATCGTCCTCACCCAGGATTGGCACCCGCCATTCACGCCGCATTTCGCGAAGGACGGCGGGATCTGGCCCGTTCACTGCGTCGCCGAGACATGGGGCGCCGAGCTGCATCCGTCGCTCGCCGTGACCCGGGACGCACCTCGTGTCCGAAAGGGCACGAACGGCGAGGACGGCTATTCCGGGTTCACGATGCGCGATCCAGTGACGGGCGAGACGAAGCCGACCGAGCTCGACGCGCTCCTTCGCGAGCGCGGGATCGAGCGGGTCGTGGTCTGCGGCCTCGCCACCGATTACTGCGTGAACGCGACGGCGCTCGACGCGATCCGGCTCGGCTACGAGACGTTCTACCTCGAGGATGCGGTCGCCGCCGTCGACCTCGCGCCGGGAGACGGCGCACGGGCGCGGGCGGCGATGGTCAATGCCGGCTGCCTCCCGTGGCAGGTCCCGGCGCACTGACCGGCCGCCGAACCCGAGATGCAGGTCCACCTCGTCGACGCGACGTATGAGCTCTTCCGGGCGCACTACGCGCCGCGGCCGGACGTCCGCGGCCGGGACGGCGTGATCCTGTCGGGCGTGTCCGGGCTTTGCGACCAGCTCCTCTACCTGCTCCGCGAGGAGGGCGCGACGCACGTCGGGTGCGCCACGGACCGGGTCATCGAATCGTTCCGCAACGATCTCTATCCCGGCTACAAGTCGAGCGCGGGCATGCCGCCCGAGCTCCTCGCCCAGTTCCCGGTCGCGGAGGCGGCGATCGAGGCGCTCGGGCTCGTGCTCTGGCCGATGGTCGAGTGGGAGGCGGACGACGCGATCGCGGCGGCGGCCGGCCGGTTCTCGGCTGACCCGGCCGTGGAGCGGATCCTCGTCTGCACGCCGGACAAGGACATG
>Ga0070699_100004617_pt1 | contig 12185 bp, 9 predicted proteins | sample KBSK1503metaG_FD_65473 | JGI IMG/M metagenome (GOLD analysis project Ga0070699, IMG submission 65473) | Corn, switchgrass and miscanthus rhizosphere microbial communities from Kellogg Biological Station, Michigan, USA - KBS K1-50-3 metaG | ecosystem: Host-associated > Plants > Roots >...
GACTACCGGTGGTCGTCGCTCGTCATCGGCATTGTGAAGAGTCCCGCCTTTCTGATGCGGGCGCCCAAGGTGAGTACGAATTGATGCGAATGCAAAATGCAAAATGCAAAATGCAAACTGCAAACACGACTTGATTGCAGCATCCGGGTGACTGTTGTTGCGGTTTCATCTGGCTGTGACCTGCCAGGTATTGTTTGAATTTTGACTTTTGCATTTTGAATTACGGGAGCAACAACGATGTCTTTCCTGACTGCCAAAGCGTTACCGCGACGGACGATCCTGCGTGGCCTCGGCGCGGCTGTCGCGCTGCCGTTTCTCGACGCGATGCTTCCGGCAGCGTCACTGCGTGCACGTGCAGCTGCCGCCCCCGTACACCGGTTCCAGACCTTCTATGTGCCCAACGGGATGGCGATGGAGTACTGGACGCCGAAGGGCGCGGGCAGCACGTTCGAGCTGTCGCCGATTCTCGAGCCGCTGACGCCGTTCCGCGATCAGCTGCTGGTGCTCTCGGGACTCAAAGCGAACTGGAACTACATCCACGCGGGAGCGTCAGGGTCGTTTCTCACCGGCACGACGCGCGGGGGCCGCACCGAGGTCGAGATCTTCGCGGACGTGTCGATGGACCAGATCCTCGCGAGGCGGTTCGCCAGCGAGACGCAGGTCGCGTCGCTCGAGCTCGCGATGGATGCGCCGAACAATGCCGGCGCCTGCACGGGTAATCTGAGCTGCGTCTACACGCACACGTTGTGCTGGCGCAACGCCACGCAGCCGCTGCCGATGGAATACAACCCGCGCGCGGTCTTCGAGAAGCTCTTTGGCGACACCGGCAGCACGGACGCGGCGGCGCGCGAAAAGCGATTGAAAGAGCAGAAGAGCATTCTCGACTCGGTCACCGAAAAACTGGCGAAGCTCAGGAGGGAGCTCGGTCCGGACGACCAGGCCAAGATGAACCAGTACACCGAGTCGGTTCGCGACGTCGAGCGGCGCATCGCGAAGGCCGAAGAACAGGCCGGGATCGAGCTGCCGTCGCTGGATCAGCCGCAGGGCGTGCCGCCCGTGTTCGAAGATCACCTCGCGTTGATGCTGGACCTGCAGCTGCTCGCGCTGCAGTCAGACCTGACGCGCGTCATTTCGTTCATGATCGGCAAGGAACAGAGCGCGCGCCCGTACCCGCAGGTCGGCGTGCCCGAGGCGCATCATCCGCTGTCGCACCACAGCAACGTGCCTGAGCTCATCGCGCACATGTCGAAGATCAATCGCTACCACACCGAGCTCTTCTCGAAGTACCTGGCAAAGCTGCGCGCCACCCGGGATGGCGACGGCTCGCTGCTCGATCACATGACGATCCTGTACGGGGCGGGCATCTCGAACAGCAACGCGCATTCCGGCGACAACCTGCCGATCCTTGTGGTGGGCGGCGGAGCAGGGAGGCTGAAGGGAGGCCGGCACCTGCAATATACGGACAAACCGCCGATGGCCAACCTGCTGGTCACGCTCATGGACAAGCTCGACGTGCCCGTCGAGCGGCTGGGCGGCAGCACGGGCCACCTGCCGATCGATACGGTCTCCCTGTAGCGGGTCACTGAGAGAGGTCGAATGCAGGCTCCTGGAGTAACCACGAAGATCACGAATGACGCGAAGGTCACGAAAGACCTTTTGTCTTTCGTGCTTGCGTCGCTCCTCGTGGCGGGGCTCGTCGTCATTGGGCATGCCGCCACGGTGTACGCGGCGGAGCGAACGCCGCTGATCGAGGCGGCCAGGAATGCCGACGCCGATGCACTGCGCGCGGTGCTGAAGCAACGTGTCGACGTGAACGCGGCCGCGGCAGACGGAACGACCGCGCTGCACTGGGCGAGCTATCGCGACGCGGGGGAAAGTGCGGATCTGTTGATCCGCGCCGGCGCCAATGTGAATGCGGCCAACGATCTCGGCGCCACGCCGCTCTGGATGGCGAGCCTGAACGGCAGCGTGGCCATGGTCGGGAGGCTCCTCGGGGCCGGGGCCAATCCAAACCTCGCGCTGCTCCTCGGCGAAACGCCGCTGATGATCGCCTCCCGTTCGGGCAATCCCCTCGTCATCACGCAGTTGATCGACAAGGGTGCGAACGTGAACGCACGCGGTCCGCGCGGCCAGACCGCGCTCATGTGGGCGGTCTCACAGCAGCACCCTGAAGTCGTCAAGGTCCTTCTGGCCCGCGGCGCCGATCTCGGCGCCCGCTCCGATACGTGGAGCCAGATGATGGCCGCGCCGCCGCACGGGAAGCCCGAATACAACCGGTTGATTCCGCACGGCGGCGATACGGCACTGATGTTTGCCGCGCGCGTGGGGGATCTCGCGTCGGCCACGCTGCTGCTCGCGGCGGGCGCCAATGTGAACGACGCGGATGCCTGGGGCGTGAGCGCGACGACGCTCGCCGCCCACTCCGGGTTCACCGAGCTCGTCGCGTTGCTGCTCGACAAGGGCGCCGACACAAACGCGGCTGGCCCGGGGTTTACGGCGCTCCACGAGGCGATCATGCGTCGCGACGAGAAAATGGTGAGCGCGCTTCTCGCGCACGGCGCGAATCCGAACACGCCGCTTCAAACCTGGACGCCTGAGCGTCGATCGTCCGACGACTTCAACTTTGCGCCGGCGCTCGTCGGCGCGAGTCCGTTCTGGCTCGCGGCGCGCTTCGCCGAGCCGGGCGTGATGCGTCTCCTCGTGAAGCACGGCGCCGATCCGCTCTTCGTCCACCGCAACGAGTACTACGCGATTGACCTCAACGATCGACGCACGCAGGCGACGACCGCGGTGATGGCCGCGGTGGGCATCGGCGGCGGACGCGCATGGGCTCGGCCGGATCCGGCCGAGCACGAAGCGTTGATCCTAGAGAGCGTGAAGCTGGCGATCGAGCTTGGCGTTGACGTGAATGCGGTCAACACCGACGGCCGGACTGCGCTTGATGCCGCAAAGGCGTTTTCGCTCAAGTCTGTGGTGACTCTCCTCGTCGAGAAGGGCGCGAGAGAGGGTAAGAAGTGATACGATTGGCCGCCATAAGACCTGAGGTCCAGTCCTATGCGAAATTGGCTTAGCGACTCGGTCATTGCAGGAGTCACGGTAGCAGTCGTCCTGATGCTAGCCGCGATGTCGGGTCATGCTCAGGCCCCCGCCTACCGTGCGCCGCGGACCGCGGATGGAAAGCCCAACCTTAACGGGATCTGGCAGGCCCTCAACACTGCAAATTGGGATCTCCAGAGCCACGCCGCCGGCAAGGGTCCCGTTCCCTCGCTCGGAGCGGCCTTCGCTGTGCCGCCGGGCCTGGGCGTGGTCGAAGGCGAGGAGATCCCCTATCTACCGGCGGCGGTTGCCAAAAAGAAGAGCAATCAGGCGAGTTGGACGACGCTCGACCCGGAGGTCAAGTGTTATCTGCCGGGCGTGCCACGTGCCACCTATCTCCCTCATCCCTTTCAAATCGTCCAGTCGCAGCAGAACATCCTGATTAACTACGAGTACGCTGACGCGGTCCGCATCATTAACATGGGCGCACCGACGAAGGCTCCCGGGGACAGTTGGATGGGGTGGTCCAACGGGCGGTGGGAAGGCGAAACGCTGGTGGTCGACGTGACAAGTCTCATGGAGAACACATGGTTCGACCGTGCCGGCAACTTCCACAGCGACGCGTTACACGTGGTGGAGCGCTACACGCCCCGTAGCGCGGATACGCTCAACTACGAAGCGACCATTGAAGATCCGAAGGTGTTCTCGCGCCCCTGGAAGATCAGCATGCCGCTGTATCGGCGCGCCGAGAAGAATGCAACGCTCCTGGAATACAAGTGCGTGGAGTTCGCCGAAGAGTTGTTGTATGGTCCGCTTCGGAAGAAGTCCGGCAACTAGCTAAGGTCTGTACGAAAGGACATCCTATGAGCCGTCGCTTACTCGCTTCAACCGCGGCGCTGGCGGCCGTGCCCCTGGTCGCGCTCCTTGCGCAGGCGCCTGCCGCCGGACCGACTCCGTCATCCGCCACGAAGGCGACGACAGGGGAGAAGGCCTGGACACCGCCGCGCACTGCCGACGGCAAGCCGGACCTGCAAGGAATATGGTCCAACAACACGTTGACGCCCTTCGAACGGCCGAAGAGCCTGGGCGCCAAGGAGTTCTATACCGACCAGGAGCTGGTCGACCTGACCAAGCGTGTTCGCGAGGGGAGCCAGGGAGAGGCGGTCGAAGGAGCCGAACTTGGGGCCGCCAATCCACAGGCTGTCCGATACGACCTCGAACTATACGGCTTTGACCGGGGCAAGCTCAGATACACCTCCAAGCGCACCTCGCTCGTCGTGGGGCCGGAAGGCGTCGTCCCTCCCATGTTGCCTGAGGCCAGAGCAAGAGCCGCTGCACGCGCTGCCGAACTCAAGGGCCACGAATTCGACAGCCACGAGCAACGGTCGCTGAGCGAGCGTTGCATCCTGCTGAACCAGGTGAGAATTCCAATGACCCCCGGAGCCAATGAAGGCAACCTTCTGCAGATTGTCCAAGGACCGGGATACGTCTCCTTGCTTCACGAAACAGACCACAACACCCGCGTCATCCCCACCGACGGCCGCCCGCACCTCCCGCAAAGCATCCGCCAGTTGCAGGGCGACTCGGTGGGGCACTGGGAGGGGAATACGCTCGTCGTCGACACGACGAATTTCACGAACCGGAGCGCTTACCGGGGATCCAGCGACAAGCTGCATCTGGTGGAACGCTTCACGCGCGCCGCGGATGACACGATGATTTACCAGTTTACGGTTGAAGATCCCACGACATGGGCCAAACCCTGGACTGCGGAAGTTCCCTGGACGAAGAACAAAGGGCCGGTGTACGAGTGGGCGTGCCACGAAGGCAATACGATGATCGCAACCATTCTTCGCGGGGCCCGTGTCGAAGAAGAAGCGGCGCAGAAGAAAGGGAAGTGAGAGGCAATCCATGAGAACAAAGTTGATGGTTGTCGTCGCTGCTGTGGGCCTCGTTCTGGCGGCGGTGCCGGTGTGGGCGCACCACGCGTTCGCGGCGGAATTCGACCAGAACAAACCGATCAAGGTGCAGGGAAGCGTCACGAAGTGGGAACTGACCAATCCACACTCGTGGATCCATATCGACGTGAAGGACGCCGAGGGCAAGGTCGTCACCTGGATGATCGAGGGCGCCAGCCCGAACAATCTGTACAGACTGGGCTTGACGAAGGAATCCCTCCCGGCCGGAACCGAGATCACGGCCGAGGGCTACCAGGCGAAGGACGGGTCCACCCGTGCCGTCGGCAGAAACATCACGTTTGCCAACGGCAAGAAGTTCTTCCTCGGGTTGACTGAAGCGGAGGGCGCGCCCAAGTAATCAGGAAAGCGCCTTCGCGAAAACAACCACGAAGGCGCTTTACTTAAGCGGAGCCGGTCTTCCGAATTTCGCCTCGTCAATTGGAACGTTTGTCTGTATCTCGTTCAGCACGATTGCATCGCGCCCGTCGAGCCACGCGTACGTGATGCGGAATGGCAGCTTGATTCCGTTGACGTCGCGGTAATCGGCGAAATCGATTTGCGTGGGGACGCGGCCGATCGGCGACAGGCCATACCGCAACTCACGCAGGAGCAGGCCGGTTTGCTGATCGAAATAGAGCGTCACCAGCAGACCTCTCGGCCCGGTGCCCTGGACGACGTCCACAAGGTGACTCTGATTTCCAATTGCGCCCTGCAGCACCGACGATTGGCTGGTCGGCGCCGGCAGATCGGTAATGGTCGTGGGCGGGCCGGTTTTCAGATTCGTGAAAATGTTCTTGATCTGTCCTGGAAAGGACAGTTGCGCATCGACTCTGGCCCCGTCCAGATCGCTCCCGATTAGTTGAAACTCGCCGACGACGTTGAGCGGCGTTCGAACCCAACCCGTGCTGCCGTTATAAGTTCGGATCTGGTCTCCTCGACTGGTTGCCGCCTTGAACAGAATAATCGTGGAACGCTTGTCCGGAGCTCTCGCGACGATTTCGACCGCGCCATCGCCGCCGAATCCGCCAAAGCTCACGGCGATTCCCTTGGCGGAAATGCTGGTCAGCCCCGCCAGGCGCTGGGCCCCGCCGGACGCCTGAATATATCTGTCGAGAATCGACGCAGGGGAGTCGGATCCCGGAAACGGCGTGATGACGTCGTCGGGCTCGACGGTCGGCATGCCGTATATCGTCGCCAGCGTCGGCGTGTTCAGCGGCTTGTCGCGGTTGCGATGGCAGGTCCAGCAGGTCACCAGCTGGCGTCCACCAAAGTTGCTCTGATTGATGGTGGCAACCATGTTCACCATCCGGCGCGCCGTTATCTTTCTCGGCGTGTCGGCGGCCCAATCCACGTTCGCGGTGCCGGCGTTGACGTGACAATCCGAGCAGTCGAATTGCAGGGCGGCCGCCATGAGCCCCATCGTCCCCAGGAATTCGTCCACGGGAATACCCTTGAGCGCCTGGACGTTCTTGAAGACCTGATCTGAGAGAAGGGGTTTCTCTTGTGGCGCAGTCTGCGCGGCGGCCAGCCCGCCGATCCAGGCGGCCAGTGCGATTCCGGTGGCCGCGAGTATCCATCGTCCGGACCGCAGCCTCATGCTTCGTTCGCCCAACGTCATAGGTTGAGCCTCTTCTTTGTGGAGGTGGAAAAACGGCGGCCATTATAGCCCCGTTCGCGCTTGTGCCGGCTGGCAAAACCGTCCATAATCCGCGTCGCCAGAGCGGATTTCACTGACACGTGCCGCGGAGACACCGAGAAATTCATTCCAGTCTGCCTCGGCGCCTCAGTGCCTCGGCCTGCCTCGCCGTAGCCTCGGCGAAGGCGGGTGTCCCGTCGTCGTGAAAACAGTTCGGACTGCTGCTCGCCATCACTACGGGAGGATCCGATGAGAACAGTGCGCGGGATTCCTCTGCTGTTTGCCGTTTCTGGATTAGCGGCCCTCCTTACTTATGCAGGATCAGATTGGTCTGCGTTGCAGGCGCAGGCCGGCGTCGCGCTGACCGGGCGCGTCATCTCGGACGCGGAAGGCCCGATGGAAGGCGTGGTGGTCACCGCACGGAAGGAGGGCTCCACCATCTCGATGTCGGTAGTGACAGATAACAGGGGCCGTTACAACTTCCCGGAAGCGAAACTCGGGTCCGGCGACTACCAGCTGAAGATCCGCGCGATCGGCTACGAGATCCTTGGCCCCACTGCGATCGATGTACGAGGCGGAGTCACGGCGAGCGCGGACATCAAGTTGAGGCCGACGATAGATCTCGCCGCGCAGCTCACCAACGCCGAGTGGCTGACCAGCATGCCAGGCTCGGATCAGCAGAAAAAGTTCCTGCTCTCCTGCAACAGCTGTCATTCCTATCAACCGATCGTCAATTCCACGCATGACGCGGGCAAGTTCCTGCAGGTGTTCGAGAGAATGGCCGGCTACTATCCCGGCAGCACGCTGCTGCACCCGCAGCGGCTCGTCGGTGCGGCACGCCGCAATCTTGGCGGCGGCGCAGGCAGCGCCATGGGTGGCGAGGGAATGAGCGCGGATCCGCGGGCCAAAGTCGCCGCGGACTGGCTCGCAACCGTAAACCTCAGCAAAGGCCCGATTCGCGACTACCCATTCAAGACGCTGCCGCGGCCCAGCGGGCGCGCCACGCGCGTGATCGTCACCGAATACGATCTGCCGCGCAAGACCATCGAGCCGCACGACGTGATCGTCGATAGCGACGGGATGGTCTGGTACTCGGACTTCGGCGCGCTGCTCCTGGGCAAGATGGACCCGAAGACCGGCAGGGTCACCGAATATCCGATTCCGCTTATCAAGGAAGGGTTCCCCGTCGGCACGCTCGACCTCGAAGCCGACCGTGACGGCAATCTCTGGGTGGGCCTGATGTATCAGGGCGGCGTTGCGAAACTCGAGAGGACGACCGGCAAGGTCCAGACCTGGTCCGTCCCGAAGGAATGGCAGACCGACGCGACCCAGCAGTCGTTCGCCTCGCCGACCTTCTCGCACGTCGACGGCAAGGTGTGGGTGAAGAACTCCGACCGGGCGCAGATCCTGCGGTTGGATCCGGCGACGGGCAAGTGGGAGAATTTCGGCACGTTCACCGACCCGGAGACGAAACGAACCATCGGCTCCTACGGCATCAACGCCGACCACAACAACAACCTGTACATGCTGGACTTCAACGCCGGGAGCATTGGCATCCTCGACGGCGCCACGAAAAAGCTGGAGATCCTTCGCACGGCGATTCCCAATTCGCGGCCGCGCCGGGGCAGCGTCGACGCCGGGAACCGCTTGTGGTTCGGAGAATACGATGGGAACGCCATCGGCATGCTCGACCCGAAGACCAGGCAGATCAAGGAATGGCCCGTGCCCACGCCGTGGTCGAATCCTTATGACGTGGTGATCGACAAGAACGGTGAGGCCTGGACTGGATCGATGATGTCGGACCGGATCGTGCGCCTTGATACCAGGACCGGTCAGTTCACGGAGTATCTGCTTCCGAACCCGACGAACATCCGGCGTGTGTGGGTGGACAACTCTACAAACCCGGTGACCTTCTGGGTCGGCAGCAATCACGGCGCCTCCATCGTCAAGCTGGAGCCGCTCGATTAGAACCGCTTTTCACTTCTACGGGCCACGGAGTCACGGAAACAACAAGTCCCAACCTCCAACTCCCAACTCCCAAGACGAACTCCTTGGGAATTGGAAGTTGGGAATTGGGAGTTATCGGAGCGGACTTACGTGTCTTCGTGTGCCCGTGGCTTCTACGTGGCAGTGGAATTCGCTCTAGTTCCCGCTGCTATTTCCTGACGTGGCGTTCGAGCATCTGCCGACGGACCACGGCGCCGTAGACATTGCCATTGGCGTCGACGCCCACGCCCTCGGCTCCCGAATGATCGGGCACCGTCGATTCGGACTCCTCGATGAACGTCTTCACGGATCCGTCCCTGGCGCTGCCGATCCGGATGCCCTTCCTGATGGTCGTGAGCTCGTGCGCGCCGGTGTCCGGTCCCGATTCCGAATCGGTGACATAGATCGTGTCGTCGCCGGTGATGTAAATGCCGCTCGGCCGGCCGAACTGGTGCCACTCGTCGAGGAACTTTCCATCCTGGTCGAAGATCTGGATGCGGTTGTTCTCGCGGTCGCCGACAAACAGGCGTCCGCGCGAATCCAGCGCAATGGTGTGCGGCTCGCTGATTTCACCAGGCCCCGAGCCTTTCTTCCCCCATTCTTTGATGTACTTCCCGGTGCGGTCGAACTTCACAACCCGGTTGTTCGTGCCGTTGCGATGGCTGTCGGTCACGAAGATGTCACCGGTGGGCGCAATGACGACGTCGGTTGGCTGATCGAAGAGGTCCGGTCCCGACCCGGAAGCGCCGGCCTTTCCGAGGGTCATCAGCACCTTGCCATCGGGACTGAACTTGAATACCTGATGCCCCTTGCCACCGGCGCCGCGCGCGTCGGTCACCCACAGATTCCCTTCGCGATCGACCGTCGCGCCATGCGGGAAGTTGAACATCCCTTCGCCCCAGCTCTTGAGGAGCTTGCCGTTGCGATCGAACTTGAGGATCGGCGGCTCCGCGCGGCCTGTGCAGGAGTTGTCGAAGCAGCGGTGCACGACGTAAATGATGCGGCCGTCGGGTGACGGCTCGACGGCGGTCACCGCCGCCCACTTCATTCCCGGCGGAAGCTGTCCCCAGTCACGCGTCGTGCGATACGTCTGAGGGAGATCGTTGCGCGCGGCGCTGTCCGCCCGGGCGAGTACCGACGCGGCCACTCCACAGGTTGCCAGGACGAACAACGCGAGTCGCGTGCGCTTCGCTCGAGTCCAATGCCGCATGGGAAAAATCTCCTGGGAGGCGGATTATGGCACTCTCCGCGAGCACTGCGCACGCCGAAATTCGGCGTGGTATCCTTGCGCCGCCTGGAGGGTGAGATGGTAAAGAGTGCGTTCGTCGCCTTCGCCGTTGCCGTCGCTTTCGTCTGTTCGGCGGGTGTCACCGAAGCGCGCGTGACTCGCATCGAGATTGCGAAAGTCGAGCGAGTGGACCCGTCGTCTCCTGGCGCTCAGGGGGCCACGCAGACGCCGCCGTACGAGCGCATCAGCGGCAAGTTCTACGGTGAGCTCGATCCCGCCGACCCGAAGAACGCGGTCATCACTGACATCCAGTTTGCGCCCCGCAACGCGCGCGGCAAGGTGGAGTACGTCGGCACGTTCTCGCTGATGAAACCGATCGATCTCTCCAAAGCGAGCGGCGTGTTGATCTATTCAGTCGTGAATCGGGGCAACGGCGCGGCAACGGCGAGTCCGGACGGACACATCTCGCTTGTAAGTGGTTGGCAGGGCGATGTTGTGCCGACGGCCATGAACCAGACGATTCAAGTACCACGCGCCAAGAATCCCGATGGCAGCAGCATCACTGGACCGCTCGTGATCCGCATCCTTGAACAGAGTGGCACCACCGCGGCGCTGATCATTCCGCGGGCGACGCCGACCCCGTATCCGCCGGCGACGCTCGACACGACAAAGGCAACGCTGGTGTCAGCCGTGTCGGAGAGCACCACGGGCGTCAAGAGCGGGCTGGTGAAAATTGCCGCCACGGATTGGGCGTTCGCGAGTTGCGAGAAAGCGCCCTTTCCTGGAACGCCGGATCCGGCGCACATCTGCTTGAAGAACGGCTTCAACCCCTCTCTGCTGTACGAGCTGCAGTACACGGCGAAGGATCCGCTGGTGCTTGGCATCGGGTTCGCGGCAACGCGCGATCTCAATTCGTTTTTCCGCTATGAGAAGAAAGACGACGCGGGCACACCGAATCCTGTGGCCACAGTCGTGCGTACGGCGATCTCAGAGGGCAGCTCGCAATCGGGCACCTTCCTGCGTGCGCTCATCCGGCTCGGTTTCAATCAGGATGAAAACGGGCGCATCGTGTGGGAGGGCAGCAATCCGAATATCGCATCGCGCGTGCTCGACATGAATCGGCGATTCGCGCTTCCGGGCGGCGCCGTCGACTTCTACGAGCTCGGGACGGAAGCGCCGGTATGGTGGGAAGACTGGAACGACGTCCCGCGGGGACGCGGCACATCAGGATTGCTCGATCGCTGCCGCACCACGAACACCTGCCCGAAGATCATGGAAACCTTCGGCAGCAGCGAGATCTGGACCTTGCGTGCGTCGTTCATGCTCGTCGGCACCGATGCGAAGGCCGACATTCCGATACCGGAGAACGTCCGCCGTTACTTTTTTGCCGGCGTGACGCACGGAGGCGGCCGCGGTGGATTCAGCAGCGCCGAAACAGCCAACGAGGGCTGCGAGCTGCCGGTGAATCCGGCTCCGAGCGCTCCAATGCGATCGGCGCTGATGAAACAGTTCGTCGCATGGGTCACGAAAGGGACGCCGATGCCGCCGAGCCGATATCCGACGATTGCGGATGGCACGCTCGTCCAGGGCACGGTCGCGGCGATGGGGTTTCCAGGAATTCCCGGAAGACCTTCACCCGATAATCTTGTCCATCCACTGCTCGACTACGATCTGGGACCTCACTTCAATTATCAGGACGCCTCCGGCTTTCTCTCCGCGGTTCCCAAGGTCAAGCGATCGCTGCCGCAGCTCGTTGTCAAGGTCGACGCGGACGGTAACGAAGTAAGCGGCATCAAATCGCCGCTGCAGATGGCGCCGCTCGGCACCTACGTAGGATGGAATGTGACGGCATCGGGGCCGCTGAAGGGACACGTCTGCGGCAACAGCGGCGGTTGGATCCCGTTTGCGAAAACGAAGGCCGAACGGCTCGCGAGCGGCGATCCGCGGCCGTCGCTCGAGGAACGATATCGCTCGCATGACGAATACGTGCAGGCGGTCAGCAAAGCAGCCGGCAAGCTGGTGCAAGAACGGTATCTGCAGCAGCAGGATGCCGACGCCATGATCAAGCAGGCCGAGGCAAGCGACATCCGACGCTGACAGAAACACTTGTGGACGCGGGAGAACATCGATGAAGCGCTTTCTTTCCGCCGCCGCGATTGCCGCGCTGACGCTCGCCGCCGCGCCCGCGCTTGCCCAGGACCTGAAGATCACCTGGATCGATGTCGAGGGCGGGGCGTCGACCCTGTTCGTCTCGCCGACCGGAGAATCGCTGCTGTTCGACACCGGCTATCCGGGCAATGGCGACCGGGACGCGAAGCGAATTTTCGCCGCCGCGCAGAAGGCG
>Ga0070699_100004618_pt1 | contig 12184 bp, 8 predicted proteins | sample KBSK1503metaG_FD_65473 | JGI IMG/M metagenome (GOLD analysis project Ga0070699, IMG submission 65473) | Corn, switchgrass and miscanthus rhizosphere microbial communities from Kellogg Biological Station, Michigan, USA - KBS K1-50-3 metaG | ecosystem: Host-associated > Plants > Roots >...
GAGGCGGCTGGTCGGCGGTGATATCACACATAAGAGACATCGGGTTTCACCTCCAGGAATAGACTTCCTTTCAGTATACCCCAAAAAGTCTCGTTGTAATACTAGTTGTGCTCTGAGGAATACGCGGGAATGTGATCGCCGCGATGGACAATTGCGAGAAAGGATAGGGAAGATGAGATATTTTTCCTCTTTTGATAGCGTCAAGATTGCTTATCAGATATGGGGGACTGCTGGCACGTTGCCACCAGTGGTGCTGCATCACGGGTTTATCGTAAATGCTTCTATCAACTGGGTAGCGCCGGGTGTTGTTACGGCACTGACGAATGCTGGACGGCAGGTTGTGGCACTCGATGCACGCGGACATGGAGCTTCCGACAAGCCACGTGACCCTGGCTTCTATGGCTTTGAGAAGATGGCAGGGGACGTACGCCAGCTCTTCGATATTGTTGGGTCGGCACAGATCGATCTGGTCGGCTATTCTATGGGCGCTATTGTCTCGCTCGTCGCGGCAAGCCAGGATAGGCGTATCCGTCGGCTGGTTGTTGGCGGCGTCGGTGCTGGCGTGGTTGAACCCGGTGGAGGAGATAGCCGCACCAATTGGGGAAATGCTCTTGTTGCCGCTCTGCAGGCTCAGGACCCTGCTCGCATCACTGACCCGGTAGCCAGAGCATTCCGCGCCTTCGCAGATAGTGTGGGTGCAGACCGTGAAGCTCTGGTTGCTCAGGCAGAAGCTCTGGCTGCTCAGCCAACTGCACGGCATAGAAGTCGCATTCTCTTGAACCAGATTACAGCCCCAACGTTGGTCATCGCGGGAGACAATGATCCTCTGGCCAGAAGGCCAGAGGTACTCGCTGCCTCCATTGCCAATGCACAGACGCTGCTCCTGCCCGGTGACCATCTCAGTGTTGTCAGATTGCCCGACTTCGCTACCGCAATCGTTGAATTTCTCGCCTCGTAGCACTGTTTGAGGTGAGTGTACATTGTTGATGGGCGGACCCCTATTTCCCTTGACAGGAAGGATGTATCATCAGGATATTCTTGGTCTGCTGAATGGCGAGGATACAAACACGAAGCAATAATAATGCCGGTGATTGAGCAGTTTCTCACTGCTTCTGCTGCATAGGAGTGTTTGGAACCGAGTTCAGGGTGGGGCTTTGCCACCACCCTGATGAGTATTCATTCCATATCCCTACTGCTACGTTCCTTAAATGTGGTAAGAAAACGGATTAGTCTGTGGAGGCAATTCATGCTGATTCCTTCATGTTTTTGTCATCATTGCATTTGACGAACATAGCACTATTGTGTGTTTCCTCGTCTTCGTACCACACAGTCCTCCAGACTGCGTCCTGGCCTCGTTCGAGGTACTCGTCTTCGACGCCACTCCTGGAGTGAATGCCTCTCTCTCGATGTGAGCCGCCGGTCCCCCACCCCTCTCCTCAGCCTTGCGCCGAGAGGTGTTTCAGGAGGAGCGGGACGACCACCCCAGGCGCCTCTTCTGGCAGCCAGTGGCTGGCTCCTTCGAGGATCTCGAACCAGTAGGGCCCATCAATGAATCCCGCCGTCCGCGTGGCAGCGTTGCGCCCCAGCGCCGCGTCCTCGCTACCCCAGATATAGAGCGTGGGCACGGCGATGCGGCCCGCAGGGACGGTGAGATCGTCGTCGACCGCCCGATACCAGTTCAGGGTGGCGGTCAGAGCCCCCGGTTCCGACAGCCGCCGGATGTTCTCGCTCACAAGGTGCTGCGGTACCCGGCCGAGGTACGCGGCTCGCAGGCGGGCGGCATGATCCGCCAGCAGGGACCGCTCCGCGGCACCGTCCGGGCGCCGGAAGAAGCGGACGTAGTCGAGCCGATGATACTGATCCGGATCCTCAGCGGACGCCTGCTGCAGGGCGACCGGATGCGGGGTTGCGAGCACGGCGAGGGAGAGCAAGCGCTCCGGGTGGGCCGAGGCCAGCGCCCAGGCCACCATGCCGCCCCAGTCGTGTCCCACCAGGTGGAATCGCCGTGCCCCTTGAGCATCGGCCACGGCGAGCGCGTCGGCCACCAGGTGGTCCGGCGCGTACTGCTCCACCTCGGCCGGCCGCGCCCCGGTCGAGTATCCACGCTGGTCAAAGGCGACGGCGCGGTAGCCCGCCGAGCCCAGCGCCAGGAGCACCTCGGTCCACGAGCTGGCAAACTCAGGCCATCCGTGCAGCAGCAGGGCCAGGGGGCCATCGGGCGGTCCGGCCGCCAGAGCCGTGAACGAGTACGAACCGACATCGACGGTCAGCTTCTCCAACTCGCCCGCACGGGACTCCATTGGATTCTCCTCCTCTTTTGGGGCCTGCCCATATGGTACAGGACCATTCGTTCTGTTTGTGTTCTCCATACTCGCCTTTCCTTTCCTTTTCATCATCATTTCTGTCGCAGAGCGACATCGGCCTTCTCCTGGCGCTCATGGCGCCGCAAGATCGTCGCACCTCGTCCTCTCGGCCGCTAGTATACACGGCAAACGTTATGAAACCGTGATGAGCAGCGTTATGAACCTCTTCACCTCTACAGGAGTCAGGAGCAGGGGAACAACGCTTTGTTCGTTTGCTCATCACATCGGTTGTCCTAATATTGCTGTGTTCCTTAAATCCGGTAACAAAAGAGACGTCGCAAATGGCGTCGCGTTTTAGGAGGCCGTCCCCAGATCCAGGGTTTGGCTCGCTGATTAAGTTGCGCCGTGGCGACACGAGTGGCTTGCTCAATCTCATCAGCAGTGGCAAAGCTCTGTCCCGCTAAAGCATCACGCCGGAAGAGATGCCACCACCTTCCTGCAAATTGAGCCAACAGGCTCCTGTTGGAATGAAGACGTGATGCAGCCGCGGATGTGCTTCCAGCCAAGTGCGCGTCTCCAAGCTGTTGTGGCTCGAGAGATTATCGGTAATAATGAAAATGTCACCTGTCGGATTCTGCGCTTCAACGTCGGAAAGCCTCGCGATGTAGTTCTTGGAGTTGCGCGAGGCCGCACAGCGCGTCAGTTCCTTGCCATCGCGCACGCGCAGCGCTCCGTACACCCAGGTCTTCTCGGGGCCGCGACTGTAATCCAGCGGCGCTTTGATGCGGTGACCCGTGGGAGACCAGCCTGGAGCCGGTGGAAAGGTGCGGGGAACTACTGGCCCTAGCTCGTCGGTGCAGACGGTCGTCGACCCCTCGGGCGGCTGCGTGTAGTGAGTGACGACCGCCGTTCTTTCTATTTTATCACTACTTGAGGAACAGAGCACTACACTTATTCTGTTGACGCCGGTTCTGGTCCATGGTGTGAGCGGGTTTCTGTTACTCCAAGTGTGCGCTGAAGTGCCCGTTGATAGGCGGCGAGGGGAGCGCGAAGGAGGTCAAGGCTGATCTCCATAGGCGCGCGTGCCAGGGTCTGGAGTGCTTCATGCTGTTTTTGCATTTGCTGCTCCAGGTCCTGGAGTAATCCCCGTGTGCTCTCCGCTTGATTCTTGAGCACCTCTATCCCACCGTTAAAAAAGTGCTCGATGTATTGCATGTTGCGCTCTTGCGCAGCTACCAGGCTTTCTGCGGCGGTTCTGTTAGCCTTGAGAACCTCCAAGCCTTCAGTAAAGAAGCGTTGAGTATACTGGACGTTACGCTCTTGAGCAGTCACAATATCCTCTATCGCTTTCTGATTCGCTTTGAGTACCTCCATGCCATCGGTAAAGAAGTCTTCGGCCAGTTTTCTGTTGCGTTCTTGAGCCTCGGCGAGATGATCTGCCACGGCCTTATTGGCTTCGAGAAAGGATGTACTCAGCGTCCAGGCGGCGTCAGAGACTTTTTTGTCTGCCACAACTGTTCTCCATTTCTTGCTTTAGCGGAGTTCGGATTTTAAGATTTTGCCGGTGGCTGACATCGGCAACGTCTCACGGAACTCGATGATGCGCGGGTACTTGTAATCGGCCATGTTCTGCTTTGACCAGGCCACCAATTCTTCCTGCGTTATGCTCACCCCTTCTTTGGGGATGATAAACGCTTTGACCTCTTCTCCGTGCCGTGGATGCGGCACTCCGATGACGGCAGCCAGGCTCACCGCCGGGTGCGTCATCAGCACCTCTTCAATCTCACGTGGGTAGACATTGAAGCCGCCGCGAATAATCATGTCTTTCACCCGGTCAACGATGTAGAAATAGCCATCCTCGTCACGCCTCCCGACATCGCCGGAATGGAACCAGCCGCCTCGCATCGCCTCCGCCGTTGCCTCGGGACGTTTGTAGTACCCTTTCATCACATTGTGCCCACGAATGACGATTTCTCCCACCTCGTTCGTCCCCACCTCGCGGTCGTTCGGGTCCACCACTTTCATTTCGACGCCCCAGACCGGTATGCCAATCGAGCCGGGCTTCACCGGCTTATCCAGGCGATGAGAGCTGCTACTCGAACTGGTTTCAGAAAGGCCATAGCCCTCCAGGATCACGACATTGAAGCGCTCGTTAAATCCCTTCATCACCTCCACCGGCATCGCCGCTCCACCAGAGGTGCACAGGCGCAGGCTGTCAGCAATTTTCTTCAGGTCGAATTTGTCTGCCTCTGGATAATAGAGCAAGGCCCAGTACATGGTCGGCACGCCCTCAAAGATGGTGACGCCCTCCTCCTCCATCAGGTGCAGGGCTTCACCCGGGCTAAAGCGTGGCTGCAGCACGAGGGTTGCCCGCGAGTAGATGCCAGCGTTTAGACACGAGGATTGCCCAAAGACGTGGAAGAGCGGCAAGGTGATCAACACCACATCATGATCTATCCTGGGGGACAGGGTTTCGACGGTGCGAGCGTTGAACACCATATTGCTATGCGTCAGTTCGGCCCCCTTGGGCTTGCCCGTCGTGCCACTGGTGTAGATGATCACCGCTGTATCATCAGCATCGGTCGCCACCGTCTCAAAGGTGGTGGGCTGACCATCCATCAACTTGCTCAGCGTCTTTACGTCCGCAAGAGACGAGGGAGCGCCGGGCGTGTTGGTCATCAGGAAAAAGTGCTCGCAGCCCTCCACCTCCTGAAACGCAGTGTAGCCCTGCTGCCCGATCGGCAACTCAGGCGTCCCTTCCAGGCAGAAATAGGCTTTCGCGTCCGAGTCACGCAGGTTATAGGCGATTTCCCGCGACTTGTACAAGATGTTCATTGGCATGACCACGGCACCCGTTTTGAGGATGCCGTAGTAGACAATCGGGAAATACGGGACATTGTTGCACGTAATGCCGACGGTATCGCCCTTACGGATACCTGCCTGGACCAGTCCATTGGCGACCTGGTTGGCGGCAGCATTCAACTCTGTGTAGGAAAGCCTGGTTCCTTCACAGACGATGGCGGTGCGCTCCGGCTTTTCGCGCGCACTATCACTGAGCAAAAGGGCAAGATTTAACATGAATGTTCTCCTCTTCGGGGTTCCAGTAGCAAGTGGACAAGAATCAACGGTAAGATTGAGAAACAGCCTGTAGAGCCGATTCACGAAGATCAGTTTTCGTCGTAGATGATGCTTGAGTCGTCTTTTTCTCCCTCTGCCTACACTCTCGCTGAAACAGCCTGTAAAGCCAGGAGAGAACACGTAAACCCTCAATGAAACATCCCTAACGTTGATTCCTGTCCACTTGCTACTGGAACCCCGTGGATGTATCGAGCAGGTGGCCCCCCTGTCTCGTGGGGCCAGGAACCCCTTGTCGTTCGGTCAGCGCATCGTGTGCTACAGCTAGTATAGTCGACGAGCGTTGAGAAAAGCGTTTCTCGAAGGGGTCAAGAAGACAGACAAGCGTTTGTTGTGACAGACTTGTTGGTATGATGCTGCCACCCCTGCCATCCAGATGACCGTTTTGGCGGGAATACGTTCTCCTGCGAGAGAACCTGATGGCCCGGGAAAGCGCGTTGGGAAGGTGGGCGAGTTTACGCTAATTGCTCCACTGAAGCCTGGAAGAGCTGAGAAATTTCGCCAAATCTCCAAACATATCAGGCCCATGCGGGCTATTACGAAGGATGAGCGAACCTGCATGCTTTCGATCTCTGTTGGCCTGGCCAGTCTGCTTTCTACTTATGTGCTGTGTTTGCCAGCTCTTCCTGGATACATGGCAGGAGGGGAACCAACTGTTTTTTGCGTGAAACCAATCCTTCCACAATCGTCGTCTGTCCATCTGCTTGCAGGGGAACACCAAGCACGTCCGCGACCACTGCTTCTGCTCCAACAATCAGCAGGTGGCAGCGCATCTTGAGAATATCGACAATCATGAACAGAAAAGAGGTATATCCCTGTGCTTGTGCGAGACGGTGCATGGTGGCAAGCAGTTCTGGAAGACGTTGCTCAATGACGATGGGATTGGCTACCTCTATCGTTCCAATGGCGAAGGTCATCTCACCTGCCCTGAACTCCTTGAAATCCCGGGTCAGCAATTCTTCAGCAGGGACCCGACTTAACTCAGAAGCGGCAGCCGCAAAAATGGCCTGGCCGTAGTCTTCGATATCTTCTCCTGCCAGCTGGGATAGTGCGGCTGCGATCTGCCTGTCACGCTGCGTACAGGTGGGAGAGCGCAGGATTAAGGTGTCGGTGAGCAAGCCTGCTAACAGGACCCCGGCTACCGCACGGGGAAAGGGAAGACCTGCTTCCTGGTACAGGATGGCGATAATGGTGCTCGTACTGCCAAGCGGTTCGACTCGGAACAGGATTGGCCTGGTCGTCTGAACGTCGGCGACCCGGTGATGATCGATGACCCCGAGCAGTTCGGCTTCCTCAATGCCGTCAACGGCCTGAGACCGCTCATTATGATCCACTAAGATGACCTGTTTGGGGCGGGCCTGCATCAGGTCGGTTCGCGAGAGCTCGCCAATGAGCCGTCCCTCTTGATCGACGACGGGCATGGTCCCATGCTGCAGCAGTGTGGGGCGAATCTCATCGATCTCATCATCTGGATGGCAGGAAAGAAACTGCCGGTTCATAAAATCCTGAGCCCTGACACTCATGCTCATCAGTCGCACCGCAGTAAAGGTCTGGTAAGGAGTCGTCAGCACCATCACGCCCTGCTCCTGCGCCTGTGCCAACGTGTCTTGAGCCACTGGTGCTCCCCCTGTAATCACCAGAGCGGCTGCTCCACCTGCAAGGGCGATCCTTTGAGCTTCCTGGAGGTCACCCATGACGACAACACTGCCAGCTTCAACAGAGCTGCGCAAGGTGTCAGGTTCCATTGCTGCGACCAGGACACGCTTGCCCAGTTCGCGGCGGCCCTCCACCAACACACGCCCCTTCAGAACGCGGACCAGATTCTCGCGCTGCAACGCAACGCCGGTCTCTACGCCAGGGTCCAGGTCGTCGTGAAGCTCCTGCAAGAACAGGTTGGCGAACTCCTTCTGCGTAATGATGCCGCGGACCTTGTGCTCGTTGTCAACCACAGGCAGGGGTCGCGGGGAGTGCTGCTGCAAAAGCTGAGCCACCTCCAAGAGCGATTGCGTGCGATAGACAGCAATGACCTCCTGGCTCATCACATCACGCACTTGCAAGTAGACCTGCTCGAGCACAAGAGGAGGTTCGACGTGAAAACGCTCAAGGACAAAGCGGATCTCGGGCTTGAGTTCGCCATGCCTGGCTGCGATGACCTGCGTGTTGCCCTGCAAGCGCAAGAACTGTGCATACGCGTAGGCTGAAGCAACCGCGTCCATGTCAGAGTGTTTATGCCCAATGACATAGGTTGTCCTGGCCATTGCCATCTCCTGTTCCTGCTCACTCCTGGTATGCCGAGGGAAATGTGCATACCTCCTCCTGAGCATTGTAAAACGCACGTCTGGGCCTAACAGACCATCTCCGTCGGCAATAGAGATATTGCATTTATTTTACTACGATCTCTGAAAAATAGATGGCTGCGTACATATATATTCCTCTGCCCTTCTCAAAGTATAGGAGGTGGCCGTTGAAAAAAGCGTTTATCGGATGAGTGCCAATCCAGGGCAAGCGTTTGCTCGTGCTCTACTTTCCGCTCGTCCTATGCAGGCAGGGAGAAGCATGCACATGGGAGAGAAAAGGCATGCCACGAACAAACGCTGGTCTGTCAGCGAGACCAGCTCGGCAAACGCTTTTGCCAACGCTCGTTGGCTATACTCATTCTAAGAGAGCTCGCTCCGCTTTGGCACTGTTCGTGGCTTGGAACAGGTGGTAGACTGAAAGCTGATCACCATCCAGCAGATGATGGAAAGCGAAAGAACCACCGGCAAGAGTGTAGTGTTGCTCACGGGGCTGAGCATTTGCTCATCTGAGAGCGTGAGCACGTGACTAACAAAGGAGATCAGCGATGAACAACGAGGATGAGACGAGTATTCATCAGACGGACACGCAGAAGGGCGAGACATTCGAGCAGAAGAGCAGCACGGATAGAACGACGCGAGCAGCGCTCGAAGAGGAACGGCGCAAAGCGGCCGCAGCACAAGCCGCTCTGGAGGACCTGCAGCGCCGGTTGGCCACCGTCGAAGCGGCGTTGGCAGAAGAGCGACGCAAGGTCACCCTGGGGCAGCAAGTTCGCGCCGAACAACCATCCCCACCTGAACACCACATGGAGGCTTCCGAGCGAGTGCCCTTGGAGGATATTCCTGGAGCCTTCTTCGGCACCTTGCCCGGCGTCGGGATGCGGGGCATGGATATCTTCGACGCCGGTCGGCAGCTATTTGGGAAAATGCTCACGCAACCGTCGCTGCTGCTGAAACACTCCACGAATTTCTTCCTTGAGACAGGCCGCATCCTGGCCGGCCAGTCGACCGTCGCGCCGGGCGTCAAGGACAAACGCTTCCTCGACCCGGTTTGGAAAACGAATCCCTTTTACAAGACGATGCTGCAAACCTATTTGACCTGGCAGCAGAGCCTGAACGCCTTTATCGATGATGCTGGTCTTGACAAGAAGGATGCAGATCGAGCGCATTTCGTGCTCTCGCTGTTTGCGGATACGGTGGCCCCGACCAACACCTTGTTGGGCAATCCGGCGGCAATGAAGAAGATGTATGAGACGGGTGGGGCCAGCCTGGTGCGGGGTGTCATCCATATGCTCGAAGACCTGGCCAATAATGGCGGCCTGCCCGCGATGGTTGACAAGTCTGCCTTTCAGGTCGGCAAGAACCTCGCTCTCACACCGGGAGCTGTCGTCTTCAAGAACGACGTCCTGGAATTGCTTCAATATACTCCCACGACGGAGCGCGTGTTTAGCCGCCCACTACTCACTATCTCATCACCGGTGAACAAGTTCTACCTTGGAGATCTCGCCCCAGGCAAAAGCATGGTAGAGTACCTGCTTGGCAATGGCATACAGACGTTTCTCGTCAGTTGGCGCAATCCCACCCCACAACACCGCGAATGGGGCTTCGACACTTACAACCAGGCCTTGTTGGCTGGCATTGATGCGATTCGTGCGATTACCGAGAGCGAAGATATCAACGTTACAGCGTTGTGTGGAGGGGGCATGATCTTCTCACAACTGCTGGGATATCTGGCGGCAACAGGGGATAGGCGCGTTCACGCGGTGACCTTTCCGGTGTGTGTGCTGGACTCCAGCTACGAGACTCAGATGAGCTTGTTTGCTACGAAGGAAACGATTGAGGCTACTAAACAGGCCGTTCGCTTGAAGGGCGTGCTCGAAAGCCATGAGATGGCACGCTCGTTTGCCTGGCTGCGCCCCAATGAGCAGATCTGGAGCTTTTGGGTCAACGACTACTTGATCGGCAACGATCCGCCAGCCATCGACACCGCGTACTGGGGCAGCGACGCGACCCGCCTGCCTGCAAGGTTCCTGTGTGAGATGCTCGACCTGGGCCAGAGTAATGCGCTCGTGCATCCGGGCATGCACAAGGTGTTCGAAACGCCCATTGATATGTCCAAAGTGACCAATGATGCCTATATTGTCTCTGGCATCACTGACCACATCACCCCCTGGCAGGCCTGCTATGCAACCACCCAGATGCTGAGTGGCAAGGTCAAGTTTATTCTGAGTCTAGGTGGGCACCTCGGGGCCGTCATAAGCCTGCCAAACAACCCAAAAGCGAAATACTACGTGGGCGAGCACTATCCAGCCGATCCCGAGCAATGGCTGGCCAACGCAGAACTGCGGTCAGGTTCCTGGTGGGGGGATTGGCGGGACTGGTTGAGTCAGCGCTCTGGAGAGCAGCGGCTCGCACCCCAACAACTGGGCAACAAGCAGTATCCCCCAGGAACACCGGCTCCAGGCAACTACGTGTTTGAGCCATAAGACGATCCGCTGTATTTGGGTGAGGCATGTTACGAATGTCTATACAGACGTTGTTGATTGCGAATCGAGGCGAAGTCGCGGTTCGGATTGCACGCGCTGCCGCGGAACTGGGTATGCGAACCGTTGCCGTTTTTTCTGAGGATGACGTTCAGTCTTTGCATATTCGCAAAGTGGACGAGGCGCTCCCCTTGCATGGGAAGGGAGCAGCGGCGTACCTGGATATCGAGCAGATTCTGGCCGTCGCCCGTGCAGCGAATTGTGATGCGATTCACCCTGGATACGGCTTCCTGAGCGAGAATGCCCGCTTCGCTCTCCGTTGCTTGAAAGAAGGCATCACCTTCGTGGGACCCCAGGCAGATGTGCTGATGCTCTTCGGTGACAAAGTGAATGCCCGCGCACTGGCTGAGGGTGAAGGCGTTCCGGTGATTCCGGGTACATCGCAACCGACCAGCCTGGAGGAGGCGAGGGCCTTCCTCGACGCCTTAGGTAGCAACGGGGCCATCATGATCAAGGCGCTGGCGGGTGGAGGTGGGCGCGGGATGCGTGAGGTGTACCGCCCTGAGGAATTGGCAGGTGCGTATGCCCGCTGTCAGTCCGAAGCACAGGCGGCCTTCGGCGAGGATGGCGTGTATGTGGAACAGTTGATCCGGCGAGCACGTCACATAGAGGTGCAGGTGGTTGGGGATGGTCTAGGTGGAGTGACGCACCTGTGGGAGCGCGAGTGTACGTTGCAGCGGCGGCACCAGAAACTGGTGGAGGTAGCACCCAGCCCCAGCTTGCCGCAGCACCTGCGGGAGCGCATCACAACTGCAGCCTTACGCTTAGCACGGGCAGTGCGGTACGCGAGTCTGGGGACCTTCGAATTCCTGGTTGACACCGGGCGCCTTGGGGACGACGCACTGTTCTTCTTCATGGAAGCAAATCCGCGTTTACAGGTGGAACACACGGTCACCGAGGAAGTGACCGGCGTTGATCTCGTCAAGACCCAACTCAGGATAGCCGAAGGCCGCTCGCTGTCAGAGGTGGGTCTCGGACCTGGCGTGTTAGTGGAAGCGCGGGGCTTCGCCATGCAGATACGAATCAACATGGAGACGCTGGATATCACAGGCAACGCGCACCCATCAGGCGGCACCTTGACCGCCTTCGAGCCGCCTCTTGGGCCGGGCATTCGGTTGGATACCTTCGCATACACGGGCTACACGCCCAGCCCACATTTCGATTCCCTGCTCGCGAAACTGATCGTGCATATGCCTTCCAACGAGTATCCACAGGTGCTGGCGCGGGCATACCGGGCACTGTGCGAATTCAGGGTCGAGGGGGTACAGACGAACATTCCCTTCTTGCAGAACCTCTTGCATCACGAGGACGTCATCGCGAACCACATCGACACACGCTTCGTCGAGGAGCACACGCAGGAATTACTCACCTCAGATGCAGGCGCGCACCAGCAACTGTACTTCAGCAGCACATCAGGGAATATGAACACAGGCAGAGCAGCAGTTCCTGAGCTTCAGGCACCGGAGGGAAGCGTGTCGATTCCTGCTCCTTACCAGGGAGCGGTGGTGTCCATCGATGTGCAAGTGGGTGATTTCGTGCAGGCTGGGCAGCAGGTCGCCGTCATGGAAGCTATGAAAATGGAATTCATCGTGCAGGCTGCCTCCAACGGCGTGGTACGCGAGGTAGTAGCATCCGTAGGAGACGCCTTGTCGGCGGGGCAACCTTTGCTGTTCATTGAGTTGGCGGATGCCGCCGTCATGCGCGAGGAGAAGACGGACGTCGTGGACCTGGACGCCATCCGCCCCAACTTGCAGGAGGTGTGGGATCGTCATGCTGCCGGGTTGGATGAGTTCCGACCGTGCGCTGTAGAGCGGCGTCGACGCAGTGGACAGCGCACGGCGCGAGAGAACGTTGCAGACCTGTGCGATGTGGGGAGTTTCATCGAGTACGGTGCATTGATGCTGGCTGC
>Ga0070699_100004619_pt1 | contig 12184 bp, 21 predicted proteins | sample KBSK1503metaG_FD_65473 | JGI IMG/M metagenome (GOLD analysis project Ga0070699, IMG submission 65473) | Corn, switchgrass and miscanthus rhizosphere microbial communities from Kellogg Biological Station, Michigan, USA - KBS K1-50-3 metaG | ecosystem: Host-associated > Plants > Roots >...
GGTCATGCTCTTGCTTGCAGATCCGACACTCACGACTACCGTCGGGTGGGGGGTACACGTTCTCGCCGACGAGCTCATGGCCCTTGGCAGAACTGCCTGGCTAACGAGCCTGCCCTCACGCCAGTTCGTTTTCGGGCAACGGCCCGTGCCCACGCCCGGCCCCGGCCAAGTCTTCGCGTCGCGCCAGATCGTCGGTCCTGACGGTGAGACGCAGGCGTCGCTGACCGCCGCCCCTACTCCGCCCAGATCGTCACAGGAGGACTGAATAGTGCGTGCCGTCATGATCACCAAGCCCGGCAACGTCGACGTCCTCGAGCTCGCCGACCGTCCCACGCGCGAACCGGGCGACGGCGAGGTCCGGATCGCCGTCAAGGCAGCAGCGGTCAACCCGACCGACATCACCCTCCGTAAGCGCGGCGCCGGCCCCGATCTCCCGCCGCCGTGGACTCCGGGGATGGAAGCCGCAGGCGAGGTCGAGTCGGTGGGGGCCGGCGTCGAGCGACTCCGAGTCGGTGACCAGGTGATGGCCGCGGTCAACCCGTACCGGCCGGAGGGCGGGGCGCAGCAGGAGCTGCTGGTTGTGCCGGCGGCGTCGGTAGTGGCGATCCCGGACGGCGCCACCCTGGCACAGGCGTCGACGCTGCCGATGAACGGGCTCACCGCGATGGGCGGCCTGGAGATGCTCAGCCTGCACGACGGCGACACGCTCGCCATCGCCGGCGGCGCAGGGCTGCTCGGCTCGTACGTGATCGGGGTGGCCTCTATGCGCGGGATCCGCGTGATCGCTGACGCCAAGCCGGAGGACGAGGAGCTCGTCAAGAGCTTCGGGGCCGACGTGGTCGTGCCACGCAGCGCCAGTTTCGGCGACGCCATCCGCGCGGTGGCGCCGGACGGAGCGGACGCGGTGTTCGACACCGCCCTGCTCTATCGGGACGCGTTCCCTGCCATTCGCGACGGTGGCGGTCTACTGGTCGTGCGGGGGTGGGATGCCGACAACACCGTCACGCCCCTGCACGAGGTCGAGGAGCGCGGGATCCGCGTCCATCCGCACGTAATCACCCCGGAACTCCAGCGGACCGACTTGCTCGAGGCGCTCCGCGGGCTCGGCTCCGTGGGGCGGCTCAAGCTGCGCGTGGCCCGCGAGCTCCCGCCCGAGGAGGCCGCAAAGGCCCACCGCTTGATGGAGGCGGGCGGTCTGCGCGGGCGGGCCGTGATCGTGTTCTAGTCATCAGGACCGATGCGGTGATGAACGTCGACGGCCTGCATCACGTCACGGCGGTCACCGGACAGGAGTTGCGTGCCGACGGCGCGCACATCCTCCGTCGAACCGCCACAGCTCGAACAGGTGAGCGGACAGGAGAAGAAGCGGATGAATGAGATGATGCCGGCGGTTCTGCTCGACGAACAACGCCAGTTCGTTTTCGGACAACGGCCTGTGCCCACACCCCTCCCTGAACAAGTCCTGGTCGAGGTAGACCTATGCGGCATCTGCGGCAGTGACCTTCATGCCGCCGATCTACCGCAGGTCTACCGCGGCGGCTTTGTGCTGGGGCATGAATTCAGCGGCCGCGTCGTGGCGACCGGCGATGACGTCTCCGGATGGAGTGTTGGGGAACGTGTCGCCTTGAACCCGAACGGAAACATCGACGGGACTTGCGAGTTCTGCCTGGCCGGCCGCACGAACTTCTGCCATCAGGCCACGATGGAAACTGCGCTGGGATTTCAGTCCGACGGTGGACTCGAGCCCTTCGTCGTCGTATCACCGAAGACGCTTCGGCGCGTGCCCGAAGGAGCCGGCCGGTTCGAGGCGGCGTGGGTCGAGCCGACGGCAACAGCCCTGCGGGCGGTATGGCTGGCAGGGAGCGTGGCCGGCAGGACGGTGCTGGTGACTGGCGGTGGGCCAATCGGTCAGCTCGCCTGCCGGCTAGCGTCACACTTCGAGGCCGCGCGAATCTTTCTCATCGAGCCAGCGCAAGAGCGACGCGCATTCGCTCAGCTATCTCATGTAGATGTGGCACTGACCCCTGAGGATGCAGCAGCCCAACTGTCATCGGCTGACCCATCTGCTCTCGAGGTTGATGTAGTTCTGGAGTGTTCGGGCAGCGCGGCGGCCACGGCACTGGCACTGCAGGCGCTGCGTCCTGGCGGCGTACTCGTCGTCGTAGGTGCTGGGCCCGGCTCAGGCCTCGACCCGATGACGATCCTCCTCAAGGAGATCACGGTGCACGGCTCGTTCACATACATCGACGAGTTCGACGACGCGATCGAACTGCTCGCGGCGGGCAAGATCGAAATCGCCGACTTGACCACGGCGGTCGCTCCGCTCGATCAAGCCCTCGCGGCGATCGAGTCGCTTCGCGCCGCGCAGACGATGAAGGTTTTGGTCGATCCACACGCCTAAAGGAGCGTTCTTCCCATGTCCCCGCATCGCCATCATCCGTGGCGGCAGACGCCCCGGCCGTCGTGCCGAACAGGTCGCGACGTTGGGTGATGGAACTCGCCCGGCAACGAACGGACGCTCGAGCTTCGAATAATCACCGAGGAGAGGCCGCGCCTCCACATCGCGGCGAGCGGCCGCATGAGATCATCAGGCCTCAGCACAAGGCGGCAAGATCGTCGCCCGTGACGGCGGCTCAGGCGTGTCAAACATGCCGCCTTGATAAGCGGCGGCGCAAGACCCTCTGATGCGGCCCCTGAGCGGGTAAGACTCTCAGCGTGCGTTTTTCCAACTACTCATTCGGCTCGGTGCGTGTCGACGGTGTGACCTATGACCACGATGTGATCATCAACGGCCGGCGAATCCGCGCGGCCCACCAACAAAGGCCTTGGGCAACGGCTATCGGCAATGGCTGGCACGTCCGTGCCCGCAAGGATGGCTCCGCCCAATCCTGCAGCCCGCCGCTAGTAGCACTGGCATGAAGCGGTGGAGGATCTGCTTCCCGCCGTCCCCCTTCAGCTCCGCGACGGCCGCATCCTCCATGCAGCAGTGCAAGTCCACGTCGCTCCAGGCGTGTCCCCGGCAGTCCGCCAAGCTGCCCACCAACCACGCCGCCAGCACCCGATCGTCTGCCGAAACAGCGCATGAGCGTGAGCGCGCATCAGCGACCGCGAAGGGTGGCGACGACCGGCGCGAACTCTTCGATCTTGTCCGACCGAATTGATACGTACGAGATCCCGGTGGCGTCGCGCACCATTTCCAGGTGCTCGACCACCTGCTCCGCGGTCCCAGCAAGCACGTATGCAGAGTCGTTTAGGAGGTCAGCGTCCACCCCAGCCGCCCTGGCCGCGACATCCACCGCCTGGCGCCGGTCGGCGGTAACTGCCCACACGTCCGGGTTCAGGTGGAGCTCCACGTCGCGTGATCGCGCCGCCTCGCGCACGAGCCGTACCTTCTTGGCCAGCGCCGGCAGAGACCAGGTCGCAGGATCCATGGTAGCTGGACCTGAGTCGAAACCAACGATCTCTGCCTCCGCCGCCGCCACGCGCAGCAGGCGCAGAGCCGTTCCACCGACCATCAGTGGCGGACGGGGTCGCTGTATCGGCGTCGGGACGCCAACCAGGCCCGTCACAGTCCAGTGCCGGCCCGTGAAGGTGGCAGGCCCGTCGTCAAGCAGCAGCCTCAGCACCTGAAGCGATTCGCGCAGCCGGTCGACACGCACCGGCCCCGGGTTGAATGGGATGCCGGACTGCTCGTAGTCCAGCGGCTGCCAGCCGGCGCCGATGCCCAGCTCCAGCCGCCCACCGCTCAGGACGTCGAGCGTCGCGGCCTCCTTCGCGAGCACCGCCGGATGTCGGAAGTCGTTGTTCAGGACCAGCGTCGCCAGGCGCAGCGTCGACGTGCAGGTAGCTACTAGTTGCAAGACGAGCAGCGGTGCGTATGCGGTCGAAAAATGGTCAGACACGCCGAACGTGTCGTACCCGAGCGCCTCAGCTCGGACGGCCAGGTCGCACCACTCCCTGGCGCTGTTGAGCTGGCCACCGGTAGCGCGACACGCGAAGCGGAACAAACTCACCAACGAAGTGTCCGGCACTGGCGGCCCAACTCCGAGTCCAACGCTAAGCGGCCCTCTGGACGGTCTAGCAGAGGCCTCGCGAGTCCGATATTGTCAGTCGCTGCACTAGGGCAGATCTAGACAAAAATCCCTCCTTGCCAATTCAGTTTGGCCATAAGGCCCCTCCAAATCACAGAAGCCGACTCATAATCGGCTGGTCGCTGGTTCGAAGCCAGCCGGGCCCACCTCCTGGTCCTCGCGGCGAAACCCGGCCCTGCGACACAGGCCCTTCCTGAGGCCTCCGACCTGGGTCGCTCTGCGGCGGTCCAGACGTGGTTGGTCAGGGCCGCGGCGGCTGTGATCGTGCTCCTTGCGGTGTCGGCTTTGACCGTGGTGGCGGTCAGACTGCGGCGGCGCAACCGCGGAGCGAAGCCGCTGATTGATGACCCGTCATCATGATGACCACAGTCCGTGGACCGAGCGCGAGCTGCCTTTACGGGTGTCGCAGCGGCGGCTCTCGACGGACGCGGACCTCGTGAGGACCTTGAGCGAATTGCTTGACCGGATGTGGATGAGCCCGGCACTCCGTTTCACTTGCAGCGGCAGGTCTAACCGGAGCCAGGGGGACCCCGGCCGCACAGCTTGAGCCAGCAGGCGCTGTGTGGCGTTTCTGGTATTGCGGCCCCTACCAGGAAACACCGTGGATTCGGCCGCAAGCCCGGCCGGTCGGCGGCGTAAGCCGACCGGCCGAGCGACCGTGGACTCTGGCAATCGGACGACGCGCCGTATGCCCTCGGTCAGATGTGCGTCGGTAGACGATTTGAAAATATGAATATCTAGTGTCTGAGTCTCACCCAGAGCCGAGCCTCTTACTCGCGCTCCGAATTTGCTCGTTGTGGACCGCAATCCTCATGACCCTAGCGGCATGCGGGGGCTCTGCGGCCGGAGCGTCCAGTGGGCAGAGCCACCAGGGGGCCGCGGCGAACGGCGCCATAGCCTCAATTGAGGGCGCAGCGGTCGCCACCACGTCGGTCACGATTAGCGGCTACGCCTTCCACCCGGCCACTGTCGCCGTCAAGGCGGGCAGCACGGTCACCTGGACGCAGAAAGACACCGACGTGCACACTGTCCACTTTGGCGGCACCGGCGGCTTCACCTCGCCGGTGTTGCAGAAGGGTCTGACGTTCAGCCACACCTTCAAGTCACCAGGAACCTATGCGTACAGCTGCTCCATCCACCCGTACATGCACGGGACCGTCGTCGTCACCGCTTGAACGGAGCTCGGCAGATGACTGACGATGACGCTCACGACGATGCCGGCGATCGAAGCGACGGCATAGATCGAAGGGGATTCCTCAAGTGCATGGCCTGGGCTGGAACCTCGGTGGTGTGGACGGTCTCTGGCGGCGTCCTCAGTTCGGTCGAGGCGGTGGATAGCAAGTTCCCTGCGGGCGCGGGAAAGGACATCTTCTTCGTCCAGATCAGCGACAGCCACATCGGCTTTACAGGGTCCGCCAATGCCGATGTCACCCACACCTTCGAGCAGGCGATCGCCCAGGTCAACTCGCTGCCCGAGCGCCCCAGGTTCGTCATGCACACAGGCGACCTCACGCACACCAGCGCGGAGAAGGAGTTCGGCACCGTACAGCAGCTGTTCTCCACGCTGAAGACTGGGCGGGTATTTCAGGTCCCGGGTGAACACGACGCGCTCGCAGCCGGCGACAAGCGCTATCTGCAGTTCTTCGGTAAGGGCACCGTCGGCGATGGGTACTACAGCTTCGACGTCAACGGGGTCCATTTCCTGGCGCTCGTGAACTCCGTAGCTCTGGAGGGGCCGGGCCACCTTGGCACCGCCCAGCTGGACTGGATCAGAAAGGACCTCGCCGGACTTTCGAGTGAGACTCCTCTGGTGGTCTTTGCCCATATCCCCCTCTTCGCCATGTACCCGAAATGGGGCTGGTCGACCGACGATGCGCTCCAGGCATTGGGGATGATGAGGCGATTTGGCGCGGTCACCGTGCTCAATGGCCATGTGCACCAGATCATGAGCAAGACCGAGGGCAACATCACCTTCCACACCGCCCGGGCGACCGGGTATCCCCTGCCTCAACCTGGGCAGGGCCCCGGTCCGGTCCCGCTCACGGTTCCCACAAATCGCCTCCATTCGATGTTGGGGATCCGTGAGGCAACGTTCGTGGCTCGCGACCGTCGGGTCGCCATCAAAGACGACACCCTGGCTGGACAATAGCCGGTTACGGAGGACGCTCGTCCCCCGCCTGGCGATGGCTGTTGGGCTGGCGCTCGCGATAGCCATTGCGCTGTACGTCTTCGGGCGCGTGCACACGCCGAACTATGCAACCGCCTTGTTCGGCCGGCGAGGCAGCGCTGCCAACATGTTCAAGGCGGAACTCGGGACCGCCATGTTGGGACTCGCCGCATTGCAATTGGTGCTCGCCCTCTGGATCTATGGACGGCTCCCAGGGGCTGGTCCCGGGCCCCGACCCGTCCACATCGCCCACCGTGCGGGAGGAATGGTGCTGTTTCTGCTGTCCTTGCCAATCGCCTACCACTGCATCAGCGCCTATGGCGTGCAGCTGGCGAACGCGCGCGTCGCGCTGCACTCCATCGTGGGCTGCTTCTTCTACGGCGCGTTCGCGGCGAAGGTGCTCGTTGTCCGCAGCCCGCACCTGCCCGGCTGGACACTGCCGCTGGCTGGTGGCACCCTCGTCACGTCGATTGCGATCCTTTGGTACTCCGCCGCACTGTGGCAGCTCGCCGGCCTCGGCCCCGGCCTTTGAGGCGGATGCCTGCAGTGAGCCCGTCAGCTGCGGCTGGTGCGGGCTCAGCCGGGAGGGTCTTGTCGACCATGGTGGGAGTCCTTCGCAGGTTTTTGTACCAGTGGCTATCCGACCCGCTGACCGGAAGCAGGTAGAGCTTCTTGCCGCCGCGCACGAACCAAATGAGATGGGAGATCTCACGATCGCTGGTCCGGCAATTGCAGGTCATAAATGACAGCACCTCGTCCGCACCCCCGCAGCGTGTCCTGTTACCTCCCCCTGCGTCACCTCGTCACGCAGCGCGGCTGTACTCATGGAGCAGGCCGCCAACGCGATCGCGGCGTTCCACCCGGCCTTCCGTGGATGGGGTGACATCGGTCGGTCTTCAGGGCGGCCGCTGCCCGAGCCCTTGGTGCGGCCGAGCCTGGTCATAGTGCTCGAGGAACTCCGATAGCACCCGCTCCAGGTGCCTGCGGCCGAAGACCAGCAGGCGATAGAGACACTCGGGCCGGGCTGTCCCCACAAACCGTCCCGCAAATGAGTTCGCCCGAGGCGACCGATAGGGCAGGCGGATGACCTCCACGCCCTCGCACTCTGCGTACGGTCAAGTGGGAGCAGCGGTGGCCGAGCTTGAGGAGCTCGCCCTGAATGCGGCGATAGCCCCACCTTGAGTTTTCGCCAGCCAGTCGAAGGATGAGTTGGTGGAGCTCGCTGCTTGGAATTGGCCGAAGGCGGCGCGGTCGTCTCCGGTAGGCGGCCCATTTCTGATGGACCAGCTCCCGATGCCAGCGAAGCAGGGTCTCTGGGCTGGGCAGCAGTGATCGCCAAGCCGGCCGGGTCAGGATCCTACTGATCGCGACGAGCAGTAGGCGATCGCATGGCTGCTAACGGGGTCGGCCAGCCTGTCGTTCCAGTACCCGAAGCTGGTGGCGAAGGGCCAGGACCTCGGCGTGGGAGCTCGGCGTTCGCCCAACCGTGGACGATCGGGGCTTCCAGCACCAGACGGACAACGGCGTAGGCAAGCGAGAAGAGCACGACGGGAGAGGATCGCGGAGGAGGCTCAACGCCCGCCGCTCCCCCCGGGGTGACGAACTGACGCGTATGCGTGTAACGCCACAGGGCCGGTCGAGGCCGGCGACCAGGTTGAGCAGCGTCGACTTGCCGCTGCCCGAGGGCCCCATCACGGACGTGAACTCACCGCGTCCGATCCCGAGGGTGACCGAGTCCAGGGCCACCGTGTGAGCGCCGCCGTCGTAGACGCGGCTCACGTCGTTCAGCTCCACCAGCGAGTCCATTCATTTCCTCCTTCGGCTCTCTTCCGCGCAGACGTCCAGCCACTTGAGGTCGGCTTTGCGCCGGATGAGCAGCGCTAGCAGGAGTATCCCGAGCCCCGTCGCGCAGAACCCGATGGCCATCAGCCCCCCACGCGTGCCCAGCGCCAGTTGGCTCATCGGCTGTACCACGTGTGGGGGTAAACCGCCCAGCGTCAGTTCGAATTGGCGCCACGTGAGCCGACGGCAGGTAAACCAGCAAGGCTGGGCCAGGCGGTCTTGGCCGCGGATGGTCGGGTAGATCGGGCAAGATTCCCTGCCATGCTTCTCCGCCTCGCGTACCAGCTCACTCGCTACCTCACCGACTTGATCCTCGTCCGCACCGGCTCCGACGCCCAGCTCCAAGAGGTCTCGCCGGAGATCCGGCTGGCACGCCGTCCATGGTCCGAGATGCGCGCACCGCGTTGACCGCGTTGATGTTCCAGTCCAGGGCGGCCTGTGGCGACAGGTCCATCGACCCGTCCGCGCTTACAGGTAGCGACCATCCGATACCGGCGATCGCCAGGGCGACATCCCCGAGCCCGCCAGCAATCCTTGAAATATGGTCGCGGTTCTGAGCGGCGGAATTGTTGGCTGAGGTGGTGTGATGAGCGTCCGATGCAGCGTGGGAGCGTGCCAGCCGACAGGGAACGCACCGTCGCTCGCTCGACGAACGTGTACAGAGTAGTGAGGATGGTCTCGCCGTGACGCGCGAATGGCTGAGTCGATTGTTCAAGGCAGGCACGTCCAGGCATGCGAAATTGCACACCCCTAGACCGGGCTTCACTGGCGGCGCAGGCGAGCCACCCTCAACTCCGACGGACACGTTGCTGGCGGAAAGCCCACGCTGGGAGGCCGCCTGCCGCTCGCCGCTGATCGGAGACGTCGCGGACAGGCTGCGGCCCCCGGAAGCCCTGCTCACGTGGGTGCCGCAACACAATGAGCTGGCCCATGCATTCTCTGGACTTGCGAACGTTGCGTTGGGGTCAGCGCCTGCCGAGCACGTTCGTTACCTCGAGGCTATGGCGATCCGTCTAAGCGAGGATGTCCAGTTCGCCGCCGAGTGGGCCGCTCGGCTGGGAGGCAGCGATCAGGCGGCCACCACACCGGCGACCGAGGCCATCCTCCAGCTGGTCAGACGGGTCCGGGAGTCCCAACCCTATTGCATCCAGCTGGTTGTCCTGTGGCAGTGGTTCACAACGAATCACCTCGCATGGACTCGCGAGGTCATGCTCCGTCGACCCGCCAGCGACTTGCGCCGACGGTTCGACTCGGAATTCGACTGGCAGGTTGTGCACTCCTTTCGACGGGAGATCAATCACGCGCTCAGAGCCGCCCAACGACACGAGTGGGTGGAAGCGCAGAAGGTCTTCGACCGGCTGACAGGGCTGCTTGCCGACTGGCAGTCCCAGCGCCCGGCCCATGCTGGACCAGCTCAGCGGCCAGGGCCGCTGCAGCCAGGCGAGGAAGCCTTGCGCGTGGCCGGGGCAGGCATCGCTGCGATGGGCCGGCTTCTGTCCACCGAGTGGGACTTCGATCGGCCCTTACGCGAACAGGTCCCTGACCTTCCCGAAGGCATCACGGCGGTGCCCGAGGACAGATACGTGATGGTGCTTCTCGGAGAAGCGTTCCACCGGTTGGACCGCGCCGAGGAGGATGATCAGCCGCCTCTGGACGAGTTGCTGGTCGCCATCGCCTCGGGCGTGGAGGCCACGCCTGGGCCGCCGACGCACCATCCACGGTGGGGCGATGCATCGCTCGAGGGAGCTCCATTCTCAGAGGGGACGGAAGCCTGGGTCTGGGCCGCATCCTCAGCGCGGATTGTTCTCACCTCGTTCGACTACGATCACAAGCTTCCGGCGCTCGTACAGGCATTCGTAGTCCCGCTTTGAGCAGAGATCCATCAGCCGCAGGCGAATCTCCTCTTGATTGACAAAACTCCTCTGCTGCGTCCTCTTGGATGTAGTGGCGATCTCGATCACTTCAGCGTTGGGAAAGTCGCGACGCCAGCGCTCGCGGACATCGTTGGGCTGCCGAAGGCCGATCCTTGAGGGGAAAGGCCGATCCTTGAGATGAGAGGGAGAGGAGCGCAGTTGTTGCGCTTCCGGTCACGAAGGGGGCGTGGACAAGCAGCTTCAATGGTCCATGGCCAGCCTGTAGGTGAGTTAGGCGCTTGCCGATCTACGATCGGCAACAAATTGTCCACGCGGCGGCGGTGATCCCCAATTTCGGTGAACAAGGCCTCCATGTCGATCCGGAGCTTCTCGTGGTGACGATCGGCGGGACTTAGGATCGAAGGCGGATGTCCGAGGCATGGGCTGCGCATCCCGGCCAGGAGGGGGGCGATGACCTGGTCGCGCAAGGTGAGAAGAGCAGAGATGGTTCGGGCCCCGGCGGGAGGCACAACATAGCGGCGTGAGTGGCCGGGTTTTGTGATCAGGGCTTTGGCGGGGAGCTTGCGGAGGTCGTAGGCAGCCTGGCGGGTGGTGTAGTCGGCCTCTGTCAGGCTGGTCAAAGGAGTGGACCTTGTCGGTGAACTGGGCGCCGGTGAAGCCCTTGGGCGCGATGGCGAGGGCCTGCACCGCACGCATCGCGTTCGGTATGCAGGGACGGACTGACCCGTAGTAGTGATGAGCTTTGGCTCCTACCGCTTGCCTAGCTACCTCTCTGACGTGAAGACGTACCTGGAGCCAAAGTTGTCCCGGTACGCGGCGGTCCGGAGGCGGATAGCCCCAGATGCCGTGCCCGTCATCGGGCGACGCCCACTGCCAGACCTCCGGACTCAAAGTGCGGACGTCTGGGTGATCGACACCCTTAGTGCTCTGACTCATAAGTTCGGCCACGTATTCAGGCCGCAGGTCGCAGCTGGAGTCGTCGGAGCAGATTCGCGAGGTCACGGCGGGTGAATTTCCACTCGAAGGGCTTGGCTGCGTGCTCGTAGCGGCGCTCGAAGTCGAGGAGCCGGTGCTCGACCTGGTCGAGGTCGTGAAAGTCGTTCGGGGTAAGCACCTTGCGATCGACAATCGACAGGTAGATCTCGACCTGGTTGAGCCAGGAGGAGTGGATCGGGCAGTGGACCAGTCGGAGATTGGGATGTCGAAAGCTGCCACCGCTCAACCGACGCCTTGCCGCGGTGTGAGGAGCCGTTATCGACGACCCAGAAGACGCGGTCGGCGGAGCGATAGGGTTCGACGAGCATGACCTGATCGATAAGACGGCCGAAGGGTGCAATCCCGGTCTTGGGCTCGCAGCGACTGAAGAGGCGAGCCCTGTGAACATCCCAGGCGACCAGGTATTGGAGGGAACCGCAACGCTCATATTCGTGCTCGACCCGCAGAGCTCGTCGGGGAGCTGGCGGCAGGCTGGGGTAGCAGCGTCGACGAGCCTGGATCGAGGTCTTCTCGTCGGCCGAGATCACGAACTCAAGGGGACCAAGACGGCGGCCTGCGAACTTGCGGGCATAGAGGTCGAGCACCTGCCCGGCCTTTGCCTCGAAGTCAGGGTCGCGAGGGAAGATCCAACTCCGAAAGGTCCAGGGGCGGAGAGCATCCTCGTCCAGCCAGCGCCAGATCGTGGAGCCTGAGATCTCGGGCCACCAAACCGCGCCGCAGGACCTCGCTGCGGATGTCGGCGACCTGGAGCCGGGCGAGGGGTAGGCCGAGTTCAGCGGGCATTTGGCAGGCGATGGCTTTGACCTCGACCACGAGGTCTGGGGGGAAAAAGGTCGGGCCGACCGGAGCGGGGCAGTTCTTCAAGGCCGGCCAGGCGTTGCTGGAAGAAGCGCTGGCGCCACTTGCTGACCACGTCGCGACCAGCGTTGAGGCGTTGGGCGATCTGGTCGTTACGCAGGCCCTGGGCTGCCAGGAGTACGACCTGGGCTCTGAACACATCTCGATACGGCAACGTATATTTCCGGGCTCGGGCCTCGAGGGCAGAACGTTCTTCTGGAGTCAGCTGGATCGTGTACGGGGATGTCCGAGGCATGCCCGCAGCATAGCTTGGCAACCCGGCATTACGAGGCCCTAATTTACGAGGCAGTATTTACGAGACGATGTACTTAGTCGCGTCAAGCCGCGGAACCGGAGCCACGCCAGCGGTGTACGGG
>Ga0070699_100004620_pt1 | contig 12182 bp, 8 predicted proteins | sample KBSK1503metaG_FD_65473 | JGI IMG/M metagenome (GOLD analysis project Ga0070699, IMG submission 65473) | Corn, switchgrass and miscanthus rhizosphere microbial communities from Kellogg Biological Station, Michigan, USA - KBS K1-50-3 metaG | ecosystem: Host-associated > Plants > Roots >...
AGGCGGGGGATGGCGGGAACGGCGTGCGCAGTTTCCGCAGGGAGAAGCACGTCCCGCAGGGCGGGCCGGACGGCGGCGACGGCGGAAATGGCGGCGACGTTGTCCTGGAGGCCACCGAGCGCATGTCCACCCTGCTCGATTTGCAATTTCAGCAGCACTACATCGCGAAAGGCGGCGGCCACGGCGAAGGCAGCAACCGCCACGGCCGCTCCGTACCGCCGCTCGTGATCCGCGTGCCCGTCGGCACCATCGCCAAGGAATTTGACACGGGACAGATCCTCGCCGACCTGACGGAAGACGGCCAGCAAGCCATTCTCGCGCATGGCGGACGCGGCGGACGCGGCAACGCCCGCTTCGCCACCTCCACCAACCGCGTCCCGACGCGCTGCGATCCTGGCGGCCACGGCGAAGAGCGCTGGGTCCAACTGGAATTGAAGCTTCTGGCGGACGTCGGCCTGGTGGGCTATCCCAACGCCGGCAAGTCCACGTTGATCGGCTCGATTTCGTCGGCCCGCCCCAAGATCGCCGACTACCCCTTCACGACGCTGACGCCGAACCTGGGCGTCGTGGCCGTGAACGAGGACCAAAGCTTCGTCGTGGCGGACGTACCGGGGCTCATCGAGGGCGCGCATGAAGGGAAGGGCCTGGGCTTTCAATTCCTGCGCCATCTGGAGCGCACCTCGTATTTGCTCCACCTGGTGGACATCTCCGAAGGCGTGACGGTCGATCCCGTCGAAAGCCTGGAGGCCCTGCGCAAGGAACTGAAGCTCTATAACCCGGACCTCGCCAAGAAGCCCTATGCCGTCGCGGCGACGAAGCTCGACGCAGCGGGCGAAGGCAAGAACCTGAAGAAGCTGGAAGCCTCTTGCAAGAAGCGCCGCCTGCGGCTCTTTGCGATCTCGGCAGTCACGGGCGACGGCCTGAAGCCGTTGATCCGGCACCTCGGCTCGCAGGTCACGAAGCTCCGGACGCCGTTGAAAGCGAGCGTCTGATGCGCGACCAGATCGTCAAAGATGCCAGGCGCGTCGTCATCAAGGTGGGCAGCCGCCTCGTCGCCTCCAAGGGCATGGGCCTGAACGGCGAGCGCATCGATCAGCTTGCCGCCGAGCTGGCCGGCCTGAAGGCCCTGGGCAAGGAGATCGTGATGGTGTCGTCCGGCGCCATCGTCTGCGGCATCGAGAAGCTGGGGCTGAAGGAATATCCCAAGAGCCTGCCGCTCAAGCAGGCCGCCGCTGCCGTCGGCCAGTCACGTCTCATGTGGGCCTACGAGAAGGCTTTTGAGAAGCAAGGCCAAAAGGTCGCGCAGGTGCTGCTCACGAGCGAAGACCTGGCGAACCGCGCGCGGTTCCTCAACTCGCGCCACACCCTGACGGCTCTGCTCGAGCACGGGGTCGTGCCGATCATCAACGAGAACGACACTGTCGCCGTGGACGAGATCCGATTCGGCGACAACGACAGCCTGGCCGGGATGGTCGCCCACCTCGTGGACGCCGACCTTCTCGTGATCCTCTCAGACGTGAACGGTCTCTACACCGCGGACCCCCGCCACAATCCGAAGGCCACGCTGATTCCGGTGGTCACGGAAGTCACGGCGGAGATCGAGCAACGCGCCGGCGGCACGACCAGCTTCGAAGGCACCGGCGGCATGCGCACGAAAGTCCTGGCCGCCAGGAAAGCGGCCACCTACGGCGTCGCCACGGCCATCGTGAGCGGCGAGCGCCCCGGACAGCTCTCGGCGCTGTTCGACGGACAGGGAATCGGCACCGTGTTCCTGCCGAAGGGAGAACGGCTCCCCAGCCGCAAGCACTGGATCGGCTATACCGTCAAGGCCAAGGGACGCCTCACGTTGGACGACGGCGCCGTCGAGGCCCTCGCGCGCAAGGGCAAGAGCCTGCTCCCTTCCGGCATCACCGCCGTGCACGGGGACTTCAACACCGGCGACTGCGTGGCCTGCACGGACCGGTCCGGGCGCGAGGTCGCGAAGGGGTTTGCGAACTATTCGTCTGAGGCCATCGCCAAGATCAAGGGCCTCAAGAGCAGCGAGATCCAGAAGACCCTGGGATACAAGGATTACGATGAGGTCATCCATCGTGATAATCTGGTAATCCTATGAGCCTCACCGACTATGTCATCCAGAAGGCCTCGCAGGCGAAAGCCGCCGCGCGCAAGCTGGCGATGCTGCCCACCGCCGTGAAGAACCAGGCGCTTCTGGCCATGGCCGACGCCCTCGAGTCGCGCGAAGCCGAACTGCTGGAGGCCAACAAGAAGGATGTGGCGGCGACAACCGGGCTGTCGAAGGCGGCGATCGACCGCCTCACGCTCAACCAGAAGCGCATCCAGGAGATGGCGGCGGGCCTGCGCGAAGTCGCGGCGCTCCCCGACCCAATCGGCGAGGTGATAAAGGTGTGGCGGCGGCCGAACGGCATGACAGTCAGCCGGGTGCGCGTGCCGATCGGCGTGATCGGCATCATCTACGAGGCGCGCCCCAACGTGACGGCGGACGCCGCCTCGCTCTGCCTCAAGTCGGGCAACGCGGTCGTGCTCCGCGGCGGGTCCGAGGCGATCCAGTCCAACGCCGCGATCGTCCGGGTATTAATGGAGGCCGGAGAAAAGGCGGGCGTCCCGGCGGGAGCGATCACCTTCATCGACAACCCCGACCGCCAGGTTTCGACGCTGTTGCTCAAGCAGGACAAGCTGATCGACCTGATCATCCCGCGCGGCGGCGAGAGCCTCATGCAGTTCATCATGAAGGAGTCCACCATCCCGGTGATCAAGCACGACAAGGGTGTGTGCCATACCTATGTGGACGACAAGGCCGACCTCACGATGGCCGAGGCCATCTGCTTCAACGCCAAAGTGCAGCGGCCCAGCACCTGCAACGCCATGGAAACCCTGCTGGTACACCAGGCCGTCGCCCCGACGTTTCTGCCGCCGCTCATCACGCGTTACAAGGAAGCCGGTGTGGAGGTCCGCGGCTGCCCGAAGACCGTCAAGCTTGTGCCCGGGATCAAACCTGCCGCCGACTCCGACTGGGGCACCGAGTTCCTGGACCTCATCCTGGCCGTCCGCGTCGTGGACGATCTGGAACAGGCGATGGCGCACATCGCCCGCTACGGCTCGCAGCACTCCGAGGCGATCGTGACGCAGGATCAGAAGCGGGCCACACGGTTCCTGAACGAAGTGGACGCTGCCGCCGTGTTCCATAACGCCTCGACGCGGCTCCATGACGGCTACCAGTTCGGCCTGGGCGCGGAGATCGGCATAAGCACAACCCGCATCCACGCACGAGGCGCGATGGGCCTGGAGGAACTCACGAGCACCAAGTTCGTCGTGCTGGGCACCGGACAGCTTCGGGAATGAAGCTGGGCCTGTACGGCGGCGCGTTCAACCCCATCCACCGGTGTCACCTGGAGGTGGCCGAAGCTGCGCGAAGCCGGCTCGGCCTCGACCAGGTGCTCTTCATCCCGACCGGCGACCCTCCCCACAAGTCTCTGACCGATTTCATCCCGGCTTCGCACCGCGTGGCCATGGTGCGCTTGGCCATTGCGCCCTATTCCTACTTCCGGCTGTCGGAGATCGAAACCGGACGGCCGGCGAAATCCTATGCGATCGACACCATCCGCGAGATCCAAACGATCTATGCTCCCGACACCCGGCTCATCTTCATCATCGGACTCGACGCCTTCCTGAAATTCCCCAGCTGGAGGGAGCCGGATCGCTTGCTCGAGCTCTGCGAGTTCGCCGTCGTGTCAAGGCCGGGGGTGCTGTTCAAGTCGCTGGAAAACCTTCCGCTCCCCGTCATCAAGGACAGCGAGTCGTTGGAACGGCTGGACAGAGGCCAGGTCGAAATCCAGGAGTTCCACCTCACGATCGGACAATCTCTCTGGGCGCTGGCGATCCCCCCCTGCTTGGTGTCCGCCCAAGACATTAGAAACCGCCTAACTCACAGGCAAAGCGTCGAAAACCTCTTGCCACCCGCCGTCGAGTCTTATATACTGAGTCATCATCTTATGACAGGAGGATCACCGCAATAGTCCGAGCGTCGCGGGCGAAAGCTCGTTTGGCTGCCCTGGCAGCCGAAGAGAAAAAAGCCTCTGAGATCGTGATCTTAGATGTCGCCCTCGCTTCAGGGGTGACGGATTACTTCGTTATCTGTTCGGCCGAATCCGAGCGACAAGTCCTCGCCGTCAAAGAACAGATCGAAAAGGTACTCTCCGAAAAGGGGTACCGCCTCGTGGGCCTCGAAGGCATCGAGGCCGGTGTGTGGGTCCTCATGGACTACAACGATGTGATCGTGCACATCTTCAAGCGAGGCGTGCGCGAGCACTACGGGCTGGACCGGCTCTGGTCGGACGTGAAGCGCGTGGCGCTGCCGAAATCCCGTGCGGAGGCGCCGGCGGGCGTCCCCCGGCCGCGACGTACCAAGGAGCAAGCAGTCAGACACCGAGGATAAACGATGCGGTTCTTTTTCTGGGTCCTCACGTTGATCGCCGCCATCGTGGCGGCCGTGAATTTCAGCGACCTGAACCCCGACCCGATCACCATCCGTTTGCCGTTCGTCAAGCAATCCTCGGTCGCAGTCACCCCGATCTATCTCGTCCTCTCCTGTATCGCCGCCGGCGCGCTGGCGGTCGTGATGCTCGTGGGCGTGCGCGAGATGCGCGCCCTGATTCTGAACTGGCGGTCCACCCAGCGGCGCAAGCGCGACGAGAAGATCCAGAGCTACTACACCGACGGCCTGTTGGCCTCCCTCTCCCGCCGGACCAGCGAGGCCATCTCCCTGCTGCAGAAGGCTCTGATGCTGGACCCGAACCATCCTCGCGCGCTGCTGTCCCTCGGCAAAATTTTCCGCCGAGAGAAAAACTACAACGAGGCGATCCGGCTGCACCGGAAGGCCCGCTTCCTGGAAGAGGGCAATCTGGAAATTCTGTTTTCCCTGGCCCGCGATCTCGAGGACGCCAAGCGGTTCGACGAGACCATCCAGGTGCTGAACGACGTGCTCAAATTCGACGGCACGAACCCGACCGCCCTCTATCGCATCAGGGACATCCACGTCCGGAATGGGAAATGGCCAGAGGCTCATGCCGTCCAGGAGCGTCTTCTGAAGGCGGGCCTGCCCGAGCCCGACGTCCGCGCCGAGACCCAGGTCATGGCGGGGCTGAAATACGAACTCGGGCGCCAGTACATGGAGCGCGGCGACCGCGATCAGGCCCGGCGCTACTTCAAGGACGCCATCAAGCTGGATAAGGGCTTCCTGCCCGCGCGGATCGGCTTCGGCGAGCTCCTGATCCGGGAAGGCAAGCTGAAGGAAGCCGCGGAGTCCTGGGAAAAGACGTACCTCAAGACCGGCAATCCGCTTTTCCTGCAGCGCCTGGAGGACCTCTACCTGGAGATGGGCGAGCCCGGCGAGATGCTTCGCATCTACCAGGACGCGCTCGCCAGGAAAAACAACGACCCGGCCCTGAAGCCAGCCCTGAAGCTGGCCCTGGGAAAGCTCTACTACCGGCTTGAGATGATCGACGACGCCTCCGACCTCCTCTCGACCCTGGAGGGCATCCAGGATCCGACCGGGGACCTTCAGAAGATCATGGCCAGCCTCTACATCAGGAAGGGAGACACCGAGGCCGCGCTGATGGCACTGCAGGAAACGCTCAGCAAGCCCCGGATCGGTGCGGCCCTGCTCCTCTGCGCCGCCTGCCACTACGAAACCCGTGAATGGAGCGGGCGTTGTCCGGCATGCGGCCGCTGGAACACGCTGGCTCTCACGGCACCCACGATCGGAAGCGGGAACCCGTCCAAACCTTCTCCGGGTGTCGCCGCTCCGTTCGAGATTGTCTAGGAGGGGCGGATTCGCGAACCGCCCCTGCAACATCAACCATGCAGACACCACCTATTAAACCCGTCGCCTTGATCATCCTGGACGGCTGGGGCGTCAGCCAACGCCGGGACGCCAATGCCGTGGCCCTCGCGCGCCTGCCGTTCTACATGTCGCTCCTGCACGACCATTCGCACACCCTGCTCTCAGCCTCCGGCGAAGACACGGGGCTGCCCGATAATCAGATGGGCAACTCCGAAGTCGGACATATGAACATGGGCGCTGGCCGGATCGTGTACCAGGACTTCACCCGGATCAACCGGGCGATCCGTGACGGCTCCTTTGCGGCAAATCCCGTGCTCAAAGAGGTTCTCCACAAGACCCGTTCAACCGGCGGCCGTTTGCACCTCCTGGGGCTCCTTTCAGACGGCGGCGTGCACAGCCACCTCTCGCACTTGGAGGCGCTCCTGGCGATGGTCAAGGCGGAGGACCGCCCACCGGTCTTCGTCCACGCGTTTCTAGACGGACGGGACACGCCCCCGCAGAGCGGCCTCGGCTACGTCAAGACCGCCGAGGCATTCATGCGCCGGATCGGCGTCGGGACCATCGCCACCGTGATGGGCCGTTACTACGCCATGGACCGGGATCAGCGATGGGACCGCATCGCCAAGGCCTACGCGGCCCTCGTGGACGGGGTCGGCGCGCACCGCAAGTCGGCGGAGGAGGCCGTGACGGCCAGCTACGACGCGAAGGTCACGGATGAGTTTGTGGTTCCCGCCGTCATCGCGGACCTGCATGATAATCCGGTGGGCAGCATTGATGACGACGACGGTGTGATCTTCTACAACTTTCGCGCGGACCGGGCCCGTGAGCTGACCCGCGCCCTCACTGAGCCGGGCTTCGACGCGTTCGCGCGCAAGACCGTCCGGAAGCTGGCGGCTTTCGCCACGATGACCTCGTACGACGAGACCTTCACGCACCCGACGGCGTTCCCGCCGTTTCGTTTGACGCACATCCTGCCGGAGATCATCAGCGAGCGCGGGCTCAAGCAGTTGCGTATCGCCGAAACAGAGAAATATGCGCACGTCACGTATTTCTTCAACGGCGGCGACGAGAAGACCTATCCGGGCGAGGACCGCGTCCTGATCCCCTCGCCTCGTGACGTCGCCACGTACGACCAGAAGCCGCAGATGTCCGCGCGGGAAGTCGCCGACGAGGCCGTGCGGCGCATCGAGTCCGGCCGGTATCAGTTGATCGTGCTGAACTTCGCGAACCCGGACATGGTGGGCCACACGGGGAACCTGCCGGCGGCCATCCAGGCGGCCGAGGTGATTGACGAGTGTGTGAACAAGGTGGTCTCCGCCGTTCGCCGCATCGGCGGGGCCGTCGTCCTGACCGCGGACCACGGGAACCTCGAGCAGATGGTGGACTACGCGACCGGCCAGCCGCACACGGCGCACACGTTGAACCCGGTGCCCTGCATCATTGTGGATGACCGCCAGTATGCCCTGCGGGCTTCGGGCATCCTGGCAGACATCGCGCCCACGATCCTGCATCTCATGGGCATCCCGCAACCGCCGGAAATGACCGGCGCATCCTTGATCAAGGAGTAACTCGAATGGACGATCACAGCTATCCGAATGGCGCGTTCCGCGCGTGGGCTGACAAAGCGATCGCCGGCGAGGCGCTGACGCGCGAAGACGCGCGCGCCGTGCTGGAGACCCCGGACGACCGCGTGCTGGAATTGCTCGATGCCGCCTTCCTCGTGCGTCGGACATACTTCGGACGCAAGGTTCGTCTTCAGATGCTCCAGAACGCCAAGAGCGGCGCCTGTCAGGAGGATTGCGGCTACTGCTCGCAGTCGGCAGTCTCCACTGCGGACATCCGGAAGTACGGCCTGTTGAAGAAGTCCCAGATGGTGGAAGGCGCGCGGCGGGCGGTGGCATCCAAGGCCATCCGGTACTGCATCGTCATCAGCGGGCGCGGTCCGCTCGATCGCGAGCTCACCGAGATCAGCGAGGCCGTGCGCGAGATCAAGGACGCCGTCCCGGTACAGGTCTGCTGCTCGTTGGGCTTGCTGACAGAAGCCGACGCGCGCCGGCTGAAGGAGGCCGGGGTGGATCGCATCAACCATAACCTGAACGCCTCGGAGCGGTTTCATCCGCAGATGGTCACGACGCATACCTACCAGGACCGCCTCGCGACGATCCGGAACGCGAGAGCGGCGGGCTTGGAGATCTGCTCCGGCGGCATCGCCGGCATGGGCGAGACGAATGAGGATCTGATTGACTTGGCGTTCGCGCTGCGCGAGGTGAAGCCGGACTCCATCCCGATGAACTTCCTGCACCCGGTGGCGAGCACGCCGATGCAGGATCAGACGAATCTCACGCCTCAGCGGTGCCTGAAGATCCTCTGCCTGTTCCGGTTCCTGCACCCGCGGACCGAGCTGCGCGTCGCGGGAGGGCGCGAGTTCAACCTGCGCTCCCTACAGGCCCTGGCGCTCTATCCGGCCGATTCGCTCTTCGTCGGCGGCTATCTCACCACGCCGGGCATGCCCGCCTCCGAGGCCTGGAAAATGATCGAGGATCTCGGCTTCGAAGTGGACACCGTCGGCGCGCCGGTACCTATCGTATAGAACTACTTCCCTTGCAGCGCGGGGACGTTTTTGATGAGCAGATCGAGCGCGGTCTGCAATTGTTGGTCCCTGTCCTCCACAACAAAATCCGGCTCGATCCCCTCGTTCTCGATCCGCTTGCCCGACGGCATGACGTAATAGGCGGTCGTCAGCCGGAGTGCATAGTTGCCCGGCAGCGGATAGATTGCTTGAACGGACCCCTTGCCATGCGATCGCGCCCCCACCAGGATGGCGCGGCTCCAGTCCCGCAAGGCGCCCGCCACGATCTCCGCGCTGCTCGCCGTCCGCTGATTGATGAGCACAACGAGAGGAGCGGCGAACGGCGGAGCGGCCGCCTGGGAGAAGTGCTCATCGCGGCGCTCGTCCCGCCCGTTGACGACCACGATCAGCACGCCGCGCTTGATGAAGTATTCGGCCACGCCGATCGCCGAGCTGAGCAACCCTCCTGCGTTATCCCGGAGGTCCAGAATCATGACCTTCATATTCAAGGCCTGCAGACGCTCGAAGACCGCTTTGAGATCCTCCGTGGTCTGCCCATGGAACAGCGCGATGCGGACATACCCGACGAAGCCGTTCATGAGTTGGTACTTCACGCTTTGAAAGCGGCCCGCCTGCCGCGCCAGGGTGAACATCACCGGCGCGGATGAGCCGGCCCGCTCGACCGCGAGGACCACGTTCGAGCCGATCGGACCTCGTAGCAATTCTTCCGCGCGCGTCACGGAGAGGCCGGCGGCCGGCCGGTCATCAATCCGCATCACGCGGTCGCCTATCCTGATCCCCGCGCCGTCGGCCGGCATCCCGAGCTTCGCATCCACTACGACCAGCACGCCGCCTTTGTCCTCCAACTCAAGGCCGACCTCTCCCGTCACGCCTTCCTTCGATTCGCTCCGGATCTGCTCGTACGTAACGGGCTCGATCAGATAGCTCTGCGAGTCGAGCACCGAGGCCACGCCTTTCATCGCCTGGTACACCAGATCGGCCGGGACCGGCGCGCCCTCCGCGCAGATCCTGCCGAGCGCCATGGCCTCGTGAAGCGCCCCATACACCGCCTCCACTGATGTCATGGTGTCCTTCGCGAACGATTTCCTGAGGGGATGCTTTCCGCATTGGAGCGTCCATCCTTCAGGAGCATCCTCCAGTCTCACTTGGGACCGTCCGATCGCATTGGTGATGCGCAACAATCCCTGCCCGACCATCCCGCGGTATTGCGCGATCTGCGGTTTCGCGACGTACTTCTCGTCGATCAGCAGAAGCGCCTCCAGCAAGGGATCGTCCTGTTCGGCCTTTACGGCGGGAGGGGGCCCATCACCCGTTGCATTGGGGAGAGCAAGGGCTACAACGCCGACCACGAAAACAAGCGTCCACGCCGCCAACGCGAGAGCCCTACTCATACTGCAACCCCTCCGCAACTGGCAGACGCGCCGCTCGCCTGGCCGGTCCGTACCCTGCCAGCAGAGTCGTGAGCAGCGCCAGCCCGGCCGCCTCCAGCCAGATCCTTGGTGCGGGATAGAACACGATGGTCCAGCCGAACGACTGCTTATTGATCACCACGATCAGCAGGACGGACAGGACCAGCCCCGCCGCCACGCCGAGAACGGTACCCGCCAGCCCCAGCAGTCCGGATTCCCACAAGATCAAGCGCCCGATCTGCGCTGGCGTCCCGCCGATGGCGCGGAGCACCGCCAGCTCGCGCTGACGCTCCAGAATGCCTGCCAGCAGGGTATTGGCGAGCCCCAGCAGCGCGACGGTCACCGCGATAATTTCCAGCGCGTAGGTGATGGTGAAAGTTTGATCGAAGATCCGCAATACCTCGCGCTTCAGCTCCCCGTTCGTCACGATCATGACCGGCGCGCCCGGCAGCCGATCGAGAACGGCGCGCCGGACTGTTTCCGGCTCGGCACCGGGAGCGAGGTACAACGGCACAACCGTCGCGTTCCGGTCTCCCCAGATACGCACGTAGAGGGACCGATCCAGGACAACCTTGCCGCCGTCGGTCGAGTAGTCGTAGAACACGTCGGCAATGGAAAAGCCAACAGGGCCGTGCGGACCCGGCAGCGTCAGGTGGTCGCCCCGCCAAAGCTTGAATTGCCGGGCGAAGGTTTCCGACACAATAATCTGATCGCTCCGAACCGTCTCGGCCAGAACGGCGGCGGACTCTCCCTCCATGAACAGGTACCGGCTGTGTTTGGCGTGCAGGAGTAGGTCCCGCGCGACCACCTCGATCGGCAGATCGCGGAACTCCATTCTGACCACGCGATAGCTGTCCGCCGCCACGATGCCGGCGACTGTTTGCAGGCTCTGGTAGACGGACTCCGGCAGGATCTCGTCCGGTCCCTTTCGCAACCAGGTGGGCGGAGCCACGATCAGGTCAGCCTTTACCGTTTGCTCCAGCCACAAATCCACCGTCTGACGGAAACTGTGGATCATCACGCTGACACCGATCATCAAGGCCAGCCCCACGATCAGCGCCGAGACGGCGACGGCGTTCCGGACCGGCGCGCGATCCAGTTCATCCGCCGCCAGGCGCGCGAGGCAGCCGACGCGCAGAGGCAGCACCGCTCGAAGACAGGGCCCGACCATGCGAATCACGACAGGGCTCATCCAGGCGAAACCCAGCATGACGAGGAAAACCGACAGGTAGCCGAAGATCGGAACGCCTTGCACGGAATCCGGCAGGGCCGCCAGCCCGGCCAGAATGAAAAGAACGGCCGCGCCCGTAAGCCGACGCGCGACGCGCACGTCCCCGGCGATCTCGTAGCCCCCCGGCACCAGCGCCCGCGTCGGCTCGACCGACACGGCTTCCCGGATCGGGCCCAGCGAGCCCACCACCGCCACGCCGACTCCGATGACCAGCCCTTGCAGCAGCACGCCGGGAAGCATCCACGTCAACCGCGAAGGCACTGGGACGACATCATAGAGATTGCTCACCGTGGCCGCGAGCGTCCTGAGGACGCCGTTCGAGAGCGCCAGCCCGAATCCGATGCCGACCACCGCGCCGACGACCCCCAGCAGCGCGACCTCCGTCAGGAATAGGCGTGCGATCCCGCCGGACGACAGACCCAGCGAGCGGAGGATTCCGATTTCACGCCGCCGACGGAGCACCGCGAAGGACACGGTGTTGTAGACGAGAAAGAGCCCGACCAGCAGGGCCACGACGCTGAGCAGGCTTACGTTCAACCGGAACGCGCGGGTCATCCGTTCGATCTGCACGTTCCGCTGCCCGGGACGCTTGACCGCCAGGCCGGGCGGGAGGAGCGCTTGCACCGCGCGACTCACGTCATCCACGGAACGAGCGGGGTCGGTGACCACATCAATCCGGTCGAGGCGGCCCAGGCGATTGAACATGACCTGCGCCGCCGCGATGTCCATGACAGCCAGCTCTTCCAAGGTAGACCGTGTCGGCCCTTCCCCCTCCAAGATTCCGCGGACCACGACACGCCGCACGAGTCCTTCGGCGCTCACATCCAACGTCGCGCCCACGGACAGGCCATGGCGCCGGGCCAACCTGTGGCCAAGGAAGATCGCATCGGGATCGAGATAGCGCTCCCAGTCGGAGTCCTTCGAGCCTTCATCCACGAGACGATAGTCGCGGACGGACGACTCGGTGAAGAGATCTACGCCGAGGATCGGCAGCACAATCGGCACAGGAGAGGAGACAGTGGGTGTGGGAGGGGCGCCCTTGGCGGGGCCCCCTCCCGCTATAATAGTTGCCGTGATGTCAAGCACCGGCGC
>Ga0070699_100004621_pt1 | contig 12182 bp, 7 predicted proteins | sample KBSK1503metaG_FD_65473 | JGI IMG/M metagenome (GOLD analysis project Ga0070699, IMG submission 65473) | Corn, switchgrass and miscanthus rhizosphere microbial communities from Kellogg Biological Station, Michigan, USA - KBS K1-50-3 metaG | ecosystem: Host-associated > Plants > Roots >...
TACCTGATCAGGCAACGCTGAGGATAAGCTCTCCGGAGACCCCCCTCGCGCCCCTGAGTCAGCGGGAGCGCGTTCACAGAGATCTGGGCGACAGGTTCGAAATTGAGTTCACTGGCAAGTATCACTTGTTACAGACGCTGTCTCTGTCAGCTCTGTATAAATACGGGTGGAAGCTCGAGGACCAGATGACGGGTCACAAGAAATTTCCGACTGGCGGGCTTGAGAAAGATTCCGACTCCACTGAGCAGGTCTTTATTGTCCGCGGGACCTATTCGACGATCCCACTGTACCTGCAGGACAAGTTCTCGATTCCCTTCAATCTCACCGTGGCATACCGGGATCGTTTCGCCGGGTCCGGGCCGCGCAATGCTGCGTCACCGAGCCAGTATCTAAAGACGCGATACATCAGTCTGACCTTGAACGTGCTGTTTTGAGTGTCAGACGGTGAGCATGGAGGCAGTCTGAGAAGTGTGTCGTCCGTCAAGCTCCTGCAGACTTCGCGCCTTCCCCCTTTAACCGTGATCCTAACTAACATCTGATAACCCCGCGAATCGGTCGCGCGGCCGTCCTTGTAATTCACGATCCGCCGTTAGTTCTTCAATGCCAATAGGAGGTTGCCTTGAGTGCAAGCTCTTGCCGGCCAAAACCTCCGTCAGTTACTGTTCTCGCTAAGATGATGCATAGGCACTTCATGTTGTCGGGAAGGATCGTATGACGGTTCGGAACCTGTTCGTCGTTGATGCGCTGCTCGGAATCAGCCTAGGTGCCTCGCTGCTAGGAGTGCCAGTGCTGGTATTGTTGCCGTTCGGGATTGAAGCCGACCAGGTCCGTGTATTCCTGGCCCGAATGTTTGGAGCGTCTCTCATCGGCCATGGTCTGCTCTTGTGGCTTACTCGGGCGGCGAATGCCGTTACTGTCCGATCCATCGTTCGGGCGCATCTCTGCTTCGACGTGATTGCAGGCGTCGTGTCCGCCATGGCAACGCTGTCGGGGCTCGTCAACGCATTTGGTTGGACAGTTGCAGGGCTGTTTGCCGTCCTCGCGGTGCTGCGCTTTTACTTCGGCGTCATCCAACGGCTACCAAACGCGGCCTGACATCCGGTCCTTCGGCACCTGATGCTTGACAGTGTCCAACCTCGCCCCTAGACTCCTGCCACATCGTGCGACTGGGTGAGCAGAAAGTCCAAGGAGACACATGCCTCGGCTCTCGTCGCCACTGACCGACGTGAAGCCCGACTACGACGTGGTCGTCGTAGGCTCGGGCTATGGGGGGGCGATCGCTGCCTCTCGCCTCTCACGGGTCAAAGTCAACAGCAAGACCTTCAGCGTCTGCGTCCTTGAGCGGGGCCGAGAGTTCCAGTCTGGAGATTTCCCGGACACCCTGAATCGAGCCTGGGCCGAAACCCAGGTGGACACGCCATCCCTTCGCTTCCACTCGCGCACAGCGCTCTACGACTTCCGGATCAACCGTGACATCAACGTGGTCGTCGGTTGCGGGCTCGGGGGAACCTCTCTCATCAACGCTAATGTGGTACTCGGCCCGGAGCCCGATGTTTTCAACGACAAACGTTGGCCTCAACAATTTCGGCGAGGATTGTGGGAAGGATTCCGTCGAGCGTGGACCATGCTCGCCCCCGAGTCTTACCCAGAGGATAGCCCGGTGCTCAGAAAGCTCACGGCGCTGGAGCGCACAGCCGACTATCTCATTCCGCGTAGTGGTGGCGGCGACTTCTTTCGGCCCCCGCTCACCGTGAGCTTCACACCTGGCCATAGTTGGGCCGGTGTCGAGCATGGTGCCTGCAGTCTCTGCGGGAACTGCGTGTCCGGCTGCAACTACGAGGGAGCGAAGAGCACCCTCGTCACGAACTACCTCCCCGACGCGCATGCGAGACAGGCTCAGATCTTTACTCAGGTAGGGGTTCGCTGGGTGGAGAAGCTCCCGGCGAATGAACCAGGCGGTTACCGTTGGCGTGTACACTTCGAACTGCTCGATGCCGGCCGGGAATGGTTCGGCGCGCCGGGAATGTCCGTCCGGGCCAAGTTCGTGGTCCTTAGCGCAGGGACGCTCGGATCTACAGAGATCCTTCTCCGCTCGAAGAATCCTGAGTTCGAGGTTTCAGAATGCCTGGGGTACCGCTTCAGCGGGAACGGTGATGTAATCGGTCTCGCCTACAACGTGACTGACCCGCTCCACGCTGTTGGCTTCGGGCGACGGGCCATGACCGGCGACCCCGTAGGACCGTGCATCACGGGTGTCATCGACCTGCGTGGCCAACCTCATCTCGATGACGCGATGGTGATCGAGGAAGGGAGCATCCCGGGAGCTCTGGCTGGCCTTCTTCCCGGAGCGCTCGGAGCCGCCGCTCTTCTCTACGGAGGAAAATCGGGCGCCTCGATCAGTCACTCCTTTCGCGAGGAGATGAGCCGGTTACTTAGGTACCTGCGCGGACCTCGCCGCGGGGCTGTGGAGGGAACACAGATCTTCCTTGTGATGTCCCACGATGGTGCGGGCGGGCACATGTACCTCAAGGATGACCGACTCCGAATCGACTGGCCCGGTATGACGGACCTGCCTTACTTCGCCGCAGCGAATCGGCGGCTTGACGCCGCCGCCCGAGAATTGGGGGGAACCTATCTGCGAAACCCGTTCAACCCTATTAGCGTTCATCCCCTAGGCGGATGCCCCATGGGGGAGAACGTCGACCATGGTGTCGTCGATCACGATGGGCAGGTGTTCGCCAAGAACGGTGGACATCACGAGGGCCTCTACGTGTGCGACGCCTCTGTTATTCCTCGCTCGCTCGGCGTCAACCCTCTGCTCACCATCTCCGCCATCGCCGAGAGAATGTGCGCCATCCTTGCTACGGGGCTTAGCGACGGGACAATCAGATGCCCATGAGTTCCACGCCGCTTCCCATTCCTTCTGCAGACCGGTTAGTATTCGCAGAGCGCAGCCGGCTCGGCCTCCAGTTCACCGAGCGGATGAGCGGCTATTTCTCCAAGCAGTGCCCCGGCTTTCAGGACGACCTCACCAATGCGTGCCAGCAGGCCGCGGAACGCGGACGCGCGGACGGGGCTCGGATCGAGTGCACCCTAACCGTCATGTCCGACGACCTGGAGCGGATGCTGATGGAGCCCGACCACGCCGCCGGTCTGGTCGGAACGGTGACGATCAACGCACTCGGCCTGCCCCAAAGGTCGATGACGATCGGAGACGGTCGCTTCTGTCTCTTCCAGGTCGACACGGAGCGAGTGGAGACCCGATTCATGTGGTACGGGATGCGCTTCGCCGAAAAGGCAGAGGCGGCGTATTACCTCCTCGGCTTCAAGAAAGTGAGCAATGCCCCGCCGTGGCAGGCCTGGTCTGGCCTCAGCACCTGCTTCTTTACGCTGTTTGATGAGAAGACAGATGATTTCTACCATGGTGTCCTGACGCTGCAGATTGGCGATTTCCTCCGCCAGCTAGGCACGATCCGTGTGCGCCACGCGCAACGCCTGGTCGAACGGATTGATGGCACAATCGGCTTCCTCGGATTCTTTGCCCGTCGAATCATCGCGAGCTACGGGAATGTGTTCGCGCCGTCGGTTATCGCAACACCAGATCCGCCAGTGGCGCGGGTCCGCCCTGTTGGGGCGCAGATCGACAAGCCGATCAAGGTCGTTACCTCCGACGGTGTGCCGATTCGGCTCACCTCTTACAATCGTGGCCGCGGACGGAAGCCGGTCATGCTCGTGCCGGGTTTTACCACCACTGCTTCGTCCTTTGCCACGCCAACGGTGAGAACCAACCTGGTCGAATACCTGTGTCAGCGGGGAAACTTCAACGTGTGGCTGTTGGACTATCGGGCCAGCCCAGCTTACGCCCCCGCCTGGTCTTCGTTTACCCTCGATGATATTGCCAAGCGCGACTACCCGGCCGCCGTAGCTCGAGTCCTTGAAGAGACGGGAGCCCGGAAGATCCAGATCGTCGCTCACTGCGTGGGCTCAATCTCCCTGATGATGGCGCTTCTCGCGGAATACCTAGACAAGGGCGAGTTGGAGTCGGTCATCTGCTCCCAAGTAGCCGCCGACGTGCTGACCGCCGACGCAACCCGGTTCAAATCCGGCCTCTACCTTACCGCCCTCATGCGCCTATTCGGAGTGCGACAGATCACGGCCGCGTTCAATCCCCGGTCTTGGGGGAACTGGTTACTCGACCACATCCTCAAGCTCTATCCCACCGAGGAACGGTGCAACAACCCGGTCTGCCGGCGGCTCTTGTTCATTTTCCACGAGATCTACCGCCACGACCAGCTGAACTCGGCTACCCACGATGCGTTGCGCCAATGGTTCGGCATTTGCAGCATGCAGGCGCTCCAGCACCTGACGCGCATGGTACGGGAGGGGCACGTCGTGGACCCCGAGGGACGCGACGTGTACGTAACTCTTCCGAACGTCAAGAGACTCAAGGGGCTGCCCATATCCTTCATGCACGGGGGCCGCAACCATGCGTTCCACCTTGCCTCGACCGGTGAGACCTTGCGCAGGCTGCTTCGCACAAACGAGGGATGGACGGGCGGCCTGCCAGCCGACGAGGAAAACTTCAACGAACCGCTGAGGCTCGGTTTTTCTCACTACTCTCGACGCGTTTTCGACCAATACGGACACATGGACTGCTTTGTTGGCAGGCAGGCGGCGGAGGGCGACCAGGTAAGCGGCATCTACGCGTGGATCCTCGAGCGGCTCAGAAATCCCCCGTCGTATTCGAATCGGAACGCTAGGGGATGATTTGTACTGGCTCCTCCAATAGAACGTACTGGGCACGGTCTTCGCCGGCCCGCGGCACTTTCGGGATGGCAATGGGAAAGATCTCGAGCGTTCCGTTTTGGCGGATGCGGAGACGCAGAAAGTGCTTGAAGTCCTGGATCCGGAGTGCCGAGAATGCCTCGTCGGTATGGGCGCCGAAGAGATTCGACCCGACTAAAAGGTAGGCCCCCAGGAGAGCCGGCCCCGCGATCGCCCCCGCCGCAAAGTTGAGAGCAAAGCTGGCAAGCAGGACGGCGAGGCGGTTCCCGAGATGACCGCAGAGCTGCGCGCTTTCGTAGGCGATGAGCAGGGCCAGCGCGATGTGCGCGGCCGCGTGGACCGCACCGCCGACAAGCCTGAAGGCGGGGCCGTCTCGCCCCTGCCCCGATCGGCGCGCGAAGAACCAGGCGATCGAGAAGACGAGGAGCCCCCAGGTAAGCCGCAGAGGATCCTCGAGGAAGTCTTCGAGGCTGATCGGTTCCCAGGGTCGGAGCCACGTGGCCGCCGAGTACACCGCCCCGGTGATGAACCCTGCCTTCCAATTCTTCAGAAGAAAGAACAGGTTCAGGAAGCTCAGACGCCATGAGGTGGCCGGCGATGGGAAGGCACATTGCTGCTCGTAGAGGATCTTGCCGACTTCCACGGTGCGAGCTGCAGTCGGACCGGCAGGACCGAGCAGGGGTGCGTGGGTAGAAGCCAGGTAGGCACCGCCGCCACCGCTCACGATCCGCTGGTAGCGTGGGTCGTCTACACGCGCATGTCGCCGGTAATGGTGCAGGTCGCCCGAGACCCACAGGTAGACGTCCGCCCCTCGAGCTTCGATCACCTCCTCCTCCAGCGCCGCGAGTGTACTGTCGGCAGCGGGATCCGTGATGTCCCGGTAGAGCCAATCCGGCTCCGCGCTTGCGAGGATTACCCGGTCACCGGCCTTGAGCTGGGACGACGCGATCTTCTCAAAGTACTGGCGCTGGCCAGGGTCGATGTCGGATTCGAGCTGGATGTCCACCGCCCACAGCCACCACCTCGCGGGCAGCTTCACGGCGAAGTAGCTTCGATCCTGCTGCGTTCGCCACCCGCCGATCCAGAGTCGCTGGGAGAACAATCGTGAGAAGCTGACGAGCCCGTCGTACCAATCGTGGTTGCCGGGTACCGCGAAGACCCTCGGGTGGCGGAAATCGTACGGATTCGGAGGCTGTGGGAAAAAAGCGGCTTCAAAGGGCGCGACCAGGCGCTCCGTATAGTTCTGTTTGTTTGCTGCCGGGTACACTTCGTCTCCGCCGAGCACCAGAAAGCATCCCCGAGGTAGCGCTTCGCACCCGACCGTCAGGCGCTCCTGTGCCACGAGCGATGCGACCGCATGAGTCGAGTTCCAGCCGTCGCCAGTGTCGGCGAGGTAGTCGAAGCAGAAATCATCGTCCTGACTCCAATTCCAGTCGCTGTAGTCGAACACGCCCTGACGGCCAGCCGTATCTTCCATCAAGCGGTAATCGAAGCGTTGGCCAAGGGCAGTTGAGACGAAAACCTGGAACCCTGTGGCGAGCCACAGGCTGGGGTCGTACCACCGGACCATTCCCTGCCTTGGAGGCGCGGGCACGGTCTCGGATCTCGCCTCGGACGATTTCGCCTGCCGCCATATCTGCACAGGCCACCTCATGCATGAGACGCCAGACGTAGCGTCCCGCCAAGACTGGTAGGAGTCTAGGCGTGCCTGCTCCGACTGTCAACGGTTGACAACCGTGTTCTGCGCACCTAGACTCGGCGCGCCGAGTGGCGGGAGATGAGTGGGTCACCACTTGGAGTGAGGTTACTCGTCGGCACGCCCGAGCCCGGGCGCCCTCGGGGAGAACAGTTGATGTCGATCGAAACGACTTGGGCGAGGCTCCGTCAAGGCAGTGGACCCTTCCTTGCGACAATCGCCACTGGCTTCGTGGTTCGTGCGCTCTCGATCAACTGCGGGAAGCCTCCCCGTCAGTTCGGCTCCTCCGACCTTCTCGGTTGGTGGCTGTTCTGGTCGGCATTCTTCGGCATCGTGATAGGGGTCATCATCGGCTATGCCCGTTCTGGGCTTCGGGCGCGCGATGGGCAGAAGAAGCAGGCGGAGGGAGACAAGAACGGCGGCCTGACGTGGACTTGGCAGAAAGTTCTCCTGGTGTGGGCCGCTATTGGCGCCGGCGTCCTTTTCGGCGGGGGGGTGGCAGCAAGAGGTTACCTTGTCGTACGCAGCCAGATGGCAGGGGAGACGCTATTCGACTCCTGCGGTTTCTGGTTGCCGCTTACCCTATTCAGTCTGGGTGGGGGCCTCACCATCGGGCTGCTCCTCCTAACTTGGTGGCTCGTCGCCCGGCTCGGATTCAACTGGGCCCTCGGCTTCGTCGTCTTGGGCTTCGTGCTCTTTGCCGTGTTTGTCTGGCCGACTCCTTACCGATATGCCTACATCAGAACCGAGCAGATCCGTCCGGGCGGCAGGACGGATACCACCAGGGTCGTCGTGAGGATCAACCGCCTCACTGGTCACGCTGAGCCGATATACCCGGAGGATTCCAGCGAGCCGAAGGACCCCAGCAAGTAGCCCTAGTGCGCGAGAGCGGCCTCAACCTGGGCAACGGCCGGTCGCATCCCCATCTGGGCGAAGAGCCTCTGCGCCTGCGCAAGGTGCTGTGTGCCCAGATCGCGCTCCCCCAGACTGAGGTATAGCCGGCCCAGCCCCAGCTGACAGAATCCGAGAAGCGGCCGCATGCCGAGGGCTTCGGCCCGCGCCTGCACGTCCTTGTACACATCGACTGTGCTGTACTCGGGCTGTTCACCTGCCGCAAGCACGTCAGCCATTACGAGCAGGCTTTGTGCCTCGTTTCCTTTCTCTCCGTTGGCGATCGCCACATCCACGGCACGTTGGGCCGCACCCAGGCTTTCCTCCCGGCGCCCGGCCTGCAGGAGTCCCTCGGCCCACCACACATAAAACAACGACAATTGTGTCCGGAGCCCCATGCCCTCGTACGCCGCGGGCGCTCGCTCCAGGTATGGAAGCCCCTCGTCGAGGCGCCCTACCGCTGCGAGAGCGTGGCCTAAGGCAATCATCGCGCCTGGGTACCAGTTTATGAGCCCCTTCGTCTCGCACACGGCCAGCGCGCGCTCGGTGAGCTCAACTGCCATGGCGGCCTGGCCTTTGTAGACGAGCGGGATGCTGGCGAGCGTCAAAGCGACGGCCTGCGACTGAGGATGCTGGTCTGTTTCTGCTGCTTCAATCGCGCGCTTTCCGTAGAGCAGTGCCTGGTCGAGGTCTCCCACGACGGTCAACGACTGCGCCAGCCAGGCACAGGCGGAGGTATACGCCGGAATGGTGATGGACAGGAGCTGCTTCGCGCGCTCGGCGTTGGCCCCGTCGACCGTCTCCCTGAACAGAGCATTCGCCCGGTCGTAGCGGCCGGATGAATACAGGCATTGGGCCAGGATGTGCGAGGCGAGGACCTGGCCGTCCACGTCGGCGATTTCCGTGGCAATATCCAAGGACCGCTGAGCGTAACGGATCCCCTCCTCTGGTGTGGCTGATAACCACGAATACCATGCCATCCGATGGAGTACGCGAGCGAGTCTGTTCGGCTCACCGAGCTCTGTCGCGAGCCGTTCGGCGTCTTGGTGCAGCTCGAGCAGGCGCCGAACCTGGCCCAGCACGATAAGCGGACTGTGCAGGTCCATCCGCACATCGATACCCCGTCGGAGAGCGGCAGGGTCCCTGGGAAGCCGCGCAAGCAGGGACATCGCGGTGTCGTATCGACCCAAGCTCTCCTCGATCGAGCCACGACTGAACGCACCGTTGCCCGCCGCACGCAGGTAATCCACCGCCTTGTCCCACACGGCGCCTCGAATCGCGTGGTCGGCGAGCCGATCGGAATGCTCACCGAGGGCGCCGGAATAGAGTTCCTCGATAGCGGTCACGACGTGCGCGTGGAGCACCTCCTGCTGGTCGTTTGGCAGGCTCCGATAGGCGACTTCGTGAGTCAGCGAGTGCCGAAAGGCGAGCTCGATGCCAGTAGTCGATGGTGCGTCGTGGAGGAATCCTGCACCAAGAAGCTGGGACAAGTGCGAACGAAGTGTGTCCAGCGGCATCTTGGCCAGTTTCTCCAGCAGGGCCAGTGCCACGTCGGTGCCGATCACAGCGGCGCACTGGAGCACATGTTTGGCGTCCGCGCTTAGCCGGTCCATTCTCGCAGCGAGTACTTCCTCGACCGTTGTAGGGATCTCGATCGTCGTAACTGGCCTCGTCAGCGCATAGGGCGCCCTCACGCCAGACAAAATCCCAGTTTCCACGAGATTCCGCACCATTTCCTCCAGGAATAGTGGATTCCCTTGCGCCGAATTCACGAGCAGGGTCTGTAGGGGGAGGAGAGTTGGATCCGCGCCGACCAGGGTTTCAACCAGCTTCTCCATACTGTCACGAGACAGTGGATCAACGCTGATCTGGGTGTGATAGCTCCGCCCACTCCACCCAGTCCACCCTTGCTCGTATCCCGGGCGATACGTGACGACAACGAAAACCTGCAGAGCGCCAATCGCCACGATAAGGCTGTCCAGCAGGGCAGAAGTCTCCGGATCCGCCCAATGGAGGTCCTCGAAGACAAGGATCACCGTTCGCGCGCGGCTCTCGGAGGCAATGAGCATCCGGACCGCCTCGTGCGTCCGCTCCCGGCGTTGCGGCGGAGTGAGTGCACGCCAGCCGGAGTCGTCGACCGGGACGTCAAGGAGCGCCAAGAGCGCCGGCACCGTGACAGCGAGGGAGGGCTCAAGCCTCTGGATTCGCGCCTCAACCCTCGCCCGTACCTGCTGGGGATCGTCGCGGTTATCAAGCTCGAAGTAATTCCGAAGCAGCTCGAGCATCGGCAGATAGGAGGTGCTCTTGCTGTACGACAGCGTGCCGGTCTCGAGTACGAGGCGGTCTGGCGTTCGCTCCAACTGGAGAAACTCCCACAGCAGACGTGACTTGCCCACCCCCGCGTCTCCAACCAGAGCGATGAGCTGGCCGTGGCCGCTCTCGACGTGGCTGAGCCGGCTCCGCAAGAACTCGAGTTCGCGATCGCGGCCTACGAATGGCGCCAGTCGGCCCCAGAGCCCCAGCCCGACCCGCTCACGCCCCATGACTTGATACATGCCGACTGGAGAGCCGGAAACCGCTTCCAGAGCCTCCAGCTCCAGGCGTCTCCGGATAAACCGCGCCGCCGCATCGTCCACGACGATCGTCTGTGGCCGCGCGCTCTGGATAAGCTGGTCCAGGACTTCCGAGACCGCCCGACTTTCCGCCGGGTCCATCCCGATCACGTCGCCGCCCCGAGCGATCAGACACCATCTCGAGTGGATCGCGCAGCTCGCCTGCGCGCCGTGCGTCTTCCCGACCTGCGCCCGCTCCACCCCTTTGACGATCGCGAGAGCGGCGTACGCGGCGTGACTCGTGGCGTTCTCTATTGGATCGACCCCAAACATCGCCATTGCCCCGAGCGGGGTCAGCTCCGCAATGTGACCCCTAAAGCTCTTTGCCTTGGCGATTACGTCCTCAAGAATCGGCGCTACCTGGAAGGCCGAGACGTCACCCGACACACTCAACGAAACCCGAAGGAACGCGAGCAATCGGCGCCCCCATCCGAGCGAGGCCGGGGGCGCAGCCGGTTTCGGCTCCGTCAGCAGCACTTTCTCCGACGCCGGCGTCGCCGGCAGCCCGTGCCTGCCGCTCGCAGCGCGGCCGGCGGGCCGCGGCGCCGGTGGCTCGAGCCCATACTTCCGGATCCGCGCGTGGAGCGTGTTCCGGGCGATGCCGAGCAGGGCGGCGGCACGGGAGAGATTCCATCCGGTTTGAGCAAGCACCTCATTGACATGGATGCGCATCGCGTCGTCCATCGAAACGGAGCCCTGCCCGTGCGCCGGCTGCTGCGCATTGCTCACGCCCGCTCCCGCTGCCCTTCGCGATTCGGGCGCGGGCAGCGTCAGGATCGCCGCCGTGATCAACTGCTCGTCGGACAGTAGCGCTGCCCGCTCGAGCACGTTACTCAGCTCGCGCACGTTCCCGGGCCATGGATAGGCCAGGAGGCTCTCGCATGCATCCTCGGAGAGCTGCCTGGCCGGCAGTCCATGATCCGCACACGCTCGGGCAAGGAAGTGCTCCGCGAGCCGAACGATGTCCTGCCCGCGCTCTCGCAGGGGGGGCAGCAAGATGGTGAATATCGCAAGGCGGTGATATAGGTCGGGGCGGAAACGCCCGTCGCGCGTGGCGCTGAGCAGGTCGACACTCGTCGCGGCGATGATCCAGACGTCAACCGACTCGCTGCGCGTACTGCCCAGCCGCCGAACCGTATGGTCCTCGATCACCTTCAACAGCTTTGTCTGGAGGCTTTCGGGCAACGCGCCGATCTCGTCCAGGAAGAGCGTGCCGCGGTGGGCAGTCTGAAAGAGACCCGCTTTGGCCTGGCGAGCGTCGGTGAAGGCGCCCCGTTCGAATCCAAACATCTCGGCTTCGAGCAGGGTCTCCGGGATCGCCGCGCAATTGACATCTACGAAGGGGCCGCCGGCCCGCGGGCCGGCACGATGCAGTGCTCGAGCGACAAGACCTTTGCCGGTTCCCGTCTCACCTTGGATGAGGACCGAACGGATATTGGCAGAGCGCTGAAGGAGTCGCTCGATCCCCTTCCGGACGGCCTCGATGCCCGGGCTGTCTCCGAGCAACTCGTCCTTGAGGTTCATTGGCCGGGACTATAACCCCAGCGCTAATCGAATAGTTGGTCAATTTCAGGGCAGCCGCAGACGCGAAGCAAGCTCGGTGGCTTCCTAACCTCTCGGAATCTCTGGCTTCCTCCTCCGGCATGCGCGTTGCTCTCCCGAACCGGCATGTGCATCAAGCCGGTTGGCGGCTCTTCAGCAGTAAGCACAAGCGGCGTCCACCATCATTGGGGGTAAATCATGAACAGCTCCGTCCTCTGCGCGGGTTGGCCTTTTGCCTGGTTCCTACAGTGGGGCGCAACCCACACGGACGCCGCGCTCCAGAGCGGCGTTGTCACGGGGAATGACAGGCAGGGCCAGCTCCTGGTGAGCAAGCCAGACGGTGCCAGCGACGTGATCGACCTCGACTGGGCCACGCTCGTCTTCGGCGTGGATGGCTACCCCCTCACTCTTGGCGATCTCCGCATCGGTGACGTCGTGGCGGTAGTCCAGGAAAGGCGTGGCTTGGCGTTCGTTACGACCGAAGTTCACCTCCTACGGCCTATTTAGCCCCTGACTCAATACTTCGCGGCGCGGCGCTGCTCCTCATCGCGCTGAGCGTTCCAGGGCGGGTGGTAGCCGGCGCGGAAATCTGGCGGCAGCTCGCAGGGCCGCGGGTCGAAGCTGGCGACGCGCGCCGGCTTGCCGCGGACGATGTC
>Ga0070699_100004622_pt1 | contig 12181 bp, 8 predicted proteins | sample KBSK1503metaG_FD_65473 | JGI IMG/M metagenome (GOLD analysis project Ga0070699, IMG submission 65473) | Corn, switchgrass and miscanthus rhizosphere microbial communities from Kellogg Biological Station, Michigan, USA - KBS K1-50-3 metaG | ecosystem: Host-associated > Plants > Roots >...
AGGCCTCGATTGCTGCGCGCCCGGCGTGGCGGTCGTCTCCGGACTCCCGCCCGCCAGCTACGGGCCGGTCAGCGGCACCGGCATCGCGGCCGCGCACGTGGCCGCGGCCGCGGTGCTGGTCCTGGCCCACCACCCGCAGTTCGGGCCTCAGGTAAGCCGCGACGCTAACCGGGTGGACCAGCTCTTCTACCTGATCCTGGCCTACTGCCGCCCCCTGCCAGCGATCGGCCCGCTGCGCTCCGGCGCCGGCTTGCCCAACGTCCCCGCCGCCGTCGGGGTGGCACCGTGGGGAAATCACCACGCGCCGCCCGATGGCGCGCCCCACCTGGCCGCGCCATCGCCGGCATCCCGGACGCCGGAAGACACGCTCCAGGCCGCACTGGCGCCACTCGACGCTGCCATGCAATCGGCGGGCCTGATCCCCGGCTGACCCGGCGCCCTGGCCAGATCAGACGGGCGGCAGCCAGCCAGGCTCGCACGGCCTGCTCGAAGGTTTTGCCTGAGGTGGTTTTCGCTGCGCAAGGACGAGGGTATCCCCCACCGATCACGGCGCACGTGCCGACAACCAGATGAGGACCGAGAGTATGCAGGTTCCCAGCGAGCGGAACGCCAGGTGGATGCTGCTGACCGGGCACGGGCGTGTGCTGGTGGAGATTGCCCGAAATCCCGACGCGCGGATCCGCGACATCAGCCCGGCCGTGGGCCTCACCGAACGCACCGTGCAAGGCATCGTGGCCGACCTGGAGTCCGCCGGTTACCTGACCCGTACCCGGATCGGGCGGCGTAACCGCTACACCGTCAATCCAGACAGCCCATTCCGGCACCCGGACCAGGATGGATTGCCGGTCGGCCCGCTTCTTGACCTGCTTACCTCGATGGCGGACAGCGAGGAAGCCGGCCTACCCGCCGAGGAACCCGGCCTACCCCACCCCGAACTGGCCCGAACGTCGTGAGCGTCATGAGACTGTGAGGCGCTGACGCGGTGACGCGGGGGCGACGGTGTCGTACTCGACCTGGAGGTGGCGAGGGCCGCGCAATACCGGGTTGGGTCGGTACGGTGGCGGGTCGGCGACCAGCCGGGGTTTGACAAGCCGACGGGCAAGTTCGGGCAGTGCCACCTGAGCCTCGGTGCGGGCCAGCGGGGCGCCGAAGCAGATGTGGATGCCGCTGCCGAAGCCGAGGTGCTGGTTGTCGGCGCGGTCGGGGTCGAAGCGGTCCGGGTCGGGGAAGCGGCCGGGGTCGCGGTTGCCGGCGGCAAGCACCAGGACGAGCGGCGAGGTTGCAGGGATGGTGGTGCCGGCGATGTGGATGTCGGCCAGCGTGGTCCGGTTGGGCAGTATGTGCACCGGAGGTTCGTAGCGCAGCAGCTCCTCGACCAGCGTGACGATCAGGCCGGGTTCGCGGTTCAGCCGCCCGAGCACGTCGGGGTGGCGGAGCAGGGTGAGCATGCCGTTGGTGATGAGGTTGACGGTGGTCTCATGGCCGGCGACGAGCAGCAGGACGGCGGTGGCCAGCAGGTCCTCCCGGGACATTGGTCCGGGCCCGCCGGTGTCGGTGAGCAGGCCGGACATCAGGTCGTCGCCCGGCTGGCTGGCGTGGGCGTCGGCGAGCCCGTTGAGGTACTGGCCAAGCTCAGCGTTGACCTGGGCCCGCCTGCGCAGCCGCTCTTCGAGCGTTCCCGTCGTGGGGTCAACGGCGTCGATGGTCGCGTCGGCCCAGCGGCGGAAGCGCGGCTGGTCCTCGAGCGGGACGCCGAGGATCTTGCAGATCGCGGTCACCGGAAGCGGGTAGGCGAAGTCCTCGACGATGTCGACGCGGTTCTTGCCAGCGAGTTTGTCGATCAGGCCGGCGGCGATCTCGGTCAGCCAGGGACGCAGGCCCTCGATCCGCCCGGGAGTATGGGGTGGTCCGAACGGCCGCACCGCAAGTCCCCGGAGCTGGTCATGGCCGGGCGGGTCGCGGTTGATGAAAGAAGGTGGCAGCCCGGGCGGCCCGTCCTCGGGTGTCGGCATAGCTCCGCCGAGCTCGGGCCGGTTGCGCAGGTCGGAGCTGACCCGTGGGTCGTGCAGCAGCGCGGCGATCTCGTGGTAGGTGCTGACGACGTAGGTGCCGTCGGCCTGCCGCGCCACCGGGGTCTTGCGCAGCTCGGCGTAGAGCGGGTAGGGGTTGGCTCGGTTGGCGGGGTCGAGAACCTGCTCGTAAATGCTGGCCTGTGCCATGACAACGCCTCCGGGTATCAAGGGTCGTGATACACCAGCTCCGCGTGGCGCTCGCTCGGATCGTGGCCGGTCACCCTGACGGTGGCATGATCGCGGATCTCCTGAGCAGGAAGACCCACCGGCACAGGCTCCCGGGCGGCCGGTTGGTCGACGGCGCGGAACCCGGGCGGGAACGGCTGGGCCGTCTCGATCATGTTCTGGTAGAACTCCAGCCACATGGCCTGGTCGAACGTGACCGCTGCGGTCATCCGCCCCCGGTACCCGTAGGCGGCGACAAACCGCCGCTCGGGGACCGAGCCCTGGACGATCATGACCTGGTCGGCGAACGTCGGCACCCCGACCGACTTGATGTTCGTGCCGAACTGCGCCGACCAGAACACCGGGGTGGCCAGGTGCGGCCACCGGTCACCCGGGTCACTCACCATGTTGTGGCCGGCGACCTGGGCCTGGGTAACCGCGTTGCCCCAGTGCTCGAGCGCCATGAACTGGTAGTCGTACAGGGGGTGCGGGAAGCGCGCCACGTCCCCGGCCACGAACACACTGTCTGTGGTCACGCCGTTGACGTCCACCGCCCGGCAGCCGGCGTCGCAGGCCACCCCCCACCTGCCGACGGCCAGGCCGCAGCCGTGCAGCCATTCGGTGTTGCGGACCGCACCCAGGGCCACCACGGCCACGTCGGCGTCGATCACGCTGCCGTCGGACAGGCGGGCTCGCCGCAGCCGGTTGCTGCCGTCGCCCTCCAGGGCGGTGACCGTGACACCGCAGCGCAGGTCGACACCATGCTCACGGTGCAATCCAGCGGCCACATCGCCGATGACCTCACCCAGGGCGCCCGCCAGGGGCGCCGGCCCTTGCTCCACGACCGTGACCGCGACATCGCGGTCCCGGCAGGCCGAGGCGACCTCGGAGCCGGTAAAGCCCGCGCCGATGACCAGCACCCGCCGGGGCCGGGCGGCCAGCCGCTGGCGCAGGTCGGCCGCGTCGTCACGGGTGCGCAGCACGAGCACCCCGTCGAGCGCGGCCTCGGTCTCGTCGGGCCACGGCCGGGCCCGGGTTCCGGTCGCGATCAGCAGCCGGTCGAATTCGACGCTGCTGCCATCGCCGAGGCGCACCTGCTTGTCGACAAGGTCGAGTCCGGTGGCCGGGACGCCGAGCAGCCACCGGGCGTTGAGGTCGCCCGCGCGAGGCAGCCCGGTATGGTCCGCGGCCAGCCACCCCTCAAGGACGTGCTTGGACAGGGGCGGGCGGTCGTAGGGTCGATACGGCTCATCGCCGATCATGGTCAGCGAGCCGGCGAAGCCGTCGCGGCGCATGACCACCGCCGCGGCCAGGCCCGCCAGCGACGCGCCCACGATCACGATGCGGCCGCCGCGGCGGAAGGCCCCGAAGCCGGCCGCGAGAACGCCCGCCGACGTGCGTTGCGCCGGTACGGCCGCCGCGAGGGCCGCCGGCGAAGCGGCGGCCGCGGCCTCTCGGCGGGCGATCCGATCGACCCGGATGGCCTGCACCGGGCAGGCCGCCGCGGCCCGCAGGACCCGCTCGTGCTGGCCCTCGTCGGGTTCGGGGTCGGCCATCAGCACCTCGCCGCCCCGCATGCGGAACACGCCGGGCGCGAGGAACGCACACTGGCCGTACCCCTGGCACCGCGTCAAATCCACCACAAGTCTCATGACCCCCAGCTTGCTGGGGCAGACCGGGCGCCGTCATCCCGGCGATCGACCATCTTCGGCGCGGCCGACGGCAAAGGCACTATGCAGCGGGGGTCCGCACCGCCTCAGCGCTGCGGACCCCGGGCAGGGCCGCTACTGGGTCACGTCGCGTAGAGCGTGTCGCGGTTCTCGTGCATCTTCTGCGGCAGGGGCGGTGCCGCGTATTCGTCGGTGACGACCTCGATGTAGGAGGCGGAGCCGTTCTGGCCTGCCTGCTGCAGGGCCTGGTCAAGCTCATCGCAGGTGGTAACCCGGGTGGTGTACCAGCCGTCGCAGCCGAGGGCGTGCGGCAGTTCGGAGTAGTGCCATTGCGCCAGATCGTTGTAGGCGATGTTGGGGTCCCGGCACAGCAGCCGCTCGATCAGGTAGCCGGAGTTGTTCAGGACGAAGACGGTGGGCTTGAGCCCGCGCCGGCCCATCTGGCTGATCTCCTGGGCAGTGAGCTGGTGGGATCCCTCGCCCGTGATCAGCACGACGCGGCGGTCCGGGGCGGCGACGGCCGCGCCGAACGCGGCCGGGGTGGCCCAGCCGATCGCGCCCCAGAGGGTCTGGTTATGGAACGTCGCTCCCTTCGGCATCTGCGCGAAGGCCAGGCCCATCGAGGAAGACCCGGTCTCGGTCACGACGATGTCGTTTGGCCGCAGGAACTCGGCCCACCGCGGGTACAGCGCGTCGGCGGTGATGGCGTCGCCGCCGCTGCCGGTCGCCGGCCCGAGCGAGGCCGGCTGCAGGGAGGTCTCCCGGCCGCGGTGCCTGACCCGGCTGACGAGCGAGCTGAGGACATCGCCGATCTCGACGTCGTGGAACTCCTGCTGGCCGACGCGGGTGTAGTGATGCTTGATCGCGATCGTCTTCGTCGGGTCCAGGCGTGCGGTGAACGCGCCGGTGTTGAAGTCGGTCATCAGCGTCCCGACGGTCACGACCCGGTCGCACGACTCGACGTACGCGCGCACGTCAGGGTTCATCAGCCTCCCGTCATACATCCCGATGAACGAGGGTTGCTGCTCGTCCAGGACCGACTTGTCCCCGAACATCGTGGCGAACGGCATGCCGCTCGCATCGACGAAGGCCTGCAGCTGTGACTGCAGCCCCAGGCGGCTGACCAGCCATCCAGGCAGGATGCACGCGGTCTCGGCGCTGTCCAGGACGGACACGATCGCCTCGGTGGCGGCCTTGAGGTTATCCGGGTTGCTGCGCGGCGGGTCGAGAGGCTGCGCGGAGCCCAGGACCTCCTGGTCCGCGACATCGCGGGGGATTGCGATGTAGACCGGCCGCCGGTGGTAGAGCGCCTCGGCGATCAGCCGCTCGGTCTCATATACGGCGTTCTGCGGGGTGAGGATCGCGCTTGCGCATACGACCGGGTCCGCCATTTTCGAGAAGAAGTCGAACTCGCCGTTTCCCAGGGTGTGGTGGACCAACTGGCGCTTGTGCTGGGCGGCCGTCGACGGCATGCCGGTCAGGTGGAAGATGGGGACATTCTCTGCGTACGCTCCGCCGACGGCGCTGATCGCGCTGAGCTCCCCGACCCCGTACGTTGTGCTCAGAGCACTGACGCCGCGAAGACGCGCGTACCCGTCGGCGGCGTAACCCGCGTTCAGCTCGTTGCAACATCCGACCCAGTTGATGCGCGGGTCACCGACGATGGCGTCCTGGATCGGAAAGGCGAAATCGCCCGCGACACCGAAGATGTCATCTATCCCGATGTCCTTGAGACGTCCGAGCACGTGCTGGATTACTGTCTTCGGCATTTCCATATCCCCGGCGATTCTGCTCGTTGGTGTACTGAGCACGGGGCGTCCCCCCGGCGTGCGTCATCACACCACCCACTGCGGGTGAACCGCGCCGCCCCCTTAGCTCGCCCGGATGACCGGGCGACGCAGCGGGCAAGAGGTCACGGGTGAGCGTAACCAGGCGCGGGCTGCTGAAGGGCGCGGCGGCCGCCGGCGTCGCGCTGGGCGCCGGCTGCGCTCGGGCGGGGCGGGTCGTGACGCTGCGCAGGCCGGGCTCGTTGCCCTACCCGGGGCTGCGCCCGGGAACGGACACGATCCCGCAGATCAAGCACATTGTCGTGCTGATGATGGAGAACCACTCTTACGACAATCACCTCGGCATGCTGGGCCGCGCGGGCGCCGACGGCCTCGCGCTGGGCGCTGGCGGGCTGCCGGTCGCGGTGAACCCGTACGCCGACGGCCGGCTGCAGCACGCGTTCCGGATGCCGACCACCTGCCAGCTGTCCGGCCACCCCAGCCAGAGCTGGGGCGATACCCACACCCAGCTGGACGGCGGCAGGCTGGACGGTTTCGTCAAGTCCGGCAGCGGCCCGGTGGCCATGGGCTACTGGCAACGAGCCGACCTGCCGTTCTACTACTCGATGGCCTCGGTGTTCCCGATCGCCGACCGCTACTTCTGCTCGGTGCCCGGCCAGACCTTCCCCAACCGCCGCTACCTCATGGCGGCCACCTCGCTGGGCATGGTCAACGACACCCCGCCCGGCCTGGCCGACTACCCGGAGGCCGGGACGATCTTCGACCGGCTGCACGAGGCGGGTGTGACCTGGCGGGACTACTTCTCCGTGCTGCCGACGCTGGGGCTGTTCCCGCCGCTGCTGGTCAGGTACCCGGGCCAGGTGACCACGGTCGGCCACTTCTTCTCCGACGCCGCAGCGGGAACGCTGCCCGGGTTCTGCCTGGTCGAGCCCGACTACGGCTCCCAGTCCGAGGAAAACCCGCAGAGTATCGCGCTCGGCGAGCAGTTCGCCGCCCGGGTGATCGACGCGGTCATGCACGGACCCGGCTGGATGAACACGCTGCTGATCTGGACCTTCGATGAGCACGGCGGCTACTACGACCACGTCGTCCCGCCGCCTGCGCTCGCGCCCGACGCCATCGCCCCGGATGGCCCGGCCTTCACCGGGTTCCGGCAGTACGGCTTCCGGGTGCCCTGCGCGGTGATCTCGCCCTGGGCCCGGCTGGGTTACGTCTCCCACCGGGTCTTCGATCACACCAGCATCTGCGCGCTGGTCGAGGCCAAGTGGAACCTCCGGGCGCTGACCTGTCGCGACGCGAATGCCGGGAACATGCTCGACATGCTCGACCTGAGCCGCCCGGCCTTCCAGCGCGCGCCGCGCCTGGCCAGGCCGCTGCTCGACACCGACCCCGGCGCGATCGCCTGCAGCACCGACGGGCCCGGAACGATCCCGCCGCCGGGCTCTGTCTCCCCGCTCCCGCGCGGTTTACCCGCGGCCGACGCGGGCGGAATGGCTAGATATCTAGATATGAGGCCCGGGCCGGCGTCTGCGCAGGACCAGGCCGCCCGCCGCGGCCGCGATGCCGAGCAGGCCGAGGCCCGCGACGGTCAGCTTGCCGTCGGTCACGGTCGAAGTCGAGCCGTCACCGGTCGCGGGCGCGTTACCGGGAACCGCGTTCACCTCCAGGTCCACGGTCTGCGTGGCGCCGTTATTGCAGTTGATGGTGGGGCTGAAGCTGCCCGGCCCGATGCTCTGCGGCATGTTGACCGTCACCGCGAACTGGTCCGGCTGGCTGGTCTGCTGCATCGGGATCTGGTCGGGAAGGCCCAGGGGGGTTCCGACCAGCGTCGCCGCCGTGGCGTTCCCGCCGGCCGTCACCGAGTTGCACGAGACCACGAACGTGGTCGCGGTGCCGGGCGCGGTCGGGTTCGGGGTGACGGTCGCGTCCGGGTTGCTTATGGCGTCCGACAGGCTATGGCTCAGGCGAGCGTCGCTGGCGAGCGCAACCGGAACGGAGCCTGCGAGCGTCGCCGCGGTGAGACCTGCCGTTGCCGCGACGGTCCTGGCCAGGCGCATCGATCTCTCCCCCGTCGGAATGCCCCAGCGTCCCTGCGAGTACCCGGCCGCCGACTGTGCAAACGGCCATGTGGTCGATGGGCCATCACCCTCATAGCGGCTGGTCGATGGCCCATCGACCCCTCGCCCGGCCCTGCATAGTGCCGCGGCCGACCCAAGGTGGTCGGTAGCAGGGATGCCGCCCAGCCTGGGCTTTCGTCACGCTTTCGATGAGGGATCTGATGACGCTCCGGGCGCGGGGGAGGTGTCATGGAGCTCGACGCACTTGATCATGTGGGTTTGCTCGTGTCGGACATCGACCGCTCCATTGAGTGGTATGAGCGAGTGCTCGGGCTGGAGCGCGCCTATCACGATGTCTCAGGCCGCAACCCGGCCGTGCTGGTTGCCAAGGGCACCGGGGTCTCGCTGTTCCCTGGCGAAGGCAGCCCTGACGCCGCGGCCACGTTCCGCCCGCCGGCGCACGTCTGCTTCCGCCTGTCGGCCCGGGCCTACCAGTCAGCCCGGGCGGAACTGGAGAGGGCGGACATCAAGTACTCCGAATCCGATCATCGTGTATCCAGGTCGCTTTATGTCCATGATCCGGACTTGCACCTGGTCGAGATCACGACCTATGAAATTCCACCCGAAAAAACCTCGATCGGGAAGAAGCCAGAATGAACGATCCAGCTCCGGCTGCCCGCAGGCCTGCTGGCTTATATCGCGTACGAAATCACCCCTTGACTGAGGAAGTCTAGCGCCCAGGGGAGAGCCGAAGCCTATGCCTCCGGATTGGGACGCCCGGCCTGCGCGCCGGGAAGCGCTACCAAGATCAGGGCCAGGGGGTGGCAGCGGAGCGCACGGCGATGAGGTCATCGCCAGCTACCGCTCCCCCGAGCCCTCGGCGGCAGAGTGGATCCAGGAACAGCCTGCCCGGGAGCTGCGCGAGCCAGGCTGGTGGGAGGGTGCGGAGCAGTTCCGGGTCGCGCGGACCTCGTTGTTCGGTTCGCGGGCGCGAGAACTGCACGGCAGGCTCGCCCGCTGGAGGCCGAAGTACTGGCCGCTGGTTCTCTCGTTCCTGATCGATCTGGCACTTATCGGCTGGTTCACCGACCCCGTTTTCGGCGTGCTTGGCTGGCCGCTGACGGTGCTGTGGACGTGGCCCATCTTCAGCACGCTCACCGGCATCGTCGGCATACGGCGGACTCGCAGGACGGTGCGCACGTCAAAGGCTCGCTGGTCTGGCCACGCGCTGACCAGAAGTGAGGATTTCCTGATCGTGGTCGTCACCACCATCGGCCGACACGACACCTACCGCGCGCTCGAGCGGTCGGTGTCGTCCTATATCGGCTGTCTGCCCAGGTGCTTTCCCCGGCTCAGGATCGACATCGTCATCGACGAGGGCTGCGAGGCAACCGGCCGGATCGCCAGGCTGGCCGCCGGAAGCGAGCTGATACGGCTTGTCACCGTCCCGATGCGGTATCGCACCGCCAACGGAACGAGATTCAAGGCGCGCGCCACCCACTATTCGCATGAGCTCCGGATCCGCGAGCACGAGGACCGTGACGAGGTGTGGGTCCTGCACATGGATGATGACACCGGCGTGGGCCCAGATACCGCCCTGGCCATGGCCCGGTTCATCGAGGAGCAGGTTCAGGCCGGCCGCGAGGCCAAGCACATGGCTCAGGGCATCCTGACCTACCCGCGCGAGTACGCTCGCAACCGGCTCACCTGGCTTGCGGACTCGGCCCGGCCCGCTGAAGACGTGGCGCGATTCTCCGCCTGGACCGGCAGTGGCACGCCGCGGGCCGGCCTGCACGGTGAGCTGCTGCTGGTGCGGGCCTCGATCGAGGCGACAATAGGCTGGGATTTCGGCCCGCGCAGCATTGTCGAGGACGCCCAGTTCGCACTGATCTTCAGCGCCCGCTACGGGGGCAGGAGCGGCTGGTTCTGCGGGCGGTCCTACGGCGCGTCGCCTGCCAGCCTGCGCGATTTTCTCCGGCAGCGCGAGCGCTGGTCCTGGGGCCTGGCCGCCCTGGTGTTCAACCGGTCGCTGCAGCTGCGGAACCGGCTGCTACTCGGATATTCGGTCTTGTCATGGGTTGTCGGTCCTATTCAGAATGTCGCGGTGGTTCTGCTCGTCGCCGTTCTTGTCGGAGACGACAGGACTTCTCCGGTGACGATGTTCGTCCTTCCACTCTGGGCCCTGAACATGGCCTATGTGATCTGGATGTACTGGGAGGGCCTGCGGCTCAATGCCGGAGTGTCCGGTGCCGGCCGGCGCAGATGGTGGGAGCCCTGGGCCGTGATCCTGCTGATCCCGGTCTTCGGGCTGATGGAGGGGATCGGCGGGCTGCGCGGTTTCGCGAAGTTCGCCCGGCGCGTCGAGAACAAGTTCACCGTCATCGCGAAGCCGTCATGACCAGGCCCAGCCGCAGGGCCCCCGTCATGCTCGCGGGCGCGGCCTTGGTGCTCACGCTCGTGGCGGCGTGCTCGATCCCGTCCAGGCCGCTGTGGTGGCCGCACCCGCAGCACGCAAAGCCCACGGCCGGCCACGCGGCCAGGGAAGATCACACGGTGAGCGTGCCGACCGTGCGGAATCCGTGGCACCAGGGCATGCGGCAACTCGGCATCCAGGTGTACTGGACGGCCAATGGCAGTGACGCATCCGATGCCGTCACCCGGGCGAAGGCTCAGCGGATCATCGACTACGCCATCAGCCTGAACGCGAACTCAGTCGCCATCACGTTCCCGTTCTTTACCTACGGCATCACCTCAGACACGGTCTATGCCAAGCCGACGCTAACGCCCAGTCCCGGCCACATCGCGATCTTCCTGGCTGAGGCGGCAAAGGCCCACATCCGGGTCACGCTGCGGCCGGTCCTTGACGAGAACGTTCTGCTGGCGCAGGGCCCGCAGGCCTGGCGCGGCTCGATCGAGCCCCGGGATCGCGCCGCCTGGTTCCGGAGCTACCGCAAGCTGCTGCTGCCTTACGTCGCTGCGGCGCAGGCAGGCCACGCGGCAACCTTTGTCCTGGGCACAGAGCTCCTGTCGCTGGAAGGTGCCCAGCAATGGCCCGGCCTGGTCGCCTCGCTCAGGTCCGTATACAGCGGCCAGCTGACATATGACGAGAACTACGACGAGTTCGCCTTCGGCACCGCGCACCCCCCGGTGCCGACCCACAACGTCGATGCCTATCCGCAGCTCGGCCTCTCCGACAACGCGTCGGTAGCCAGCCTGACCCAGGGCTGGGATGCCTGGCTCGGAGCCCATCCGCTGTCAGAGCGCCGAGAACTGGTCCTGAGCGAGATCGGCCTTGACGCGGTAGCCGGGGCATATCAGAACCCCTGGGCTTGGTTCCGCCGGACGACCGCACCGGTCAACACCCGCGTCCAGGCCGCCTGGTACGAGGCGGTGTGCGACGCCGTCTCGGCCGAGCAGATCGGCGGAGGGATCTACTGGTACGAGGTCAACTTCGACGCAAATCCCGCCGACCCGCGCCTGTTCGAGTCCGACCGGCTGACATTCCTGGATCGTCCGGCCCAGCAGGTGATCCGCACCTGCTTCGCCAAGCTCTCATCCTGAGCACTTCACCGCGCGGCCGCAGGAGCATAGTAGTGTCGGCCGATTTTCCGATCGAGGGAAGAACAGCTCACCAGTGACTGACACCCCGCCCGCCTCCGGCGCGTATCCGAAGATCGACACGACCGTGCCCCACTCCGCGCGGATATGGAACTACTGGCTGGGCGGCAAGGATAACTACGCCGTGGACCGGGAGGCCGGCGACCAGTTCCTGCAGACGTTCCCCGACATCGCCGTCGTGGCCCGCACGACCCGGGCATTCCAGACCCGGGCCATCCGTTACCTGGCGGGCGAGGCGGGCATCCGCCAGTTCCTTGACATCGGCACCGGCCTGCCCGTCGCCGACAGCACTCACGAGGTTGCCCAGCAGGTCGCGCCAAACTCCCGGATCGTTTATGTCGACAACGACCCCGTGGTGCTGCTGCACGCCCAGACACTGCTGACCGGGACCGCCGAGGGCGCGACCGACTATGTCGACGCCGACCTGCGCGAGCCGGAGAAGATCCTTCGGGAGGCGGGCCGCACGCTGGACTTCACCCGGCCGGTCGCGGTCATGCTGATCGGCGTCATGGGACATATCGTCGACGACGGTCAGGCGCAGTCGATCGCGCGCCAGCTGCGGGAGTCCGTGGTGCCGGGCAGCTACCTGCTGCTCAGCGACGGCACCAACGTGATCCGCGGCGACCAGGGTGAGGCGGCTCAGGAGGACTACAACGAGAGCGGCGCCGCGCCGTACGCCTTGCGCAGCCCAGACCAGCTGGGCCGCTTCTTCAGCGGCCTGGAGCTGGTGGAACCGGGCATGGTGTCGGTGACGCGGTGGCGGCCCGCAGTCGGCTCCGCCGGCCTCCCCGCCGAGGTGGACGCGTTCGGCG
>Ga0070699_100004624_pt1 | contig 12176 bp, 10 predicted proteins | sample KBSK1503metaG_FD_65473 | JGI IMG/M metagenome (GOLD analysis project Ga0070699, IMG submission 65473) | Corn, switchgrass and miscanthus rhizosphere microbial communities from Kellogg Biological Station, Michigan, USA - KBS K1-50-3 metaG | ecosystem: Host-associated > Plants > Roots >...
CGCGCGTTGGGTCGCGCCTTGAACGATTTACCTTGGGTGAGCATGGCACGAGCAAGCCCGATAGAAGGGAATGGGGCATATTCCTAGGTACGCGTGGCCCTGTCTTCCAAAAAGGGGGACATCCATTGCAAAAAGCTGACTCACCAGCGACTCGCGAATCGATGCGCCGGCGGAGAGAATGGTGGTGGTCAGCGCAGCGCGTGCGCGGCGTTGAGCGCCGCGGCGAAAAGCAGGACTGCTCCCGCTTGATGCGCGGCAGCGAGCTATTGCGCTTCGCGCACCTTGTTCGTCGCCATTGCTTGCCGGGCTTGATCGACTGCCGCCCTGGCTGGTGGCGGCATGTAGTTCTCGTCGTGCTTGGCGAGGACCTCGGTGGCGCGAAAAACGCCATCGCTGCCGAGGATCCCCTGCGCGACCACGCCCTTGCCTTCCTTGAACAGGTCCGGCAGCAGCCCGGTGTACGCGACCGGAATGGTCTGCGCCGTATCGGTGACGCGAAAGCGCACCGTCAGACTGCTCGGCTCGCGCTGCAGACTGCCTGCCTCGACCAGTCCGCCGATTCGAAAGGGGCGGCCGTGCGGCGCTTCCTGCGCCTGGACCTGTGCGGGCGTGAAAAAGAATACGAGATTCGACCGAAATGCATTCAGCACCAGCGCGGAAGCGATGCCAAGCGTCGCAAGCCCGGCCATGATCCAGGCAAAGCGTTGATAGCGAAGCTTCATTGAGCAGCGTTCTGCGCCAAGGATCAAGAAGCTTCGGGGTTAGCCTGCTCCTCAGCGACGAAGCGTCCGCCGCATCCGGAGCCACCCGAAAGTCTTAACCAAATCGCCAGTAGTGATCGACCAGCAGCGCGGCGAAGAGGCAGGACAGATAGACGATCGAATAGCGAAAGGTGCGTCGCGCCAGCCGGTCGCTGTAGTTGACGTAAGTCCCGACCGCGTACGCGAGGAACACGCCGTTCAGCGCGAGCGCGGATATCAGATAGATCGTGCCGCTCATGCCGCTCGCGAATGGCAGCAAGCAGATCGCCGCCAGGAGCATCGCATAGAGAAGAACGTGAAGGCGCGTGAAGCGGTCACCATGCGTGACGGGCAGCATGGGCACGCCTGCGCGTGCGTACTCGTGCTTGCGGTACAGCGCCAGCGCCCAGAAGTGCGGCGGCGTCCAGGCGAAGATAATCAGGAACAGCAACAAGGCATCGGACGAAATCTCGCCGGTCACCGCGCACCAGCCGAGAACCGGAGGCATCGCACCCGAGGCGCCGCCGATGACGATGTTCTGCGACGTGCGCGGCTTGAGAAAAATCGTATAGACGACTGCGTAGCCGAGAAATGTGGCCAGCGTGAGCCACATCGTCAGGGGGTTGGTCAGCTCATGCAGCACGAGTAGCCCGGTGCCGCCCACCATGGCGATGAATACCAGCGCTTGCGCAGGCGTTACCGTGCCCATGGGCAGCGGGCGCGCACGAGTGCGCGCCATCGTGGCGTCGAGCTTCTGTTCGATGAGGCAGTTCAGTGCGGCGGCCGAGCTCGCAACTAGGGCAATGCCGATAGTGCCAAACAGCAACGCCCCGGGCGGCGGCAAGCCCGGAGTGGCCAGAAACATGCCGATAACGGCAGTGAAGACGATGAGCGCCACGACACGAGGCTTGCCGAGGCGAACCAGCTTCCCGCCAGTCAGCAGCGCCGGTCTATAGGCAGATGCGGTCATTTGCAGAATCGTTAACACGATCGTCGTCACGCTAATAACGTTTGAATTTCACCGGCCTGCGCGGCTTTTCGCGCAGGTCCCGTGGAATGATGGGTTGGGCGCCATTTCCAGCTCATCACTTGCCAATGGCATCGCGGAAGTGGCTGCGCAAGAGGTCGACGTATTCCTGGTCTGGCAGCTCTGCTCGCGCCTTGATGAAGCCTCGTGTGTCGTTCCCCACCAGATACCGCAGTCGATCACTACCGTCTGTCGCCGCCTCATAGACTACCCTGGCAACATCGCCAGAATCGATAAGGCGGGCTGCGGACATCCGACTGAATGCCTCGGTACTGCGCTGGATAAACGGCTGATAATCCGTCAATTCTGCGGACATCGCGTTGCTGGCCGATGTGCGCTCATTGAACTTGGTCGCGTTGACGCCACCGTGAGGCTCGACGATTTTCACGACAATCCCGAGGGCGAGTAGCTCGAAGGAAAGCGCCTCCGAAAATCCCTCCAGGGCGAATTTGCTCGCGGAATAAAGCGAGATCATTGGCAGAGTGAAGATACCCGCCCCGGAACTCATGTTGATGATGACTCCGCTACGTGCCTTGCGCATCACCGGAAGAACCGCCCGAATCACATTCATCGGACCGAACACATTGACTTCGAATTGCTGGAGCACCTTTTCGCGCGGAACAGCCTCGAAGACGCCATACTGGCCGTAGCCCGCGTTGTTGAGCAGGACATCGACACTGCCGAAGCGGCTGACACCCTCCGAGACGGCACGTTCAATGCTCGCGATATCCTGAACATCCAGCCGGCTGACCAGCACGTTCTGAGCATTCTTAAATACTCGCGATTTCGCCGGATCGCGCATAGTGGCGACGACATTCCATCCTTTCTCCGAGAACAAATTTGCACACGCCTCGCCAATGCCCGAAGAGGCCCCAGTGATCAAAATGGTCTTGCCCATGTTTTCCGTTTTTGCCGAGTGGGCTCGGATCATGACGCCCAACTCTACTTGCTTGCTGCCTTGTCCTCGTTTGCCCGTTTGATCAAGTACGCGCGAATCGCCGTAGCATCCTTCTGATCGAGCACCGGCTTGAACGACGCCATGCCTGCGTCTTTCATCGCGCCGTTGAGCACGATCTCGTAGAAGAAATCGTTGCCGAGGAAGGTCGACGCCCGGAGATCCGGAACCACGCCGCCGCCTACCGCATCAGTGCCGTGGCAAACACCGCAGTACTGGGCGTACAGGCCACTGCCAGCAGCAACGGTTGCCGCATCGGCGGTTGCAGGCGGAGGATTGAGTGCCAGCTTCTGTTCCGGCGGGAGCACCGGAAGCGTCGCCGTGCCGCCTACTTTGAATACGAGCATGCGACTTACGTTGCGTAGATTTCCGGACTGGGCCGATTGCTTGCCCTCCATGAGCGGATAGGCGCCGCCCCAGCCGGCCATCACCGCGATGTACTGCTCACCGTTGACTTCGTAAGTCATCGGGCCGGCCATCACGCCGGATTGCGCCGGCATCGACCAGAGTTTCTCGCCCGAGTCGGCCCGATATACGTTAACGTTGCCCGCGGCGTCCCCTTGCACGACGAGATTGCCCGCCGTCGTCAGCACGCCGCCGTTCCATGGACCGAGATACTCGACGCGCCACGCTTCTTTCTGCTGCACGGGATCCCAGGCGAGCAGACGCCCCTTCACTCCTTGAGTCGGGCCGTTGTTGACAGCGGTGTTCCAGCCCATCGGCGACGGCTTGAAGTCCTTGAGCGGTTCGAACGCCCACCCGATCTCTTGCGCGGGAATGTAGACCAGCCCCGTCTTGGGGTTGTACGCCATGGGTTGCCAGCTATGGGCACCGAGCGGGCCAGGCATCATCTGGGCCGGCTTCCCGGTCACGCTGTAGCGAATCCCGGGATTCTCAATCGGCCGGCCGGACTTCGGGTCGATGCCGCTCGCCCAGTTGATGGGAATGAAGGTCTTTGCCGAAATGAGCTTGCCGGTCTTCCGGTCGAGGACATAGAAAAAGCCGTTCTTGTTCGCCTGCATGAGAACCTTGCGCTGCTTCCCGTCGATCGTGAGATCGGCGAGGATCAACTGCTGGACGGCGTCGAAGTCCCACTCCTCTCCGGGCGTTGCCTGGTAGTGCCAGACGTAGGCGCCGGTATCGGCGTTCAGTGCGACGATCGATGACAAAAACAGGTTGTCGCCCTTGTTCGCGCTGCGGTACTTGCGCGCCCATTCCAGACCGTTACCGACGCCGAAGTACACGAGGTTGAGGTCTGGGTCGTACGAGATGGCATCCCACACCGTGCCGCCTCCGCCGAGCTTCCACCATTCGCCGCTCCAGGTCTTCGCGGCCATGGCCATCGCTTTGTTCTCGAACGGCTTGGAGGGATCACCCGGAACGGTGTAGAAGCGCCAGGCGAGCTTGCCGGTTTCCGCGTCGTAGGCCGAGATGTAGCCGCGGATGCCGTACTCGCCGCCACTCATGCCGATCACGACGCGTCCCTTGACGACGCGCGGCGCCTGCGTGATGGTAAGGTTGCTCTGGTCCCCGGTGACCACGCTCCACACGGGCTTGCCGGTGCGCGCGTCGAGCGCCACCAGCCTGCCGTCGAAGGCGCCGACGTAGATCTTGCCGTTCCAGGCAGCGACTCCGCGACTGACCACATCGCAGCAACCCTTGACACCGAGCTCGCGCGGCACTTCCGGATCGTAGGACCAGAGCAGCTTCCCGCTCGCGGCGTCGTAGGCCTTGACCATGCTCCACGCGGTCGACACGTACATCACGTCGTCGATGACCAGGGGTGTCGCCTGCTGTCCGCGATTGGTATCGAGGTCGGCGAACCAGGCGAGTCCGAGCTGCTTCGCATTGTCCGAGGTGATCTTTGTCAGCGGGCTGAAGCGCTGCTCGCTGTAGGTCCGCCCGTAGCTCAGCCAGTTCGCAGCATCGCGGTCGGCGTTATTCATGCGCGCGGCATCGACCTTGACTGGCGCTTCCGCTGCCCATGCCTGTCCGACACCTACTGCACAAAGAAGGAGTGCGGTCGCGGCGAGCGCGTTCACAAGCGATTCGACTGCAACTGTCTTAAGCATCAGCAAATCTCCGTGATTGCAGAATCGTTAACACGATCGTCGTCATGCTAATTGCTCTACTTGCTGCTTGCGGCCTTGTCCTCGTTGGCCCGTTTGATCAGGTAGGCGCGAATCGCCGTAGCGTCCTTCTGATCGAGCACTGCCTTGAAGGGCGCCATGCCGGCATCCTTCATCGCCCCGTTGAGCACGATCTCGAAGAAGAAGTCATTGCCGAGGAAGTTCGAGGCGCGCAGGTCCGGCACGACGCCGCCACCGATCGCATTCTCTCCATGACAGGCGCCGCAGTACTGCGCGTACAAGCCTGTGCCCTTGGCGACGGTGGCCGCAGCGGCGGTTTCCGGCGGCGGGTTCAGCACCACCTGCGGTTGCGGCGGGGGTGCAGGAAGCACGGCCGTGCCGCCCACCTTGAACGCCAGCACGCGGCTCACGTTAAGCAGGTTGCCGGACTTGGCCGCTTCCTTGCCCTGGAACAACGGGAAAGCGCCGCCCCATCCAGACAGGACGGCGATGTATTGCTCGCCATTCACCTCGTACGTCATCGGACCGGCCATGACCGCGCTTTGTGCGGGCGTTGACCACAGCTTCTCGCCGGTGTCGGCCCGGTAGGCGTTGAAGCTGCCGGAGGCGTCGCCCTGCACGACGAGATTCCCCGCCGTGGTGAGCGTCCCGCCGTTCCACGGGCCCAGATAGGCCGCGCGCCACACTTCCTTCCGGCGCACCGGATCCCACGCGATGAGATAGCCCTTGATGCCGGGCGTGTTCGTGATCGCGACTGCGATGTTCCATCCCAGGGGCGACTTAGCCAGGCCTTCGACCGGCGTGAACTCGAGGCCGATCTCCTGCGCCGGGATGTACACGAGCCCCGTCTTCGGGTTGTAGGCCATCGGCTGCCAGCTATGGGCGCCGAGGGCGCCCGGCATCATGTTGGCCGGCTTCCCGGTCAGGTCGTAGCGGATCCCGGGGTTCTCGATCGGGCGTCCGGTCTTCGGGTCGACGCCGCTCGCCCAGTTGACCGGCACGAAGGCGGTGGCCGAGATGAGCTTCCCGTCGCGGCGGTCGAGGACGTAGAAGAAGCCGTTCTTGTTCGCCTGCATGATGACCTTGCGGGGCCTGCCGTCGATGGTGAGATCGGCGAGGATCAGCTGCTGCACGGCGTCGAAGTCCCACTCCTCGCCGGGTGTGGCCTGGTAATGCCAGACGTATTCGCCGGTGTCGGCGTTGAGCGCGACGATCGAGGACGTGAACAGGTTGTCGCCCTTGCTCGCGGTGCGGTAGTTGCGCGCCCATTCGATGCCGTTGCCGGCGCCGAAGTAGACGAGATTGAGATCGGGGTCATAGGAGATCGCGTCCCACGTCGTGCCGCCGCCGCCGAGCTTCCACCACTCGCCGCTCCAGGTCTTCGCGGCCATCTCCATGGCCTTGTTCTCGAACGGCTTGGAGGGATCGCCCGGAACGGTGTAGAAACGCCACGCGAGCTTGCCGGTCTCGGCGTCGTACGCGGAGATGTAGCCGCGGATTCCGTACTCGCCGCCGCTCATGCCGATGATGACGCGTCCCTTCACGACGCGCGGCGCCCCCGTGATGGTGAGGTTCTTATGGTCGCCGGTGACCACGCTCCACGCGGGCTTGCCGGTCTTCGCGTCGAGCGCCACCAGGCGGCCGTCGAAGGTGCCGACGTAGATCTTGCCGTTCCACGCCGCGACGCCGCGGTTGACGACGTCGCAGCAGCCCTTAACGCCGACCTCGCGCGGAACTTCGGGATCGTAGGACCAGAGCAGCTTGCCGCTCGCGGCGTCGTACGCCTTGACCATGCTCCACGCGGTCGACACGTACATGACGCCGTCGATCACCAGGGGCGTCGCCTGCTGGCCGCGGTTCGTATCAAGGTCCGCAAACCACGCGAGTCCGAGCTGCTTCGCATTGTCCGCCGTGATCTTGGACAGTGGACTGAAACGTTGCTCACTGTAGGTTCGGCCGTAGCTCAGCCAGTTCGCAGCATCGCGGTCGGCGTTATTCATGCGCGCGGCATCGACCTTGGCTGGCGCTTCCGCGGCCCATGCCTGCCCGACGCCGACTGCACAAAGAAGGAGTGCGGTCGCGACGATAGCCGGAACGCGCCGGTGAGCCCTATTGCGATCGAAGAGCCCGTTAGTACGTCGAGGAGCTCCGCCCGTGCCCCGCACTGCGGCGTGGGCGAGCATGTTCACAAGCGATACGACTGCCACTGTCATAAGCATCAACAAATCTCCGTCATTGGTGAGTCCGCGATCACGAGGCCATCCGAGCATCGGTGCTCGCCTGCGTGACAGATCCTAGGAACTGCGGCGAACGACGTCTTCGACAAAGCTGCAGCGATTTAACAAAGTTGCACCCGCGTACTCACACCAGGAGATCTCGGTGTCGCGCTGAGGGAACGCGCACCGGCGCCGAACGCGCCGGTGCACGTTCCCGTCAGAACGCGTTCACGAGCCGCAGGATCAACCCGAAGTTCTGCTTGAACTGGCCTTCGACATGCACGTCATGGGTGACCTCGAGCAGGCCCTGCGTCGTCGGTGAGAAGTTCATCATGTAGGTGGCCCGCAGCTGGTCCTGGCGAGCCTTCTGTCCGTTGGAGATGCCGTCGAGCTTCTGCTCGCCGCCGAAGATGCCCATGTATCCGATCGCGACCTTGGCGTTCGATGCGCCGGGAAAGGCGTGACGGACGGCATCGCTCACGTCGTACGCGAGCCAGCCGTAGAGCTCGTAGCTCGTGTCCTGCTTCAATTTCTGCGAGCCATTGCCGGCTTTCGTGTTGTCCCCGTACCAGGTCCAGCCGGCCGAGGCGTCGATCGTGAACTTATCGCCGATGCCCTGGGTGTAGTCGCCCTGGAAGTTGTAGATCCAGCGGTTGCCGCCGAGGTTGAGGGGCTTGTTCCGGTCGTAGGATCCGATCGGGATCGTGAGATAGGGCGCGAAGGTAAGAAATCTCTTCTTCTCGGGCTCGCTGATGAGGAAGTACCCGATGGAAGCGACGGGGTCCGCAACGCCGTTCGCGTTGCCCAGCTGCTGCCCGTTGATCCGGCCGTCGCGCAGGCCGCCGAACGGCACCAGCACGTTCCAATCCCATTGGTGGCCGAACAATGAGTCCTTGCGGTAATCGATATAGCGAACGATGCCGACATGGCTGTCGAGGTTCGCATCGAAGGTGCCGGCGATCGTGTTGTTGTACGAATTGTGCGCGCCGTACTCGTAATACAGCGACAGCACCTTTGTTCCGCGCGGCAAAGGGACCCAGTCGAACGGCTGGTAATCGATCGCCCAGGTCGGGCCGGCCATGATCGCCGCGCCGAGGCCGCAGGCGATCGCAGAGACCAGGCTTCGCTTCTTCATCGCATTCTCCTTACTTCGCGGCTCGCGCCAGGGTCTTGGTCAATTCGTCGAGCTGCCGGAGCGCCTCGGCGTCTTCCGGGCTCACCGAGGTATTGCCGCAACGCGGATCGGTCCGCTGCAATGCGGCGCTCATCGCCCGCGTCACCGGAATCGGCGCGCAGCCGTGGTCCGTCTCGCAGATGGAATCCCATTCGGGGCGCGCGGCCACGTGGCAGCCGAAGCAATTGCCGCCGAAGCGGTTGATCACATCGGCGAAGCCGCGACGGCGAATGCGCGTGCCGTCCTTGGAGACGTCGAGCTCGAAGTACTCCCAGTCGTGCGTCGCCGGGCTCGCGCCCTTGTCGAGCTTCACCATCGCCTCGCCCGGCACGAGCTGGACGACCGATCCGGGCGGATAGACGGCGCCGTTCTTCGCATTCGCCGCGGCAATCGTTCCCTGCAGGTCGCCGTTGAGGTTGTCGACGTAGAAGTGCCGCACGTGCGTCATGCTCGTGATGCACCGGAACGATTGCGCATCGATCGACGCCGTTCCGGCGCGGTCCTGCGCGCTGCCAGACGCGGCAGCCAAAAGCGCGGCACACGCAACGAAGAAACTCGTTCGCGAAATCGCTCTTTCGCCGAATTTCATGTCTGGCAGTGGATTACTTCGCTGCCAGAATCCACTCGACCAGCGTTTTCAGGTCCGCATCGGGGGCGAGCATGTTCACAAGCGATACGACTGCCACTGTCATAAGCATCGACAAATCTCCGTCGTTGGTGGGTCCGCGATCACGACGCCGTCCGAGCGGCGCTCGCAATGTGACGCATCCTACGAACGCCAACGCACGAGGTCTTCGACGAAGCTGCAACGCTTTAACAAGGCTGCACCGACGGCGCGAAATGCAATGTGGTGGAGCGCTCGCGACGCGCGCATAGCAATTTGAAAGACGGCGTTGCGCCATTTCGATAGTCTCCCCACGACCCTGCGCTTATCGTTGGTCGGCTCAAAAGCGCTCCGCAACCCGCTGCAATTGGCATACAGAAATTTGAAAGACACAACACCGCCGCATGCGTACCTTCAGGGTGGAACTAACGAAGTACGACCTCAAGACCTTTGGCGTTGGCCAGGATCAGAGACTGGAACGGATGGCAGCCCTCGGTGAAAAGTGAAGGCATGAAGGCCAAACTGATGATGACGAGTGATCTCGCGAAAGTCGTTGCAGTGGCATCGCTGGCGAAGGCGGGCACGGCTATCGCCAACGACGAGGCGAAGTTCACGTTCCAAACGCCGCAGACTCTCGTCGCGCATCAGATCTACGACCTGCACACGGTCATCCTCGGCATCTGCATCCTCATTGCGATCGTCGTGTTCGCATTCATGTTTTACGCCATCGTGCGGCATCGTCGATCGGTTGGCCATCAAGCCAAGCAGTTCGACACCAACACGCCAGTGCAAATCTTATGGACCCTGATTCCATGCCTCATTGTCGTTGGGATGGCCTTTCCGGCGACCCGGACCGTGATCGCGATGAAGGACACGTCGGCCCCCGATATGACGATCAAGGTCACCGGTTACCAGTGGAAGTGGCGCTACGACTATCTCGGAGAAGACGTCTCCTTCTACAGCGGCCTGTTGACGCCCCGCGATCAGATCGAGAACCAGGCACCGAAGGGCGAAAACTATCTTCTGGAAGTGGACAACCCGCTGGTGGTGCCCGTGGGCAAGAAGGTACGCATCCTCGTCACCGCCAATGACGTGATTCACTCCTGGTGGGTGCCCGCATTCGGCGTGAAGCAGGATGCGATACCGGGGTTCGTGCGCGACTCGTGGTTCAAGGTCGATACACCCGGCGTCTACCGTGGCCAGTGCGCCGAGTTGTGCGGCAAGGAACACGGCTTCATGCCCATCGTCGTCGAAGCGCTCCCCGAGAACCAGTACAAGACGTGGTTAGCCGAACAGCAGACTAAGAACAAGGTTGCCAGCGCGGCCGCCGGCGCGGCGGCGGGCAGGACCTATACGTTGGATGAGTTGAAGACCGAGGGCGAGAAGGTCTACGGTCGCAGTTGCGTCGCCTGCCATCAGGCGAACGGCCAGGGTCTGCCAGGCGCGTTTCCGGCGCTCGCCCACGGGGCCATCACGACTGGACCGATTGCGGGCCATGTCGACATCGTCCTCAACGGCAGCAAGAAGAACCCGGCCATGGCTGCGTGGAAAGACCAGCTCTCCGACCTGGAGCTCGCCGCCGTGATCACCTACGAACGCAATGCTTTCGGCAACACGCAGGGCGACATACTGCAGCCCAGCGATATTGCCGCGGCGCGCAAGTGATGCGACGCGCGACCTTGAGAACTACGAGAAATGTGAAACCGGGAGAATAAAGTGTCCACGCCGCTCACACTCGCCGGCGATGCCGAGCACCTGGATCACCCCCAGGGTATCCGTCGCTGGCTCACCTCTACCAATCACAAGGACATCGGCACGCTGTACCTTTGGTTCAGCTTCACTATGTTCATCGTCGGCGGCATCATGGCGCTGATCATACGAGCCGAGCTGTTCCAGCCGGGGCTGCAGGTCGTGCGGCCGGAGCTCTTCAACGAGCTCACCACAATGCACGGCTTGATCATGCTGTTCGGAGCATTCATGCCCGCGTTCGTGGGCTTTGCGAACTGGCAGATCCCGCTGATGATCGGGGCGCCGGACATGGCGTTCCCGCGCCTCAACAATTTCAGCTTCTGGCTCTTGCCTCCCGCTGCGCTGCTGCTGGTTTCCTCGTTCTTCGTTCCCGGCGGAGCCACCGGCTCCGGGTGGACGCTCTATCCGCCGCTGTCGGTGCAGATGGGCCCGGGCATGGACATGGCCATCTTCGCGATACACATCCTCGGGGTGTCGTCGATCATCGGCTCCATCAACATCATCACAACGATCCTCAACATGCGTGCGCCGGGCATGACGCTGATGAAAATGCCGATGTTCGTGTGGGGCTGGCTGGTCACCGCGTACATGCTCATTCTCGTCATGCCGGTACTCGCAGGCGCGGTGACGATGTTGTTGACCGACCGTCACTTCGGTACGCACTTTTTCAACGCGGCGGGCGGAGGCGACCCGGTCCTCTTCCAGCACATCTTCTGGTTCTTCGGCCACCCAGAGGTCTACATCCTCATCCTGCCGGGGTTCGGGATCATCTCCCAGGTCATTCCGACGTTCGCCCGCAAGCCTCTGTTCGGCTATCGATCGATGGTATTCGCCATGTGCGCGATCGGGATCGTGTCGGTTGTCGTGTGGGCGCACCACATGTTCACGGTCGGGATGCCTGTCGCGGGACAACTGTGGTTCATGTACGCGTCGCTGCTTGTCGGGGTGCCCACCGGCGTCAAGGTCTTCAACTGGATCGCCACGATGTGGGAGGGTTCGCTCAGCTTCGAGACGCCGATGCTGTTCGCTGTCGGCTTTATCTTCGTGTTCGTCGTCGGCGGCATGACCGGCATCATTCTCGCAATCGCGCCGGTCGACATCCAGATGCAGGATACCTATTACGTGGTGGCGCACTTTCACTACGTGATGGTGGCCGGCTCACTGTTCGCGATGTTCGCGGGGACGTACTACTGGCTCCCGAAGTGGACCGGCCACATGGTCGACGAGACGCTCGGACGCTGGCACTTCTGGCTGTCGATGATCTTCTTCAACCTAACGTTCTTCGTCATGCACTTCCTCGGGCTCGCAGGCATGCCACGCCGCATTCCGGACTATCCCCTGCAGTTCGCGGATTTCAACATGATCGCCAGCATCGGTGCATTCGGCTTCGGCTTGACCCAGCTGCTGTTCCTGTACACCGTGATCAAGTGTATTCGCGGAGGCAAACCGGCTTCGGCGCGGGTTTGGGACGGAGCCACGGGGTTGGAGTGGACGCTGCCCTCGCCGCCGCCGCACCATACGTTTGAAACACCACCGGTGGTCACATAACCATGCGACCTAACATTTGGGAGTGAGACCGACCATGACGGAAACGAACGCGACCCGTGCCTTGCAGCGAGCG
>Ga0070699_100004625_pt1 | contig 12174 bp, 8 predicted proteins | sample KBSK1503metaG_FD_65473 | JGI IMG/M metagenome (GOLD analysis project Ga0070699, IMG submission 65473) | Corn, switchgrass and miscanthus rhizosphere microbial communities from Kellogg Biological Station, Michigan, USA - KBS K1-50-3 metaG | ecosystem: Host-associated > Plants > Roots >...
TCCAGCGGGATCGACACGCCGAGCTCCTCGCGGCCCTGGCGATCCTCGGCGCGTCCGTCGAGAAGATGGCGCTCGAGATCCGGCACCTCCAGCGGACCGAGGTGCTGGAGGCGGAGGAGCCGTTCCGCGAGGGGCAGAAGGGTTCGTCCGCGATGCCGCACAAGCGAAACCCGGTGAACTGCGAGCGGATCTGCGGCCTCGCACGGATCCTCCGCGCGAACGCCCACGCCGGCATGGAAAACGTGGCGCTCTGGCACGAGCGCGACATCAGTCATTCGAGCGTCGAGCGGGTGATCTTTCCCGATTCCTTCCTGCTCGCCGACTTCATGACGAGCCAGATGCGGGAGGTGCTCGCGGGCCTTCACGTCTATCCCGATCGGATGCGCGCGAACCTCGACCGGACGCGCGGCCTCGTCTACTCGCAGCGGGTCCTCCTCGCCCTCACCACCGCGGGCCTCTCGCGCGAGGACGCGTACGCGCTCGTCCAGCGGCACGCCATGGCGGCGTGGAACGAAGAGCCCGACCTCCGGGCCCGACTGGCCGCGGACCCCAAGGTCACCGCGGTCCTTTCCCGTTCCAAGATCGACGCCTGCTTCGACCCGGCCCACTTCGTTCGTCACGTGAATCAAATCTTCGATCGTGTTCTAGGAGCGTCCGTTGCAGCCAGTCGCTGAGACCTCGGTACTCCCGTTCACCGGCGCCGACCCGACCACGCTGAAGGGGCTCCTCGCGACCGAAGGGCTCCGCCTCGCTCCGGAAGAGGTCCGCCGGATGCTCGATCTATTGGGGCGCGATCCGACCCGAGTCGAGGCCACGATCTTCAACACGATGTGGAGCGAGCACTGCTCCTACAAGTCGAGCCGCTGGGTGCTCAAGGCCTTCCTGCCCACCGAGAGCCCCGACGTGATCCTGGGCCCCGGCGAAGACGCGGGAGTGGTGCGGCTCGGGACGCATCAGGGCGTTGCGTTCGCGCTCGTGATCGGACACGAATCCCACAACCACCCGTCACAGGTCGTCCCCGTCGAGGGCGCGGCGACCGGAATCGGCGGCATCGTCCGGGACGTGAATTGCATGGGCGCCGAGGTGATCGGCGTCATGGACGCGCTCCGGTTCGGCGACCCCGAGGGGCCCCGGGCCGCGGCTGTCCGCGAGATCATGCGCGGCGTCGTGGACGGCATCTGGCAGTACGGCGACGCGCTCGGCGTCCCGAACCTGGGCGGGGACGTCTTCTTCTCGCGGCGCTACGACGAGAACTGCCTCGTGAACGTCGTGGCGCTCGGGCTCGTGCGCGCCGATCGCGTCGCGCGAAGCCGCGTGCCCGAGGCGGCGAAGCGGGAACCGTACGCGCTCCTCCTCGTCGGGAAGCCGACCGACGAGACCGGATTCGGAGGCGCGTCCTTCGCTTCGGCGATCCTCGACGAGAACGCCGAAGGGCAGCGCGGACACGTCCAGGTCCCCGATCCCTTCTTGAAGCGCGTCCTCTTCGAGGCCAACCGTGCCGCGCTCGACTGGCTCCACGCGAACCACGTCGAGTTCGGGTTCAAGGACCTGGGCGCGGGCGGCATCTCCTGCGTGTCGAGCGAGCTCGCGGCCGCGGGCGGATTCGGGATGGACATCGACCTCGACCGGGTGCCGACCGCGCCGGGCGAGTTCCCGCCGGAGGTGATCGCCTGTTCGGAGACGCAGGAGCGGTTCGCGCTCGTCGTTCCCGAACGCGTGACGGCGGCGCTCCTCCAAATCTATAACGAGGACTACGCCCTTCCGCTCGTCTACACGGGCGCCCGCGCGGCCGTCGTGGGGTCGGTGCGGCAGGACGGGAGATACCGGATCCTCCGTTCCGGCCGCACGGTCTGCGACGCGCCCGTCGAGGTGATCACCGCGGGGATCGAGCACAAGCGGGCCGAACGGCCGCGCCCGGCCGCGCCCGCGGCGGCGACGCTTCCCGCCGTTCGCGATCACGCGGCGTTCTTTCGGACGATGGCGCTCTCGCCCAACGTCACCTCGCGCGAGCCGATCCTCCGCTACTACGACACCGAGGTGCAGGGGCGGGTCGTGATCCGCGCCGGCGAGGCGGACGCGACCGTGCTCGCGCCGGTGCCCGGCGCGCGCTTTGGGTGCGCCCTGACGGTGGACGGCAACCCCTGGTACGTGGCGGCGGATCCGTACTGGGGGACGGCGCACGTCGTGCTCGAGTCGCTCCGGAATCTCGCGGCGGTCGGCGCGCGCCCCGTGGCGCTCACCGATTGCCTCAACTTCGGGAATCCCGAGGATCCGGAGGTCTTCGATGAATTCGTGCGGAGCGTGCGCGGTCTCGGCGACGCGGCGCGCGGCTTGGCGCCGGAGGGCCCGTCCGGACCGCCGGTCGCGATCGTCTCCGGCAACGTATCCTTCTATAACGAATCGTCGACCGGCCACGCGATCGAGCCATCGCCGATCGTCGCCGCCCTCGGCGTGCTCGACGACTACAGCGTCGCCGTCGGCGTCGCGCTCCGCCGGCCCGACAGCGTCCTCCTCCTGAGCGGTCCCCGCGGCATCGCGACGGGGGCCTCGCAGCTCCGCTTCCTCCTCACGGGCGAGACGGGCGGCGATCTGCCGCCGATCGATTTCGACGTCGAGCGCCGGCGTCTCAATGCCGTGCGCGAAGCGGTCCAGTCGGGCCTCGTTCTCTCGTGCCACGACATCTCCGAGGGCGGGCTCGCGATCGCCGCGCTCGAGATGGCGCTCGGCGGATTCGCCGGACAGGGATTCGGCCTTCAGCTTCCGATCTCGGCCCTGGGCGGCGCGCCGGCCGAAGTACGGCTCTATTCCGAGGCGCCGGGGTTCCTCCTGGAGACGTCGAAGGATCGGCTCGAGCGGCTCCTCGCGCTCTTCCAGCGCCACGGCGCCGACGCGACGATGATCGGGCGGACGATTCCGGAGCCACGACTTCGCTTGCTCGATGCCGGCACGGCACTGATCGATGTGGACCTGGCGGAGATGGCGCGCCTCCGGCGCGACTCCCTTCGCCCGTACGTGGAGTGACCATGGCTCGCGCGGCCGTCCTACAGATCCCCGGGGTCAATTGCGAGTACGAGAGCGCGCGCGCGCTCGCGGCGGTGGGCATCGAGGCGACGATCGTCCGCTTCAACGAGCCGTCGTCGGTGCTGTCCGAATTCGATGCCTACCTGCTCCCGGGCGGATTCGCGTTCCAGGATCGGATCCGAGCGGGGGCGGTCGCCGCGAAACTTCCCGCCGTGGAGCGGATCGCGCAGGAGTCGGAGCGCGGCAAGATCGTGCTCGGGATCTGCAACGGCGCCCAGGTGCTGGTGGAGACGGGGATCGTGCCGGGCCTCCGGCCCGGCCGCGTCGAGGTGGCGCTCGCGCCGAATCGCGCGCCGCGCCGCCAGGGCTATCTCTGCCGGTGGATCCGGATGCGCGGCGGCGACGGTCCGGGACGCGCCGCGTTCTCGTCGACCCTTCCCCTGGAGGAGTCCGTGCCCGCGCCGATGGCCCACGGCGAGGGGCGCTTCGTGACCGCGGACCCCGACGTCCTCGCGCGAATCGAGGCCGAGGGCCTTGGGCTCTTCCGGTACGTGGCGGCGGACGGCTCGCCCGCGCGCGCCTATCCGGACGACCCGAACGGCGCGATGCTCCAGATCGCGGGCCTGACGAATCGCGCCGGGAACGTCCTCGCGCTCATGCCGCATCCGGAGCGCGCCGCCCAGCTTCGCCACGTGCCGCTCGACTGGCCAGGCACGTGGGGAGACCGCCGCCGGGCCGCGGTGGGGAATTGGGAAGCGCTCGAGGGTCCTGGCGCCGGCCGCTTCCTCTTCGAGGCGCTCGCGCGCCGGCTCGGTATTCCGGCGCCTTCGGCAGCGGCGGTCGCGGGGAGCCGGCGGTGAGCGCCGTGCTGATCACGCGGCTCAAGATCACCGACCTGACGGCGGAAACCGCGCTGGAAACCGGTCGGAGGCTCCTGCCGGAAGGGATTTCCCTGGAGCGGCTTGCCCGGGAAGAACTCTACCTTTTCGAGGCGGCGGCGGGCCACGCGGCGACCGCATTCGAGGCGCCCCTCGAACGCGCGATTGAGTCGAGCAACTTCTTCGTGAATCCAAACAAGGAGCGGTATCGCTTCCTCCGTTCCGCGGCGCGCGGCGAAGCGCTCGTCCCACTGGAGGGAGCGTGGGGCATCCTGGCGCGCCTGCGCGACGACACGCGGGACGACGTGCTCCTCGATCGGCTCCTTCGCGAGCATCCGCTGCCCGGGCTCGGCTCGATTCGTCGGGCTCGAATCTGGTGGCTCTGGTCGCGGGGACCTCGGGGCGACGCCGCGACCGAGGCGGCGTACGCCGCGCTCGGGGCGGTCGAAGGAGCCCGGCGAGGGCTCCTCACGAACCCGCATGCGGAAGCGGCGCTTCTCCTCGACGCGCCCGTTCCGTGGACGAAGGTCGAGGAATTCTTGCGACGGGATGTGGCCGTGGCGCTTCGCGCGTCGTGACGGGAACGAAAGCGGCAGCCATTGGAGTCGATGGAGTCGAGACGGGACTTCCCTCAAAGGAGCGATCGGTGATCGAGTTGGACGCGGGCGCGGAGCGAGGAGCGGACCGGTTCCGCGAGGAATGCGGCGTTTTCGGGATCTACGGCGCCGAGAACGCGGCCCGGTTGACCTACGCCGGACTCTACTCCCTGCAGCACCGCGGACAGGAGAGCGCCGGGATCGTGGCGACCGACGGCGGGGAGTTCCACGCGCATCGCGGGCTCGGCCTGGTCTCCGACGTCTTCGCAGGTGGGGAGCTCGACCGGCTGACGGGGCACGTCGCGATCGGGCACAACCGGTACTCGACGACGGGCCGGAATCTCGCGAGCAACGCGCAGCCCTTGGTCGTGAACTTCCGCGAGGGCGAGCTGGCCATCGGCCACAACGGCAATCTGGTGAATGCGCTCGCTCTGCGTCGGGAAATGGAAGAGCAGGGGTCGATCTTCCAGACGTCGAGCGACACCGAGGTGATCCTGCATCTGATCGCGCGTTCCAAGGCGACCGAGCTCGAGCGGATGATTCCGGAGGCACTCGCGCGCTGCCAGGGCGCCTACTCGCTCGTGCTCCTCGCGGGCGACACGCTCATCGGCGTCCGCGATCCGCGCGGATTCCGTCCGCTCTGCCTCGGCAGGCGGGGCGACGCCCACGTGCTCGCCAGCGAGACCTGCGCGCTCGACATCGTGGGCGCGGAATTCATTCGCGAGATCGAACCGGGGGAGATGGTATTCATCGACAAGCGAGGCGTCCGGTCCATCCGGTTCCACGCGCCCGATCCGCTCCGCGCCTGCGTCTTCGAGCTGATCTACTTCTCGCGGCCCGACAGCGTCGTGTTCGGCGTCAGCGTGGACTCGATCCGGCGCCGCCTCGGGCGACGTCTCGCCGAGGAGCATCCGGCCGACGCCGACATCGTCATCTCGGTGCCCGACTCGAGCAATTCGGCGGCGCTCGGCTTCTCGGAGCGCTCGGGCATTCCCTTCGAGCTGGGCCTGATTCGAAACCACTACGTGGGGCGGACGTTCATCGCTCCCGAGCAGATCACGCGCTCCTTCGGCGTGAACCTCAAGTTCAATCCCGTCCGGCAGATCCTCGAGGGGAAGCGGGTCATCGTCGTCGACGACTCGATCGTGCGCGGCACGACGAGCCGGAGCCTCGTCATGATGATCCGGGGCGCCGGCGCGAAGGAGGTCCACTTCCGAGTGTCGAGTCCACCGATCGGATGGTCCTGCTACTACGGCATCGATACGCCGAATCGAAACGAGCTGATCGCGTCGTCGCATACCGTGGAGCAAATCCGGAAGTATCTCCACGTCGACTCGCTCGGCTACCTGTCCATGGAGGGGCTTCGCTCCTGCGTCGAGCGCCCGGACGACCACTGCTACGCTTGCTTCAACGGCGACTATTCGGTCCGGTTCGGCGCCGAGATGGACAAGCTGGCCCTCGAACGGACCCCCATCCGGAACGGCGCGTAGCGGTTCCCGGCGGCCAACCTCCACCCGGCGGGCGTGCACGATGCACGAATTTGGCCGGTCGTGCGCGTGCAGGATTTTCATCGCCGGCCCAATCCGCCGCCCGTAACCCGCACCCCAGCAGACGATTCCGGGCGATCCGACCAGCCTTCGCGAATGGCATGGGGATTGCCCCTTCCTCGGGCCGGATCAATCCATCACAGAGATTGGGGTCGGAACGGACGCGAGGGATGGGCGTGGCCAACGACAGCGCGAATCGGAAGAAGGTCGGCGAGTATCTCCTCGAAGCCGGCCTGATCACCGAGGACCAGCTCAAGGAAGCGCTGCGGCGCCAGCGACAGACGAAGGAGCCCCTCGGCCAGACGCTGGCCCGCGCGGGAATGGTGACCGAGGCGGACATCTGCCTCGTTCTCCACCAGCAGCTTGGCCTCCCGATCGTTGACCTCCAGACCGTCGCGATCGACGAGAGCGTCCTCGCCCTCGTGAAGGAAGAGCTCGCGAAGAAGTACGTGGCCATTCCGATCGAGCTCGAGAACCGGAACACGATCCGCGTCGCGATGGCCGATCCCCTGAACGCCTCCGCACTCGAGGACATCCGGTTCCAGAGCGGTTACTTCGTCCGCCCCGTGCTCGCCCCTCCGACGGAAATCGTCGAGGCGATCTCCCGCTACTACAATATGGACGCCTCCGTCGTCGAAGTTCTCGACTCGATCATCAAGAACGATCCCGCCGGCGACGTTCGCGAGATCGTGGATGTGCCGGGCGAGGAATCCGTCGACGAGCTGATCAAGTTGAGCGGCGGCCCCCCGATCGTCCGGCTCGCGAACTGGCTGATCGCTCGGGGCGTCGAGCTACGCGCGAGCGACATCCACATCGAGCCGCAGGAGAAAGCGGTCGTGGTCCGCGTCCGCGTCGACGGCCTCTTGCAAGATGTGGAGCGACTTCCGAAGTGGACGCAGGGGGCTTTGATCTCGCGAATCAAGATCCTCTCGAACATGGACATCGCCGAGAAGCGGCTTCCCCAAGACGGCCGGTTCCGGGTCGAATCGGAGGGCCGGCGGATCGACCTCCGCGTCTCGACCCTTCCGACGATGCACGGCGAGAAGATCGTGATCCGAATCGTCGACCAGGAGCGCGCCGCGTTCCGGCTCGAGACGCTCGGACTGTCCCTCTACCACCTCGAGCGCCTCAAGACGTTCGGCGAGCGGCCGCAGGGGATTCTGATCGTGACCGGCCCGACCGGGAGCGGAAAGTCGACGCTCCTCTACGCGCTCCTCCAGCAGATCCACTCGGTCACCAAGAACATCGTGACGGCCGAGGATCCCGTCGAGTACCAGGTGCCCGGGGTGAACCAGGTTCAGGTGGACGAGCGCGGGAAGAAGACGTTCGCGTCGGTCCTCCGGGCCATGCTGCGCCAGGACCCGGACGTTCTCATGGTGGGTGAGATCCGCGATCACGAGACGGCGCAGATCGCGTTCCGCGCCTCGGTGACGGGCCATCTCGTTCTATCGACGGTTCACACGAACGACGCCGCCTCCGCCGTGACGCGACTCGTCGACCTGGGTCTGGCCCCGTACATGGTCGCCTCGAGCCTGATCGGCGTCGTGTCCATGCGCCTCGTCCGTCTCCTCTGTCCGAAGTGCAAGGATGGATACGCGCCTTTGCCGGAGACCCTCCGGTCGGTGGGCCTGCCGGGAAGCGAAGCGCGCGACCTCGTGTTCTATCGCCCCGTCGGCTGCGAGCATTGCAACGAGACGGGCTTTCGCGGCCGGACCGGCGTCTACGAGCTCCTGGAAGTCGACGAGATGATTCGCCGACTCGTCTCGGGCGGCGGCACCGAGTCGATGATCCGCAGCGCCGCCGTCGAGGCGGGCATGGCGGTGATCGGCCAGGACGGCCTCTCGAAGGTTCTGGCGGGAGAGACCACGCTCGAGGAAGTGCAGCGGGTCGTCTACACCGAAGAGGAATCGGGCCGCGTCTGCTCCGCGTGTCTCGAGACGATCTCCACCGAGTACACGTTCTGCCCTCACTGCGGCACGCGCGCCGCGCTCACCTGCGAGGGTTGCGGCCATCGCGTCGTCGACGACTGGGGATTCTGTCCCGGGTGCGGCCGTCGCCAGGGCGGCGCCTTGGAACCGGAGACCATCCCGGATGCGCTCGTGCAGGAAGTCCCGCGGAAGGCGCCGGCGCGACGCGCGGAACGCATCCCGGTCGACGTAACCCCCGAGGGGACCCGGCGCAAGGCTTGACCGGCGCTCCACCGGTCCCTAGTATCTTCCGACTTCCACCGCCCGCGGCATTCCGCCGCGCTCCCGCGTCGCGGAAGCACCCCGTTTTCGGAGTCTCGTGTCCGTTCAGGAGATTCGACGCGCCAAGCTCAAAGACCTCGCGGCACGCGGCGTTGAGCCGTACGCGTATCGGTACGACGTCACGCATCGCTCCTCGCGGATCCGGGAGGAGCACGAGGCGTTGGAGGCTTCCGGGGAGACGGTTCGCGTCGCGGGCCGGCTCCTGACCAAGCGAGGGCACGGCAAGGCCACCTTCGCCCACGTGAAGGATCGGGACGGTCTCCTCCAGGCCTACCTTCGCGAGGACACGCTCGGCCCCGAGGCCTACGCCTTCGCGCTCGACCTCGACCTCGGGGACTGGGTCGGGATCGAAGGCACCGTGTTCCGCACCCGCACCGGCGAAATCACCCTGAAGGCGACCGGGGTCACGCTCCTGGCCAAGTCCCTTCGGCCGCTCCCCGAGAAGTGGCACGGGCTGACCGACGTCGAGATCCGGTACCGCCAGCGCTACACCGATCTGATCGTGAACGACGACGTGCGCGCCGTCTTTCGGGCTCGGACGGCGATCGTTCGTTCGCTGCGGGAGTTCCTCGACGCGCGCGACTATCTCGAGGTCGAGACGCCGGTCCTCCAGTCGCTCTACGGCGGGGCGACGGCGCGCCCGTTCGTGACGCATCACAACGCCCTCGACATGAAGCTCTACCTTCGAATCGCGGACGAGCTCTATCTGAAGCGATTGATCGTGGGCGGGCTCGAGCGGGTCTACGAGATCTCGAAGGATTTCCGAAACGAGGGGATCGACCGAAACCACAACCCCGAGTTCACGATGCTCGAGTTCTATCAGGCGTACGCGGACTACGAGGGCATGATGGAGCTGACGCAGGACCTGATCGTGCACGCGGTGCGCGCGCTCCACGGGGGAACGACGGTCCCGCGGGGCGAGGAGACGATCGATTTCGCGCCTCCGTGGCGGCGCCTCCCGTACAAACAGGCGGCCGCCGAGTCGCTCGGCGTCGCGTCGATGCCGGAGACGGAAGCCGATCTCCGCGCGCTCGCGCGGAAGGCCGGCGTCTCGATCGATCCGTCCTTCGGCTGGGGGCGGATCCTCGACGAGATCGTCTCCGAGCGCGTCCAGCCGTCGCTCCTCAAGCCGACGTTTCTGATGGACCACCCGCGCGACATCTCGCCCCTCGCGAAGGCGAAGCGGGGCGATCCCACCGTGGTGGAACGGTTCGAGGTGATCGTCGCCGGCATGGAGCTCGCTAATTCGTTCTCCGAGCAGAACGACCCCGACGAGCAGCGGCGGGCGTTCGAGTCTCAGATGGAACAGCGCGCGCGGGGGGACGACGAGGCGCAACCCCTCGACGAGGACTACCTCCGCGCCCTCGAGATGGGGATGCCGCCGACCGGCGGCGTCGGCATGGGCGTCGACCGCCTGGTCATGCTCCTCACCGACCAGCGAAGCGTCCGCGACGTCATCTTCTTCCCGCACATGCGCGCCGAGGAGCCGGATGGGGCGTAGCCTCCCGACCGGCCGGCGCTAGGCGCCGAAGCCTCCGCGGCCATGGGGTACGTCTGGATCATCGCGTCGCGCTACCTGCGCTCCAAGCGACGCCTCAACTTCATCACGCTCGTGAGCCTGCTCGCGATGGGCGGCGTCTTCATCGGCGTGGCGGCCTTGACGATCGTGCTCTCCGTGATGAACGGGTTCGAGGACCAGGTGCAGCGCCGGATCGCGGGGACGAACGCGCACGTTGCCGTCCTCTCCGCGGGCGACGCTCCGGTGACGCCGGGGCCCGAGATCGAGATGGCGATTCACGCGGTCCTGCCCGACGCGGAGGTCTCGCCCTTCGTCTACGGCAAGGTGATGGTCGCTTCGAAGCACGGCGTCGACGGGATGGTGCTGAAGGGCGTGGAGCCGGAGGGTGAGGCGCGCGTCACCGACATCCTCGCCCATCTCTCTCCCTCGCACGGGGCATTCGACGGCGGCGATCTGCCGGGGATCGCGCTCGGGCAAGAGCTGGCGCTCCGTCTTCGCGTCGCGCAGGGCGACCTGATCCTGATCAGCCTTCCAACCGAGGAACCGGGCGGGATCCTGGGCGGCGTCCCGAGGACGAGTCGGCTTCGCGTCAGCTCCGTCTTCCGTTCCGGCCTGTACGAGTACGACTCCTCGTTCGGCGTGGTCCTGCGTCAGACGGCGCAGCAGTTCTTCGGCATCGGCGACGACGTGACCGGCTACCAGATCCGCCTGCCCGACATGTTCCAGGCCCGTGAAGCGGCCCACGCGCTCGAGGCGGAGCTCGGCGACCAGTACCGGGTGACGAACTGGATCGACCTCAATCGAAACCTCTTCGCCTGGATGCGAATCGAGAAGGCGGTCATGTTCACGATCCTGATCCTGATCGTGATCGTCGCGGCGGTGAACATCGTCTCGAGCCTCGTCATGCTCGTGCTGGAGAAGCGGCGTGACATCGGGGTTCTCCGCACAATGGGGGTGACGCCACGGGGGATTCAGCGCATCTTCTTGCTCCAGGGGACGCTGGTGGGCGCGTGCGGAACGATCCTCGGTCTCGCGGCCGGGCTCGGCGTTTCCTACGCGCTCGGGCGGTGGAAGCTCCTGCGCCTTCCCGGCGAGATCTACTTCATCGACACGCTGCCGGTGAAGATCGAGTGGATCGACTTCGCGATCGTGGCCGGTGCGGCGATCCTGACGTGCTTCCTCGCGAGCCTCTATCCCGCGTGGCAGGCGGCGCGCTTAGCACCGGTGGAGACGATTCGCTATGAGTGACGCGGCCGGCGGATTCGCACCGGCCCTCGAGGCGTTGGGGCTCGCGAAGACGTACGAGGAAGGAGCGGCGCCCGTCGTGGTGCTCCGGGACGCGTCCCTCCGGGTCGAGCCGGGCGAGATGGTGGCGGTGGTCGGCGCGTCGGGGTCGGGCAAGTCGACGCTGCTCCACCTCCTCGGCGGGCTCGACCGGCCGACGGCGGGCGTGGTCACGATCGGCGGGGAGACGATGTCGTCGCTGAGCGAGGAGGGACGATCGCGCCTCCGGGCGAAGGCGGTGGGTTTCGTCTTTCAATTCCATCACTTGCTCCCGGAGTTCACGGCGCTCGAGAACGTCATGATGCCCGGGTGGATCGCGGGGCGACCTATGGCCGCCACCCGCGAGCGGGCGGAGTCGCTCCTGTCCGATTTGGGACTCACCGAGCGCGCGGAGCACAAGCCGGCCGAGCTATCCGGCGGGGAACAACAGCGGGTGGCCGTGGCGCGGGCCTTGCATCTAAGGCCCTGGGTGCTGCTGGCGGACGAGCCGACCGGCAATTTGGACCGTGCGGCGACGGGGACGCTCCTTGAAATCTTCGAGAAATACCGGGGAGAAGAGCGCCAAGCCATTGTAATTGCGACACATAACATGGACGTGGCCCGGGCGGCCGGACGAGCGGTGACCCTTGAGGATGGTGTGCTCCGGCCGATGAATTTAGGCGACACCGGCATCTAAGTAGGCAGGGTCAGGAGGGAAGGTACCGAATCATGCAGTGCCAGCTCTGTGGGAAACGCCCGGCGGTCGTCCACTTCACGGAGATCGTGAACAACAAGAAGTCGGAGTATCATGTCTGCGAGAAGTGCGCGGAAGAGCGCGGCTACCACGTTCCCCTTCTCAAATCCAAGTTCTCCGTCGGGGATCTCCTGGCCGGAATGGTCGACCAGGCGGGCGGCGGGGAAGAGGCCAAGGTCGGGCGCGTCCAGTGCCCGAAGTGCGGCCTCGTTTACTCGAACTTCCGTGAGACGGGCCGGCTCGGGTGCTCGGAGTGCTATACGACGTTCCGGTCGCAGCTGAGGCCCCTTCTCCGGCGAATCCACGGCTCGACCAAGCACGTCGGCAAGACCCCCGCGCGAGATTCG
>Ga0070699_100004626_pt1 | contig 12174 bp, 12 predicted proteins | sample KBSK1503metaG_FD_65473 | JGI IMG/M metagenome (GOLD analysis project Ga0070699, IMG submission 65473) | Corn, switchgrass and miscanthus rhizosphere microbial communities from Kellogg Biological Station, Michigan, USA - KBS K1-50-3 metaG | ecosystem: Host-associated > Plants > Roots >...
AACTTGATAACTTCCGGCTTGGCTTTCGCCTCACCGCCTTTAGTTTGCTTATCGTTATTGTTATGCATAAAGCCGACAGCGTAGCGCTTCGCGCGCTTGCTGGCGGCCCATGTCATCTTTAGCTAAGGTGGAAACCTCTTCGCATTTCTCGAACCCACTAGCGCGTGACGGCGAAGTCGGACCTGTCCGACGAAGCCTCTTCGGACCTCTCCAACCCGCTAGCGCGTGACGGCGAAGTCGGACCTGTCCGACGAAGCCTCTTCGAACCTCTCGAACCCACTAGCGCGTGACCGCGAAGTCGGAAGCTCGGCCTCGGCAGAACGGAAAATCCGTAAGTCCGAAATCTCGTATGAACTTTCGCAGCACTCCATCCTCCGCGTAACTGGCTGGTGGCTAGGCACAAACAGTGAATAAGAAAAGGTTGGCACGCAATGTGTTCAACCTTAAGACATAAAACAAAAAATAAGCTATTCGAATCAACTAGGGAGCGGAAAGTCTCGTTCGCCAGCGTTATCTTAGCACTGTCCTTATTCGGTTTTCTTTGGCCGCATTACGCTGACACAGGGAATAAGCGCCGCCATATAGACTTCCAAATGCAAAAGGATTCCCAGACGCAAAGAACTGCTGCCGATTGGGACCATGGGGAAGATGGCTTCTATACGCCAACCCGGAGCCCGGGCTGGAACGACCTAAACCACTAATCGGATCAGCCACGTACGGAAACCCTTTCGGTGTCCCGAGTTCCCGTTGAGCCTAAACGAAGGATCAACGAAGAGGCGAATTGTGCGCGTGAAGCTGTCATCGGTACGCGAGAATCCGCTGAGTTTGAATGAGTCTCTCGATGAGTAGTCAGATACTGATTTTCTTAGACCATCGAGGCAACGAGCGCTTTTTTCTACGCCGCCGCGGAGCAGCCGCGGACCTGCAACGCTGGCTCGCGCATTGCGCCGTTCGGATCGGAGCAGGGACGGCATGGTCTACGCTCAAATTGGCCGAGATCTAGGTCTCGTCGCGGTATTACTAAAATAATCGAACCATGACAGATTCGTCTCTGTCAGGATTAGAGTTAGGAGCTTATGAAACTAGCCATTTCGGCAGATTTCTGAGCGAGCGTCCGGTTGAAGACCCTTACGGCGTCATCGAGACGCCGAGAAACTCTGGCCTAATTTCGACCGTAGTTACCGTATTTATCCCAACGCTCCGCAATAATTCGGCACGTCGGACCTGGCACACGGAAATGCGCCAGTCCGAAATCTCGTATGGCTATCGACCGAGCGTATACTATCCATAAACGCCTGATGCGCTGGCGCAAGCATCGAGTAATAAAAGATTGGCACGTAATCTGTTCACAACCCACAAAACAAAAGCGATTATGAACAGTAAGCTAAACATATAGTAACGGGCGTAACGGTAGATTTAACCTGTAAACAGATTCCTTTCTGTCGGGATTGGGTTAGGAGCTTATGAAACTAGCTATTTCGATTATAACCGCGATCAGCCTCGGCTTAACCTGCACGGCTCTCGCGGACAATTACGGCATTTTAGTAGCAAAGGGCTATCGCTGGGTTACTGTCCACGGACCTTATGCTAGCACTACTGAGCAACGGGTCCAGCGCATTACCGCTCACCGTACCGGTGCGACAGAATTGCAAATGGTAGAGGATGGCCAAGCCTACTACCTGATACCTGGAACCATCGTTCAGGTGGTCAAAGAGGATCCGACTAACGGTATGTCGCAGATGCATTTGGGAGGCCTTACCACGTCCCTATGGACCTACACCCGATTCCTCAGCAAGCATCCGATCCAGGACACCTATGGAATGATAGAGACACCAGAGAACTCTGGTCTAATGCCGAGCGTAGACTCCGTGATTATCCCGCCGCTCTCTGATAAATCGACGGCTCGGACTCGGCAGAACGGAACTCCGTAAGTCCGAAATCTCGCGCGACTATCTAATCTGAAGATATGGAAAATGATGCTTCCTTGACTGCGGAAGGAATCCGCCTTTCCGAGGATCGTACACGGCTTAAGAACTGGAAACGTTGGGGACCATATTTATCCGAGCGTCAATGGGCGACAGTGCGCGAAGACTATTCTCCCTACGGCAACTGTTGGGATTATTTCCCCCACGATCATGCTCGCAGCCGGGTATACCGCTGGGGTGAAGACGGGTTACTCGGATTCACTGATCGTGAGTGCCGGCTCTGTTTTGCGCTCGCCGTGGAGTTGGCTATCCACCAGTGAAGCTTCACCGAAGCCCTCCTTGCGCCTCGAAACCGCCAATGCAGTGCGCGTGCAGCACAACTCGCTTGGGAGCTATCAGTTTGCCTTTGACACTGAGGCGGTGGTGCTCTTTACCGAGAACGAGACCAATGCGCACCGCCTCTGGGGCACCCCAAATCCGACGTCCTTCGTTAAAGATGCATTTCATGAGTATGTGATTGCTGGACGCTGCGATGCAGTAAATCACGAGTACCTCGGCACCAAATGTGCCCCCCATTTCGAGTTGACGATCCAGCCCGGAGAAACTCGCCAACTTCGACTTCAGTTGGTGTCCGCTGTGACCGCCCCGGAACTGTCTTTTGGCAAGGCATTCGATAGCGTCTTCGCTGAACGCCAGCGCGAAACCGATGAATTCTAGACACAAATTGTTTCTAAAACAGTCAGTCCAGAGTCTAAAAACGTGATACGCCAAGGCTACGCGGGCTTGTTGTGGAGTAAGCAATTCTATCACTACGTCGTTGCGGATTGGTTAGCCGGAGATCCTGCCCAGCCGCCGCCACCCTCAGAACGCCGAGGCGGACGCAACCGCGAATGGGAACATGTTCATTCGCGCGATATCATTTCGATGCCAGACAAATGGGAGTATCCATGGTTCGCCGCTTGGGATCTCGCGTTCCATATGATTCCAATGGCGAGCGTTGATCCTGATTTCGCCAAACAGCAACTGACCCTCCTCCTCCGGGAGTGGTACATGCATCCGAATGGTCAGATCCCGGCGTACGAGTTCGCCTTCAGCGACGTGAATCCTCCGGTACACGCCTGGGCCGCCTGGCGCGTATACGAAATTAGCGGTGCGCGTGGTCAGCGCGACCGTCAATTCTTGGAAAGCGCGTTCCAAAAGCTACTTCTCAATTTCACCTGGTGGGTCAATCGCAAAGACGCCGAAGGTAACAACTTGTTTCAAGGTGGATTCCTTGGCCTCGACAATATCGGCGTGTTCGATCGATCAAATCCGTTACCAAGCGGTGGATTGCTCCAGCAGTCTGACGGGACAGCTTGGATGGCTTTCTACTGCCTAACGATGCTCTCAATGGCACTGGAACTGGCTCAGGAAAACAGCGTCTACGAAGACCTGGCATCCAAGTTTTTCGAGCATTTCGTTCGGATTGCGGACGCGATGAACAATCTCGGAGGAACCGGACTCTGGGATGCAACTGATGGGTTCTACTACGATCAGTTAAAGTTGAAAGGTCAGATCATTCCTCTCCGCTCAAGGTCATTGGTTGGTCTGTTGCCACTGATAGCCTCGAGCACCGGGCGCGTAATTCGGAGTCGCAGAAGAGGAAAGTAGAAGCGTCGGGCCGCATAAAGTCCGGACCGACCGCGCCGGGCTTGGGTCCGGCACTTGATCTCGGAGGCCCGAAGAGCCTCCGTTTTCCCATCCATTACCTACAGAGTGCCGCCGGGGACGGTGTCGTCGGGATATTTTGCATGTGCGGAAGCGAGTTCTTGACTAGCTCCAGGCGCGACCGAATTGACGCGAATGCCTTGCTTCGCGAACTCGAGCGCGACAGCCTTGGTCAATCCTTCCACAGCATGCTTCGTTGCCACGTAAATGCTCACCTGCGGCAGCCCAATATGTCCGGAGACGCTCGCTGTGTTAACAATGGCCCCTCCCCCGGCATTGTTGAAGGCGACATCAAGACGGCCATGAGTGGACAGAACGAATTCGATCGCGTTCACGGACGTCGGCGTTCTTGGCTACATCTGCGCGAACAGAGGCTGCCGTCCCACCGGTTCGCTCAATAGTAGATTAACAACCATCCCCCATGGAGTCATTGAAACGCCAAAAAGCCCTGCTCTAATTCCGACCTCCAACCGTGCAATTGTTGCAATGCTCCCTTCCGACAGTTCAACCGCTCGGACTCGGCAGAACGGAACTCCGTAAAATCCGAAATCTCGTACGGCCATCCGCTCGATCGCGTTCTGTGCATAAGCGCCTGATTAGCAGGCAGAAGCGGGAATAATAAAGGATTGGCACGCAAAGTGTTTACTCTCGAGTCAACCAAAACACACTTAACCCACATGAATCCTCGTCTCGGCGCGAAACGGTCATGAACTTACTCCGATAGATCAAATGAAACCCATATTGAAGTTTCGACTAGTGATCTCCATTACAACCGCAATCAGCCTGGGCCTGACGCATCCGACTCTCGCCGACAACTACAGCGATTTAGCAGCACAAGGGTATCGGTGGGTCGCGGTCGACGGGCCATATGCGTGCAACAGCGAGGAAGATGTTCAACGAATTGTCGCTCACCGTACCGATGCCACAGAACTCCAAGTGGTGGAAAACATCCAGTGCTACTACCTCATACCGGGAACTATCGTTCAGGTGATCAAGGAGGATCCAGCGAAAGATATGTCGCAGATCCGGTTAGGGGGCATCACCAAGCCTCTATGGACCTACAGCAAATTCCTCCGTAAAGATCCAGTCCAGGATACTTACGGGAATATAGAGACGCCAGAGGAATGCGATCTTATGCCAAACGCGGACACAGCAGTTACCCCGCTCCCTTCCGACGGTTCGACAGCTCGGACCCACCAGAACGGAACTCCGTAAATCCGAAATCTCGTACGACTATTTCATCGACCCGTTTCTATGCATAACCACGACAGACTAACTCTTCACAACTTAACTATTAACTACTATGAACAACTCCTACATTGACAAAGTCGGTCTTGCCTCGACAGGCACCTCCGATATCGGCAAAACTCCGGCGCTGACTTTTAAAGCAATAATGAATCTTTTGATAAAGGTCTTAATTAGACTTGGTCTGCTGAAAAAGGATCTCGACTACCACTTGGTTCGGGCATCGATGATAATCATATACTTCTTTTTTGGGTATCAGAAGTGGTTTCCGTACGAAGCGAAGGGATTGATTCCCTTTATCAGCAGCAGCCCTCTGATGTCTTGGATGTACCCTGTTTTCGGCATTCAGGGGGCCAGTTGGTTTTTGGGAGTCTCTGAGTGGTTGTTTGGCGCGCTCTTGTTCTTAGGGTTCTGGAATAAGAGATTAGGGATTCTCGGAGCCCTCGGCTCTTGTGTTACATTCATAATGACAGTCACTATCATTCCATTTATGCCGGATGGTTGGGCTGCGTCGGCCGGCGGATTTCCAGCAATGGTTGGCAACGTTGCTTTCCTGATGAAGGATGTCGTTCTCTTTGCTGTCTCAGTCTACCTGCTGAAACAGGATGTAGAGAGAGCGTCACTCTCGACGGATCAGGCAAAGGCCTATTGAGATCTCCCTGACAGGGAAAACTCGCATCAGACACAGTATGGAAAACATTTCTTCAGCCCGGCCATTTAAGAAGAGCGACCCCGAAGAGTATGATCTAGTGGTTCTCGGCAGCGGCGCAGGATCGAAATTGGCTGCATGGACCCTTGCCCAGCAAGGAAAGCGTGTCGCAGTGATCGAGCGCAAATACATCGGGGGATCGTGCCCGAACATCGCTTGTCTGCCCAGCAAGAACATCGTTCACAGTGCGAAGGTAGCCTCGTACTTTCGCAGACGGGAGGAGTTTGGCATCGTTACGAAGGGCTTTACGATTGATATGTCCGCCGTGCGTGATCGCAAACGCCGGATGGTTTCAGGCGAGGTCGACGCGCATCTCGACAATTACAAGCGGAGTGGCGCAGAACTCATTCTTGGCTCCGGCCGCTTCATCGGTCCCAAAACTTTGGAGGCGACACTGCCCGACGGCACCAGCCGTCGACTCCGCGGGACCAATGTGATCATCGGTACAGGTACGCGCGCCGCGTTAGACCCAATTCCTGGGCTTGCTGACGCGCAGCCACTCACGCATGTCGAGGCACTTGAACTGAGTGAAATTCCTGAACACCTCCTGGTGATTGGGGGTGGCTACGTCGGATTGGAACTGTCCCAAGCGATGCGCCGATTCGACAGTAAGGTGTCGGTGATTGAACGCAATGACCGGTTGGTGCATCGAGAAGATGAAGATGTGACTGACGCTCTGCACAGCCTCTTCGAGGACGAGGGCATCGACATCATTTTGAATGCACGGATCAAGAGGATATCGGGCAAGTCGGGCAAGTCAGTAAGAATCATTGTCGAACAGAATGGAGCGGAGAAAGTGTTAGAGGGGACTCATTTGCTGGTTGCAGCGGGCCGCACTCCGAGCACAGAGGGTATCGGACTGGAGCTGGCCGGTATTGAACTGACCGATCGTGGATATGTGAAGGTTAATGAGCGGCTTGAGACAACCGCACCCGGTGTCTTTGCAGTCGGCGATGTAGCAGGCAGCCCGCATTTTACTCACATTAGCGTGGACGATTTCCGGGTAGTCCTTGCCGGTCTCACTGGCGGTAAGCGCGTGACGACCGGCAGGCAGGTTCCCTTCTGTCTGTTCACGGACCCGGAATTCGCTCGCATCGGCCTCAGTGAGAAGGAAGCTAAAGCGCGAGGCGTTGCCTACCGTTTGTTCAAGATCCCGATGACGGCAGTACTACGCACTCACACACTCTCTGAAACTCGAGGATTCCTGAAAGCTCTGGTCGAGACTGAGGGCGATCGCATCCTTGGCTTCTCCGCCTTCGGTGTCGATGCAGGCGAGATCATGTCTGGCGTCCAGATCGCAATGATCGCAGGGCTATCCTATACCGCGCTGCGGGACGCCATCCTGGCTCACCCGACGCTTTTGGAGGGGCTTGGTCCATTGTTCTCGTCCGTGTCTTCGGTGCCAAAATCAGCCAACGCTAAATAGTGGATCTACACACTGAAATGGTCTCTCGGCCCGTGGGTAAAGTGGGCGACCGTGGGGAAGTGATCCCTGCCGACACTTTGGTGCTGAGCTGTTCGCACGCGGTTGCCAAGTACTAAATCATTTAAAACCAACTAATTCCTATATACTATGCAAAACTCCTATACTAACAAAATAGTGCTTGTTACCGGTGGCACCTCCGGTATCGGCAAAGCCACCGCGCTGGCCTTTGCAGAAGCGGGCGCGAAAGTCGTCATCACGGGCCGTCGCGAAAAGGAAGGTGCGGACGTCGCCGAGGAGATCACCAAGACCGGAGGCACTGCAGCGTTTGTTCGCGCAGACGTCGCCAAGGACGCCGACGTCGCGAAGGCGATCGACTTCGTCCTATCCAGCCACGGTCGTCTCGATGTGGCCTTCAACAACGCCGGTGTCGAAATCGCGGGGCCACTCAATGAAGTCACCGAAGAACAATATCGCCGGACTTTCGACATCAACGTTTGGGGCGTTCTGAATTCTATGAAGCATGAAATTGCCGCGATGCTCAAGACCGGCGGCGGCGCCATTGTGAATACATCGAGTGTTGCCGGACACATTGCGCTGCCCCAGGCGAGCATTTATGTGGCGACGAAGCATGCGGTGGAAGGATTGACTAAGGCGGTCGCGCTCGAGTACGCGAGACAAGGCATTCGCGTCAATTCGGTCGCACCTGGCTCCATTGACACTGACATGGTCGACCGGCTCGTGGGCAAAGAAGGCGATCGGCGGAACTGGTTACTATCGCTGCATCCCGTAGGCCGGCTGGGCACCAGCGAGGAAATCGCGGCTGCCGTCCTTTACCTTGCTTCCGACGCGGCGAAATTTACCACCGGCACGACGCTGTTGGTCGACGGAGGATGGACCGCCGCTTAATCGGGTGATCACTAATCGAGAAAAGGACCGTCCAGGTCCACAAATTTGACTACTTAGAATGATGAAACTTTCAGATGCAAGTGACTCTGATTCTTACGCGGGCATCGATGCCGGATTGAGAGTGCAGGGAGTCGGCGCGTTAGTGCTCCGCTATGGTCTCGTGTTAGTAATTGCTTGGATTGGACTAATGAAATTTACTGAGTACGAAGCCAAAGGGATAGAGCCCCTCGTCGCGCATAGTCCGCTGATGGGTTGGATGTATGGCTTTCTGACAGTACCTGCATTTTCAGATGCACTGGGTGTTGTCGAGGTTGCTATTGCGATTTTGATTGGCCTTCGACATTGGTCAGCGAAGGCGTCAGCGCTTGGCAGCGGAGGAGCTGTGCTCATGTTTCTAACCACCCTCTCCTTCTTGCTTTCGACGCCAGGGTGGGAACCGAGCCTCGGTGGGTTTCCCTCGCTCTCTGCCCTACCCGGACAATTCCTGTTGAAAGACGTGGTATTGCTAGGTGCAGCAATATGGTCATTTGGTGAAGCTTGGACCAGTAGCGCCCGGATTCACCGAAAAAGGAATGCTTGCCATGAATCCGGCTCGGGAAGTCAAGACCGAGAGATTTTAACGGACCGAGAAGAAGACGCCAGCATCTATTGACGGTGAAGGCCGATTGACTCACCAGAATTCAACGAGGACCGACCCTACTATTTAATCAAGAAAACAAAATCATGATCGACGAGCTGTCCGTTACTGGGTTGACGTCGAATCCGACAATTTTCGATCACGCTATCAAAACCAGCACCGACTATGATGTCGCTATCCGCGAGAAACTCGAGGAAGGCAAGTCGGGGGAACAACTCTTTTTCGAACTGGCGCTGGAAGACCTGACCCGAGCTGCCGACCTTTTCCGTCCGATCTATGATCAAACTTGCGGCGTGGATGGCTGGGTTTCGCTCGAAGTCTCCCCATTGCTAGCTCATGACGCTAAAACCACCCTATCCGAAGCGAAGGAACTGCACGCTCGTGGAAAGCGCCCTAACCTGTTCATCAAGATTCCCGGCACTAAAGAAGGTTTGCCAGCGATCGAAGAGGCGATCTTCGCCGGTGTACCGGTTAACGTGACGCTGTTATTTTCTGCTGAGCACTATGTCGCGGCGGCTAACGCGTACTTGCGTGGCATCGAGCGGCGAATTGCAGCGGGACTCAGAGCTGATGTCGGCTCAGTGGCCTCGCTGTTCATCAGCCGCTGGGACTCCGCCGTCAGGGACAAGGTGACTGACGCCCTTAACAACCAACTCGGCATCGCGATCGGCAAAGGCGCCTACAAAGCATACCGCGACCTGATCGCCTCGCCGCGTTGGCAACGGGCCTTCAATGCCGGGGCTCGTCCGCAGCGACTCTTGTTCGCCAGCACCGGAACGAAAGATCCGAAGGCATCAGACGTTCTTTACATCAAGGCGCTGGCCGCGCCACTAACGGTTAACACAATGCCGGAGGGCACCTTGAAATCCTTCGCCGATCACGGCGAAGTCAACGGAATACTGCCGGCCGATGGAGGTGATTGCGAAGCAGTCTTGGCTCAGTTCGGCCAGGCCGGCATCGACCTGAACGCTCTGGCCGCCAGCCTTCAGGACGAAGGGGCAGCTTCGTTCGTCAAATCCTGGAACGAACTCATGGCGGTCATTGTATCCAAGAGCGCCGCCCTGCAAAAGGCCGGCTCTCGCTGACCTGAAACCAAGGAATACGAAAAATGACGACACCTCTCCAATTAATCGCTTCACGCCCGATTTGGAAAGCACTCGAAGCCCATCACCGGCAGATACGGACATTGCATCTCCGAAAGCTCTTCTCCGATGATCCAAAACGTGGCGAGCGCTTCACGACCGAGGCGGTAGGTCTCTATCTAGATTACTCGAAAAATCGGATTACCGGCGAGACTCTCAAGCTTCTCCTTCAACTAGCAGAGGAATGCGGTCTACGGGCACGGATCGATGCGATGTTCCGAGGTGAAAGGATCAATCTGACCGAAAATCGAGCGGTCCTGCACGTTGCTCTGCGGGCACCAAAAGGTGCATCAATCGTTGTAGACGGCGAGAATGTGATACCCCAGGTCCATGTGGTGCTCGACAAAATGGCCGACTTCGCCAATCGAGTGCGAAGCGGCGCATGGAAGGGTCACACTGGCAAGCGGATTCGCAATGTGATCAACGTCGGCATTGGGGGCTCCGACCTCGGACCGGTGATGGCGTACGAAGCACTCAAGTACTACAGCGACCGCGCGATAACATTCCGATTCGTTTCCAACATTGATGGAACCGACTTCGCGGAAGCCGTCCGTGATCTCGATCCATCGGAGACACTCTTCATCGTCTGCTCCAAGACGTTCACAACGTTGGAGACAATGACCAACGCCCATAGTGCGCGAGACTGGGCTCTCAATGGCCTCGGGGGCGATACCAAAGCAGTGGCCAAACACTTCGTCGCAGTCTCTACCAATGCCGCGAAGGTATCCGAGTTCGGTATCGATACGGCCAACATGTTCGAGTTCTGGGACTGGGTCGGTGGACGTTACTCCATGGACTCGGCGATCGGGCTTTCGACGATGCTTGCCATTGGACCGGATAATTTCCGAGCGATGCTCGACGGTTTTCACGAAATGGACGAGCATTTCCGCGCTGCGCCATTCGAGCGCAACCTGCCGATGCTCATGGGTCTTCTGGCGGTATGGTATAGCGACTTCTTCGACGCCGAGACTGTCGCGGTCCTGCCCTATGAGCAGTATCTCAAGCGGTTTCCGGCTTATCTCCAACAGTTGACGATGGAGAGCAACGGCAAGCACGTCACTCTTAATGGCACTGAGGTCGATTACGCGACCGGATCGATCTATTGGGGCGAGCCGGGAACCAACGGGCAGCACTCATTCTATCAGTTAATCCATCAAGGGACCCGGCTTATCCCGTGTGATTTCATCGCATTCGTCCAGGCGCTCAATCCTTTGGGCCGGCACCACGATATGCTCTTGGCCAACGTCTTTGCCCAGGCCGAGGCCCTTGCCTTCGGCAAAACAGCTGAGGAAGTCAAAGCCGAGGGCACACCGGACTGGCTGGTGCCGCACCGGGTCTTCGAAGGCAATCGTCCGTCGAACACGATCCTCGCCGATCGGCTCACAGCAAATACCCTGGGCAAGCTCGTTGCGCTTTATGAGCATAGCGTCTTCACCCAGGGCGCTATCTGGAACATAGACTCGTTCGACCAATGGGGCGTTGAGCTTGGTAAGGTGTTGGCTCAGCGCATTATTCCGGAACTCGAAATCGAAGCAGAGCCCGAGCTTAGACATGACAGCTCGACGAATTCTCTGATTCATCGTTATCGCCAACTCAAAAAGAAGAAGTTATGAACGTAGGGTTCGACAAACCTCTCTACATCCAACCCTTTGATCACCGTGGCTCTTTTCAGACGAAGATGTTTGGCTGGAAGGGCAAACTAACTACAGAGCAAACAGCTGAAATTGCTGCCGCCAAGCAGGTGATTTATGACGGTTTTAAGGCCGCAGTTGCCGCTGGTGTCCCAAAAGAGAAGACCGGCATTTTGGTAGATGAGCAATTCGGCGCAGCGATCCTCCACCATGCGGCGGCGCAAGGTTACATAACCGCGTGTCCGGCTGAAAAAAGTGGACAGGACGAGTTTGATTTCGACTATGGCGAAGATTTTGCCAAACACATCGAAGCTTTTCGCCCCACCTTCTGTAAGGTTCTGGTGCGGTATAATCCTGAAGGCGACAAGGTGCTGAATCAGCGACAGTCTGCCCGCCTCAAACATCTATCCGATCATCTGCACTCTGAGAGTAATAGTCTTTTGATGTTCGAACTGCTGGTACCGGCAGAGAAAGCGCAGCTCGATTCTGTCAGCGGAGACAAGAAAATCTGTGACCTGGAGATTCGGCCAGGGCTGATGGTTAAGGCTATTGAGCAACTCCGAGATGCCGGAGTTGAGGCAGACGTTTGGAAGATTGAAGGACTCGACCGGCGCGAAGATTGCGAGAACATAGTGGTCGCCGCACGCAGAAATGGCCGGAACAAGGTTGGATGTATCGTCCTTGGTCGCGGCGAAGACGACAAGAAGGTTCATGAATGGCTGACAACCGCAGCCAAAGTACCAGGATTCATCGGTTTCGCCGTTGGTCGTACTGTTTTTTGGGAGCCACTCGTTGAAATGCTTGACAACAAAATTTCGCGGGACGCGGCCGTCGCCGAGGTCGCCC
>Ga0070699_100004627_pt1 | contig 12173 bp, 20 predicted proteins | sample KBSK1503metaG_FD_65473 | JGI IMG/M metagenome (GOLD analysis project Ga0070699, IMG submission 65473) | Corn, switchgrass and miscanthus rhizosphere microbial communities from Kellogg Biological Station, Michigan, USA - KBS K1-50-3 metaG | ecosystem: Host-associated > Plants > Roots >...
ACAGCTATTGTTTGGGTCGTTGGTATGTAATCCCTTAGGCGGAGTTCAGAAGCCCTTTCCGTGATCAGAATGTAAAGACCCCAGAGCCCAAGGGCGATCATCACGATGCCGCCGAGGGCGGTCACGCGGCACGAGCGCGGCCATTGCAACGGATGGCGGCGACCTTTTCAGTGATAGAGGGGGCGATAAAAATCGGCGCACGTTTTCTCGCGCAGGATGCGTCTAGCAATCGCCTCGACATTATCGCCAGGACTAACCGGCGCATGGCCTAGCAGTCGGTCTGCCATATCCCAAACCTCCAGCATTCCCGCGATGACCACATACCGGCCCTCAATAATGCTGCCGCCGGGATTGGCTTGCGATGGCTGCTCAGTTTGCGTCCAAATGCGATGCATCTGCGCCTCTCGTCCGGAAGGCGGGGCCTCAGTTATTTGCTTATCCGTGGTCGCGGCGTTTCGTGCTGCGGGCTGAGGCTCGCTCACGGGAGGAGGGGTTCGCCGCGACATGATTGAGGGCGCCGGCGGTTCGACGCTGGGCGGCGGCATATAGTTCTCGGGCTCCCGCCCCGCCCGTGGGACGCCGGTTATGATCGCGGTGATGGCCTCGCGTAACTCTCCGCGTTCGTCTGTCTCGTACTTGGGGAAAACAATCTCGCGCTGCTCGCCCGCTGCTCGCAATCGAGCTACCGCACTTTTGTGCGCGGCATCCACAGACTCCTCGGCGCCGACGACCACCACGGGCCCGCGAATAGCCTCGCCGCTTTCAATCTTTTCGTTGATGCACTGCTCTTCTCGCGCCTCAAGCTCCGCAAGGAATGCCGCCTCTTTCTCAGTTAACATGCTCGATGACCTTCATGTGGGAGTCGTCAAGCTGCATTTCCTGACGGGCCTTTGCATACAGCATTTCGATCATGAGACACCGGTCCTCGTCAGACAACTCGTTGACGACATTTTCGAAGACAAACTCTTTCGGCATTACGCTGGCGTAGAGCTTCGCAAAATCAGCCGGCTTTTCCTTTGACATAATTCTCAGGGCTGCCTTGCCTCGCGTTATATCGCTGCCTTCCTTGATCGGCTCGTCCCATACTTCCAGCAAGTCCCCGAGTACACGCACGGCCAGCCTATTTCTCGTGCCACGGGGCTTTCCGGCCTTGCCGATGGAGTTGCCGGGCTGGAAAGGTGGGTGTCTCATAGGGCTAACTTTCCTTGATTGCCACGAGATAGGACCGGCATTTGCAGTCACCAAAACCTTGCGCATCAAGCATTCTGCGAAGCGAACTTAGGGGCAGTCTCACCGTTTCCTCTTCACCACAAGCGTTTGTTGTTGTGTGTGAGATTTGGCGCTCTTTAGTGAGTTGATCGAGGGCGGTTTCAAGCTCTTCCATCAATGCCTCGACACGCTCGGCAAGAGTTGGCGTGTGTATCTTCTCAGCGGTGCTCCACTTTTTCATGTGCTAACTCATTTCTGTCAAGTTGACTGTAGCTGTGCCAATGGCTGCGAGCTTTTGGCCCGGGGTCACCGCGAAGTAATCTGGGAAATTTGCGGGTAGCAGCGAGTCAGTGGCTACGGCGGTCGGGTTTTCTCCTATCCTGATGTTCACCGCCGCCGTCGCCACTACGCGGACCTGATAAGTTTGTGGACCGAAAGCGGTGCTCTGGGTTGAGCCGGCGCCCGACGCAATGTTCTGACTTGCGCCAAGCCGTGATGCGTGTTGTTTATCGAACCAAGACATGGGTTCTCTCTCTACTGAGCGGCATCGAAGACTGCCTGGGCCTCCGCGACCTTGGCCCTGAGAGCCGCCACTTCGCGCTTGTATCGTTCAGTCACCTCGGGAATTTTGCTTTCCCAATGCTTCGCATCGCCCGCGGCTTGTGTCGCGATTGACGCCAATTCCGCCTCAAGGGCGTTGCGATCCGGCGACCTCAAGTTGGTCGCGAGGAGGGTTTTGATTTCATCAATACGGGTAATCTCAGACATAGCTTAACCTTTCTTATTGCGGCTTACCACGCCAGAGAAACCGCCATTGGCGCGCGAACCGGCGGCCCACTCGCTGCCGCTTGATTTTGCATCGGGGCCGGTCGTGTCGTCATCAATACCTTTAAGAAAGATGCGACCTTTCTGCGAATCCGATTGCAGTTTGCCACCGGGTTTAGCAGCCGGGTAATAGCTATCTCGGTCCAAGCCAGCGCCAGCGTTGACGTTCTCTTTGTTGTCGGTGTCTTTAGAGAAAGGACCTTTATAGGTGCTCATGACTATTTGTTTCCTTTCGGGGTTTCGTTAACAAACACTTCCTCTTCTGCTTCGGGCTTGACGGAAAACCCGGCCACGTCCATGAAGCTTTGGCAGTCCGACCGCCAGCATAGTCCGGCTGTCCTTTCGGCGCTTCATGGCTCAGAATATCGTGCGGCTGTGGGTCGCCGCGGTGGAGCATGCCTGATTTTTCCACAGTGTATTTACCTGCGTAATCTGACATAGCTTTAACTAACCTTCTCTGGATTTTAGTTTGGGTTTGAGTTTTCTTCCTCTTGCTTCACTTGAAGCAAAAGGGCCTTCACCAGGTCATCCTGCGTTGGATCATCGGGATGGCCGGCGGCGCGGTGGACGGTCGAAATGGATTTCGCCAATTTCGCAACGTGATCCGCACCTTTTTCGCTTTCTTCAACCATGTATTCGTAGATTGCGTGGGGAACCGTTGGCGAGAAAGGCCAGTCATGTTGCACGCAATACTCACGAAATTTCTTGAAATCTACGAGGTGTCGCGGGCTCGCCTTGACACGCACATGATTCAATTTGCGGGCAAGGTATTTCCCCGCCATCTGATCGACCATAGCGCAACGATGGCGAAGCTCTGCGGCCCTTTCAGCCGCTTCGACCTCTTGCTTGTGCTGCTCGGCACTTTGCCGGCGTATTTCATCCCAATCGGCCCGCCCGCTTAGAATGCCGCCGCCCTCATAGAAGGACACGCCGCTTGATGGCTTGGGAGGAGCAACGTCGAAATAGTCGAGAGCGAGGGGAAATTTCAGTGTCGGTCCTGTTTCCATTAGAAGGCTCCCGAACTAGTCAATTTATAGAGCCGCGTTGCAAGCCTAACCGCTTTGTCGCCTTTGGCGGTTTCGAGTTGGCTTTGGAGCCGGGCAATCTCTGCCTCATTGTCCGCCCCTCTCGGGCGACTTACACCTGGGCGTTGCACGGGAGGCACAGGGGCTCTGTGCGATGCCAACGCTTGCGGGGACGCGCGCTGTTTCGCCATCTTATGAGCTAGGGCATCCGATAACGCGAGTTGCGTCCGGGCATCGCGACCGCCGCCATATCGCCACCAGTGGTCGATTTGTTGCGGAGTCATTTGCAAATCTTTTTCGAGGTATTCCTTACAAGCCCTTTGCATCTTCGGATAATCGGCGGCGCCTGAGGGTGTCTCTTTGCAAGTTCTCGCTCAAACACCTTGTCGTGCTGTGCGCCTACTCGCTCCCACTCCACGTCCTGCGCCTTCTGGATTTGAATTTGCTGCGCGGCACGAAGCTGGCCAACTTGCTGCAAGCCTTGACGTAGCTCGCTGTCGCGCGCTTGTGCATGTTGCCAATACTGAGCCCGCTCCTCGGGATGGGCGTGCTGCGCCCACACGCCGATTTGATTGAGTTCCTTCAGCGCTTCCTGTTCCTCAGCGCTGAGTTGCGCGAACTGTGCCTGCGCTGCAAGGCGGGCTTGCTCGTGTGCGGCCTGCTGTTGCGCTGCTTGCTCTTGTGCAGCCCGCTGTTGCGCTGCCTGCTGTTGCGCCGCCTCTTGTGATCGCCGGCTCTCGGCTTCCTGCCGCGCTACTTCGGCCTGCTCGATCTGATCACGGAAGGCTTGCTCTTGCTGCGCCTTAGCCTCACGCCAGGTGCCCTGAAGTTGTGCTGCCTCCCGGGCATTCTTGAGCGCGTGGGCATCCGAGTGATAGGATTCGGTATCACCCAGCCTGCGAATCTCTACGCCATCAACCGCCAAACCGATTTTATCGGGTGGCATTTCTCCCGTGCGGACGTATTCATTTGCCGCCGCCGGTTCTAATCCGTACTGCTTCGCAAATGCTTCGGATTTTGCGAGGGCGAGCGTGTCCGCTTTTGACACCCCTAATTTCATCAAGGCTTGGGCGTCAGGTTGTGCGAGCCGGTGGTAGTCGGATGTATCCTTGGCGACCTGCTTAAGGGTTTTGGGGTCGTCATCGAGATAGCGCATTCGGACGGGGTCACGATTTGCCTCAACCGCCTCTCCCTTCTTGCGGCGCTCCTCGTTTAACGCCTTGACGCTTTCCCGAATGACGCTCTCTTCACCCTCGCCCTCGATTGGATTGCTAATGCGGGTGGTGGCAATCGGGTTCGGCGGAGGGGCATCGTCCGGTGGGTTTGCGGGGCGGTAGGCCGTATCGCCACTTACTTGAACATCTGACATGCAATAGTTCTCCTATCCAATACGTTGTCGCAGCCACTCAAAGGTTCTTGCGTATTGCTCTTCGTCATGGCCCGTGCGCCCCGTGCGGATTTTAAAGGCAACGTCCGACTCTGAGGGCTGACGCGGCATTTTCTGCCGCCTTAGTTCGTGCTCCAGAGTGTTTGATCGCAGCGACGGGTTGGTGAGCAAGCAAGTTCTCTGCCGTAGGTCGTTCTCGATGGTGGCAATACCCCTAGCTCTCCGAAGAGTCCGCTCAAGATCACTCATCACTCGCCTTTGCGGCCCAACGTTCCACGTTGTAATCATCCATGAACCTTCGCCATTTCCGCTTTGTAAGCAGCCTTGAACTCGGCCCCCTATTGGTCAGAACCGTGGCGCCTGGGAGGTCGCCTGTAAGGGGAAGAGGAACGAGCGAAAAAACCAGCGCAATGCTGCCGCTGACAAGAGCGTTCCCGCCGTCAGTTAGCTGCGTCTGTTCACTCACCGTCTACTCCTGCATCGCGCAGCCGGACGCGCATGACGTACTCTCCACCACGGTGGACATGAAGCTCCTGATCCGGGTCGTAGCCGACCGCTAGGAGCTTTCGGGCAATGGTCTGCAATGCGCCGGGGCCGAAGGCACTCATCTGCAATTCGCCGTCAATGCTGGCAAAGCCGTCGCCGTACATCCAGACCCGGATCGGCTCGGGAATGTCGTCGCCCTCAAGCGGGGCGTTGGTGTCGTTACTCATGCGGCGGCCTTTTCGGGCGCCGGCCGCGCTAGGGTAATCGGCCGCCGTGATGGCCGAAATATAAAACGACCTCCCCTATTTTTCCAAGACTTGGCCGGTTGAGCCGCGTGTCGTTCGACGGCAATGAGCATTTTTCGCGTAAGCCGCCGCGATTTTGCCCATTGCTCGCAGTTTATAAGAAACTCATTCACCCCATCCCTACGCACGAGCCACCGCGCGAGCCCATAAGCGCGATCAAATTCTTCATCCGATAGCCCATCAGGGTTTAGCCGTTTATTTCTGGTCATGCGCTGCGCCTAAGACATTCGGGGATCGGCCCCGGATCGAGAAACTGAGAAATGGGAGCCTCGCTAATCTTGAAATTGCCAGTAACCTCTGCGGCTGGCGTCGGATGGCGGCCATAGACTTGGCAGGCCACACCGTCGCTGCTCACAACCTCGCGGCATGGGCCGGGGAAGATTTCAGCGGCAATGACCCGCGCTGGGGCGCGGATAGGAGCAAGACCGCTTCTGAGGGGCATTTCGAGGCCCGTGAAATGGGCATTTCTTGCGTCGTGCGCGCATTTCGTGGGGGTAGGTAGCTCCCAGGCATAGACGTGCGGAAATCGGTGATATTCAGCCCGACAAACCGCGTGCCCGCTCTTGAAGCGTTGAAGCTCGGTCTTGCGGTGCATCTGCTCCTCGCAAACCAAGCAGCGGGAGCGATAAAAGCTCGAATGACAGCCACGGCAACAGAACGCCCGATGAAGGTTTTCTACCGGGGCCTTGAGCTTTGAGCGGCAATGTGGGTTGCGGCAGTAATGGCGGAGTGCCTTCATGCCCTTATTTCCTTTCCCAATAAAAAGCCCGGCAAAAGCCGGGCGCTATCACATTGACAGTAGATAGTCAGGGGACAAAACCTACCGGCCAAGGATGCCGCTGCGCCGTCTCCGTCGCTCGCGGGTTAGCTGCCGCTTGATCGCGTCTTCATACCGGATCACCGCGTCGTCATCGGGATCGAGCCCGGTTTCCTCGGCATAGGCCTCAGAAAGGGTTGCATGCGCCCGTTTGGTCCCGCGCCCTTAAGGGTTTCGAACAGGGCAAGAATGGTCTTCCGGGGGCGTCCCCCCTTAAGGGGGAACCACGGGATTGTAAAAGTTTTCCAGGGGTCGGTCATTCGTTCACCTAATTCACCGTATCTAACTATAGGGGGGTAAAGTTGTACTTTGTCAGGGGACAAAAGCCCCCTAGCCTAAAAAATCCTGGGAAAATTTGGAATCCGAGGGGCCTTCCGGCCAATAGGGGAAAAGGGGGTATGGGCCAAAAACTAGAGCTATACGTCTGTTGCATGGGCCACGGTCTCTATTGGAAGGTTCATTGAGCGAAAGGTGGGAGTGGGGGCGTTTCTTTTCGCAGGCCATGTCGCCGCCATGTCGTCTACTTCCCCCTTGCTTCCCCGCGCTGGGATGCGTTGCATTGATGTAATGCAATCAATGGCTTAACTGATTTGTTTCGCTGTATAAGCGCCATATCCGCGGCCTGCCACGCCCCGTTGGCGATCGCCTCACCTTGAGCGCGCCCAGGCTTGCTACAGCGCGCCGCACTGACCAATGGGGTGCGCCACTCCACGCAATGACATCTGACGTGCTGGCGAGGCCCTGAAGGCTAATGAGGGCCCTTTTAGCTTGTTTTTGGACGCGACCATTACCTTTGGCCGGATTTACCTTTCTGAGGGCTGGATTGATAACACATGGCGGCAAGCGGAGACACGCGCGTTCGTTGGCACTGATGACATTGCCGGCCCTGGCGATAGCAGCGAGGGCCTTCTCGACTTGTCTGATGCGTCTCAATAGACGCTCCCTTGCTGCCAATAGGCGCTCAACTTCGTCCCGCTCATTGCTGCCGTGTTCGAAGCTCTCCAGACCGCGCGCTGTAACTTCTTCATAGAACTGGTTAGCGGCCGGGAGGTTGTCGGGGGCCGTTAGTTCCCCCATTTCCTTGCGCAGGGCCTCCCGCTGTGCCGCGAGCTTCGCCAACGCCCTGAGCGTGTCGGGCTCGCCGTATAGATTGGCCAGCAGCCGCTGGCGCGGCCTCCCCTGGTTATCCCGATAAGCCTCCACTAGGGCAGTCGAGACTGTCCCGGCTTTGGTGGTGCAGCGTTTGATATAGGCCATGCTGTAGTGTCATATAGTGAGGGGCTCCGTGTAACTACAAGCGCTGTCATGCCGCCCGCGCCAAACTATTTTCCCGCCGCCCAAAAACCCAACAAGGCACAACTGATATAGGTATGTCAGCAACCATCGTGGTCGCCGTCCGCGAGGACGGAAGTCCCTCTGAAGGTTGCGCCCCTGGCGGGGCGCGCTCGGGGCCTGCCTTGCCGGCAGTCCCCTTCGCTCTCTCCGTTGACGCAAGTCTGTCATCAGTAGAAAGAAAACTAGGTGATGACGAAGTTGCGTCACGGGCCTTGTTCCGGTGACGTTCCCAGGTCCTCCGGCTCATATTCATGGCCTCCCATGGCTTGGTGCGGGATAGGGACTCGGACTGTGACCTAGCGCCTTGGTGACGGCGACGGCTCTCGCGGTAGAGGCGTTGATAGCGCTTCCGCAGTTCCTTGCGCGCCCTCCGCTTGACGTTGACGCTGCCGATAGTCGTGAGGCCAAGCCGGCAGCGCTGTTCAAAGGTCACCCCTAGAAACCGGGCGAGATTGTCTGCCGATAGGTGCTTGCGGGTAATCGAGGCCTCCTCGGTAATCGCGGAGGCTTCGGCTTCCGTAATCCTGCGGCCCATGTTGCGTGCGCATTCCATCACCGACCAAATCTGATCCTTGGCTCTCCGGTTGTGCCATACCCAGGCTATTAGCCATCGGCTTAAGTCCTCGGTATCCGCTGCGCCGACATAGCGCGCATGGATCACAATCTCTCGCCGCCGCTTTGCACAAAAATCAAAACTGTTCTTGCGCCTAACGGCGCGACCGTGTACATTCCTCATATCAATCCCTTTTGCCCGGGTTCAAAGCCTGGGCTTTTTTTGTTTGTAATTAGGACGGCAGCGGATCACAGGAGGGGGCCGCAACCCGCCGCCGTCAGCGCTCAAAGGCTGTGACGCCTAAGCGCTACTAGCCGTCATGACGCCATGGGCCCGGGGACGTACTTGGCCTCGCAGTCGCAAGCCGTAAAGAAGCCGCTTGGTTCGCCGCAATCGGAACAATCCAACTCTTCAGCGTCCTTCTTTGCACACTTAGCGCAGACTGCGCCAACGCCACACTCGGAGCAATAATAGCACCACGGCACACAAGCCTCTCCGCTACGTAGCGGAGAGAGAGAGAGGAAGATTGCAGCGCCCGTGTTCTAGCCGTTCGCTCGCCGGTGGCCGCCCGGACCTGTTCAATCGTCCTTCGGCCATCCGCGATCTGCATTAACTCAGACGCGCGCGACTTGCCGATGCCGACCCGATTCTTTAGCAGCGCCGCCCATTCAGCCCATGTGCCGCCATGCTGCGCCTTGAGCGCCTTGAGGTGCTGGCCAGCGGCTATGTAATGCTGCTCGGCCTTTTCGCTGGCGTGATCGCCCTTGGCGATGTGGGCCTTGATAGTGCGAACAAGCTGGGACTCGTTCATGTCGCCGCCCCCTTTAGTTTAGCGAGCGAGGGTCGGGAGCTTCGCTGACTTCCATGGCGGGATGGGCCCACGCCATGTAGCCCCGCTCGAAGCGTCTGAGTGTGCGCTCGGCTACTTTCTCAGTCTTGAACGGGCCACAGAATAGCCAGCCGCCTTGCAGTTCCGGCTTTTGCCCGCCTTGCTGCTTTTGATAGAACTCCGCGACACGCTCGCCCTTGGCACGCCAAGCAAATGAGCCGTTAGATAATCGACCAATACCGGTCTCGAAAATCGTATCGCCTTCTTTGTAGCGCGGTATCTTGGTCATGGCACCAACTCCATCCTCGGGAGCGCGCCAAGAAACTCGCGGAGGTCGGCGTCGAGGATGATCGACCTCTTGCCGAATTTTCTGGCAACAAGATCACCGCGCCTGATAGCCGCATAGATCGAGTCCCGCCCTAGCCCGGCTGCGGCAGCGGCTTCGTTGATGGAATATCCGACCCTGCCTTTATAGGCGCGGTCGGACTCAGAGATTTGTACGGACATCTGTCGCTCCTTTTCTCCCGTCGAAAGCGACGGTGAGCGACACCTTCAATAAGACCACGCCGGGCGCGCGTCCAACTTGTCGTAGCGCCTATCCACGGGTAATGTCAGATTTGTATGCGCACGCCTTATTTGCGCAGGGCCACCACCTTATCCCCGGCGTGAGTCAACTTGCCGCGTTCGGCCGGCCGAGAGCCGCAGTAGTCGGCCCAGGCGTCCATCAACCGGCGGCGCTTCTCGAACAAGTCACCGCGCCGATATGCGGCCTCGACTGCGCTAGGGATAGCGTGGGCGAGTGCCATTTCGGCAACCTCGCGCGGGAAGTTCGTGCGCTCCGCGCTCCAATCGCGGAACGTCGAACGGAAGCCGTGGATCGTAATATCACTCCCCGCAAGACGCTTGGCGGTGCGGCAAGGCGGGTTCCCGTGGAGCGGGCCGCGCCTGCCCGGAAAAACGTAATCCGACTGCCGAATGCCGCGCATGGATTCGAGCACCGCCACGGCGGCGGACGAGAGTGGCACCCTGTGCTCCCTTCCCGATTTCATGCGGGTGGCGGGCAGGGTCCACACTCGATTCGATAGGTCGATTTCGTCCCAGGTCGCCCTGAGCGCCTCGTTAAGCCGGCAGGCCGTGAGCACAATGAACTCGATTGCACGAGCGCCAATGCTGGTGTCGGCGCGAAGCTTCACCATGAAGTCGGCAACCTTGTCATAGGGCAGGGCCGCGAAATGCTCGGCGCCCTTCTCTACCTTCGGGAGCGCGTGTTCAAGCAGCCCATTCCAGCGGGCGGGATTGTCGCCGCCGCGATAGCGGTGAACCGTCGCCCACCCGAGCACATTCTCGATACGGCCACGGACGCGGGAAGCAGTTTCTGGGGTGCGATCCCACAGCGGTTTGACCACCTTCAAGACCAGGGGCGTGTCAATCAAGGCGACCGGCAGATTGCCAAGCACAGGGTAGACATGCCGCGCGAGCGATGACGCCCATTGTTGGCGGTGCGTCGCGTTGCTCCAACTCGAATCATTGTCCTTGATGTATCCTTCGGCGCATTGTCGGAACGTCATCGCCTTGGCGGACTCTGCGGCTTTGGCGCCGCGCTCGGAGTGCCTGTGCTCGATGGGGTCAATTCCTTCAAGGCGAAGTAGCCGCGCTTCTCTGGCCTTGTCGCGGGCCTGTGCCAACGTGTATCCGACCGGGGCGGGAGCGCCGAGCCCCATGTCGCGCAAGCGCCCGTTGGCCGTGTAGCGGAACACCCATTGCTTCGATCCGCCCGGCGCGATCCGCAGATAAAGGCCGCCGCCGTCCGCGTGCATTCCCGGCGCATTGCGGGTGCTGCTTAGGGCCGACGGTGGCGGACGTGTCAAGACGTGCAGCGTTAGAAATGTGCCGATGCCATCGAGACTTTCAGGACGTTGGCCGACGTAGCCGGCCAGTGGCGGACGCTATCTTGTGGGACTGAATGTCCTGCAACCTAGCGTGTTGCCACGATGAACAGGCGCGGAAACCGCAACAGCACGCGACCGTCGTGCCGTCGCGGATAGGCCCGCGCAATCCGCGCGGTGTAGTCGGCGATGAAGCCGCGGCGCATGTCATCGTCGAGCGAAGAGAGAAATGGCCGCAACCCCGAGCCTTTGAACCATTCGACTATGGCCTCGGGGCCCGCCATCACGTGGTTGTAGACCGTGTGCCAGACGTCGAGATGCGCACAAAGTGGGCCGAGCAAATCGTAATACGCCGCCGGTGTCGGCAGATCATCGCGCGCGGCCGCGGCCAGCGCGAGCTGCGCGGCCCATGGCCCGCGTGTCGCCACCTCGCGCATTAGGGCCAGCGCCGGCTCCTCGGTGTTGTCGGGCATCTGCACGGCCAAGACGCCGCCCGCGGGCAGTGCTGCGAGCAGACGCCGCAACACCGCGGGATGGTTGGGAACCCATTGAAAGACCGCGTTTGCGAACAACAGGTCGGTGCGCTCCTGCGGGCTCCAATCGGCGAGATCGGCCTGAGCGAACTCGCAATTGGGAAGCCGTTCGCGCGCCTGGCGGAGCATGTCGGGCGAGGAGTCCAACCCCATCACCCGCGCCTGCGGATAGCGCTCCAGCAGAAGCGCGGTGGAATTGCCGGGTCCGCAGCCGAGATCGATCACGCGGCGCGGAGACTCAAGCGGCACCTGCGCCAGCAAATCGCGCGGCGGACGCGTGCGCTCGTCCTCGAATTTGAGGTATTGGCGCGCGTTCCAATCTTCGACCATCAGCGCGAGAACTTCTTGTATTTGATGCGATGGGGGATGGTGGAGTCGGTTCCGAGCCGGCGCATCTTGTCTTGCTCGTAGTCTTGGAAATTGCCCTCGAACCACTCGACGTGGCTATCACCCTCAAAGGCCAGAATGTGCGTGGCGATGCGGTCGAGGAACCAGCGATCGTGGGTGATGATGACGGCGCAGCCGGCGAAATCCTCGAGCGCCTCCTCGAGCGCGCGCAGCGTGTCGACGTCGAGATCGTTGGTGGGCTCGTCGAGCAAGAGCACATTGGCGCCCGACTTGAGCATCTTGGCGAGATGTACGCGGTTGCGCTCGCCGCCCGACAGCGAGCCGACCTTCTTCTGCTGGTCGGCGCCCTTGAAATTGAACGACGAGCAATAGCCGCGCGAATTGACCTCGCGCTTGCCGAGCAGAATGAGTTCGTTGCCGCCGGAAATTTCCTCCCACACGCTCTTCTTGCCGTCGAGACTGTCGCGGGACTGGTCGACATAGCCGAGATGCACGCTCTCGCCGACCGTGATGGTGCCCTGGTCGGGCTTTTCCTGCCCGGTGATCATGCGGAACAGCGTGGTCTTGCCGGCGCCGTTGGGACCGATCACGCCGACGATGCCGCCCGGCGGCAGCTTGAAGGTGAGATCCTCGAT
>Ga0070699_100004628_pt1 | contig 12173 bp, 9 predicted proteins | sample KBSK1503metaG_FD_65473 | JGI IMG/M metagenome (GOLD analysis project Ga0070699, IMG submission 65473) | Corn, switchgrass and miscanthus rhizosphere microbial communities from Kellogg Biological Station, Michigan, USA - KBS K1-50-3 metaG | ecosystem: Host-associated > Plants > Roots >...
CGCGTTTTCACCTGTGCCTGCGGCAAGGTGCAGGCAAGCAGTTTTCTTGGCTCAAAGCTGGTTCCGTCAAAGCAGCGTCCTCTCGTTCCACCCATGCTACGCGACGGGTACCCCGTTAGGATCACACGGGGCAGGTCGCACACTGTTAGCTCGCTCATGAAGAAGATGCTGGTCATGCAGAAGGAGCGCCAGTCTGTGCGGTGTGAGGAAGATATGGACCGAGTCTACAACTTCGAGCGTGAGATCGCCCGAGTGGATGAGGAAATTGATAGGCGGGTGTATGTCCTTTACGAGTTGTCCCCTGACGAAATCAAAATTATTGAAGGAAATAAATAGCCATACGGAGACTATCCCTGTCATTGCAGAATGCTTCAGCGGGGATGATAACGGAGGAAGAGATAAGGATTGTGAAGGCAGGTAGGCGCGACTCGTTTGGAACTGACCTTCGTCGACTCTTGCAAGATTCCTTTACGAACATAGCACCTCCCCCAAATTTGGTGAACTTGGGGGAGGCTTCAGTTATGAAAATCTTCCTTCTAGGCTAGAGGGCGATCTAACCTTCAAGATCAGTTGCAGCCCGGAAGTTTGAAACTGGCAATGCGGGTCTGCCAGCCAGCTGCGCTGGAAGCCTGTCCGGCAGCGGTGTAGTATTCATTGACATACCAGAACGTGCATTCGTCGGTGGGATCGACCGTCATATCTGTGTAGTCGCCCCAGCGGGAGTTCGTGGTCAATTGCACACCGGAGCCGTTGATGATTGTGCCTTCGCCCAGAGTCATTTGGCCCAGTGCATCGCCCTTGAGCCGACCAGTGTAGCGAATGCCAGGGTAGACATTGGTGCCGTTGACGACGCTATAGCCGAGAGCCATGTTGCCGTTCTTATCCTGGGCGATGCTGCCCATCCAGCGATGGACGCCATCATTGAGAGCGTACGTCCCCTGCTGATAAACGGAGTAGGTGCCGCCTGTACGCCGGATTTCGTACCAGCGCACGCCAGCGACGCCGGGCAGTGCCTCTACAGACTGGTTGGTCACAAGCGACTCATATGTGCCAAAGTTGCGGTAGGCGAGGCGGAAGGTGGGCCGCTGGCGGTAGGACAGGATATCCAGGAATTGAGCGGGGTTGGTGATGCCCGGTTGCGGGAGGCAGTCTCGGCTGCTTGGTCCACAGGGGAAGATCGAATCGAACGAGGCAACCGGGAGCTGTGTCTTGAGGGTGATTGATGCCACGGGATTCGCCTGCCACTTCACACTGAGTTCCCAGATATTTAGGGCATCAAATGTTGCACCGTAGAATGCACCATCATCCTGTGTACCGATGATCGGCGCGGGAGCACCGTTAGCTGGCATTCTGTGACCGTCAATGTCTGGCGGGAGCAGACCATCGCCTACCAACGGCAACATTCCGGGGGCATTTCCATCCAGGAAGAAACTTACCGCACGAGCGTTCGGATCTCCCTCAGCCATTTTGTCACGTTCAAGTGCGTAAACGCCAATGCCATACTCAACAGTCGGTCCGAATTCGCGCGTGGTGATGATGTACGAATTCCTCCAGAGCCCATACTTTGGATAGTCTGGGAAGTTGACGCCTGTGGAGAACGCGTAGCGGTTATAGGCACCTGTGGGGTCGCCGGTCTGTGAAATCGCGATGCAGTCAAAGAACTCTGGTCCCCGGGTGGTGAACTGGGTAAGCAGCCAGCGATCTTTGAGCTGGTCGTACAATACGACTGGGTCGCCTGAAGGGTCGGTGCAATCAGGAATCGCGAAGCCTGCCCAGAGGGTGCCGGTGTCAATGGGACCGAGCAACAGAGTCCCCGTCTTCGAGTAGACAGCGAAAACCAGATTGATCATCTCGACATAGTGGTTTGGACCCACATCGCCGTTCGGGTCGGGCGGATTGACGCGGAATCCAAAGGTGTTGAAGTTGTCTTGGTTGCTCAGACCTTCAAAGGTCAGAGATGGAGCGGGAATGTTCAGCGCAGAGCCCATCTGGGTGGTTCCGCTCTGAAGTGCGCCATCTCCCGAAAATCCGTTGTTTTGTACAGTTGGACCGCGATCTGGTCTTACTTCTACTACGTCCCCAGATGGTTGAGTTACCCGCCGCGCAGATGCCAGATCACGCAAAGCTGGCGATATGTCAAATGCCACAGCCGTTGAGAATTTCGGGGCTGGCGGCTTGAAGGCAGGCCCCCCTTGAGGTGCTGCGGCTGCAGGGATTGCGCCAATGAAAGTAGCGATGAGCATCAATGTAAGAAACCAAGTAAAGACTTTCTTGTTCTTCATTATGTTTTCTCCTCAAAACATTGATGAACTTGATTTGTTTTCGACTTACACATTACCGATGTCATGACGAATTTCGCAATACCACCTCCTTCCTGCAAGCAGACACTGGCCCATCCAGCGCCATATTCATTGTATAAAAATTCAAGTTGAAATTCAAGTATTGATTTCCGGACACAGGTACTGCGAACCGAATAGATCTTACGCGGACGAGGGTGATTGCAAACTAGGATAACCTCATTGGGAAGATTATCCTTGTCATTGCAGAATGCCTCAACGGGGATGATCACGGAAGAAGAGAGCAAGATCGTGGAGGGGCATTAGTTAAATCAAATGCCCCATACTGTTTCCAGTATGGGGCATTAAGTGAAGTCTGTTTACTTCGGGCTAATCTTTTCGATGAACTGTGTGACCTCTTTTTCAGCCTTGTCTCGGGCATAACCGTAACGCTGTTGCACCAGCCCGACCAGCTCATCAAAGTGACCGCTGATACGGTCAAGGTCATTGTCGGTCAGTTTGCCCCAGGTTTGTTTTACCTTGCCGCGTATTTGCTTCCATTGGCCAGCCAATACATCTCGGTTGAAAGTTACGTTCATAATTGTCTCCTTCATTTGATTGAAATCAACATTCGGGCGAAAGGCCCTGATCGCAAAACATTCGTACTGTTTTGCAGGCTGGCATTATACATTTCAAAAAACGCTCATGCTGTTAAAATCATCCGAACTAACCATTCTCTAACCCGTATATACGTCTGAATTTATTACCCAACATATAAACACCCACATTTACCGGTACAAGCCTAAATTTTGTTAGAATCCCGTAAATTACCTGCCCGCTACGTAATACTTATTCCATAAATATCATCTACACGACATGAACAACCTCAGGGCAATCTCCCACATTATCGAACCACAAAACGCCATCGAAGGTGCAGGCGTAAAGTTGCGCCGTTCCATTGCACCCAAAGTGAGCAACGAATATGATCCCTTTTTGCTCTTCGACCATTTCGCTTTCAACGATCCGCTCGAAGGGCCGATCCGCGGATTCCCCTACCACCCACATCGCGGCATCGAAACCGTCACCTATATGCTCGAAGGCTCAACAGCCCATCGTGACAGCCTCGGCAATGAAGGTCTCATTAGTCCCGGTGATGTGCAGTGGATGAGTTCTGGTCGTGGTATTCTTCACGAGGAAATGCCCCGTCGCGGTCCCAGCGGGAACATCTATGGCTTTCAACTCTGGGTCAACCTCCCTTCGCATCTCAAGATGTCTGAGCCGCGCTATCAGGAAGTAAACGCCACCACGATTCCTACTTATGAAAAGGACGGGGTCAAAATCCGCATTGTGGCGGGGACGATAGATGGCATCAGCGGTCCAGTGGAAGATATCTCCGCCTCGCCTCTATACATGGACGTTGAACTTGCTCCGGCTTCCGAATGGCAGATTCCCATCCCCAGTGGACACACCGCGCTGGCATACGTTTTTGAAGGCGAGGGAGTCTTCTCGGGCGAAATGGTTGAGGCCATTCGCCTCCTCAAATTCGCTGACGGTGATCACATTCATGTTAGAACCGAAAACAATTCCGTTCGTTTTATGCTGATCGCAGGCGCTCCATTCAAAGAACCCATCGTGCCGTACGGTCCGTTCGTGATGAATACAATTGAAGAGATTCAACAGACGTTGCGTGAATTACGCAATGGAACATTTATTAAATAATTCGTAGGGGCGACCAGCTGGTCGCCCCTACAACATCATAATCACACAACCCCGATTTCCGCCAGCGCGCGGTAGACAATTCCCAAACCGACCAACGAAATAAATAGGGCACTGAACGCGGGTAACACACTGAGTATCTTCCCGCGTGTAGGGAAGCGTTCAAAGAGTTTACCAGCATAAATAAACGCCAATCCGATGGCGGTCAACGCGCCGGCCAGTCCCAGACTGAACGCCAGCACCAAAATCAAACCAAGGCCAATTTTGTTCAGTGCAATCGCACCTAATAGAACTACCAACGCCGAGGGACACGGCAACAGTCCACCAGAGACGCCCAACGCCAACAGACTACGCCAGGTGATTGCTTCAGGCGGCATGTGGGAATGATCCGCATGCGTATGATCATGATGGTCGTGCCCGTGAGTATGCTGATGGTCAGCGCCGTGAGAGTGGCTGTGCTGGTTGGCAAGAACATATCCATGTTTATGGTCAAAACTTTCAATGTGGGTTTTCTGCACGGCAGGTGAATAAGCGGGCTGTAGACCAACGCGACTAGTTATGAGTCTGCCTAGCCAGGGCCCAAGCCCAGAAGATTTAAACCGTTCGAGGAAAAGATTGATGCCAATTCCTACAACGAACAGCCCGGAGAGCATGGTCATCCAAGGAAATAATTTTTCAGGGACAATATATTGCGCCGCGAACAAGGTTATCAGGCCAAAAGCAAAGACTCCCAGTGTATGGGTAATCGTCGTGGTCAGGCCGAGATAAACCGCATGTTTTACCGTTCCACGCGACCCAACCAGATAGGCTCCGACAATCGTCTTGCCGTGACCGGGAGTCATAGCATGCATTGCACCCCAAATAAATGAAATGGCAAGGGCGAGTAGTAAAGTGGGTAATGTAATCTCGTCCATCAAAATTAAGCTTGTGAAGGCATCATTGCGATTTTTCAACGCGGAGACATTTTGAGCAGACGGCATCACTGTTTCGTTTTGAGTTGCTGATACAGTAGATATAATTCCAATTTCTACCGTGCGCTGGTCCAGCGGACTGGTGAGCAAATCGGTTGGATAATTCGTCAGGCGGTTACTTGGGCTGGTTGTAGCGAAGTCACCTTGCAGGGAGACGCCATCCGCATGGACGACAATTTCCTTCCAGCCAATTCGGTCAGGGAATGCGTTATTGGTGAAGGATAAATTTGGATTGGTTTGAGTCAGTTTGGATGAAGTTTGAAATTCACAAGTCAGACGTAATGTGGACAGGCCACCCACTCCAACTGGGAATTCGACAGAAGAAGAGGTTAGGGTGAAGGTTAACGGCTGATTGTTCAGGAGCAGGCTGAGGTTAGGCTGAAGCGAGGCGCATTTGTCGGCGGGGTATCCAGCATATTCAGAAGAGTCTGGCTGGCCGTTGCCATTCGAGTCAAAAGCTGTGATCTCTTGAAAGGCGGGAATCTCCGCCATATCCACTACATAATCCATGTTGATGATTTCACGACTGATGTTCAAGCCAACATATTGATTGATAGTGAAATTTCCCAGCGGGTGCGCATACGCTATGGTTGGTAATGCCAAAGATAGCCAAAAGGCAGTTGTGATCGCGATCAGTCTTCGCCAAATATTTTTTTTCATCATTCGTCTCCGGTCTGCAGGGCATGTAGTGTCTTCTGGGCCTCTTCAGCATAAAGAAAGGAAAAGTGTGGGTTGATCGTCAGTGCCTGTTCCAAATAAGCCTGTGCCTGCGCATTATCCCCAAGGCGATAAGCAATCATCCCGGCGTGGAATAACTTGAGCGCATCTTTTGTTTCTAATCGCAAGGCTTCTTGTGAATAATTTTGAGCTTCTTCGTAATTGCCTGTCTTATACAACGCCCATGCGAGCACATCTGCCGCATGGATGCTGGGTCGGTTAGCATATGCTTTTCGCGCCTGTTCGACTGTGGCTTCCAGATCCTTGTTTTGGTCTGCGTTGAACAGGGCGATTTCCATATCCATGTCCACGCCATTCGCTTTAAAAAGCTGTTCAATCGCGCCCACCAGGTTGTATTGCTGTTGCGCGGCGTCGGGCTGGCCATCGGCCTGATAAATGTCACCGAGGGTAATGACAAACTCTGGCAGAGGCATCGCGTTCGTTGCCTGCCTGAGTAATTCGATGGCTTCGTCCGTCTTACCCTGTGTGGCACGTAAACGTCCCAGACCGGCGAGGGCATAGACGTAGCCTGGCCTATCGTTGAGCGTGCGCACATATTCGATTTCCGCCTGATTGAAATTTCCGCTATTGAAATAAAGGTTGCCCAACTGCGTGCGCGTCCATGCAGTGTTTTCGGCATTGGGTGCACCCGCGTCCACTGCAGATTGCATCATCTCCAATGCGCCTTCAGTATCACCATTTAATTCACGGATGTAAGAGATACGTGAATATGAACTCATATCTGGACGCAAATTCACCATGGCCTGCAAAGTTTCAACTGCCGCGTCGTATTGTCCCAATTCGATCTGAGCATCGGCAATCACGCCATATGCGTACGTACGATCAGGGTCGAGCTGTTTGGCGCGTTCGCCCCACTCCAACGCTGCATGAAATTGATGGCGTGCCAGCTCCAGCGCGCCCATGGCACTGACCGTCACATAATCATCCGGGTGTGATTCAATGGTTTTAGTAAGCGTTTCTTCTACCTTTTGATAATAAGAAGGGTCACCCGTCTCACGCGCCTTCTGTAAATATGCCAACGCGAGCTGACTATAGGATTGCCAGTCATTTGGGTTATCTCGGATATGGCCCTGTAAAGTTTGGATCTGCTTGTCAACGGAAGCGCTAATACGCGAAGCACCGTCGAGAGAATAACCGCCATCTCCATCCAAGCTGGCAGTTGACACGCGCGTGGACGACATTGCCCACGAAAGAGCTATTATCAGCAAAACAATAAATGAGAAAATGATGACGAGACTTAATTTTCGATCTTGAACAAGGGCTTGCATGGTCGCCTCTCTGTGTTAGAGTGAGCCGGGAATGATCCGGCTCACTCTAAAGACTAACTTGTGCTTTTTAGGGATTCTGATGAATACGGTTGACACCATCCCAAGGGGTGGAGATAAACGGGAACATAGGTGGTAGAGGCATATCGTTCTCGTTCACGTTGTCGCCTGCACCAGCGGTGATGTAGTTGGGTCCACCGACAACCTGAACAGCAATGTCAGTCACATCGTCGATCGGTCGGCGACCATTCGGCCAGCCAGCATTATCGCCAGCCAGCAGGCTCAAACGTTGCTGGGAAGCCAACGCTACAGGCGGAACACTGACATTCAACCGCAATAGCTCGGAGAGTTGCGTGTCTCCTGGCGAATACTTTAGCAAGATATTCACCAAGTCCGTGCGGTTAAAGGCTGCGAGGGTGGTATCAGCAGGGGCAGGAGGATTCGGTTGGCAATTGGCATTGCCGAAAGGCGTGCAGCCTGTATCCAACCCAACAACGAGTTGGAGCGCGAGCGCCAGGCGTGGTTTCAGGTAGTAACCAAGGAAGCGCTGCTCTTTGGAGGGATCAAGCGCATTCCAGCGATCTTTGTCCACGGTGCCAATGATGGTCTCGTTGACCAACGGATTTGCTAGGCGTTGCACCTGCACCCAGCTGCCACTGGTTTGCCGTAATGCACCTGTTTCACCAGCACGCAACACAGTCGTGGTGCGGCGATAGGTGTTGGCATATGCTCCCAGCACTGGGAAGTTGGTGTCCGATGGACCTTCGCGATCCTTGGTCAGCCAGCTGACCGGGACTTCGAGAGCAATGGTATGGACATTGAAGCCAGACAACTGATCCACACCAGGATTGCGCAGGTTGAGTGTGTCGAAAATTGCTCCGAGATCGATGTAGAACGGGTCGTCGCGCTGACCTGCAAAGACACGCGCTCCATCGCCCAGATCGTAAATACCCTGTGCAGCGAGGGCTGCATAGTCAGGCATGGTGCGCGGACCCACGTTCGAAGGCACCGCGAACAAGCCCTGGCCTAACACAGTGCGTACTTTACCACGCACCATGGTCACCGTGTAGGTCTGGCGCAAACCGAGACCTTCAGAACCGGGACCATCCAGAGCAGTGATCGGTCCGGGTACAGCGACGTAATCCAGGAACAGACCCAGGCCATTGACGACGCCGCGGATTTCGGTCTTGAATTGGACCTCGAAGCGGACATCGTTGGCTTTGCCATCCATATTGTTATCAACGTTGAAGGCATACAGCACGGTCGGGTCGAAGTTGTAGTAATTGGGGCCACCACTGGGCTCCTCCAGGGGGTTAACATTCATAATGAATACGACCTTGTCGTCTTTGCCAGCTTCATAGCTGCGGAACATGAAGAAATCTGTGATGTCCGCAGTGGGATCCATTGAGATCAGGGGTGCTTCACGATGACTCGCAGCGCTCGATGAAATGGGTGCCATCCCAAATACAAGCGTCAGGATCAGCAAACTGTACAATCCAATTGTAGAAAACTTTTTCATGGTTTTTCTCCTCATGATCTAAATCTAATAAACTGAAATTTTCAATCTTGGTAAATTTGCCAGTTACCTTTTTGAAGAATTTGCCTCCTTCCACTATTCATAAGTAAGCCCGCGGGAATGTATACATCCATTCATACGCAGGCTGGGTTGTTTTGCATTTATGAAAATAAAAAGAGTGCCGCGAAAGAAATCTTTCGCGGCACTCTTTAAGAATTATGTAATATTTGAAGCTAGATATCGCTCAACACGACAATGTCTCCGGTCGGTTGTTTACTCCCGCCATTGGGTTCCACTGAAATGCCCAATGCCTGAAAGGAACCGATTGACAATTCTGATGTCACGATCAGGACACCCTGCCCATTGGCATCTACAGCCAGAAGACCAGCACTCTTCGGTCCGCCACCGTCAATGAGCCAGACCTGATATGTTTTTCCAGGTTGCAACTTGGCCAACCCTGAAATCACCAAAACAGCAGATTGACTATTGGGGTCAGCAATCAACTGTCCCTGAGCCTGAGGGCGCACATCCGTGCCCTTTAGGGAAATCGTCACAGTTTCAGGGAGAGGCGTTTGAGGGAGTTTCGCGTTGATCTGCTGTAATTCATTGGACTGGGCGATAAGAGCGTTATTGAGATTCGATATTTCACTTCGCAAGCGCCCGATTTGGGAATTCAGAATCATCACCCAGACGATGGCCAGAGTCGCGATGCCCAACGTAAAGGTGCGGATAATATTTTCGCCTCGCACCCCCCGTCGGAACGGCTGATCTGCCTTCGGGGCGCGGGCGCGTTCATCCACAGCGATGCGCGCCATCAGGGCATTCTTGGTACGGCGCGCTGGCTCCACCGGCTTTGTGCCATAAGGTAACGCAGAGACGGTCTTACTCATCTCATCAAGCTGAGCACGTGCCTCAGGGTGTGCGCGCAAATACGTCTCGACCTGTTCCCGCTCCTCATCGGTCAAGGCGCCCAGCACATAAAATGGAAGTAATTCCTCGATCTGCTTATCCATTTTTATCCTTCAAAATCCTCACGGTCCAATTCTTCACGTAATTTTTGTAAACCCAGGCGGGCACGGGTATGGATCGTCCCAAGCGCCTCCCCAGTCGCTTCAGCGATCTCCTGCCGTGTCATGCCATAAAAGTAAGCCATTTCAATGACCAGTCTTTGTACCCGTGGCAAAGCTGCCAGGGCGCTGCGAACCTGCCGATTACGAAGATCTGCTTGAGCCTGCTCCGGAACATCCTTATCAGGGTCAGGTGTTCGGTCTGCCAGAGAATCCATATCATCCGCATTGCCAAGCACTTGCGGACGTACATTCACACGGCGGTGAGCATCAATGGCGAGGTTGCGCGCAATTCGAAACAGCCAACCAGTAAAAGAACCTCGCTGGGGTTCGTATGAGGATGCGCTCTTCCAAACACGCCAGAACGTCTCTTGCAAAGCATCTTCTGCTAACGCTCGATCGCCAATCACTTTGAGCAGAACGCCCAGAACGATTGAAGCATGACGATCATAGAGGGCCTCAAGCGCAGCACTGTCACCCTGTACCACTCGGGCCGCCAGAATCTCATCGCTCAATTGCTGTGATGGCAAAAGACTGCTCTCACTTTTAATACGCACCGAAACGTCGTTTGCATTTTTGCTTCGGGTCATTGGATTTCAACAATTGTAGCATAACCATCCAAATTTTCTCGAAATTGAGAGATAATTATCAAAAAGAGAGGTGAACACATGACGCAAATTCTCTATGGTGATCGATTGGGCAGAGAAGGAAAAATTCGACTGGGCTGTTCGGCCGCAATAATTGATGAGCAAGGGCGCATCCTCATCACGCGTCGAGCGGACAATGGTCAATGGTGCATGCCCGGCGGCGGCATGGATTCGGGCGAGTCCGCGGCTGAGGCGTGTGAAAGGGAGGTTTGGGAGGAAACAGGTCTAAAGGTCCGCGTGAAGCGAATGGTCGGAGTCTATAGTTATCCTGATCAACTGGTCGTCTATGCAGATGGGTATAAAGCACAAATCGTAGCGTTGCATTTTGAAGTAGAGGTTACGGGTGGTACGCTGGGCTTGAGCAACGAGACGACTGAGTTTGGTTATTTCACCCTGGATGAGATTGAGACGTTGGACCTGTTTGCAAGGCATAAGGTCAGGATTATGGATACACTGGCTAATCAAAAAGAAGCCTTTATAAGATAAAATGCTTTTGATCTTACTCTCAATCCTTTGAATTACATAAAACAGTAACAGCCATGTTTGCAGATATCGAGATTCAGCAAATCTATTTATTGCTTATCCTGGTGGGGGCTGTGACCTTACTTTTCACCGAATGGATTCGCCTGGACTTGACTGCCATCTTGATCATTTTGGCTCTCAGCATTACTCACGTGCTGGAACCAGAAGATGCACTTTCAGGGTTCAGCAGTGAGCCCGCTATTCTGCTCGCGACCATCTTTGTTATGAATGGGGCCTTATATCATACAGGGTTATCCGGACAATTAGGCAACTGGATCAAACGACTGGCAGGGAACACCCTTGAACAAATGAATGGCGTGATCATGTCATCGGTGGCTCTGCTCTCGGCTTTTACTCATCATGTCACCATCACCGCCATCATGCTGCCGCCCATATTGAAACTGGCGCGAGAGAACAACGTCCCTGCTTCGCGATTATTGATGCCCATGTCTTTTGCGGCTTCACTCGGCACAACCATTACCATTATTGGAGCGCCAGCTTTCTTAATCGTGGATGGATTGCTCAAGCAGGACGGCCGGGATGGGCTGGGAATCTTTTCGATTGCCCCCATTGGCCTGGCCCTATCTCTTGCAGGGACCATTTTCATTGTCCTGTTGGGGCGCACATTGCTACCTGAACATCCTGGTGATGATGAGAACGTAGATCATTTTCGCGTGGATGGCTATTACACAGAATTAGTCATCCTCCCTGACTCAGCATTGATTGGCAAAACGATCAGTCAGGTTGAGGAAATGCAAAGCACCGAGTTTCAGGTTCTGGCCTGGTATCGGGACGATTATCCGCGCAATAAACCATTTGGTAACAAGAAGATTCAGGCAGAGGATGTCTTGTTAGTACGCACAGACCCAGATCGGCTGGCAACTATTCAACAAGAGCCTGGCATTGCGCTGCGACCTTTACAAAAATATGAAAAGGAATTTGTCGACTTTCAGGAAAAGGAAAATGAGTGGGAGCAACTATACTCCAGCATGGTGCAATCTGTCGTTGCACCGCGCTCAGAGTTGATCGATAAAACAATTGGTCAGGTGGATTTTCTGCAAAAATATGGTGTCATCATCGTCGGTGTGTGGCGTCGCAAAGGCACCCCGCGCTCAGAGCTCTCGCGCACAAAATTGCGAGAGGGCGATATGCTGGTGATGGTGGGAAACAGCGCTTCATTCAAACGGGTTGCCGAAGACTCATCATTCTTGATGCTGGTTCCCTTCAAGGGTGAACCCAAGCCACAGCACAAGGCGCGGCTGGCGGGCGTCATCATGATTCTTTCCATTCTGATCGCGGCCCTAAACATTCTGCCCGTGGAGATTGCTTTGCTAGCAGGTATGGCAGCCATGCTACTTGGCGGTTGTATTTCGATACAGCAAGCCTACCAATCCATCGATACGCGGATCTACGTTTTCATTGCTGGAGCCATCCCTTTAGGATTGGCCATGCAGC
>Ga0070699_100004629_pt1 | contig 12171 bp, 10 predicted proteins | sample KBSK1503metaG_FD_65473 | JGI IMG/M metagenome (GOLD analysis project Ga0070699, IMG submission 65473) | Corn, switchgrass and miscanthus rhizosphere microbial communities from Kellogg Biological Station, Michigan, USA - KBS K1-50-3 metaG | ecosystem: Host-associated > Plants > Roots >...
GACGCGTCACGGTGTTCCTCTGCTCGGAGGCCGCGGACGCCCTGTGCGGGCTCGCCATCGATGTCGATGGCGGCAGTCTGCTCGGATGGATGCCGTGGGACCGCTATATGGCCAAGCGCAAGAGGAAGTGAGGCAGGGGTGAACCGTGCCCAACAGGATCAAGGATGCGAAGCCGGCCGACCTGCCCATCGCGCAGCCAAGCAAGTTCGAGTTGGTGATTAACCTCAAGACCGCCAAGGCCCTCGGTCTGACGATCCCGCTGCCGCTCTTGCTGAGAGCAGATGAGGTGATCCAGTGAGACCGAAAGAATCACGCTCGATTTAGGTCCGAGGAGGACCAATTCGATGATGACTATCGTCACGCATGTACACCTGAAAGAAGGGGCTGGACCCGAGTGGGATGCTGCGATGCGCACTCGTCTGTCAGCCGCGAAGAAGCGACCGGGTTGGGTGGGAGGACAACTCCTCCGGCAATCCGATAAGCCAGACCGGCGAGTGATTGTGGGCACATGGAAAACTCGCGCCGCCTGGGAGGAGTGGCACCACGACCGGAACTTCGCGGCCACGCGTGGGCGGCTCGATGGGTTGGAGAACGGGCAAGCCGAGCACTGGTGGCACGAGGTCGTGCTTGATGTGAGGAAATACGAAGCTGCTCCTCCGCCAGAATCGAAACGAGCAACCAATCGCGCGGCGAAGGCGAAGGCGAAGAAACCGCGACGGCGGTAGGTCTGGCTATGCGGTCGGCGCCGCTTCTGCGGGCAGATCGGGTTATCGAGTGATCGGTAGACGCAGGCCGTCCTGGTGCTCCGGCATGAGTCCATGATTGCGCGACCGGTATTTTCTCGGCAACTCCCCTGTCGCGGCCGCCGCGTTCATTGTCGAGTCGGTTCCGCCCAGGTTCGTCTTCATGGAAGTCGGCCGCGAGAACCACCTCGAGCGAGCCGCGGACGCGCAGTTCATCATCGATGAGGAGAATGGTGGCCTGCTCCATCGCGTCGCGGGAACGAGGTCCGTTCACGCCGGGGCAACGGTCGCTGCGGGGTCCCTGCGACCGAGGATCTCGTAGAGGGCCGTGCGATGCTTAATACCCTTCAATCGAGGCGTGCCCAGCTCGCGATAAAGGACGCGGTCGCCCACTTGCGCGAACGTCTCTTCGCCCGCGATGATGTGCGCGCCGAAGAGCCGGGTCATGCGCTGGATGCGCGCGGCCGCAATCATCGGCCGCCCCACCACGATCAGTTCGCGCCGCCGGTCCGACCCAATAGTGCCCGCCATGACCTTGCCGGAGCTGATGCCCACGCCGATGTCGAAGGTCGGCAATCCCGCGGCAGCCCAGCCCGTGGCGAGCGTCTTCACGCCGTCGATCATGTCGAGGGCCGCCGACACCGCGCGGCCGGCCGCATCGCCGTCCTCCTCGGTGAGCCCGAATAGCGCAACGATCTCGTCGCCGATCAATTGCTCGACCGTGCCGTGGTGTCCAAAGATGACCTCGATCATTGCGTTGAAGTACTCGTCGAGGAGCCGAATGGTCACCGAGGCTCGCGTGGATTCGATGAGCCGCGTGAACCCTCGGATGTCGGCGAAGAGCACGGTGGTCTCGCGCCACTCTCCAGGGTTGGCGAGCAGCGTACCTTCCGCCACCGCGATGTCCACCAATCGTGGCGACACGTAGCGCTGCAGCTGAGCGCGCAGGGCGGCCTCGCGCGCGACGTCGTGCTGGGCCGCGCGTAGGTGGGCGAGCGCGGCCTCCAGGTCGGCGTTCCGGACCGCGAGGTCTCCTACGAGCCGCTCCCGCTCGCACAGGAGGCCGTAGCGCTCCACCCCGCGTCGCACAAGGTGCCGGAGCTCCTTAGGATCCCACGGCTTCAGCATGAAATGATAGATGCCGGCCGCGTTGATCGAGTCCATGAGGGCGTCAACGTCGGTGAACGCGGTGAGGAGCATGCGTACCGTGTCCGGCGCCACCTCACGGCTTTTCGCGAGCAGCTCCGTGCCGAGCATCCCGGGCATCCGCTGGTCGCTAATGACGACGGCCACCCGCTCTGCGGCGAGCATGCTGAGCGCACGATCGGCTTTCTCGGCTCGCAGTATCCGGTAATCCATCCCGAGGAGCGCCTCCAGCGAGTCGAGTACGCGCGGCTCGTCGTCAACGAGCAGTAGCGTTGCCTCGTCGCTCATGCCGTCGTCCGACGCGTGATCGGAAGCTGCAGGGTGAGGACGGCCCCGCCGCCGACGGGGCTCTCCGCGCGCAGCGTCCCGGCGTGCTTCTTCACGATCTCGTAGCTGATTGACAGTCCGAGTCCTGTCCCCTCACCCACCGGTTTGGTGGTAAAGAAGGGATCAAACACCCTGCTCATGATGTCGGCAGGGATGCCGGGACCGGTGTCGGCGATGGCGATCATCGCCATGTCGTCCTCCGCCCGCGTCTCGATGGTGATCCGTCCAACGCCCGCGATGGCCTGGCCGGCGTTGGCGAGGAGGTTGAGGAACACCTGATCAATCTGCGAACGAATGCACTCCACCACGGGCAGGGCGCCGAACTTCCGCTCAACGGTGACGCGGTCTTTCAGCATGTGGTTCAGCAGCGTCAGGCTCGACTCGATCTCCTCATGGAGATCCACGGACTGCCAGATCTCGTCCTGGCCGCGTGCGAAGACGCGCAGGTCATGGACGATTTTGCGGCTGCGCTCGGCGCCTTCGCGGATGCCCTGGATCATGGAATCCAGGTACTTCAGCGCGTAGTCAACCTTCAGCCCCTCCCAGTGCTGCTGCACCCGTGCGCGCTCCTCCACGGGAAGCGGCATCGCCCGAAAGACCTCGAGCATTCCGCGCAGGCGCTGGACGAAGTCATCCAGCATGCCCACGTTGGAGTAGACGAATCCAATGGGATTGTTGAGCTCGTGGGCGACGCCCGCGACCAACTGGCCGACCGAGGCCATCTTTTCACGCTGGACGAGCTGCATCTGCGCCGCCTGCAGCTCGCGGTATGCGCTCTGCAATGCCTCGTTGGCCGAACGAAGCTGTTCGGTCCGCACGCGCACCTTATCCTCGAGGCCACGACTCAGCTCCTCGATGGTCTGGAAGCTCTCCGCGCGGTCCACGGCCATCGCTACGCTGTTGGCCACCGCCGCTAATAGCTCGACGTCAGAATTGGCGAAGCGGTTGGCCTCTCGGGAGACTACGTCGAGTACGCCGAACACACGGTCCTTAACGCGCAACGGCACCGACACCATCGACCGCACGCCCAGCGTGCGCACGGTGGGCAGGTGGACCGGTTCGCTCGTGTTCTCGGTGTCGTCCACGATGATGGGCAGCCCGGTGCGCGCCACCTGCGCGGTGACACTATCCTCGACGTCGAGGGAGTGCTCAACAGCGCCAGCTTCCCCGCGCAGGTCTCCGGACCCCACCCGTCGATGGCTACGCACCATGCGGCGGCCTGCGTCAATCAGATAGAGGTTGGCGCCCTGGAATCCCATGCGGTGCACGAGTCGGTCGAGCGCCTGCTCGTAGATCTTCTCGACGTCGAGCGTGGCATTCACGCCGGCGCCGAGGTCGATGAGGAGCGAGAGTTGCTCGATCTTCGTCTCCAGGTCGCGAAACTTCTTCTCCAACTCGTGATTCGAGTGTAAGATCTCGTCGCTTTGGATGTCCCGCAGGCGTTCCGCATTCCGGCGCTGATGACGTTCGCGCCAGGCCACACCGAGGCCGGCCCCCATGATCATCGGCGACACGACGACGATGAAGCGCGCCAGCCAGGAGAGCATCTCGCCCCCCGTGACGACCGATACTGTCGCTGAGGCGCCGGCACCCGCGAGCACCATCCCCCAGAAGCGGGCGCCGATCGGCGGATTCTTCCAGCGCAGATCCCACAGACACGAGTCCGCGCCGCGGGCCGCGCACTGCGATTCGTGGATCACCGCGCGCGGCAGGCCCCAGTTCGTCGGGTACCGCTCGAACCCGACCTTGTTCTGTGTGCACGCCCACTTCGGGATGTAACAGCCGGGCGCAGGGGTGATCCGGAGCACGGCGCGCGCGCGGTGCATCTCCACGAGGTCGAACGTCGCGTAGCGGACGATCTGACGGTAGAGCGCTGGCGCGCGCGAGAAGATGGCGCGTGGGCTGCCGAGGCCCATGGTGTAGGAGCCGATGTACGAGCGTTCATCGTGCGAGGGCTTCCACTCCATCAGATAGTTGCCGAATCGCCGGCCCCAGCGCTCCTCGTCGGTCTCGTGCGTCAGCGCCATAGCCAGGTGCGCGAGGCTGTCGGCGAGGGGGAGCGGGATCCAGTTGTGATCGGCGGTCAGGTACTCGCGCGAGTGCCCGGCTGCCTGCAGGATCGCCGTCACACCCGCCTCGCCGACGTCCTTCTCCACGAAGGGAATGAGGACTTTCGTGAAGAGGCAGTTGACCTCGTCCGGCATCGCGGTTAGCGAGGCTTGTAGACCAGCGTCGATGTGATGTTAACGGGATTGGCGAGCGTGTCGCGCACGGGTGACTTGCGGTCGATGGTCTCCTTGCAGCGGCGCACGGCGTCCTCCGAGGCCGGGCTCTGAATGGTCACCGTGTAGCGGATGTCGGTGGCGCCGTTGCGCACGCTCTTATCGTGACCGAGCATGCCGCGCGCGTCGACGTCAGCCTCCAGCTCGATGCTCATGGCGTCAATGGGCACCCCGAACATGTCGGCGTTCGTGGCAATGCCGGCCGTGACGCAGCCGGCCAGCGCCGAGAGGAGCACTTCGATCGGATTGGGCGACTCGTCCACACCCCCCAGGAATGGTGGCTCGTCGACGGTGATGGTGAACCGTCGCTTCGGCGCCGCCATCTCGTTGCCGCCCGCCGTGATGCTGGTGACGGAGACTTCCGTCGCGGTGCCCCGCCTCCACGTCGACTTCGCCAGGAACTTACACTTGGCGAGGGCCGGATTCTGCCGGATCGCCGTGTCGACTTCCTTAATGCCGTCGAGGTTCACACCGTTGGCGCCCATGGCGTCCCTCCCTGGATTACAGCAGGTTGGCGATCATTCGCGCGGCGCGCGCGGTCCCGTCGACCGGCACGTTCGCGTAGTGCACGGGCTTCCCGAGGTGGCCCAGGATGGCAGCGCCGAGCGCCTCGGGAGTCGTCGTGTCGTAGTCCATCCGGATCCCCGCCGCCAACCGCTCGAGGCGGCGGGAAACGAAGTGCTGCCGCTCGAAGTGATTGCGGAGCGGGAAGTAAAAGAACGGTGTCCGGAACGCGGCCAGCTCCATGGTGGTGGTGAGGCCGCCCTGCACGATGGCGAGGTCGGCGGCGGCGTGGTACTCGAACAGGTTCGGCACAAACGGTCGCACGTCGATCTGCGGGTGCTGCGGCAGATCGCGCGGATCGAGCCGCGGACCGGCGACCAGGATCATCCGCGTGTCGGGCACCGCCCGCGCGATGGCTGCGAAGGCCTCCGCGCACCTGCCCAGCAGATTCTTGCCCACGCGCGTACCCCCCGCCGAGGCGAGGATCACGCGCTCGCCCTCGCGGAAGCCAAGCCGCCGCCGCAGGGCGGCGCGATCGCCGTATTGCCCAGGATCGAAGTGATAGGTGTAACCGGAGAACTGGAAGTGCTCCCGTGCCCACTGGCGCATGTTGGGCAGCTCCGGTCCGAACTCCCGGTCGAGCACGTCGTCGAGATCGCCCACCATGATGGACAGATCGCGCACGTCCGGGTGCACGCGTAGATGGTCGATGTTCTCCGCGTTTTTCTCTCTAGCGCGCACGAACTCTGTCGACCCGGGGTCGTCGCGCATCGGCAGCACGCCAATGAAATCGGTGAGGAACACGTAGGGCGCCTGCTTCATGTCGGGATTTTCGTGCAGGTAATAGTCCAAATCCCAGCCTTCGTCGCCCACCCACAGATCGTAGTCGCCCGTCTCCACGACGTCGGCAAACACCATGAAGTTGGCGGCCATGATCTCGTCCATGTCCCACAGCGCGTTGAACGCGTGCAGCTCGTGATCGGCCGCCCAGCTCTCGAAGTGCCCGCTCTCGTTGAGCAGCAGGCGGGTGGCCGGGTGCAGCCGCTCGCCGAGATGCTGCACCACGCGGGCGGCGGGATCGGCGGCGAGAAAATCCACCGTCGCGTCCGGATACTGCTCGCGCACGGCGCGCGCGATAGCGATGTCGCGCTGGATGTGACCGAGGCCGATCGGACTCGAGAGGAAGAGGATCTTGCGGCTCCGGCTCTGTGCGGGCCGCGTCGGCGCTCGGCGCTCGGCGGCGACCGGGATCACCCGCGAGTCGACGGGACGCGCGAGCACGAAATCCCGGATGAGCCGGTTGACCTTCGCCGCCTCTCGTCCGGGCAGCGCATGTCCGCCCCCCTCGAAGGTGACGATGCGGGCGCCCGGAATGGTCTCTGCGATCTCCTTGCCGATCCGGTAGGGGACGATGCGATCACGCGTCCCGTGCAGCACGAGCGTGGGCACGCGAATCTCTTCTAGCAGATGACGCACGTCGTCCTTGCGGATTTCACGCATGGCTTCGACGCAGATCTCGGGCGTCGGCGTCGTCTCCTTCCCCCACGCGATGCCGTCTTCGATACCCTTGAGCGAGTGTGGCTCGACGAGGATGCTCCCGTACAGGCGTCGCAGGTACCCCTCGTAGTCGTTCAGGACCAGCGGGGCGTATTTCTCGTCAAAGGGCTCCGGGATCGGCTGGTTGTACTGTGGGCTCACCATGACGAGATGCGAGAGGCGCTCCGGGTGGTCGACGGCGTAGCGCATGGCCAGCATGTTGCTGCACGAGAACCCGACGAGCGCGAACGGCGCGTGAGTGGCCTCTTCGAGCACGGCCACGACGTCGCCATACAACGTCTCGAAGTCATACCCTTTCAGCGGTCGATCGGACCGGCCATTGCCCCGGAAGTCCTTGGTGATGACGCGGAAGTAGCGCGAGAGATACGGCAACTGCATCTTCCACAGACGGCTGTGCGTCACCGGGTAGCAGGGCGGCAACAGCACGAGGTCGCGGTCGCTCGAGCCGGTCGCCTGGTAGAAGATCTTCGCGTCCGGTCGAGAAACGAACATGCTATCGCTCCTCCGTCGGCGACGGTGACAACGTCCGGCGCATCGATTCGTACAGGAACAGCGCGGCCGCACCGCGCATGGTCGACGACTTGTCGGACGGCAGGAGGCGGATTGTCGTGTCAGCGAAGACCTCGGCCAGCGCGTACTTCGCGGTGCGCCGGAGGATGTCGTCTTGGAGCGGGAGCAGGGAGTTCACCACCCCGCCCGTCACCACCACCTTGTTGGGATTGAGGCCATTGAGGGTGCTACCGAGACAGGCGCCCAGCGCCTCGCAGGCGTCGTCCACCAGACGGGCCGCGACTTCGTCACCGGCCTCAGCGGCCAGGAAGACCATCTGCGTGGTTACTGCGGCCGGATCGCCACCAGCCAGCGCCAGCATCTTCGAATCCCGCCGTTGACCGGTACGAATGCGAGCTTCCCTCGCGATCATCTCGCCGCCGAGCAACCGGCATAAGCAGCCGTGAACACCGGCGAAGCACGCGGGCCCGTTCAACAGAACGGTCATGTGGCCGAATTCGCCGGCGTATCCGCTCCGCCCGCGCACGAGCGCGCCGTCGATGACCAGGGCTCCGCCGAGGCCGGTGCCAATCGCGAGGACGACCAGCGACCGGGCGTCGCGCCCTTCGCCGTAGCGAGCCTCGCCCAGGGCGAGGGCGTTGACGTCGTTGTCCACCCACACCGGCAGGCCTGTTTGCTGCCGGACCCGATCGGCGATGGGGACGCGCGTCAGGTCCGGCACGAGGTGCTTTTCGGCCACCATCATGCCCTTGTGGACGTCAACAAGACCCGGCAGTCCAATGCCAACGCCCTGCAGGGCGATACCGCGCGCACGCGCCTCGCCCTGGACTTGGGCCACTAATGACAGCAGACCCTCGATGGCGGTACCGGGCCCCCCTGCAGTCGTCGGGCTCTGCACGCTGGCGAGCACGACGCCACGCGGCGTCACGAGCCCGCCCGCGATCGTGCTGGCACCGACGTCGATGCCGATGATGGCTCCTTCCGCTTCGTGGCGCGCGAGGTCTCGCATGTTGGATCAGCAGGGGCACGGAGTGTGCCACACTCTCGGCCTCAGGGATCGTACAGTTAGAGAGGGTACCTGCAAGGCCGCCTTGCATCCGAGACCGCCGCCGACCCCCATGGTCCCGAAATGCGTGGATTTCCAGGGTGCAATGTCAGATGGCGGCGAGGATGGAGACCGTGCAAGGTGACAGAGCGGGGGCATTCCATCCGCCTCATTGGAGCCGGTACTAGCACGCAGAGAGCGTGATCAGAAAAGTCTCGATCGGGTCTGGCCTCTGGGGGCCCTGGGCCGGTCTGGGGCCGGACCGGTGGCCGGCCTCACCCTGAAAATGAGTTGCAAGATCCTGACACGAGGGGGCGCACGTACGATTGCCTAGAGGAGCTGCTTACGCACCACAAGGTCTGCGCGGCCGAGAGCTGCAGAGTTCTCGATCGTCTCCGGGCCTCGCCCACGCAATCGCACTCGTGTGCCGGCCGGCCGAATCTCGGCCCCACTCCCACGCCCTGACGGGGTCCCGGCGCATGCGAACGAGATTTGCCTTCCCGGGCTTCTCTGGAACATCATGAGCGCAGGGTCACCATTGGGAGGGAGACGGATGAAGAAACGTCTGGTTCTCTGGGCCGCGCTTTCGCTTCTGCTGGCCGGTCGCCCCGATGCGCAGGAACACCACCACGCGGGTGCCGCCGCCGCGCAGGCCGATCTCGATCCGGCCACTCAGGCGATGAGTCACGGGCACGACGAGCATCAGCACATGGGTCCGCACATGCACCTGAGCACCCTTCGGGAGCCCCAGCCTGGCGACCAGGAGAAGGCCCGCGCGGTTGTCGAGCAGGTGCGGCCAGCGGTCGAGAAATATCGGGACTCCAACGTCGCGCTGGGCGACGGCTATCAGATTTTCCTGCCCAACGTGCCCCAGAAGATGTACCACTTCACGCACTATGGCCACGCGGCCGCGGCGGCCGTGACGTTCGATCCGATCCACCCGACCTCCCTGCTCTATGAGAAGCGCGGCGAGCACTACACGCTGATCGGCGTCATGTACACCGCCCCCGTCCGCTTTACCGAAGACCAACTCAATCAGCGGATCCCGCTCAGCGTCGGCCAATGGCACCAGCACGTGAATATGTGCCGGCCGCCCGCCGGGCATGCGAGCGAGATGTTTGGCCCGCACCCCCGATTCGGCCTCGCCGGGTCGATCGCCACCCAAGCCGAGTGTGATGCCGCCGGCGGCACGTTCCTGCCCCACGTCTTCGGTTGGATGGTCCACATGTATCCCTGGGAGCCCACGCCGGACCGGATCTGGTCCGTGGACCGACAGCTCAACGACACACCCGCGAGAAACGAACACGAGGATCACAACCACGACGACATGGCCGGCATGGAGCACCACTGACCTGGCGGCCCCGCATGGCTTACGTTCCGGCTTGCCCGTGTGATCGCGGCGCGCGCGCTCGTGGTGTGTGCCGCACCCCGCCCGGGACTGCCCAGACGTACCGCCTAGAGCATCTGGCGACCATCTTCGGGGGACCCTCGCGGAGAAATATGATGGCGACCCACCAATCGCTCAGTGGGGGAACGGACGACGAACTATTGCAGCGGATGGTTGCCACGCACCCGGAGCGCTTCGGGGAGGCTTTCTGGGCGTTCTTTGCCAAGGCTGCGGCCGCCGGACATGGGCGGAGCGAGCCGCGGAACGAGCCCAAGAGTGCCAGCGGCGCGGGAGGGGCCCCCGCTGGCTCGTCACCTGCTCCTGCGGCTGGAGCCGGGAGTGCGTGTCCGAATGGGCGGCGCAGAGCGTACGAGGACGCCCGGCCATCCGCCCGAAGGGGAGGGGCCGCCCTCTAGAGGCCGCCCTCTCGGGTTCTTACTCTTAGATATGCGAGCGCCGTCTCCAGCGAGCCACGAATCCCAGCCCCGCCATCGTGGAGACCCAAAGCAGGAGCGTGGTCGGTTCCGGGACCGGTTCCAGCTGGCTCCTGATTTCTCCACCCGGGTTGATCATGGTGTGGATGTTCAGATAGGTCTGCCCGTTCTCGATACCCGCGATCAGGGCGGCTTCGGCCGGAACCAACCCGCCCTCCAAGGTGACAAAGGCCGGATTGTAGATTGTCGGCTGGGTGAGATCAAACACGACGGAGGTGTAGGTCCCGGAGGTCACTCCCAACGGGAACAAAGGAAATGCGGGGACCGTGGTAGCAACCCCTGCGTTGGTGCCGAGGGGTGCGCAGCAGTGGATGTGCGCCGCGGTGTCCGGCGACGTCAAACTGTTAAACGTCACGTTTACCTGGATCGTCTGGGCCGTTGGATCTAGCACCACCGTTGCGAAGCCCGTCCCCGGCGAAGGGACAGGAGGAACCTCGTTTGCACCGGCGAGGTTGCCGACGAAGGTCATCGGTAGCGACTCGGCCCGCTCGGCCCAGACGACGATGCACCCCGCCAGGATCAGCGCGGCCATCCAGCGCGTCTTCATAGGCGTCCTCCGCGTGGCAGCAGGAGAAGACAGGGCGTACTAGATTCGAGACCCGGCATCCCGCGTGCCACCAACCGTATCTCAAGAACGATGCCCGGTTGCACGCGGCGGGTGTGATTTCGCTTGCAACAAATCTGCACCGGTCTGGCAAGCCGCTCTCCAAACAGCTGTGGGAAAGGATGTCGTGGGTCATGAGACACCCACGTTGGGCGACCTTCCATCACTCCGGCGCGATGAGGTGTCGGCTGCCACGTGCCTGCCGACCCACCCGGCAATCGCCCGACGGGGATGAGCCGCCCTCTAGAGACCGCCCCTTCGGGCTCTATCTTCCCCCCTGTCCCTACTGTGTTCCCTTTCCCTAGCCTCCCGCCGTCATCTTCCCCTACAATCCCGCCATGACATCGGCCAGAGACGACGAAGGCCCGCGAGGAAGGAACCTCTCCTCAGCACTTCTCGCTGATCTACGCGAGTTCCTCATCCGGGCCATCCGTGAACACGAGGACGAGGGGTTGGCTATCGAGGCCTAGAGCCTCCTAAAGCGCATGATCCAGGAGATGCCGCGTCGTCACCAGATACTCACCTACTTCTATATGGCATGGGACATCGCGACGCCCTATTCCGGGCTGATCCGCTGGGGATTTCTGCTGGGCTAGAGCGCCACGATCACGGCGAGACGCTCGGCATTCGCCCGAGTGGGAGGAACCAGACCTCTAGCGGTCGCCCCCTTCGCCTTTTACACGCTCACCAAGGCTGTGATAATCTCCGCGCCCCATGCCGGACGTGCTGAACGCCTTGATGGCCTTCCCCGCTGAGCACCAGCGCTGCGGCGATCTGGATGGCGGCGTCGACAAGGGCTGTGTCTGGCTTCAATGTTCGTGCGGCGGCCTGATCATGCAGCCGGAGAAGGAGCCACCTCATTCGACTGCCAAACCAGTGAAGGAGTAGGGATGCCACGACGCCCCCTCCCAGTAAACTGCCCCGCAAGCCCCTTCCTGAAGAAACGGCGAAGGATGCCATCGCGCACGAGGAAGCGGTGGGCGGCGACAAGGTGCGGATGACTTTCCGGGTGATCCTCGGCCGCGAGCAGGCTGAAGCATTAGCGGCCCGGGCGATCCGGGAGGAGAAGAACATCGGGGCGCTGGTGACCGAGATCATTGAAGCGGCGGTGAAGAACAAGGCATGAATCGCCGGGCGTTCCTTATGCTAAGCGGCGGCCTCCTCGCCGCTCCCGTCTCGGGTGGCGCGCAGCCAACCGCGAAGCTGTGGCGGATCGGGTATCTGGACCAGGGATCCGAAGCCAACAACCGGCTCTACGCGGCCGGGCTCAGGCAAGGGCTGAGCGACCTCGGCTGGGTCGACGGGCGGACCATCCTCATCGAGATCCGGTTCGCCGAGGGCAAGACGGATCAGCTTCCCCGGCTCGCGGCCGAGCTCGTGCGCTCCAAGGTGGATGTGATCGTCACCTCGACCACCCCGGCGGCCCTGGCGGCCAAGCACGCCACCACGACGGTCCCCATCGTCATCGGATTCGTGGCCGATCCGGTCGGGAGCGGCATCGTCGCCAGCCTCGCGCGCCCCGGCGGGAACATCACCGGGTGGACACACTCGGGCCGCGAGCTTCGCGCCAAG
>Ga0070699_100004630_pt1 | contig 12169 bp, 2 predicted proteins | sample KBSK1503metaG_FD_65473 | JGI IMG/M metagenome (GOLD analysis project Ga0070699, IMG submission 65473) | Corn, switchgrass and miscanthus rhizosphere microbial communities from Kellogg Biological Station, Michigan, USA - KBS K1-50-3 metaG | ecosystem: Host-associated > Plants > Roots >...
AAAAATGACTTCCAAATCTTTCTGTTGATGAAGCAAAGTAGTACACTTCCTCGCTCCCAAAAATTCGGCCGTATGAAGCAGGCTTTTACAGGTCGCGCCCAGATAAGGGACTTTGAGCTTGATTTCAGAACGGGTGAATTGCGCTCGCTGATAGACCCTGCCAACAAAGTCCTTCTACGGGAACAGCCATTTCAGGTGTTGTGCATGCTGATTGAGCGGGAGGGTAAGCTCGTCGGCCGCGAAGAGATCAGAAGGAAGCTCTGGCCCAACAGCACCATCGTGGATTTCGACCACAGTATTAACGTGGCGATTGGGATTCTTCGCAAAGCACTGGGTGACTCTGCTGCCAGTCCTCTGTACATTGAGACGCTGGCGCGCCGAGGTTATCGCCTGCTAGTGCCGGTCCAATGGCTGGACCCAACTACGGAACTTCCGGAGCGCGACGCTCCGCCAACGCAGCCGTTACCTCAAGCCGGCGTCTTAATCGGTAAGAAGATCTCCCACTATCGCGTACTCGAGGTCATTGGGGCTGGCGGCATGGGATTGGTCTATAAGGCCCAGGACCTGAGACTTGGCCGTACGGTCGCGCTCAAGGGACTGCCCGAAGAAATGGCGAATGATCAGCTGGCGCTGCAACGATTCGAGCGTGAAGCACAGACCGCATCAGCGTTGAATCATCCCAACATCTGCACGATCTACGGCATTGAAGAATTTGAGGGCCAACCATTTATCGCCATGGAACTACTGGAGGGCGAGAGTCTGGCTCATCGCCTCCTGACGTCAAAGTCAAAGGCTATTTCTCTCGCCGAACTACTGGAGATCGCAATTCAAATCTGCCGCGGCCTGGAAGCCGCTCACGAAAAAGGAATAATTCATCGCGACATCAAGCCCGCCAATATCTATTTAACTAAACAGGGTCCGGTAAAGATACTCGACTTTGGCATCGCGAAATTGGTTGGTGGTGACGACGCGACGGCAAACGACCCGGCGAACCCAACAGAAACTCCTGCTTCAAATCTCACTCGCACCGGAGCTACGGCTGGTACAGCGGGTCACATGTCTCCCGAGCAGGTGCGTAAGGAGAAGTTAGACGCGCGCACCGATCTCTTTTCCTTCGGCTTGATTCTGTATGAGATGGCGGCTGGCCAACGCGCATTCACTGGCCCAACCATAGCGAGTGTTCACGATGCGATCTTGAATGAGATGACGCGTCCGACTCACGAACTCAACGCCGCGGTGCCGCGCAGGTTGGATAGTGTCATCGATAAAGCACTACAAAAGGATCGCGAGCGACGTTACCAATCAGCCGTGGAGATGCGTCGCGATCTGGAGCGAGTCAGAAGAGAGAGCCAGCCAGTCCGGCGTATTGCGCGATGGGCGCTTGCCTCAGCCGCATTACTTGTTGTTCTCGTTACCGCGGCGTGGTTTTACTGGAGCTATCGAAATCGGGTGACGCTCTCGGACACCGACACGATTGTCCTCGCGGACATCACTAATCATACTGGCGATCCGATGTTTGATGATGCGTTAAATGCAGCGCTGCGTTATGGCCTTGAGCAGACACCTTATCTCAACGTGCTCGCAGTGCCTAAGGTTTTTGGAGCGCTAGCGCTACTCAAGCTTCCGCCTACTACAAACGTGACGCCAGACATAGCCCGTCAAATCTGTCTCCGCACGAACAGCAAAATGGTCATTGTTAATTCCATCGCGGACGCAGGCAATCGCTTTCAGATCGAGTTGAATGCCATTAATTGCGAGTCCGGAAGAGCCCTAGCGCGCGTGAAGCAAGACGCTGCCAGTCGAAATGAAGTCGTGCAAGTGTTGGGCAAGTCCACGGCGCAACTCCGCAGCAAACTCGGTGAGCCGGCGGCCTCTCTGGCGCGGTTCAATAAGCCTCTTGAGGAAGCAACGAGTTCGTCAATAGAGGCTTTGCAAGCGGCAATAACAGGATACAAACATCACATCGCGAGGAACTTCCGCGGGGCTATTTCAAATTACCAGCACGCTATTGAGTTGGATCCAAACTGCGCCCTCTTCTATGAAGGACTTGGCACTGCAAACTTTGCCATCGGCGAACGTCAGTCTGCCATAGCGGCTCTCAAGAAGGCTTATGAACTGAGCAAACGAATGACTGAACCGAATCGCTTGCACGCGGAAAATCTCTATTACGCTCTCGTGACCGGGGAACAAGAGAAAGCATGTCTTGTGATGTCGCAAGCGGTACAGACTTTTCCAAAAGATGCTCTTGCCCGCACCAACTTCTCTACATGCCTTGCTATTTTGGGCCAACCAGACCGGGCCGCTGACGAAGCACGTGAGGCGGCTCGCCTGCTTCCAAGTCCACTCAGCTACCTTCATTTGATACAACGAAATATCTACGCGAACCGGCTGAACGAGGCAAAGGTCACATTCGATGATGCTGACGCGCGTAAATTCGATGGGAGCGATCTTCGCTGGAACCGTGCGCTGTTGGCTTTCCTGCAACAGGACGACAGCACACTGCAGGAGCAGTGGAAGTGGGCAGAGGGCAAGCCAGATGCTGCCCGCTTCCTCTGGGGAAAGAGCATGGTGGAAGCGTACTACGGTCGTTTCCGAAGCGCTCGCACCTTACGGCAGCAGGCCTTTGATCTAGACACTAACGTCAGTATGCCTTCATGGCCGCAATATGAAGCTTTCGTCGGCAACTTGGAGAAAGCCAGGGACGCAACACAAGCTCTCACGACCCCCAAGAACCGTAGCGAGCAAATATTTTTAGCTCTCGCGCTATCCCAAGCAGGTAACACCGAGCAAGCGCAGAAACTGGTTAGTGCGCTAGATAACGAATATCCGTTGGACACTACTATTCAATATTTCCACCTGCCAACTATTCGGGCTGCACTTATGTTGCGTGAGAACGACCCGGCGGGCGCCGTCGAATTCTTAAGGCCAACAGTCAAGTATGATCTGGTACAGGCCGATTCATTCCAGACCCTTTACCCCGCTTACATGCGTGGTATCGCATACCTCCAGTTAGGCGATGGTCGTTCCGCAGCGGCGGAGTTTCAGAAAGTGCTCGATCATCGAGGCATCGTCGGGAGGGACGTAACCGGTGCGCTGTCACATTTGCAGTTAGGCCGAGCACTGAAAATGACGGGCGACGAAGCTGCGGCACGAAAGTCATACGAAGACTTTTTGAATCTCTGGAAACACGCCGACCCGGACATTCCCATATACCAGCAAGCCAAAGCCGAGTATGCGAAGCTGCCGAAACGCTAAGGGTCTTCGAGTTTTGAGAGTGTGTTTTTGAGGTGGAATTTGATGGTTTCTTCGAGTTCGTAGGCGGTTTGTTTTGTTGCGGTGTCCGCTCGCCGCAAGTTGTAGACCTCGATCGTCGCGCGGAAGAATCACCATTCACCCGAATCACCCCGACAAGCCCACCTAAGAATGCGTTTGAGATGCCAAATTGTCATCTCAAAGAAAATAACTCCGGCCCTCTCCTTTGTTAGGGCAAGTATCGATGTGCCAGCCACATCGTAGGGCCATAACAAAGTGCTAATTTTCGTCGACCGAAACTGTCCGCTGCAAAGAGATACTCAACAATATTCAACAACGGATAGCTAGTCTGATCTGGTCCAGGCCTCCGCATTACAGACGAAAAACTTAAACGACCGCAATACAATGAGTTGCAAGCGCGGCGTCGACCTTCCGATTACCATTCATTACCTTTCTTTCCAGTTTTCTACCATAGAGTACTGTTTTTTCTGGCCACGTATTGGCCATTTGGGAAAATCAGGTCTTAAGGTTTTGTAATCGTAAGTTGTTGAAAGGTGAGAGGTTATTGGTGGAGCAGAGGAGGGTCGAACTCCTGGCCTCCGCATTGCGAAACGGACTCTCGGCAAAAACGTAAGTAATTGCCTTTTCTAAAGTTGCAGCCACCGAAGAAAATCAAGGGTTTTCCTATTCTTTCCTATTCCTTACCATTGGATATAGGTCGCGTGCAGTTATTTTTGTCCACGTATTGGCCACTTGGGATCCGTAAAAAAATTCGAATGGCCTGAGATGCCAAATTGGCATCTCAAAGAAACCCAAACCGCGCTTCAGTTTCCGCGCCGCACATTGCCCAACTTAGCGCCATCTTCATTCATTTGAGGGATGCCAATTCGGTTCGCAGCGGGCCAGCCTATGCAACGGCGGTCCACTTCTCAGTGGCTCTGAAATAATGCGCCCCTTTCCTTCTTCTAGCGCTCGCTCTTACCGAGAATTCTTTATGAATCCGACCAGTTGAAGAATAACCTGCTCTGGCGTCTTCCATAAGCCAATGGCCGGACCTCTTAATGATGACTCCTTGGACATCTGTATCGACTAGGCGTGCTTGCTGAATCAAAAAGTTCCCGACGCCTTCTCGCCGGTTAGGACTAACATCGGGAATCGTAAGTTTCGTCTGCGCAAACTGCTCGAAGTCTTGGGCATGTTGCTCGAACGCGCGAAAAACTTCGAAGCCCGCTCGCATCGCTCCGGATTGTGCATAGGCGGCAGCATAGAAGCGTCGATCAGCTTCGGGAACGGAATGCTTTGGGTCGGCAGCGAAATCGTTCCAGAAGTGCTCGAAGTAAGTGTGCTCACGGCCGGCGACGAGTTTTTTGGAGCACCTCTCCATAAAAGTGGAAGTGCACAAGTCTCTCAGAGGCTTAGCTGCGCAGCCGTCACGTCGGTCGATCGCCGTAAACCTCGATAGATCTCGCCGAATCGACAGTCACGTCACAGTTACGTCACAGTCGCCGAGCGGTCGCCATTGCGCCGCTCTTTCTTCCATGCCCTTGCCGCATCGATCGCCCTCACTCCCGGCGAACCGCCGCGGTCCTGGCTTGAGGCGTCGTGCCTGACGCTCGAGCTCCACTCAAAACCCAGCACGGCTTGCATCGGAAGTGATTGGCTTATGTAATGCAACGAACAGAGACAATTCGAGGTTTGCTGCATTCGGTACCGGTCATTCACAACTCTCCCGTCCACACAGCAGGATGCTGCTCAATCAGGCGATCGCGCGAAGCGTCTCTTGAATTCCTCTTCGTAACGTTTTTCGGTGACGGCCGACGCTCCACTTTTACTCAACCCTAAACGTCTCGAAATACTGTTATGGTCCTGCCCTCGGTGCCTATGGCCGATACGTGATTGGGGTTTCCCCTCCCTGCGTATCTGGGAACGACACGGCCTCCCAAGCGTTTGGCAGCGACCCAAGCTTGTGCTTGTCGATCTCGCCCGAGACTACCTTACAAAGCGCGGCCGGATCGCTGGCCAAAGTGGTCAAGTGTGCCAGCCACCCCGACACGTCCGGATAGCCGACAGGGGCCCACTCCCACTCGTCACTTATCTCGGCGGCCAAAGAAAGGCCGCCGCGGACCGCGGCAGCTTCACCCATGATGGTGGCGAGGCAAATTAGGTCCTCCAGTTCGTTCATCGCTGTGGGGACACCGAGACGCGGCTGGCTCACGATGAATTCGCGGTAGCAGGCCAAGACCTCGGCAGGGCTGGGCGGAAGATCGAGGGGCATCACGCTCTGTTCGCGCAGCGTCGCGGCGGCCATGCTTAGTTTAGCTGCGTGTTCATTGACGTGAATCCGCCATGCGGCGCCGTTACGGTGGGCCAACCGCTGCGCCAATGTTAGAGTCACCACTGGAAACGGGCGGGTCAGGGCGTGCAGGTGACTGGTAGGCAGATAGTCATCACCGGAGGAGGAGCGCTCTAGGGTAATTCCCTGCAACAGGGGTCCGAGGCGCCGCAGCAGCCGCAATGGCCGCCATGGCTTGAGCTGGGGGAACTGCGCGCCCCAGTCCGTAGTGATTGCCCGGGCCTGGGCCGGTGAAAGCTGCGACGTCACGGGTTTATCTCAATCACCTGTTTAATGCCAGGCGTGCTGTTCAAAACACGAGTAACCTGGCCGAAACTAAGCCCTGGCGGGTTTAGCACGAACTTGTAGTCAAAGGCTATCCCAGCTCCGCTATCAAGCACGTCGATACGCACGCTGCCCGCGGTGCCGTAGGGTACCCTCGAACCGCCAAGGTAGCTGACTTCCGTCTCAAGGCCACGGTTGCCGAACATTTTCTGATATCGATCGAGCAAGCGCTTGGCGTACGTGTGCTTATAAATGCCTGGGACGCGGCCAGGAACGCCAATCTTGCGTTGAGCCCTCGTTGCGATTTCCTGGACCAGTTGCCGGTTCGTCAGCCCGGTCTTGGGGGCCAGTTTGATTGGCCCGCTCGCCATTGGGGCGGCGGCCACGCTTGCAGCAGCCAATTCCGCCGCCGCTTGATAGCCACCTAGGCCTTGCGCCTGCGCGTGGGCTAGGTTTGAGTATCCCTCGTACATCTGAATGCCAGTCTGGTCGTATTCAGGCGCACTCTGGATCGGCGTACCGTCTCCGGTGACAGCGTCGACATGGCCTTCGCGTAGCCCGCCGGCTGCCATGACGTCGCCGAGGGTCGGTTCGGGAGTCGGGACCTCGAAGAAGAGTGTGCAGCTCGAACAGCTAACCCGCACAGGTTCGACTGGCGCGGAGGGGCGGCGGCCCTCGATCGTTACCGGCGCGAAGTACCAAGTCGGGTTCGGCGGCTCGGCCACGGCCATGCAGGTTTCCTGAGCTGCCACGCAGCCTTGGGTTCCGGTCGGATCGATGATCGAGATCGGGTTGTTCTCAGCGTAGGAGTATGCGTTGAACGCTTGGGATCGGGCAGCGGCTGGGATGACCGGATCGGCGGAAAGGAACCGGCCGATGCGAGGATCGTAGTACCTGGTGCCCAAATACACGAGGCCGTTGTCGGTGTCCACCGGGGCTCCCGTAAAACCGATTTCACCGGGCGGAGCGGTGGTGGCACCGATCGGTTGCCCGAAGGCGTCGTGGTCGGTCTGCGCGGTTGGCACGCCCTGCTGGTCGGTGCGAAGGCGAGGCGAACCCAATTCGTCGCTGGCCACCCAATTCACTCCCGACGCATCGGCCGTCGCCACTTGGATCGGACCGGCATAGTAATGCTTCGTCGACTGAACGACGCCGCCAGTAGCCGGGTACGACCGGTCGAGTAGGCCTTCAAAGTACTGGGTGACGTGTCCTGCCCGTTCCCGATAGGTGCGTCGGCCATAGCTGTCGTAGCGGACGTTGGTTGCCACTCCGGAGTAGTCCCCGATCATCGTGGGCTGGCCGTCGGCGTTCCACTCGATTGATCGCGAAGCGATGCCGTTCGCGTCAGCCCGAGTGGCAAGAGCTAGGTTCCCGATGGCGTCGTAGCGGAAGGTCTCGTTGCGACCGGGCCCGGAGATCTCGGTCACCGCGTGCGGACAGGCTCGAGGGGCGGTTAGAGCACCGCAGTTCGTCACGCCAGGCGTGGTTGGGTAGTTGTACGTCCCCAACGCAGAATTGTAGGTGATGTTCCCGGTAACATCGTAGGTTAGCGTTTGAGTCCTGGACCCACTGACATCGGTAAGCCGGCGAGCCTCGTCGTAGGTGTATTCGAGATTGGTTGATGTCCTAGACGACGCGCTGGTACGTACCGTGCCGTCCGCGTAGCGTTGATGTATTACTTGATCGAGGACGACCCCGCTCGGACCAGTGACGGTTGAAGAATTCAGCCAGCCACGGATCCGGTCAATGTCATATGTTGCGCGCGTTCCGTTGGCGTAGTCGACGCCGGTCATAGCCCCGTCAGGGTTGTAACGGATTTCGTTGACCAAATTGGGCATCCGGAACAGTCGCCCGGCCTTGTTGTATTCGTATGTGACCACCTCGTTATCGGGGTAAGTTAGCGACTTCAGCTGGCCCAACGGGTTAAAAGAAGCCTGCATCGGCGCAGTGAATCCATCGACGCAGGGTCGTGACGCCGTGACGGCACCCAGCGCGTCGTACTCATACCAGGCTGTGACCAAACCAGGGCACTGCGGCTCCGCCGTGTCAGTGACCGAGGTGAGGCGGCCGAAGCGGTTAGCGTGGCCAGCCTCGTCGTAGTGCCAAGTGACCAGACGGCCGGTCGGATCCTGCTTGGTTAGCGGCCGGTCGATCGCGTCGTAGGTGAAGGTGATCGTAAGATTCCGCCCGTCCTTCTGGGTCAGCATGTTGCCGGCCCCGTCGAACGTATAGGTCCAATTCCCTCGGTTGGGATCACTGACGGCGGTAATCCGGCCGCGCAGGTCGACAGTAAACGTGGTCACTTTCCCCCCCGGGTCAGTGACCGTACGGAGGTCATCGGCTGCGGTATAGCCGTACAGCACATCTGCGTTACGGCCGTCGATAATCTCGTGCAGACGGACTGGACGCCCCAACGCATCGCTATAGATGCGGCGTTGGTGACCGAGTTCGTCAATGATGTCAACCCACGTCTCAGTCGCAGTAGCGCCGTAGGACCACCTGACCAAAGAGCCGTCCGGGCGCTCCTGACGGATGATCCGGCCGGCCGGGTCGTAATAGAACTTGTCTAGAAGGGGTCGGTCACCACTCAGGTGCCAGCGCGATACAGCAGACGGTCTCGTCGCCGCGCCAGCGTACGTACGGACCTGTTCGAACTCGAGATTGGCATCACCCTCGCTCGTTTGGCGGTAGGTACGGCCGAGTCCATCGACGTACGTCTCCTGCCATAGACCGTTCGGGGTGGAGTCGGCAATTGTGTCGGTAATCCGCTGGTTGAACGGTCCACCCCAATCGTTGTACTCGCGCGTTAGGAGACTGCGTCCAGGCAACTGGACCGAGCTCAGTCGGCCGAGCTTGTCGTAGCCGTACACGGTGCGATGGCCGTTGGGATCTAATCGCTCACTGACCTCACCAGCGATGATGTCCCAGGTATAGTCGGTGCAGTGTTGTAGCGCGTTGCACACCTTAGCCGGGTAGAGATGCCAAGAAGAATCGTAGAAGATCGTGGTGACGTGATTGTTTGGATCACGAATCGCGGCCAAGTTGCCAAAGCTGTCATACGCGAAGGTGGTCACGGCGAGGTCCGCGAGTCCGTTGAGATTGAGCTCTTTCAAGTCGGTCAACTGGCCCTTGGTCGGTTTGGCCTGGCAGGTCAGCGACTGGTCGTTGTCATAGCAGTACATCCGCGAGCGCAGCAGGGCCCCCGCCGAACTATCGCCCTCGTGCAACTGCTCGCTGGCTGGTAGGTTCACCACGTATGCGGTGGTGTTAGGGTGATAGGTAGAAAGAGTGACCCGGTCATCGGTGGCTACCCCTCGGTCCCCCTCCTCATAGCGTCGGATGACGTTGCCGAACTCGTCATAGGCGAACGATGTAAAACTGTTCGGCGCAACAGTGGCCTGATTGAGCAGGATATCGTTAACGTAATTGACTAGACACCGATATGGCGGGGCCGTACCGGGGGCCACGTAGTTGGTGATGGACTTGTCGAATGGTAGACCCGTGGAGTCAGCGATTTGCTGCAACACCGGTCTCGCCAGACATTTGTCAGTGATCTCGTAGGTGTTGAGGATGTAGGCGGCCTTCTGGTTCGCCGACCCAGGCTGGAACTCGTAGACCTCCTCCCAGCCAAGAAAGCCCCGGTCGATCGTGGACCAGCGTGCACAGGAATATGCATACCAGACGGTGGCGGGTGCGTTGGAGCGGCCGTCGTCAGTGGTGATCGACCTAACGGCGGTGCGGGTCACATCGAGCGGTAGGTGGCATGGTGTGTTGGGTTGGTTGCCCTGCCAACTCGCCGATGTCTGGTATGTGACCTTGGTTACCCCGCCGAGTGGGCTGACCATCTCATTAAGTAGATCGTCACTGGCCGGCAGCCGCAGCGTGTGCAAGCTGGCCGTGGGTGGAGGGAGAGTGGGCGGGTTGCCAATGGGTCCGCCATCCGGATCGTCTCGGATAAGGGCGGGTTCGAGGCGGCCGTCGCCGTCCCCATCCGTCAGCCGCCAGTCGATGATCCCCGAAGCGTCCACCGGGATGTCCCGCTGCGCCGATATCGACCAAGTCGGGTCGTGATTGGTAATGACTACCACGCCGGTGGCCCGGCCAGTCGCGGTGGGGTGCCAGGACAGATGAATGAGGTCGGTGCGACCGTCAGCGTCGACGTCACCATAGTGCAACGCGGTGATCGCTGCGACGTCGAGTCCGGACGGGACCGTTAACGTGGCCCCTGAGTTCGCGCGCCACTGACCGTTTCCGATCGACGTAATGGTGTGCATTGCCAGCGAGGTGCCCCCGTTGGTTACCTGCACGTACCCGAGGTCGGACATACCGTCACCGTTGGCGTCCATTACATGCCAGCGCGGCGTGTCCGGGAACGTGGGCGACATGCCAGACACGTTGGTAGCGGGGTTGGTCTGGGGCAAGAAGCCGCCGGCCAGCTCCGAGCGAAGGGTCCGAACCACCGTCTGCCCGTTAATCAGGGAGGCGAGCAGTAGGTCGGCACGGCCATCCCCGTTGATGTCACCGCTTTGCCAATGTGGGCCGTCACCCGCGACTACGCCTGTGAAGTGCGACGCGATCCCTCGGGTCCACGCGCCATCGCCCGTGGAGACCAACGTGTGAACCCTCGCTTGCCCGCCCCGGTGGAAGATGTGGACAAGGTCCGTGCGGCCGTCGCCGTTGATGTCAGCCGGGATCCAGTAGCGCGCCTCGTACCGCACCGGAAAGTCGGTCGGTGCCACAGAAAAGACTTGGGCTTGTCGACGCCACTTACCGTCGCCGTTGGAGATGAGGCTATACACGCTCAATCGCTGCCCGGGGACATGGTCGACGTAGACCAGATCACCTCGCCCATCGGCGCCGCCCGCCAATCCCCCGCCGACGTCCGCGGCAATCCAGCGCGTTGTGTCGGGTGTGGTCAACTCGGCGGTGGCGCCGGGGAGGTTGATGAGCTCGACGGCATCGTCGATCCGGCTGAAGGCTCCGTTCGCGTTGCGTTTAAGCGTGTGGATGGTATAGCCGGGATTGCGGAAGGTGGCCCGCACGTAGTCCTGACGCCCGTCACCATCGATGTCCAGCGGCACCCAAGCACCCAGGTTCCGGTTCGAGTTAGGCGAGAGTTCGGCGAGGATGTCGAGCGTGTAGTTCGTACCAGGTCTTCGGGTCGGAGTGAAGATCAAATCCTTCGTGCCGTCGCCATTGACATCACCGAGATGCGCCGGGATGCTCTCGGGGGCCTGCCATGGCCAGCCCCCGGGTGCGACCGCCGGGCGGAAGCGCGGTTGGACATCGAACCTGTTGAATGGGCGACTGAAGATGACCGCGAGGTCCTGGTTATTGTTGCTGCCACCCGCCTCGGAAAGGCTGGCGATGTCGGTTCGGTGATCACCATCGAGGTCGCCGACTAGCCATGGGGACGGGTAGCGTGTGGCGTTGCCGAACGGGGCGGTGCGATACCAGCGGAAGCCAGCCACGCCACTGATCCACTCGAACTGCACACCAGTGCCATCGGAGAGGCCGGTTCGAAAGCCCGCGTGGTCGAATGTGATGACGGAGTCGCCAGGACGGCGAAAGACATTGATGATGTCGGTGCGGCCGTCTGCGTTGATTTCGCCGGGGTACCAAACGTCCTCATCGTCCCAACTAGAACCGAGGTGCTGGCCCGTGATTACGTAGGTCCCGTCGCCGTTGGAAAGGGCGATGTTGAGTGCGGCGTGTGGACTGGTCACGGTATCTCCGGCGGTTGAGCCCGAGTGGTAGGCCACGTGGACAATGTCGGCTCGGCCGTCACCGTTGATGTCGGCTGGGAAGAACCGATCCCTCTTCGTGTTGGTATCGGTCCAGGCCAGTGTGGTCGTGACGTCCGGTACGACTCGGAAGCCGGTGCCGGTGGACAGTGCTGTGTGAAAGGTAACCGTGTTCGAGGAGGTGTGGCTGGCTCCGACCATGTCGGTCCGGCCATCACCATTGACGTCGGCTACGAAGTACTGCTCGTCAAGACTGATGTTACAGTGCGAGTAGATGTTCCAGCTCCAGCCGACCCCGATGCTCCCGAAACCGATTCCGATGCTAGCGCTGAACGAGAAGCAAGACGCGACCGTAGAGGTGCGTGGCCAAGTGACCGGTTGATCGGCGGTACGTGTGAACGTACCGTCGCCGTTGGAGCGCCACACCTGTAGCCGCTGCGCGCGGTTTAGCACGTCGTCTCGCGAGATAAACTGCATGATGTCGGCCATACCGTCGCCGTCTGCGTCGCCCATCAGGTAGTCCTGGTGAAAGCCGACGGTCTGGTCCAGCGTGGTT
>Ga0070699_100004632_pt1 | contig 12168 bp, 19 predicted proteins | sample KBSK1503metaG_FD_65473 | JGI IMG/M metagenome (GOLD analysis project Ga0070699, IMG submission 65473) | Corn, switchgrass and miscanthus rhizosphere microbial communities from Kellogg Biological Station, Michigan, USA - KBS K1-50-3 metaG | ecosystem: Host-associated > Plants > Roots >...
GCCGCAATGGGCAGCACCGCGACGCTGCCGCTGCCGTAGTTGGCTACGATCAAAAACTTGCCGGCAGGGTCGACGGTCTGGCGAACGCCATTGTTCCCTCCCGTGGCGCCCCTATTCAGTAACTTGGCTTGACCGGTCTCTCCATTCAGCATGAAGGCGGTAGCATAGTCACCATCACCGTGAACTGAATAAAGAAAACGCTGGTCTGGGCTCAGAGCAAGGAAGGACGGGTTTACGAGATCGCCGATGTGCTGGACGTGTGTCCACATACCGGTGGCAGCGTCCACACGATAGACATGAATGCCGTCGCCGCGCGCTTTGCGCTGTGCGGTCGTGAACGATCCCACATAGGCAAACATCATACTGGTTCCAGGGGAGGTTTGCGCGACGGCTCGCTCAACTTGCGGGGCGACGAGGCAGGCAACCAGCATGGCAGCGCCGCCAGATCCGAGGAATGCTCGAAGAAGCTTCTGCCCGTCCATTGGTGTTCTCCCAGCTGCTTATTCGATGTTTAGCATTCCGCCCCCGATCCAACGTCGCGCCATCGCAGAACGCGGACGTTGAGGCGGGCATGGTACCCAGCTGACGGCTTCTGATCGAGACGTTTTACCGTGACGTTGCCGCCGGTAGAAAGCTGAGCCCGCAGTGGCGAGGGCAGACGTTGCTTTGTCCATTCGCTCACGCAGCGTGCCGCTACCCTCTGCCAGTACCCTCACGGCCCTTTGTAACCGATCCAATTGCGTAATATGATCTCTCCAGTCCAGATCGGGGTGGTTGCTCATGTGGCACCTTAAGACGAAACGTTTCTAGAAATTCTAGATAAGCTCACTGGCGTCGGAAATTTATCTGCCACGAGCTGGGGGAGAAGGGCCGCCCAAGCCGTTACTTCTCGAACGAGAACACTCGCTTCCAATCGTTTTTCATGCTGATCACCGTCCAGCCGTTCTTCTTTGCTTCGTCATAAAGCGCAGGGGTAAACGTGCCGGCCATTGTATTCGGCAAGCCTTGCGCTGGGCCATAGGCGTATTCGCGTGTGGCGTCGTCGTGCAGCAGCAGCATCTTCAGCCGCGCGCCAGTCCCAGCACCAGTCCATCCAGCATCTCGCGGTCGCCAGTCGAATTGCCGAATGCGGCGTAAGGCCGTCGGCCAATCATCAGGTGAATCGCTTCGGGCTTTCCGGCGCTATTGTCGTTCAAGATGAGCTTCGGCTCCTTGGTCAGGAACGGGTTGCCGTCTTTGCCGTAGCCGTATTTTGTTCCGCCCGCGGTGCCGACCACCTGCTCGGGTGGGATGCCGTAGACCTGCTGAGCGTAGACGCGCACGAAGTCCTGCCCGCCGCCGGTCACGATATAGGTCTTATACTCGTTGTGGCGCAGGTAGCGCAGGACTTCGAGCATCGGTTGATAGGCGAGCTCGGTATAGAGGCGGTTCCAGCGAGGATGCTTGGCGGTTTCCAGCCACTTCTTTGCTTCGGCGCTGAATTCCTCCACCGACATGCCGGTCAGCGTGGCGGCCAGAATCTTTTCGAGGTCCCGCATCGAGAGCTTGGCCATTGCCTCCTGGTCGCCGGAGAGCACGGTCTTGAACGGTTCGACGTTCTTGAGTCCCGGCCGCTCGGCCACAACCGTTGGGACGCGCTCCAAGCAATAGATCACTTGCGTGTACATGGGATGCTCGACCCAGAGCGTGCCGTCCTGATCGAACACCGCGATGCGCTCCTCTGGAAAGACGTAACTTGGGCTCGATAGGTCAGTTGTCCAGCGGACAAAGTCGGAGATCGCCTGCTTCGCAGGGCCTTCGTTCCACGAAGGCAATAAATCCGCATAACCTCCCTGCGTCACCTGTGCCTGAGCAGATGCGGGAAGCAGCGTTCCAGACAAGGCCGGAAGCAGCACCAAGGTCGAAAGTAGCGTGCGACGGTCGATACCGGAGCCGAGCGCGATTGATTTCATGTTCGGTTCCCTTTCAAAGTCAATGACAGCTTGCTGGACGGCAAGAGCCCAACGTGGACGAGACCTTGGATGGTCTGCATTTAGCGGACTGAGAACCAATACATCGCCGTCAAGGCAGCGCCGACGAATGAAACTATCGAAGCGCTTGGTCTGCGGCTCCGTGTGCACTCCCTGAGCGCAAGCTCGAACAGCCTCTTTTGTGCTGCCTCCGGCGAGGTTTGAACGAGACCGGCTTCGTCGAGGGCCAAAACATCGCGATAGAATATCGCTGGGCGCAAGGCCAATACGATCGATTGCCCGAGCTGGCGGCCGATCTGATACGCCTGCAGGTTGCCGTAATCGCCGCAACCGGTGGCGATAAAGACGTCGAGCCCGATCTTCTCGTAATACCGGATGGCAGACACGCGGAGGCCGCTCGACGAAGTCCTCTTGCAACGCACGGCCGGACCATACAGTTGGGTCAGATCGCGTCGAAGGCGATCGGGGCCGATCGTTGGTTCATGTCCGCAAATACCCCGAAACCGGACATGCTTGCCGATGCTCGGAATGAGCCCTGCCGTGTCGATGCGGATTACGTCGACGCGGTCTGCCGTGACTCACGGCGGCCTCTCTCCTGATGCATCCCTCCGATGAACGGCGTCGCCCGGGCCGTCCCTGCGTGCGGCCCGATGTAGTCGGCATCCAGGCGAAAATTGTCCTGTTCACCGTAGGTCACAATCAGCGCGGTGCGATCGTGCTGCGGCAGAAATGGTCACGCGGCCAGGTGGAAACACGGCTCGCTCGGCGGTCGGTATCAGGCCACCGTAGGCGTGGGCGCGTTCTGCTCGATGAGGTTGCCGCTTCAGCTCGGCCCAGAACTCTGGCGGGATCGTCGCCTGCATGGAGCGAGCCGAGCGAGCCGAGTGAAGTGAGCCCAATCTCCGCTAATCTCTGCGAAGCGAGTGCTACACGAGGGGCGCTGCCATGTGCCTTGGGCAGCTTTCGTTATGTGGGCGGCAAGTTCAAAACCGGTTGCGCCGCCGCGATAGCGAATCGCGAATTTTGAGAATGAACCGAGGAGGTTCGCCGATTAGCCGCGCTTGTACTCCTGATGGCGACCTCGCCCCACTTCAGTAGAAGTTACTCTTCCGTTTCAGCTGAATCTGTCTTCGCTACGGGCACTCCACCTAACTCACAGCCGGATTCGATTGCTCTGGGACAGGACAGTGTGTTCATCGGCTTTCAGAACCATGCTGCGAAGGACGGTTCGAGCGGATCTAGCGCCATCATCCAGTACTCCCTCACCGGCGAGGTCAAGCGGACGTTCAGCGTGCTGGGCCATAATGACGGCCTGCGCGTGGTCGAGGGCAATCTCTTGGCTCTGCAGAACAAAGATGCCAATCCGACGTTCGTGCGCATTAATCTGGATAGCGGCCAGCAAACGGTCTTCTTCCCCCCGGCACCTCACGGGGGCGGGTATGACGATCTCCGCGTCTTCCAAGATCAGATATTCATGACCGCTTCGAATCCCACTCTCGACAACCAGGGCGTGAACCACTTCCCGGCGCTGGTAAGGGTTCGGATAGTGGGATCGAGCCTCGTTCTCGATCCGGTCCTTCTGGGCAATGCAGCAGCTATCGATATCCCAACGGGTGCGCAGGTCACGCTTAACTTGACGGACCCGATTCACTCAGTGTCGACCAGCGCGGTAATCTGGTTGTCGACAGCCAGGCCGACGCGCAACTGGTGTTCGTACGCAATCCGCTCAAGGCGGACCAGACCGTGGGCCGCATCAGCATAACCAAATGGTGCAAGCGAATCACACCTCGGGCGAGTAAAACAGCCCGCCCAAACGCTCTCCTTACCTTCCCAATAAATCTCGATTCACGCCGTTATGGAGGTGGTATAAGAGCCTGCGTCAGCCCTGAGGAGTGAAGAAATGACCAAGGGAGAAGGTGTAACGACCGGCAACGTGGTGGAAATCGCCTCTCGCTTGCGGGACGGACGCGCGGTCAGAACAGAGGAAGATTTCAGGCAGTGGGTTTACGAATACCTCGACGGATTCTCGAAAGAGATCGGCGGAGACTGGACGCCGATCGATGTTTTTCCGGTATGGACCCGGGTCATGGTTGAATGGTGCGACGCCACCAGCTGTCATGGCATCGATCGGGAGCACGCTCAGGCCCTGGCTGCCGCTATAGGCGAGCTTACGAGTTGCCTGAAAAGGGTCCTCGCCCTGCCGCCGGAAAACCAGAGCGATGGCCCACGATAATGGGCGGCGGCGATGGCGGCTCGCGGCGCGCGCTGGCTTCGATCAAAGACGAGGATTGAACGGGACGGGACTGCCATTTTGATATTGTAAAAATGTCACAGTGATTTTCTTTCGAGCTCGTATCATTGCCGATCAAGCGCGAAGGCACTAGGTCAGCGATCACCGGGGGCTTTTACTTCCAGGCTTTCAACGGGTGAGGCCCGTTGCTGGATATGACTGCAGCAGTGACTGGACTCCTCTGCTGGCGGACTCTCACCCGCAAGAATGACAGCTAGCCTCGCTGCACCTACTCCTTCATCGTAGTGGAGTTGCACCACCTACTCCTTGCCGGTCTCCCGGCGCACTTCGAGTCCTATATGCCCAGCCATGCAGTCGGGTCTCTGTAGGCCATGTCAGGTCTGCACGGCAGCGATCGCGGTCCGAGTCTCCGCTGCACCAATGCGCTCGCAAGGATCACAATCAGGGATTCAAGTCGATCATTCCTTACGTCGCCGAGTGTGCTTTCATCGCGATCGCGACGAAAGCGTTCGCGCCAGACATCGACGCTAAAGCGCCGCGCACCACCTTCAATTGAGCGTAATCGCGACAGCGTGCGCGTCGGCTTCACAAAGACAGCTGTTCCACAGAACTGCTCAACGCGCTTATCATTCTGGCGATTAAGGATGCGATCGCGCGGGAAGAGTCTTCCTGCAGAAAATGTTTTCCATAGACCGCCTCGTAGCTTTCGAGATCCAAAGCCTTCAGCAAATGAGGAGCGTATTTTTTCATTCTTAAAGCTGGATCATCCTTGCCCCAAATGATCTGAGCCGGGAATTTTCGCGCCTTCAGGGCGGCCTTGATCCCCTGCTCAAAGGCAGGGGTCCGTTCGAAGCTCCGCATGATCTGGAGGAACGCTCGTCCGCTATCTAGTCGCAGGAGGAGCTGACCATAAGCATCGGCCTCTGCTCTGTTGATGTTGCGCGTGCCGTACGTTCTGATGAGAAAATAAAACATCAGAGTTCGCGCAGATTGTAGCCAAAGCCGCCCGATAACCGGCCAAGCAAAAGGCTCCATGACCCACGGGCGCTGGAATTGGCTCACATCGACGAGCGTATTGAGAACCGTTAACGACTTAACTCTATCGGGAACGCGCCGGATGACGTCAAAGCCGATAGGCCTCCCAATGTCGTGAACCACCAAATGGAAATTTATTATGCCTGCCGCGTCGATGGCTTTGAGATACCACGCGGTCAACCCGCTCCAGCTGTAATCGAAATCGGCCGGCCGACCAGCAAGACCCAATCCCGGCAAATCAAGAGTGACTCCCTCAAGCCCTAGGCTGGCCAATTCTGGTAGAAGCTTTCGATAAAGAAAGCCGGAAGTTGGAACCCCATGAACACAAATAACAGTCTCTCCCTGGCCCATCCGCCACAAGACCGTGTTCGCGCCCTCGACCTCGAGAACACGCCCCTGCCGCCTCCATTCTTCGATTAACCGAGTCGCGTTCATGGTCCCTCTCGTCAACCTCCAGCTCGCGGGTGGCGCCCTTGTTATGCCGACTGCTGATGCTGACGGAAGTCAGTACGCGGGCAGAAGTGTAGGGATTGTAATAAGGGTACCCGGTAGGTGCACCCAGATTGAGGTCGAGCCGACCCACTCTTCATCTTCGTCCGGCGACGCGAGCAGTACTCGAGCGCGTCAATCTAATATTCGAGCAGATCGGCATGGACCTCATCTTCTTCACTCCGCCGCCGCGGGACGATGGGACGTCTTGGGCGCTCGCTTCTCCAGAAAGGCATTGAGCCGCGCCTTGGCTTCTTCGTCGCTCACGGCGATCGCGGTCATCAGACTTTCCATCAAAAGCCCAGTCTCGGGATCAGCGCGCGCAATGCGCGGCAACGCCTGGACGATAGCGAAGTTGCTCAGGACCGCGTTGGCGGCAATCCCCTCAGCCAATGCGATAGCTCTGGCAAGGCCCTGCCCATCTCCGACCAGGTACTGTGAGAAGCCGAGCGACGCACCATCGCTTGCACTATAGGTCCGACCGGTCAGCATCATATCGATCATGCGGGCCGTGCCGATCAGGCGCGGGATGCGCACGGCGCCGCCAGCGCCGACGAATATCCCGCGCGTGCCCTCCGGCAGACCGTAATACGCGCCGTGCTCGGCCACGCGGATATGTGCGGCAGCGGCCAGCTCCAAGCCGCCGCCAATGACCGCGCCGTGCAGTACCACGATAACCGGCACATCGCCATATTCGATCCGGTCACAAGCACGGTGCGCGGCCCGTGAAAGACGTACAGCGGTTGCTGCGCTGGTCTCCGCGACGACGGAAAGATCGGCGCCAGCCGAAAAATGCTTCCCCTCGCCATGCAAGATGACGACGCGTGTTCCCTCCGGCGGGGAGCTAAAGAACGTCTCAAGGCCGGCGATCGTCACATCGTCCAGAGCATTGCGCTTCGCAGGACGCGACAGTCGCACCAGCGTAACTGGACCGCGCTGGCTCACGGTCAGGCTGTCCGGCGGGACCTGTCTGGCCGAGCTCTTGCCGCTTTCTGCGCGAACGCCACTCTGAGAGCCGCCCGAATTCATCCGCCCTGCATCTTCCATCTGGCGTGGCTTCGCGCTCGGATTTTCGACAGGCGCAATAGGATTCGACATAGCGAGACTCTCCATTTGCCGCTGATCAGATGAACGCCGCTTGGCCGCTCGATGCCCGCGCGCCACCGGTGACGATGGGCACCTTATTGCTCAACATTCCCATGGGTGGGACGTAACGATCTGACTAGGACAACCTGCTCTTCCTTGATCACCTCGCCCAACGGGCGATAGGGCGGCTTTTGCTTGGGCTCGCTGCGGATCTTGATGGTCTCGAAGCGACCATCGATCCGCGCCGCCAGGATACGCGACGCGCTGCAGGGCAACGCGTCGAGCGTCGCCTGCAGCAGGTGTTCCAGGGATTGCCCGCCGGCCACGGGCATCGATCCTTGCGGGCGGAAGGCGACAACGACCGCAAAGGGGGTCAGCTCCTTCTTGGAGACTGGCCCGGCGCGGCCGTCGGTGTTGCCGCGGTAGACGCGGCCATCGAGCACCATCATCTCGCCGTCCACGCCGTTGAAGGTGCCCAACCCGAAGTTTCCGTGGCGGAGCAGCTCCCCGACGGTGACATTGCCGTCGTAGCCGCCGGCCAGAAGGCTGGAGATGATGGCAACCTGGTAGGCCTCGGCGGCGCGCGCGGGCAGGGCGATTGCGACAAAGAGGACGAGCGAAAGCACACGCCAGACCATCAAGCGAACCATGGCAAGCTCCTTGTGAGGAGGACGCGACTGCGGGCGGAAATCATGACCGCGCGTTCGCATGCGTGACCTCTACGGTCGCAGCTCTGGCGCCGCAGACGAGTACCATTTCGGGGCCTTCTTCGCTCGTCAGCGCCGCCTGCTGCCCGGGATGCAAGGCAAAACGCAGCCGCGCTGCCGAACCCGGGACGTCCCGGTCGGGATCGACCGCCTCAGCGACCATCAGGGTGATCTCGCATTAACCGTTGACAGCGTGGAAATATCCGATCGCCTGCTTGGAGCCGAGCACGTGACTGATCACCTCGGTCGCCCGGTAGGTCTCGGTCGGGGCGGTACTCGACGCCGCTCTGATCATGTACGCCCGGGCCGACAGCGCCAGCGCGCCGACGGCGAGTATGCCGCTCCAACAGTGACGCAGTTTCGATCTCGACATCACCTTGCTCCTTTGGATTCCGGGGGGCGGCCCGCCTCGTCTTCGAACACACGTGGATCGATGCTGCGAACGAGGTTAGGTCGCACGAAGCTGGACGTCGTGAGCCCATGACGCACTCTCACCGGTACCAGCGCGCACTATGGCGTCGCCAACGCGACCGCGTCCCGCGCTGCGGCGCCCGGCGAGTGACCGAACCGCTGGCGAAATTTGCGGGCGAAATGGGTATAGTCGCGAAAGCCGCAGGCGTAGGCGATCTCGCTCAGTGGCTGGCTTGTTCCCAGTGACGCGCGGCGATGCACAAGGCGCGCGGCATGATCCAAACGAAGCGAATATATGAGTTCGCTACAGGTCGAGCCGTGCGCAGTAAATAGCTTTTGCAGGTAACGCAACGAGATCCCGGCGACGGCCGCTACCTCGCGCGGGCCGAAATCCGGGATGGCCATCCGAACTTTCCTAAGTTTCTCGCTGGAAACAGAGATTGAGGGCTGCTGGCCCTGGCAGCGGGCCGCCAAAGATGCGGGTACGCAGAGCGGTATTGCGTCTGACCGCTAGGGGAATCGGAACAAACCTCACATCAGTTTCTCGAACTGCGGAAATGGGGTCACGCAGCCTCAGTTATCCGGGACCGGCCCATCTCGTTCCGCTCGCCCTGGCAGAACGGATATGTTGAACGCTTGATCGGGTCGACCGGCACGAGTGTACTGATCGTTTGATTGTTTTCAACGCCGAGCACCTGCGACGAATTCTTGCGAAGTAGACCGCCTATTATAATGAAGTGCGAACTCACGTTGCGCTGGGGAAGGAGGCACCCTGCACACGCCCGATCGAGCGTTTCGGAGGCATTGTTGCGCATCCGATCCTTGGCGGGCTGCACCATCGATACGCACGAATCTAGTTTTCAGAAGCGACAGGTAATGCCCGTGGAGCGAAGGGAGCGGGTCATCGCCATTTGGCTCGGGTCAACCGGCAACGGGAGGAACCCTCAGCCATCGTGTTGGGCGGTATTGGCTCCTCCCCGGGCGTGCGCAAATCTTCAAGTCGCCCGGCGGCCTTCTTCAGCTTGGGACTCAAGCCGCGGATGCCGAGCCGGATCAACGTTGCTTTCATTCGGTTGACAATCCGAGTGAATTCACCAAACAGTATCCAAGGTGTTGCTTCAAGCGAACCGCCAAACGACCAAGGCCAAAAGAAGCAAGATCAAGGCTGCCGCAACGACAAAGATGGACCCGGATTTTTTGACGTATGTAGGTGCTGGGTCACGTGTGCGGTGCGAATTCTCTCTCGCCGCTTTCATCGACGATGCTAGAGCTAGTAGGCGGGCATGAGCCGTCATCGCTCGCTCGCTGTGTCGCGTGGGCTCAGGCGTAGGATTTACCTCTGGCAGAGTCACCTTTCCGCGGTGAGGCGTTAACATGCCGGCGTCAATCTCGATCGCGATACCGGCTTCCTCCAGGCGAGCCACCACGTCGGCGAGTTCCTCGATAGTCATGGTATCGACCGGCAGGGCTTGCCGGATGTCATCAATCTGCAAGCCGCCCCGCCGCCGGCCCAGTTGCATCAAGCGATCAACCGCTGTCGTTGATATCATTGGCGTGCTCTTTTAGGGTCAAATAAAATCGGCTGGAGTACAGTTTGTCGTAAGGTGCGAACTCGGCCATCGTGCTCCATTCGCGCGCGCGCCATACAAAGGTTCACTCCACAATCCCGTCGCCTTTGCCAACTCGACACCCCGACAGTCCGTCTTTAGGTGCAGCCTTGAGCGCGTCTAGGATCTTGAGGGCCTCTTTTCCTGCCCGATTGGCGGTCATCATTGATCGAGATCGTCACTCCCATCCGACTTGCCGAAAAGAGAATATATCACGATTGTCGAGCCGATGAGTCTTCCGACAGTGATGACAGGACACGATCATCTCGCCCGACTGTGAATATCTCAGTTTCCCTTCGCTCGTATCAGTCGAGATCGCAATCCGTCGCCTGGTCTCACGACACATCGTCCCGAAATAAAATTCGCCAGAGACCGCTGCTGATCGTTCCTCGTCCGCGACTTACTCCGCGCCTCCAACAGTGCCTTGCGCTTGCTAAGTCATTGGCAGCGTAGGCAACAGGTGTGCAACCGGGATGTCAAGACCGGTCGCTCCCTCCTTGCGGGAAAAGCCTCGTCTCAACATTCACAGCAAAGCACCTCGTTTCAGGCCGAGCAAAGTCAGCTCGACCTAGAGACCGTCGGCACCACAACTGCGATGGCACCGCCGCCGGGCCATGGAACGGCGCGTTCTGGACTTGTTGCTCAGTGAATAGATCTCAGCTCTTGAGGTGGTCCGCGACTTGATGGGCAGCAAGGCCGAAACTGCGAAGACGGAATTTCGGCTTCTAGACGAGTAGATTCAGCGCATTAGCGAAATTGTGACAAAGCTCCTGCAATTCGCCAAACCGGGTGAATATGCCGGCTATTTGCAGCAGCACGCCGTGGCCGACATTGTCACCGACACCTTGCCGCTCGTTCAACACCTGCTCAAAAAGACAACTATCGCGGTCGAGAGAGAAGACAGTGCATCGCGGTTTATCCTGATGAACCGGACCGAGCTACAGCAGGTCCTGGTAAATCTAATCGTCAATGCCATTCACGCCATGCCGGATGGCGGGCGGCTTACTTTGCGGACGTTCGATCTTGATGTAGACGGGCATCCGGGAGTCGTCATCGAGGTTGGGGATACAGGTGCCGGCATAATACGCGACGTCATGCAGAGAATTTTCGATCCGTTCTTCACGACCAAGAGGCGAGAAGGCACTGGACTTGGTCTATCGATCAGCCAGATGCTCGTGACCAGGCAAGGCGGCAAGATCTCTGTCGAGAGCGAGCCCGACAAGGGTACAAGATTCGCTGTGTGGCTACCCGAAACGCCTGAGTCGGCGTAAGGCTGCCATGGACAGTTTGGCCGGGCAGGCTTGGACAAATTGCGTCCATAGTGAAATCGAACGGATGTTCAAACTATTGATATTGCTTGAGTTTGCAGATTGGCATATTTGTTGCGCAGCGGACATGTTTACTGCTTGGGAGGATACGTCAGCAGCCTGTGGCCGATAGATGGCCTCGACCGGTGCTCGGCTTACGTTCGCTGCGGCGTGATAAAGCGCCGGCTCAGTCCGTCAAGGAGATCCCCATGTCGTTCTCTCTCCCCGATCTGCCCTATGCGTATGATGCGCTTGCGCCCCACATGTCGAAGGAGACGCTGGAATTGCATCACGACAAACATCACGCTGCATATGTGAATAACCTGAACACGCTCATCGCAGGCACGGAATGGCAAGGCAAGAGCCTGGAGCAGGTGGTCAAAGGATCGTTCGGGAAAAATGCCCCGCTCTTCAACAATGCCGGTCAGGACTACAACCACACCTATTTCTGGAAGTGGATGAAGCCGAAGGGTGGCGGCGCGATCCCGGGGGCGCTCGAGAAGAAGATCAACGAGGATCTCGGCTCGGTCGAGAAGATGAAAGAGGGTTTCGTGGCGGCAGGCGTCAGCCAGTTCGGCTCGGGCTGGTGTTGGCTTGCGGTGAAAAACGGCAAGATCACCGTGATGAAGACGGCCAACGGCGAGAACCCGCTGGTGCATGGCGCCAAGCCGATCCTCGGCTGCGACGTCTGGGAACATGCCTACTACATCGACTACCGCAACCGTAGACCCGACTACATCAGGGCCTTCCTCGAGTATCTCGTGAACTGGGACTATGTGGAGGAGCTGTTCCAGAAGGCAAAGTGAGGCGACGCGTCAACCTTTCCCCTCGCCCGCGAGGCTATTGCAGAAATCAGGTCTCGACTCCGTCGAGGCCGAGAGTTTGAAATTTCGGCCGAGGAAGGAACTCTGTGGAGCGAAGCTTGTGGGTTTTGCTTTCGCTCGCGGCCGTAGTCGATCCGTTCGATATCGCCGAAGGGATCTCATCGCGGCGGCGCAGGTGCGCGCGCCAAGGTCGCCGCCCTCCACCTGGCGATGCCGCCATCATGCGATCGAGCGGTCGAAAGATCAGGCCTGCACCGCGAGCAGGGGCTCTCACATTGGCGGCGCGTCGCAAATTTAAGCGGCTGCGTCGCAAGACCAAAGGAGCGCGCGACTGGTTTGATCGGCTTCGCCGCACAAATCCGACGCTCTTCGCTCATTGGCAGCTGTGCCATGGATGCGGCCGAACATCGGGAGCCGTGTGAATCGAGAGGTTCATGCACGGATCTGGGAGCGCCCGGGGGTGAGATTCCTCCGGGCGACT
>Ga0070699_100004634_pt1 | contig 12167 bp, 3 predicted proteins | sample KBSK1503metaG_FD_65473 | JGI IMG/M metagenome (GOLD analysis project Ga0070699, IMG submission 65473) | Corn, switchgrass and miscanthus rhizosphere microbial communities from Kellogg Biological Station, Michigan, USA - KBS K1-50-3 metaG | ecosystem: Host-associated > Plants > Roots >...
GTGCAGTCTCTGGATCGTGCGGGAAAGCTAGGACCTGTTCTTGGTCGCGCCAAATATCGTGGAAAAAAAGACGCCAAATATTTTGGAAAATCACAAACAGGCTTGCCCTTGTTCGCTCCCTTCTGGACCCGTATGGAACTCGTTCCCAAGGCTGAATTTTCGATCGTTACCCGCGCTTCTAAGGCGTGGATCCCGGAGCTCATCGCCGCTGCCGGCCCCGAAGTTACCGAAAGCTACATTGATTTTTTCACCGCCACGATCCGTAACCGGAATACCCGGCAGGCTTACGCGCGGGCTTGCTGGCAATTTTTTGATCGGTGCGCTGCTCACGGCCTAGAACTCACGTCGGTGCGGCCGTTCCATGTGGCTGCCTGGATTGAGAATTTTCCGGGATCCAAACCGACTGTTAAGCAAAAGCTCGCTGCGGTGCGGATGTTGTTTGATTTTCTAGTCGTTCGGCAAATTACGCCATCGAACCCGGCACATTCCGTTCGCGGGCCAAAGTATGTGGTCAAGAAAGGCAAGACGCCCGTCTGGAGCCGCGAAGACGCCAAAACGCTGCTGGATTCAATTCCAAAGGATTCGGTGTCCGGCTTACGGGACTCGGCGCTCATCGCCGCGATGTTTTATAGCTTCGCCCGTGTGAGCGCAGTACTGGAGCTCAAAGTCGATGATTACTATCATAATGGTGCGCGCCAGAGGCTGAGACTCCATGAAAAAGGCGGCAAGGAACACGAAATGCCCGTGCATCACCTGCTCGAGCAGATCCTGAACGAGTACATTGTGGCCGCAGGCCTCCAGAGCGGGCAACCCTTGTTCCAGAGCGTTAATTCGCTTGGAACGGCAGTGACCGGACGAGCTCTTAACCGCTACAACGCCTGGGCTGCGATTCGGAAGCGGGCCAACGCGGCGGGTTTTCTGACCCCCGTTGGATGTCACACCTGGCGGGCAACCGGCATCACGATTTACCTGGAGAACGACGGACGGCTCGAGCACGCCCAGCAGATGGCCGGCCATGAGTCTCCGCGAACAACCAAACTCTACGACCGGACAAAGGACGAGATTACACTGAGCGAGGTGGAGCGAATCCGGTTGTGAAGGCGAATTAGTTTAGTTAGTTATTGCCCCGGACTTCCACTTCTCGCACCAAATCCTCCTTTCCCTGCTTGCGCAGGAACTCGGCCGCGCGTTGGCAGAGTTTCGGATCGTTCGGCAGTCGATCGAGCGAATACCGCCGCAGAAAATCCGCGCGGATCGGGTCTTCCTCGAAGCCGGCTAGCGCCAGATGCACCAGCGGGTGCCACGGGTCGAGATCATAGGCGTGCCGGGCCTCAGCTGAGTTCATGTCGGCTTGAATGATCAGGTCAGCCGCGCGCTCCTGTGTGGTTGTGCCGTAAGGATCGACCGGTCTCTCTTCCGCCCTTAACAGCCTCCAGCGCAGCAGGCGGGCGTAATCGGTATCCTCGTTCATGTGCGGACGAAGCCGGGTTTCGAGTTTGAATAGCTCGTCTCCGGAAAGAGTCTCGATCTGGCCGTCCGGAGCGATTCGTTTGCCGCCCAGCCGAACGAAAAAGTCACCACACCAATCCGGTGGCGGAACACCGGCCGGCAATACGGGCCAGAGCCGCGCGGTGTTGTCGTCTGAGGCGGTGAGCACCCGCCGGCCGTCCGGGCTAAAGACCGCGCTAGAAACCCAGGTGGTGTGGCCTTGGAAAGTGGCCAGGAGCTTGCCGCTGTCAACCTCCCAGAGCCGCGCGGTGTTGTCCCCTGAGGCGGTGAGCACCCGCCGGCCGTCCGGGCTAAAAACCGCGCTCCGAACCTCGGCGGCGTGGCCTTGGAAAGTGGCCAGGAGCTTGCCGCTCTCAGCCTCCCAGAGCCGCGCGGTCTTGTCCCATGAGGCGGTGAGGACCCGCCGGCCGTCCGGGCTAAAGACCGCGCTGGAAACCGGGCCGGCGTGGCCTTGGAAAGTGGCCAGGAGCTGGCCGCTGTCAGCCTCCCAGAGCCGCGCGGTCTTGTCCACCGAGGCGGTGAGCACCCGCCGGCCGTCCGGGCTAAAAACCGCGATCGTAACTGCGTCGGTGCGGCCTTGGAAAGTGGCCAACAACTTGCCGCTCTCAGCCTGCCAGAGCCGCGCGGTCTCGTCCCATGAGGCGGTGAGCACCCGCCGGCCGTCCGGGCTAAAGACCGCGCTAGAAACCCCGCCGTCGTGGCCTTGGAAAGTGGCCAGGAGTTTGCCGCTCTCAGCCTGCCAGAGCCGCGCGGTCTTGTCGTTCGAGGCGGTGAGCACCCGCCGGCCGTCCGGGCTAAAGACCGCGCTAGAAACGTTGCCGGTGTGGCCTTGGAAAGTGGCCAGGAGTTTGCCGCTCTCAGCCTCCCAGAGCCGCGCGGTGTTGTCCTCCGAGGCGGTGAGCACCCGCCGGCCGTCCGGGCTAAAGACCGCGCTAGAAACGTTGCCGGTGTGGCCTTGGAAAGTGGCCAGGAGCTTGCCGCTCTCATCCTCCCAGAGCCGCGCGGTGTTGTCCCCTGAGGCGGTGAGCACCCGCCGGCCGTCCGGGCTAAAGACCGCGCTCTGAACCGGGCCGGTGTGGCCTTGGAAAGTGGTCAGGAGTTTGCCGCTCTCAGCCTCCCAGAGCCGCGCGGTCTTGTCGTTCGAGGCGGTGAGCACCCGCCGGCCGTCCGGGCTAAAGACCGCGCTATTAACCGAGTCGGTATGGCCTTGGAAAGTGGCCTGTAAGTGCGCAATCGGCGACGAGAGCACGGCAGGTAATGCGATTTCCGCCGGAAGCGAGGATTTTGGCACGTAGCGGCCCGCCCGGGCGAGGTACGCTAGTGCTTCGCCATCCTCCCCTCGCTGCAACCTTTCTTGGGCCACAAGCCGATCCGACCGCGCTGCCTCCTCCAGAAAGGACACGAGTTCGCGGTTCTTTGCCTCAAGGTTCCCCTGCGCGGTGACGGCATCCTGCTTCTGCTTTTCGGCCTCCACCTTGGCCGCTACGGCATCCTTTTCCTGCTTTTGCGCAGACGCCCTTTCTCGCAGCGCCCACACGGCCAGCGGCACGGATACGCCAGCGACGAGCAGCGCGAGGCCAAGGATAAAACCGATGAGCCGGGTGCGTTGGCGGCGACGGCGGGCGGCGGCCTCGTGTTCGACCCGGGCATCGCGGCTGCGGCGGGCAACACCGGTCAACACGTCGTGAGTCAGCTCGATCCGCCGCATCCCGCCGCGCTCCTCGCTGGTGAGCAGCCGGGCATTCACCAGCCCGGCAATGGCCTCTACGGTGGCGGCGCGGGTCAGTCCCGCCCGGATGAGTTCATGCGTAGCCGTGTCTAACGTGGTGCTTTCGCGAAAGCCGGCGGCGCTGAGCAGGCGATCCTCGACGAATGTGCGGATGGGGGCCGGCTGCGAGCTAAAACACCGCTCGTAGAACTGTCCGAGGATGTCTTCGGCGCGTCCTTCGAGCTGCTCCGGCCGGATGATGCCTTCTCCGGCTGCCAGCCGCTGTTCGTTCAACTCGGCGCAGAGCAGGCTGAGCAACGGCGGGACAGCGTCGATTTCCGCTAGGGGAATATCGGGCGCGACGCCGCAAACGAACCGGACGATCGCGCCGCCGGTCCCCTCCGAGACGATCGGCGCAAGGTCGGCGCCCGGGCGGCAACGCAGACGCCCGGGCTCAATAACCGCCTCCAGCGCCTGCGGGCCGCTGAGGAGGCGCAGCTCGAAGCGGTTGTCCATGAGCGCCGGCATCCGGCCACGGTGGCGCTCCAGCAGGTGGAGAAAATCTTCCCGCAGGGAAAGAAGGATCTTCGCCGGACGAGCGGCGTAGTCGAGCCGATCGACAAGGGCGTCGTCGGTTTCGAGCCGGGCGCGCAAGATCTCCGGGACGCGATTTTCAACGAGGTCGGCGAGCATTTCCAGAAACTCCACTGCGAGTGCCCGACGTTCGGACGTAGCATGGCCCAGGGTAAAAATTTCCTCGAATTGATCGAACAAAACGACCGGGCGCGGCGCCTCGGCTGTGGTGAGGCCAAACGCCGGATCATGGAAAAGGAGCCACGGCAATGTGCCGTCGGCCGGGAGACGGCCGAGGGAATTGCTAAGGCCGGGAAGGGCTGGTGTGAGCGCGGCGCTAAGGGCTTCGATGAATTGCTGGAGCAGCGGCTGAGCGCCATCGGCGTAATCGAGCCGGACAAGGATGGGAACGAACCCGGCGTCGCGCAGCCGGGGAACGAGCGCGGCTTGGAGCAGCGAAGTCTTGCCGAGGCCGGACTGGCCGAAGAGGACGGTGAGCGGTTTGTGGACGACGCGCTGAAACAAGTCGCGCACTTCGGCGTCGCGTCCGAAGAAGTATTCGCGTACGCCCTCGGTGAAGGGACGCAACCCGAGCCAGGGCGACTCGGAGCTGACGACTGCAGTTTTGGGCTCTGCGAGGCTCATAAAATGTTCAGCTTCCCCGGTGTTTCCGCTGCAGCTCCGCCACGCGCCGGCCAAATTCCGGGGTGACGACCCCGCCGGGCAGACGACTCCACTGACAGTCAGAAAAAATACGCGGCTCCTGCCGAAGCTCCGCAGGCGGTGCCCCATGGATTAGCACGGGGAGATAGAACTCCCCGCGCTCGGCGTCGGAGTAACCTTCTGCACGTTGGGAGGCCCAGTATCGTTCCCGGCGGAAGTAGTTGTCGCCCACGGCGCTTTCGGTGGCCGGCGAGATGACTGAAAGGAAGAGTCCACAATATTTTCGTACCTGGTCCTCCAGCTGAAAGTGAAAGTTGATTCCGGTCCCGAGCCGCTCCCGGTCAAAATAGACATCGCAGCCCTGCGCCTTCAATCCGTCAACCATGGAGCGGGCAGCGACTTCGTCCTCGCGCGCGTAGCTGATGAAGACAAGCCCACGCGGGCCGGTCGCGGCGTCAAAGCCGGTCGGGCCGACCGACGGGGGGTGGCGTTCCCCCCAGCGCCGGGCCAGCTCTGAGGCAAACGCCGCCGGGTCGCACTCGATGACCTTGATGCTACGGTTGACGCCACCGAAGAACATGACCATGCTCTGAGCCACGGCGCCGGGCGGTCCATCAGCGAGCCAGGAGTCAAGCGTGACGCGGGAGAGCGGGTCCTGGCGGCTGACGCGCAGGAAGAGCCGGGTGAGCCAATCGGAGAAATTCAGGCCGAGCAGGAGCAAGGCGTGCGATTTGAGATCGTTGCCCAGATGTTTCATCACGTCGGTCGAAAGGTGCCGCGGCAGTTCGCAAAGAAAATCCAGCAGATCTTCCTCCCACGCGACGAATTCACCCGCGGCCACCGACACTTTGCCAAGCACGTGATAGACTGTGACGCCCGCCAGCTCGGCCCGGCGTGCGGGAAGGTCTTTGTTGGCAGCGCCGGGGAAAAACGCTTGCGTTCGCGTGCTCTCCGCGCCGCCGAAACGCACGGCGTTGAGCGCGCGCTCCAGGAGCGGATCAAAGGTCGTGGTGAGGTAAAGGTTGAAAGCAGCGATGCCGGCCAGGTCGCGAAGGGTGCCACCAGGCACGGGGCATCGCTCGCGCAGGATGCGGGAAAGCCGGGTGTAGATAAGGTTGCGTTCGCCGCCGGCCAGAAGATGCTCGCGGGCGACGTCGTTAAGCGTGGGCGTCCCGGCGAGGCGTGCGCCGTTTACACTGAGTCGGTTGGCCAGCTCGCGGGCGAGCCACGGATAAAGCGGCTCGTTGCCTTCGCCGAAGGTTACGGCGCGTTCGCCGATTATCGGGATGATTTTTCCCTGCTCGATAAAATCAAGGAGGTCTTCCCAAAAATCGTCGGTCCCAATCAGGCTCATCCGCAGTTCCTTGCCGGCTGCCAGTCCGCGCGGAGCCGGCTTCAGTGTCAAGTTGACGCTCGAATCTGTGTTCTCACCGCTCCGATTTCCCTTCGGCATTTCGGCAGCGCTGCGCGCACTGCCGCGGCGATTATCCCGTGCAGTTCCCGGTCGACCGACCACTGGGATCGAGCTTAGCGAGTTTGCCGAGAATGGCCAGCCTTTGCTGATTACGCGGTCAGACAGACGTCCGGATTTACAACGAAGCGGGTAGCGCCGCTGGGTTCGCGCAGAAGTTTCTCACGGGCTCACGCCGTTTGAGGGCCGATGAGCCGGCAGTTGCAAGGCGGACACGGACACAGGACCGTCCACTGACGACCTTCCGCTCGTGGGTTTTTGCAGTCTATTACAGTCGCGATGTACGCACGGCGGAAAAGCTCGTAACTCTCGTTGAGGTTCAGGGACCGAACCTGATCTGCCCTCTCCGCTCAGGAGCGCAATTGGTCACACCATTCTCGCTGCGGCAGGGGCTTCTTTCGCCATCTCGATGAGACCCTATATTGACCGAGATCGGTCCGCGCGTTCGGCGTTGAGATTGGCTCAGGGGCGTAAAACCGAGTTGATTCTCAGCTGGATTACCTCCCCTGGTCCACCCCATGAATTGGTCCGTAAAGCGACGTTATGATACAATCTTTGGGGCGGGAGGGGACAGCGAAATTGTGATTTTGGGAAATTATTTTGGCACATCTTTTTGCGCGGTATTTGGCAACCCGACCCATCACAAGGTTTTCGCCGCGTCGACCAACTCTTTTGTTGCTCGCTCCAGTCGATTGAACTCGAGAATTCGCAGCATCTCAGATGAACACATGCTTCAGATCGCAGTTCGAATAACGCCTCGTTGAGGCGTTGAAAGCTGAACGGCCTAAACAAGAGAGCTCTGGACGCTACGGACCCGGCAAATTGGGAAACGTCTTGTGGTATAGCTCGTCTGGGAAGTAGAGCTTCGATTCGTCAGCCGTAAGATTCCGGCCGGCCACGACGGAAGCCAGATCGATCAAATCGCTGACCTGCATTAGCCATAGCCGCACTGTTCCGTCGTCACCGCCGGTGACCAGCCAGTGATTATTCTGGCTGATTGTGGCGCCAAAGATTCCGAGATCGCTCTCTCGTACATGTAGCACGACCGGGCTGGCCGCCGGGTCCTTAGTTGTCAAATCCCACAGCCGCGTTGTTCCGTCCCGGCCAGCGGTAACCAACCAGTGGCTATCCGGGCTGATCGCCAAAGCGGTAACAACATCCTCGTGTCCACGCAGCACGACCGGGTCGGCTGCTAGGCCCCCGGCTGTCAAATCCCACAGCCGCGCCGGGCCGTCCCAGCTGCCGGTGGCGAGCCAGTGGTTATCCGGGCTGATCGCCAAAGCGGTAAACACATACCTGTGTCCACGCAGCACGACCGGGTCGGCTGCCGGGTCCCTGGCTGTTAAATCCCACAGCCGCGCGATCCCGTCCGCGTCAGCAGTAACCAACCAGTGGTTATCCGGGCTGATCGCCACACCATAGATAGCCTGCTCGTGCCCACGCAGCACGACCGGGTTGGCTGCTGGGTCTTTCGCGGTCAAGTCCCACAGGCGCACTATCCCGTCGATGCCGCCGGTGGCCAGCCGGTGGCTATCCGCGCTGATCGCCAGCCCGTGGTAAAAGTCCGCGCGGGAGAGTTCCGCGCCGATCCCCCTCTCATGTCCACGCAGCACGACCGGCTTGGCTGCCGGATCCTTGGCTGTCAGGTCCCAGAGTCGCGCAATCCCGTCAGTGCCGCCGGTGACGAGCCAGCGGTTATCCGGGCTGATAGTCACCGCGTTGATAGGGCTTTCGTGGCCACGCAAGACCACTGGGTTAGCTGAGGGATCTTTCGCGGTTAAGTCCCAGAGCCGCGCCGTCTTGTCCCAACTTCCTGTCACAAGCCAGTGGTTATCCGGGCTGATGGCCACCGCATAGATCCACCCCTCATGGCCGCGCAGCACGACCGGGCTGGCCGCTGGGTTTTTGGCCGACAGATCCCATAGCCGCGCCGTGTTGTCCATGCTGCCGGTCACCAGCCAATGGTTGTTCGGGCTGATCGCCACAGCAGCAACCCTCTTTTCGTGTCCCAGCAGCACGACCGGGTTGGCTGCTGGGTCCTTGGCCGTCAGGTCCCACAGCCGCGCAATCCCGTCGTCGCCGCCGGTGGCCAGCCAGTGGCTATCCGGGCTGATCGCCACGGTAGCGATGGGCTTTTCGTGTCCACGAAGTACGACTGAGTTAGACGCTGGCTCTTTAGCTGTCAAATCCCAAAGGCGCGCCGTACCCTCCTTGCTGGCGGTGGCCAGCCAGTGGTTATCTGGGCTGATCGCCACAGCATAGATAGCCTGCTCATGTCCACGCAGCACGACCGGGCTGGCTGCTGGGTCTTTGGCTCTCAAATCCCAGAGCCGCGCCGCGCCGTCCCAGCTGCCGGTGGCGAGCCAGTGGTTATTCGGGCTGATCGCCATAGCAGCGATAAGGGCCTTGTGTCCACGCAGCACGACCGGGTCGGCTGCCGGGTCCTTGGCTGTCAAATCCCACCGCCGCGCGATTCCGTCGTCGTCGCCGGTGACCAGCCACTGGTTATCCGGGCTGATAACCACCGCGTTGATGCGGCTTTTGTGGCCACGAAGTACGGCTGAGTTGGCCGCTGGGTCTTTGGCCGTCAGATCCCATAGCCGCGCCGTACCGTCCCTGCTGCCGGTCACCAGCCAATGGTTGTTCGGGCTGATCGCCACAGCAGAGATAGCCTGCTCGTGTCCACGCAGCACGACTGGCTTGGCTGCTGGGTCTTTGGCTCTCAAATCCCATAGCCGCGCCGTACCGTCCCTGCTGCCGGTGGCGAGCCAGTGGCTATCCGGGCTGATCACCAGCCAGTATCTATCCCAGCGTTTCGTCCCCTGATCTCCAGGAAGCGTGATCGGGTTTGCCGCCGGGTCCTTGGCTGTCAAATCCCACAGCTGCGCCCCACTCTCATCGCTGCCGGTGACGAGCCAATGGTTATCCGAGCTGATCACCACAGCAACGATCCACCCCTCGTGTCCAGCCAGTACGACCGGGTTGGCTGTCGGGTCGTTGGCTCTCAAATCCCAGAGCCGCGCCGCGCCGTCCCAGCTGCTTGTGACCAGCCAGCGGTTATCCGGGCTAATCGTCACTGCAGCAATCCCAATCCCCCCTTTGTTTTGGGCGACTGCTCGGCCTCCGCAGAGACCGAGGGCTTCTCTCAATGATTGCTCGGCTGCCGCCACCCGCGTTCCATGGAACTGAACGGCCTCTACGGCGAGCAATAAGCTGAGTTGAGGATATTTCAAAAGGTGTGTCGAAGAAGACTCAGCAGCGAGACGCTGGACGGTAGCAATCCGCGCCTGTTCTTGAGCTCCAAGCCACAACACGACTGACATCACGAGAAGAATAAACGCCGCGACCGCTGCTCCGGCCGCGACAATCGCGCGTCGTCGCAGTTTGTTAGCGGATTCCTTCTGCTCTTTTGCGCGGTCCTCTGCTTCCTTCACCCTCCGGTCTCGTTCCTCCTGAGCAGCAGCCTCACGCGCTTGTTGGTCAGTTACGCAAGCGGCAAGATACGTGTGTTCAACTGACCCGGGCAGGAACGCGAATCGTCGCTCGGAGATAAGCTTTGCCGCGTCCTTCAGGCGTCCGTCTCGATGAACAAGAAGATCAGTCTTTCGACTACTGTCGTCCCATTCCTTCGCCGCCCGCACAATGGCGTTATGCTGCCGAAGCTTGTCGCGGTCTTCTATCAACCAAGTGATCAAGGTAGGCCACGTCCGCAGCAGCGCCTCGTGCGCTATCTCGACTGTTCGATGGCCGTCCTTATCCGCGTTGGCCACCAAGATTCGAGCGTCTACGAACCCCTCCAAAAGACTGCTGGCTCGAGGCGGCAACTCATCGCGGAATGCGCGCCGCCGTGAATAGCTGCCGTCCTCATTGTAGCGAATTAATCCCGGGATCAATGCTTCCCGAAACGCAATGATTTCATCGGGGGTGCGTAGGGGCTCTTTAAAAATCCGCTCCGCCTCATTCTGCACCGCCTGTGCAAGTCCTCCAAGTTCTTCGTACTCCCGAAGCGTAAGTTTGGCGTGCCGATTTGCCTGCGGTCCTTCAAAATGCAGATCGTACAGCCGTCGCAACGTGAACGCGAGCAGCGGGAGTGAATCAGATTGGCCAGCATCTCGGAGCAGCTTGAGGACGAGACTGTTTTCGAGCTCGAGCCCAGCTACCCGCGCAGGCCCTTCTATGAGAGCCGCGTAACGCTCAATCGGAATCGGCTCCAACGTTAGCGGTTGATGTTCGAGCCCGAGACGGTATACGGAATCCAGCGACGCAACCTGGTTCTGGAAACCCCCGAGGGAATCGGAACGAATGGTGGCGACCGCCATCAGGTGCCGGTCGTCGGCGGACAGGGAAGCTCCCAGAAACTGGAGAAAAGTTTTCCCGGTCCCAGGCGATCCTGAATTCAACAACTCTTCCGCCTGGTCCACGGTCACGAGGACCGTTGCTTCGCGGCGGTCGGCGGCAGAAGCGAGCTCTCGAGCGATTTTTAAAAGCTCTCCGCTGTCGACCGGAGTAGACTCGGCAGCGCTGCGGAGACGACTTCGAAGCAAATCACTGTCACAGGGGAGACGAAGGTCCTTGTAGGTGTCCGCGATCGCGAACGCGAACGCATCAAGCGGGCTACGTTCATCCTGTGGACGAAAGGGTCGTAAAGGCAACCAGTTCTTTTCGTCTTTCTTGAGCCTGGGAATTAGGCCCGCGCGCACTAAGGATGACTTGCCACTGCCCGAGGACCCCAGAACCAAAACCAAACGCGGCACGTCTCGGCTATGACGCCGCAGTCCTTCAAAGGTCTCGCGAGCCGACAGAATTTCGGCACTACGTCCGAAGAAGACCGCGGCGTCGGGTTCCTCAAAGGCAGGGAATCCTGGGTATGGCGGTCGCGTGGGATCAGGGGCGAAGACGTCGGCAGGATCAAGGCCCTGCTGTTTCAATCCCGCAGCCAGACGCCCATAGCCACTCTGCCGATCGACGGTGAGATCGATGCTTTGAAGGTCGCTTAATAATCCAGGAAGCTCGCAAGGCTTCAACTTAATGGGAAAAATCGGTTTCCCGTTCTCACGGGCCATGACCATCTCCCCGAAACACCATTTCGACTCAAGCCAGTTAGGCGTGATTAGCGCAACCACGACTTGGCACCGTCTAAGTCGCTGGTAGAGAACCTGCGCCCAGTCAGTACCGGCCGGGATGCCGGATTGTTCGTCGTAATCGATGAAGTAAGACGTGTGCCCTTGCTGCTTGAGCCAACTGGCCATCGCCTCAGTATCAGCATTGTCTTTCGTGCTGTGGCTAATGAAGATGGCGGACATTGGTTTATAGCGCTGGATTCGAACCCCTCCACGCTCGTAACCCCATCCGTTATTTACCAGACCGACGCAGCTTTGGGGACAAGAATCTGGATCAGAAGAGATTACCCCTATTTCGGTCGCTCAGCACGAAAGAGCGCGAGACTTGAACTAAATCCAAAAGCCCTCTTGGGCAGTCTGGAAAGTGAATAATGCGTCCGCTTGCTTGAATTGAAAAAATACCTCCAAATCGTTAAGGACCTGTCCTAAATGCGATGATAGCAAAGGAGCGAAGGAGTTCCGCAAGCTGCCGGCTGGAGTTTACCGCGCTCGGGACATGATCGCGTGCCCCAGTTAGCCGGTTTAGGAATCAGCATACGAAACAACAATAAAAGCAAGATTCAAGGCGTTGCGAAAACGACCGTTTTCGCAGCAACACGCTGCCGCCTTCTCTTCCAAGGAGAAGATGTTGCGCAACTATGTTGCCTTTTTCTTTTAAATGGCAACTGCATATCGCAACAACGTTTCATGCCAGAGTAGTGGAGCCGACGCAGCTCTGTAAGGATTTAATTACTGCTCAAGTTTCGACCACTTGGACGAGATCTAACCCCACCCTCCCCTCGCCTCTCCATCATCAATGAGGACGAAACCGGCGCACGGCCGTTCAAGGGGTCAGTTCGCTACAACTATCGGCTGAGATTCGCCGAGGCGCTCCCGCGAACCGCTTGAAAACAGGGTTGACTTTTCGCTTGGCTCCCAAGCCCGGCGCGTTCTAATTGCCCGATGCCAACCCCGAAGAAAGCCGCCTCCTCCCCCAAAAACGCCCTTAGCAAACCCGTGCAACCCGACGCCGCACTGGCCGCAGTAGTCGGCAAAGACCCACTCCCCCGGACCGAACTGACCAAAAAGCTTTGGGAGTACATCCGCAAACACGAGCTCCAGGATCCCAAGGAAAAGCGCAACA
>Ga0070699_100004635_pt1 | contig 12166 bp, 8 predicted proteins | sample KBSK1503metaG_FD_65473 | JGI IMG/M metagenome (GOLD analysis project Ga0070699, IMG submission 65473) | Corn, switchgrass and miscanthus rhizosphere microbial communities from Kellogg Biological Station, Michigan, USA - KBS K1-50-3 metaG | ecosystem: Host-associated > Plants > Roots >...
TCCTCGTAGAAGGTCGAACAGCGCAGCAGCCGCCCGCCGCCGCGCGCCACGAGCGCGGCCTCCTCGGGGAAGCTCGGGGCGAGCGCCGCGACCGCCGCTTCGGGGCTCCACTCGGCCGACACCCAGCGCCCCACCCGGCGCAGGATTTCGGCCTCGGAGCGGCGCGGAAATCCGTTCCAGGAAACCGCAAGCGTTTCCCGGTCACGCTGCCGCACCGCGATCGTGCCGGCCCGGCCGCCGATACGCTCGGCGCGCGACAAGGTGCCGGTCTCCGGCTCCCACCGCCACGGCTCCAGATGCACCCAACCGTGGCTGGCGACGGTCAGCCCGAGATCGACCGGCCACGCCAGCCGCAACTCGGTCTCGGGTGCCGCGCGCGCGGACGAACGCGAAGAAGCGGCACGACGTGCTCCCTCTCCCCGCCTGCGGGGAGAGGGTAGGGGTGAGGGGCCGGTTCGGAGCGCCACCAACTCGGAAGTCTAAGCCTTGTCGAGCGCCTGCTGGAGATCGGCGACGATGTCGTCCTCGTGCTCGATGCCGAGCGACAGGCGGACATACCCGTCGGTGACGCCGGTCTGCAATTGCTCTTCCGGGGTCAGCTGCGAATGGGTCGTCGACGCCGGATGGATCGCCAGCGAGCGCGCGTCGCCGATATTGGCGACGTGGTAAAACATCTTCAGCGAGTCGATGAACCGCCGTCCGGCATCCTTGCCGCCCTTCAGCTCGAAGCCCAGGAGCCCGCCATAGCCGCCCTTCAGATAGGCGTCGGCGCGGCGCCGCGGCTCGCCCTCCATGATGCCGGGATAAATGACTTTGCTGACCTTGGGATGGCTTCTCAACGTACGCGACACCGCCGCGGCATTGGCGCAATGCGCCCGCATCCGCAAGGGCAAGGTTTCGAGGCCCTGAATGTGCAGGAACGAGTTGAACGGGCTCGCCGCCGCGCCGAGGTCGCGCAGCAGCGTGACGCGCATCTTGATGATGTAGGCAACCGGCCCCATCGGCTTGACCGCCTCGGTCCATATGGCGCCGTGATAGGCCGGGTCGGGCTGGTTCAGCAGCGGGAAGCGGTCGGCGTGCTTCTCCCAGTCGAAATTGCCGCCATCGACCACGATGCCGCCGATCGAGGTGCCGTGGCCGCCGATGTACTTGGTCGTCGAATGCATGACGACCGCCGCGCCGTGGTCGAGCGGGCGACAGATTACCGGCGAGGCGGTGTTGTCCATGATCAATGGCACGCCCATCTCGCGGCCGATCTTGGCGACCTCGCCGATCGGGAACACTTCGAGCTTCGGGTTCGGCAATGTCTCGGCGTAATAGCAGCGCGTCTTGGCATCGGTGGCGCGCCGGAAATTCTCCGGGTCGGACGGATCGACAAAGCGCACCTCGATCCCCATCGTGCGCTGCATCGTGTGCAGGAACAGGTTCCAGGTGCCGCCATAGAGGTCGGTCGAGCTGACGAAATTGTCGCCGGCCTGGGTGATGTTGTTGACGCAGAACAGCGAGGCCGCCTGGCCCGAACCCAAGGCGAGCGCCGCGACCCCGCCCTCCAGCGCCGCGACCCGCTGCTCCAGCACATCGCCGGTCGGGTTCATGATGCGGGTGTAGATGTTGCCGAGCTCCTTCAGCCCGAACAAATTCGAGGCGTGCTCGGTGTCGCGGAACTGATAGCTCGTCGTCTGATAGATCGGCACGGCGACGGCATTGGTCGCCGGGTCGCTGCGATAGCCGGCATGCAGCACGATGGTTTCGGGATGCTTGCTCTCTGTCGGCACTGCACACGCCTCCCTCGCTGGACGGTCGCCGCAACGAACCAGCGGCGGAGGCGACCAGAATATAAGGAATTGGGCAACTCGACCACGGTCTCGAACAAACCGGATTAGCCTGGCCGAGCTATCCGCGACGTCACAGCCGTCCTTATGGGCCAAGCCCCAAGGTTTGTTGGGGACGGCATTTTGCTACGCTGGACCTTGCCCCATGATGGTGGGAGGGCTTGATCGACCCTCGGACCGATATTGAGGGCCACAGGCGGCCCATGTCCGGTCAGCCTGCTGGAGGTGCCTGATTCCGTTCAGGCATTCCGACGGCGTCCGATGCGGTCAAGCATAGCGCCCGGCGCGTGTATTCCGGGCGCATGCTGAGGAGCACAGCTTAAAGCCCGCAGTTCGGGTAATTCGGGTATGGGCAGTATGCTGGGGCCGCCGGATAGTACGAGGGATACGCCGCACTGGTAGCGGCAGCGCCGACGACAGCGCCCGCCGCGACGCCGGCGGCGACGCCGCCCCACCCATAACCTCCCCCGTAGCCTCCCCCGTAGCCGCCGCCACTGACGTTGACGTTACGGTTGAAGGTGTTGCCGCCGCTGATATTGGCGCGGTTGCCTCCGCTGATATTGGCGCGGTTGCCGCCGGCGAAGTTGGCGCGGTTGCCGCCGGCGAAGTTGCCGCGGTTGCCGCCGGCGAAGTTGCCGCGACCGGCACCGGCCCAGGAACCCCCGCCGCCGCCGCGCCCGGCGAAACCGCCGCCGCCGCGGCCGCCGCCACCGCCGCCACGAAAGCCGCCACCGCCACCGCGGCCGCCGCCGCCGCCACCGCGACCGCCGCGCACGAGCATCAGCGGCGCATCGCTCCGTTCGGCGGTCGCATCGGCGATCGCGCGAGCCATGCTGCCGCTCCACGCAGCCGGCGCGGCGGAGGCCTGCGTAGCCATTAACCCGATAAAGGCGATTGGCGCCACGTAAAGCAGACACTTGGTCATCGCTACGGCCTCACTGGTTGAATTTGGCCTGAATCTCTGTTTCGAGCTCGCCACTGCTCGAAGGACAGGTGTCCGCGATCGAACGCGCGCAGAACCTGCAACCGGATGAATTTTCGGCGAGAACTGCCTCGCGTCCATTGATTTAGGTCATTAGAGCAGCCGCAATTCTCGTATTTGTATGAGGAGACATGGTTGTCACTCTACGCCCGCGACAAGGCTGGCGCCGAAAGCAATCTTCTTACGGACAGGAGCAACGTGATGAATGGGAAAATCGGCGTTGTACTATTATCCGGCTTGCTGTTCGCCTGCGCGCAATCGCCGCCGCCGGACACCACCGCCGCCGCTCCACCGCCGCCGCCTCCAGCCGCGGCGCCTGCCCCCGGCCCGGTCGCCGCGGCGCCGCCAGCTAACCGTCGGGTCAGTATCAGAGCAGTGAGGTGCGCCAGACTGCTCGAATTGCCGGAAGACGATCGCGCCGCGGCGTCGCTGTTTTATATTGGCTATCAGGCATCGCGCCTTGGCGCCAGAACGATCAATGTTGGCAGGATCCCCGACGCCGAGGCCCGGGCGCTCAGCTACTGCGAGGCATCTCCCAACCAATCGGTTGCCAATGCGTTTCGCCAAGCGTACTTGCGGACCCTGAGATGATGGATCGCGCCATCTAAAGTCGGGGCGATTCGTTTACCTCCGGTTTCGCCGCTAACTGCGCCGCCTTGAACGGACCGGCAATACGGCCGGCTTTGCGCAAAACCGGATTTCGGTTTGACACCCGCTGACGATCTCCGCCTCAAACTTGATCGATTGCGCGGGACTGGATTGCCGCAAGTCAGATCGTACTGAAAGCTGCCGGGTGAATCGCGCTCGGGCGGTTGTGCGCGACACCGGGGGCGGCGGGAAGCGCGGCGGACGGGCCCCAAGCCGTTGAAATGCCGACTCGCAGAGCCGTGCAGGCGTGACAGCGCTTCCCTCTCGAGGGGCGAGTGGCTGGCCAAAGGGCCCTCCGCATCCGGATAACCCGTTCAAGCCGACATCCGCGCGATCGCGGGGGTTGCTCCGGCAATCGTCGGCAGCCACGACAGGGCAGTCTACTGAGGGCGCGAGGGACGCGATCCGGCTGATCTCTATACGGGATTTACCTGATGCGGAAGCAAGGAGCATGCTATATTGTTCCACTGAAAGTAATACAGGCGCTGGGCCCCGCGCGAGTACGTGTCGGAGCGCAGTGCCCGAGGCAGCGGCTTGCTCGCGGATCTGTATGATTCGGTGGGATAGGCTGGAGCCGTGAGATGTCTGAGAGACAAATCAGCACCCTTGCCGGTCCGCGCGCTCGTCGCGGTGCGCAGCTGTTCCCGTTTATTGACCCGGCATTTCAGGAATTATCCCGATTTTTACGGAGCATCGCCTCGGGAGGTGAGGGTCCGCCCTTCAGCAAGCTGGTGTTACCGCGCAGTCGCCTCGGGGGAGGAGGTGCACAATGACCATCAGCGCGATCTGGGAACCGATGACCTCGGCGCGGCTGCGCCCGCTCTGGCTGACGCTAGGGCCGTTTCTTGTCGCGATCTTTTATTACCTTGGGGCCGAGGCGGCGTTCGCAATCGGGACGCTGACCCAGCAATTCGCACCGTTCTGGCCGCCCAACGTCGTTCTGCTCTGCGCGTTGCTTATCGCGCCCCAGCGGCACTGGCCGCTTTATATCGCAGCCGCATTCCCGGCGCATGTACTGGCCGAGCGCGGCGTGGCAATGCCGCTGCTGCAGCTTCTCGCCGCCTTTGGCTGCAACGTATCGCTCGCGCTGTTGAATGCGCTGGCGCTGACCCGGCTGCTGCGCGGCCACCGGCTCTGTAATCTGCGGAATGCGTCGCTGTACCTGTTATTCGCGGTTATCGTAAATCCGGCGGTGGTGGCGTTTGCCGCCGGGTTCGAGCCGACCCTGGGGGATGGCGATCCCGGGAATTATTGGCAATTCTGGTGGCGATGGTATCTCGCCAACGCCCTCGCCAATCTAACGCTGACGCCGGTTTTTTTGAGCTGGTTCTGGAGTGGGCCGCGGCCGGCATGGCGCGCCCCGAACCGTGCTCGGCTGATCGAAGCGTCTTTTCTGGTGGCCGGTCTCGTCATCAGCTGCACCGTCGCCTTTGAAATTCCGCTGACCAAGGCGACCGAAAATTTCTTCCCTGCCCTGTTGTACCTTCCTGTTCCGTTGCTCCTCGCCGCAAGCGTCAGATTTGGCGCAAGGGGGGCGAGCGGGGCGATCCTGATCATCACCGTCATGGTGCTGTTCCGCGCGATGCACGGAACCGACGCGTTCGCCGCCTTGCCGCCGGGTCACAGCGTGCTTTCCGTGCAGCTGTTTCTCGCGGTGCTCGCAGTCCCGGCGATCCTCCTGGCCGCACTGGTCGAGGAATTGCAGCGTATGAACGATCGCCTAAGCACCGTACTGGATGGCGTCAGTGACGGTTACTACACGCTCGACCGCGACGGCCAGATCGTCGCGATCAATGCAAAGGGGGCCGCTTGGTGCGGCCATGATTCGCCCGGCGAGTTGATCGGCCGAAAATATTGGGATATCCCGGCGCAACGCGCTCCCGACGCAGAATGGGTCCGCCACGCGATACGGAGCGGGGCGGCCGTTCGCGGCGAATTCTCGTTGCCGGATGGCCGGTGGAGCGAAATCCGCGCCTATCCGTCCGCGGGCGGGGTGAGCATCTTCTGCCACGACATGACGGAGCAGAGAGCGGCGGAGCGGGCCGCACGCAGTACCCAGCGTCTGCTGCAATCCTCTCTCGATGCGCTGACTGCGCAAATCGCGATACTCGACAGCACCGGCGAGATTATTGCCGTGAATGCCGCCTGGCACAAAGCGGCGGAATTGCTGGCTGGCATCGGTGAGCACTATTTCGTCGGCGCCAATTACATCGAGGAATGCGAGCGTTCCCGCCCACATCAGCGGAGGGTCGCGGCCGGGCTTCGCCGCGTCCTTCAGGGGGAGCTCAGCGAGTTTCGCTGTGAATACGCCAGCGACATCGTCGAGGGAACCTGGATCCAACTGCGCTGTACGCGCTTCGGCTCCGGCCCGCAATTGCGGCTCGTTGTCGCCTGCGAAGACATCACCGAGGTGAAGACTACCGAGGCCAGTCTGCGCCGGCTTACCGGCAGGCTCCTGAAGTCGCAGGACGAGGCGCAGCGGCGCCTCGCGCGCGAATTGCATGATGCGACCGCGCAAAACCTGCTCGGCGCGACCCTCGGCATCGGGCAAGCCTTGCGTCTGAGCCCGAAGCTGAAACCGGTGGTCCGGGCGGCGCTCGAGGAGAGCCGCGCATTGATCGAGCAGAGCCAGCGCGAGATCCGCACCGTGTCCTATCTGTTGCATCCGCCGATGCTCGACGAGGCCGGCTTGCCGGCGGCATTGCGCTGGCTCTGCGAGGGCTTTTCCAAGCGAACGGAAATCGCTGTCCACCTGAATGTTGCATCCGATATCGGCCGTTTGCCGGGCGATATCGAGGCGGCTCTGTTTCGCATCGCGCAGGAGGCGCTGGCCAACGTACACCGACATTCCGAAGCTACCGAGGTGCACCTCACCCTGGATCTGGACGTATCTTCGGAGCGGGGATCGACCATCGCCCTGACGATCAGGGACAACGGCAAGGGAATGCCCCGCTCCATTGTGGAAGCATCGGAGCCCGGCAGACATTTGGTCGATGTCCCAACGATCGGGATTGGGCTCGCCGGCATGCGTGAGCGCCTGCATCAGTTCGGCGGTTGCCTGCAGGTTAGTTCAGGCTCGCAAGGCACGGCCGTGCATGTGAAGGTGCCGTCGCCGGCCTCGGATGAAACGCCAATCGAGAACGGCCCCTCGGCCATCACAGAAATGGTCCCGTTCCGGCGAGACTGACGGTGGGCAGGCAGATGGCGGCCGCCGTACATTCGCGGAGCGAGAGCCGCGTCAGTCCGTGCAGGCCGATCTTCCTCGGGTGAGGTTGGTCTATTCGCTTGCCGGGTCTTACGGAGCGCTTCTCGACGCTTCCGCTGTCATCGCGCTGCGTCAGCCAGCAAGATGCGATCAGGCCTCGGTCAAATTGTTGCGGACCGCATAGCGCACCAGCTCGACAATCGATGTGACGCCGATCTTGCGCATCAAGGTCGTCCGGTGTGTCTCGACCGTCTTGATGCTGATCCCGAGCATCAGCGCGATCTTCTTGTTGCGGTGTCCCTCTGCGAGCAGCTGAATGACTTCGCGCTCGCGCGGTGTCAGCCGCGGTACAGCCGGCCCGTCGGTACCCCCCTGCCGTCCAGGGCGTAAAAACCCCTCCAACACCGTCTCCGAGACCTGTGCGCTAAAGTACGGCAACCGGCGCAGCAGTGTCTCGACTGCCGTGACGATGCGCTGCTCTGCGTCGGTTTTCAGCAGGTATCCGCGCGCGCCGGCCTCGAGGACGTCGTGAATTAGGCTCTCGTTGTGGTGCATCGTGAAGATCAGCACCTGGGTTCCGTGTGACACGTTGCGGATCTGGCGCGTCGTCTCCAGCCCATTGAGATCGGGCATCATCAGATCGATGATTGCGACATCGGGCTGCATTTGCCGCGCCAGGTCGACGGCTTCCCGCCCGCTCAGCGCCTCGCCGCAAATCTCCCAGCCAGCGTGCTCCTGCAGCAAAGCCTTGAGGCCGCGCCGGACCACGTCATGATCATCGGCCAACAAGATGCGGACCATGGCGAACCCTCGCGCAAAGCGGCAGCACGGCGGTAACCCAGCTTTCTACACACCCTCTGCGCGCCCGGACATACATTGCATCCCTTACGACCGAGACGGAAATCTTACGTAAATTTGCCCGCCAGCCGAGCGTTATCTGGGTCTTCCGGCTGCTGGTGGCGAGCATCACCCTTGGCTCCGGCTCCCGATGACGCAGGCAGATCTCAGGCAACCCGGCTTTCCTCCACAACGACGGTTTGGATGAGCGCCTCGCGCTCGTACATCCACCGCGCCAACAGACCGGCAACGGCTGCCCCAATGATCGGCGCTAACCAGAACAGCCACAGCTCGGCCACATATTCACCGCCGGCGAACAGGGCCGGCCCGGTGCTGCGCGCCGGGTTGACCGAGGTATTCGTGACCGGGATCGACACGAGATGGATCAGCGTCAGTCCGAGGCCGATCGGAATGCCGGCGAACCCCGCAGCCGCGCCCTTCGAGGTCGTGCCGACGATGATGAACAAGAAAAAGAACGTCATGACCACCTCGGTCAGAAAGCAGCCGGCGAGACCATATTTGCCGGGGCTGAGGTCGCCGTAGCCGTTGGCGGCGAAACCGCCCGGCACCCAGCCGGGCTGGCTCGATGCAATCAGCCACAAGACAGAGGCGGCGGCGATCGCGCCGATCACTTGCGCGAGGATGTAGGGAACGACGTCTGTTATGGCGCAGCGTCCTGCGCTCCATAAGCCTATCGTGACCGCCGGATTGAAGTGACCGCCGGAGATATGCCCGACGGCATAAGCCATTGTCAGCACGGTTAGGCCGAAGGCGAGAGCCACGCCGACGAAGGCGATGCCCAGGTTCGGAAAACCAGCAGCCAGAACCGCCGCGCCGCAACCGCCGAGCACCAGCCAGAATGTGCCGAAGAACTCGGCTGTCACCCGCCGCCCTATGTCGATACCCATCGGATGCCTCTCTCAAACCCCTTCATACTCGCGCGGGGCTGCGCGCAGCCTCCTCCCGCATCCATGCCTTCGGAGAACTCTTATCGAGACGCCGTTGTGTCATTTATGCGACTCGCTAAGTTACGAGCGGCAAGTAACGTGCTGCATCAGGTAATTTCCGTAAATGCCACTCGGCGATACCTGAGTGGGCGCTTCGGTGCCGGTGTAAGATAAGTGTCACACCAGCTCGCTTGACCCGCAACCTACCGGTGGAAAATTACCGAATCCCGATAAGCGACTTTCCCTAAATGAATTCCTGTACGGAGCAATCCGGATTCCGGTCGCTGCTTGCGAGCGCTACCGTCCCGATCCCACGGATGGAGGGGCGCATGTATCAGCAATTTCGCTCCCATGACTTTAATGACGGCCTTGTGCACTCGGAGGCCGCAAGTACAGCCATTGCGCGCGACAGCGGGTTTGATGCGCTTGCGGCTTTGGACCGGATTGGCACGCGCCGCAGCTTTACCCGGGATGAGGCTGTCTACACCGAAAGCGACCCGTCCGATTGCTGGTATCAAGTAATCGCGGGCACCGTGCGGATCTGCAAATTGCTCGCCGATGGCCGACGCCATATCGCCGAATTCTGCTTCCCTGGCGATTGTTTCGGTTTGCCTGCTTCCGGCGTCCGGATCGCTTCGGCGGAAGCGGTTGGCGAGGTCGCCGTCATGCGTTACCCGCAACGCGCATCCGATCGGCTGATAGACGAGAACCCACGGCTGGTACGTGGTCTGTACGACCGGACGCTTCGCGAGCTCATCCATGCACAAACGCGCATGCTGCTACTGGGGCGAATGACCGCTGCCGAGCGGGTGGCGAGCTTCCTGCTTGAGATCTCCGGCCGCCAGGATGCCCCGCACGCGCTCGATCTGCCGATGTCGCGCAACGACATCGCCGATTACCTCGGGCTGACGATTGAAACCGTCTGCCGCGTACTATCCGGTTTTAGGCGTAATGGCGTCATCGCGATTCCGATGCCATATCGCATCGAGCTGCGCGATCGGGAGGTGCTGGAAGCTCTCTGCGAGGCCTGACGCGGCCGACACCGTTCCGTCGCCGAGCGGCTATTGCAGAATGCCGGCCGACCTGATCCAACCTTTTTCCGAGCTCCTGAAAAAAACCGCTGGCAGCGCCGGTTGGGTAATTTTTCCGATCAATTTGCAGAAAATAGCTGATGTCCTACGCAATCTGCGAGGCGCATGATAACGGCCCCGGTGTGGCGCCGCGGCCTTTCGGTCCGCGGGTGCTCGGCATAGGATCTTGCTTGTCGCTCCCTAGGAGGATTGGCGACGATGCGTGGCGGCTATATCTATGTCGTCGACGACGACGAGGCCGTACGCACTTCGCTATCGGTACTGTTCGAGGCCAATGGCTACGCCAGCCGTAGTTTTTCTTCGGCCCAGGAATTTCTCGCGGCCGCGCCGAGCCTGCACCCGGGCTGCCTGATAGCGGATATCCGCATGCCGGGAATGGACGGCCTCGAAATGCAGCAGCGGCTGATCGGGCGTGGCCTGCCCTTTCCGTTCATTGTCATCACCGGGCACGGCGATGTGCCGTTGGCAGTGCGCGCAATGAAGGCCGGCGCTCTCGATTTCATCGAGAAACCGTTCGCCGCCGATACTATTCTGGACAAGGCCAAAAGCGGGCTCGACTGCCTCGGCGCACCGCGTCAGGTGGATGAGTTGACGGCAACGGCAACGACCCGGCTCAAAGTGCTGTCACCTCGAGAGCGCGAAGTACTGGAGGGGCTTCTCACCGGTCTCTCTAACAAATCCATCGCCTATGAGCTGGGGATCAGCCCGCGCACGGTCGAGATCCACCGCGCTCGGGTCATGGAGAAAATGGGCGTGCGCAGCCTCTCCGAGCTGGTGCGGATGGGGCTTGCGGCGGGCCTGCAGCCTCCCTTCGGAACCGGTTAACGGACTCGCGGTAAAGGCGACCGGCGGCACGACCAAGAGATCGGGTGACGCTGCCGCCGAAAAGCCAACCTCGCCACCTCTCGACACGCCCATCGATGTTGAGCGTGACGCCGCAGCAGGGAGATCACCGGCCACATAAGTTGACCCATATCAATGCCCCAGCCAAGCCCAGGCGTCCTGTGACCAGATGGGGATTAGCAACGCTCGAACCGCCGTAATCCCACAAAGCCGTGCCGGCGCGTGCCTCCGAGACGGAACGCGGGCCCACCGCCATCCGATGGTGACCTTCAGGATTGCGCTGACCGCCGCCGTGATGGCCTTTGTCATCGTCCTTGCCGCTTGCCTGATCTTCATTCAGATCGCGACGTTTAGAGCCTCGGCGAGAGCGGCGGCCTCTGCGGCCTTGGATGCCGCCAGCGCGAACACCCTAAGTCGCCTGGAGGCCGATATCACCGAACTGAGCTCCCTGCTTCGCGTCCTGTCGACCAACCCCTCCCTTGCCGATACGGACGATCGAAGCGAGGTCGACGGGGCAATCGCAATGTTCAAGGCCGCGTTAGGCGAGCTGCCGCAGACAGACAGCCTCCACATCGGATACGAGAACGGCTGCTGGCTGCAAGTCCGCCGCCTCGACGTCCTGGACGCGAGCGAGCGGCGTAAGCTCGGTGCGCCGGATGACGCGGTGTACAATGTCAATCTGGTGCGGCCGGCGGCCGGCGGCTCCCTGCCGATGCACCGCATCTTTCAGGACGAGCGGGGGAACGAACTCACGCGGCTCGAGATCCCGGATTACGGTTATGACGTCCGCAAGCGGGGTTGGTATCAGAATACGCTCCGGGCGGACCAACCGACCGTCTCGTCACCGTATCGGTCATTCAGCATCGGAACGCCTATGATGACCCTGGCCGCGCCTCTGCGTGGGCGTGTGCGCGGTGCGATCGCCGCCGACCTGAAGCTGGATAATTTCGGCGAACTGGTCAACGCCCAACGGCCTGGAACGCATGGGACGGCCATCGTCTTTGACTCCTTCGGCATACTCCTGGCGCATCCCGATCTCGGGCGGCTGGTCAATGATGTAAGCGGCGACCCCTCGCAGGTGCAGCTCCCAGAGATAGGAGAGATGCGCAGTGGTCTGGTGGGCGCGGCGATGCGGAACTGGGACGGCGGCGACCGTCACGAAGGGAGTATCAGCGACCAAGACGGGCGAGATTACCTGTTTCGTGTCCGGAGGTTCTCTCAGCGCGACGGCTATAGCGGGTACTCCCTGTTGATTGCGGCCGAAGACGATTTCGCGCCAGAGGTCCGCAAGCTGCAGATCAGGGGACTGATCATCGCACTATTCGTCGGCGGCTGCTTCATACCGGTGGCCTGGATCTTCGGCGGTCGGATGTCGGCTTCGTTGAAACGCCTGACAGCCCAGACGAGCCGACTGCATCTGTTGGCGCCGCCGGATGATACGCCGGTGACATCGCATATTGCGGAGATTCACGAACTCGGCAGAACGATGGCCATTGCCCAGCATACCGTTTGGTCGTTCGCGCACTTTGTCGCGGCGGATATCGTAAAGGGGATCATCGATGGCTCGATCTCAACCGAGCTCGGCGGGGTTCGGCAAGAAGTCACAATCCTTTTCACCGATGTCAGAAATTTCACCGGCATTGCCGAGACCGCGGACCCAAACCTCTTGATGCGCCAGACCTCGCGGCACCTCACGGCGCTGACCGAAGCCTTTCTCGCCGAGGGCGGTACGGTCGACAAGTTCATAGGCGATTCAGTGATGGTATTTTGGAATGCGCCCC
>Ga0070699_100004636_pt1 | contig 12166 bp, 4 predicted proteins | sample KBSK1503metaG_FD_65473 | JGI IMG/M metagenome (GOLD analysis project Ga0070699, IMG submission 65473) | Corn, switchgrass and miscanthus rhizosphere microbial communities from Kellogg Biological Station, Michigan, USA - KBS K1-50-3 metaG | ecosystem: Host-associated > Plants > Roots >...
GCCGAAATGGCCGCGATCGCTGAAGCGGTCCACCAGCCACGCGTCGAGCTGGGACTTGGCGGGTCGGTGACAGCCCTTGCCCGAATGCTCGTGCGGATGTATCACGCCTCCGCGGTCGACGTCGTGATCTACGAGAAGGACACGGATCGCGCCCTGTTGTGGCAGGTGGCCGATGGGTCCGACGACACGTCACGAAATGCGGCTCGCATCGAAATGGGGCCCGGACAGGAGCGCGTCTGGCTGTTCGAGGATGGAGCGTCCACCTGGCAGGCGAACGATGTCGTCCCTGGAGCGCGCGTGCGTGCGCGCGCCGTCCAGCAGGGCGCCTATTCACTGCGCTCGATGATGGTGCAGCTCCCGGAAGGCCTTCCGTCGCGTGCCTGCCACACGATGACAGTCGCCAACCTTGGCCTCGGCGAGGAGTGGCGCGGACGGATCTTCCTGTACGATCCACGCCGGACCGGCGCCGTCGAACGGCGAGTGCACTTCCTCGAATCGTTCGCCTCGCAGGTGACGCTCGCCCTGACCAACGTCGTGCTGTTGCGACGCCTTCGCTCGCAGGCGGGCGCGGCGGAGCGCGCACGCGTGGCTCGCGAGCTGCACGACGGCACCATCCAGGCGCTCTTCGGCATCGAGATGAAGCTGCAGGCGCTGCGCAAAGAGGTCGATGATCGCGACAGCGAACTGGCGGTCTCGCTCGCCGACGTGCAGGAACTGCTTCGCGCCGAGATTCTCGGCGTCCGTGAGCTGATGCAGACACTGCGGCCGGTGGAGCTCGATGGCATCCACCAGCTTCCCGATGTCCTCGCCGGCGTCGTCGAGCGGTTCCGCCGCGACAGCGGCATCTCCGCACGCTTCGTCTCGAACATCGAATCGATTCATCTCACCGCCACCGCGTCGATCGAAGTCGTTCGCATCGTGCAGGAGGCGCTCGCCAACGTGCGCAAGCACAGTCGGGCGCGCAACGTCATCGTCCGCCTGACCGGCAAGGACGAGGCGTACACACTTGCGGTCGAAGACGACGGCCGGGGGTTCGATTTCGAGGGCGCGTTCTCGCAGGAACAGCTCGATCGCGCCCGGCTCGGCCCTGCCATCATCAAGGAGCGCACGCGTCTGCTCGGTGGTCAGCTCACCGTGGAGTCGACCCGCGGAGCCGGCGCGCGTATCGAAGTCACTTTCGGAGCGCCCGTTCATGTCTGAGACACCTGAGACCATTCGGATTGCCATCGTCGACGACCATCCCATCTTCCGCGACGGATTGCGGCGGCTGCTCGAGAGCGAGCGCGGCTTCAGCGTGATCGCCGAAGGTACCGACGGCATGGACGCGATTCGCATCGCGCGCGACGAACGCCCGGACCTCCTGCTGCTCGACGTCGCCATGCCGCGCCTCGACGGCGTCAACGCGCTGTCGGCGCCGGAGATGTCCAAGACCAGGGTCATCGTGCTGACCGCCGGTCTCGACGAACGGCAGGTCAGCAAGGCGATCGAGCTCGGCGCGCGGGGCATCGTGCTCAAGGAGTCCGCAACGCGACTGTTGATCGACAGCATTCGCGGCGTCATGGATGGCAAGTTGATGCTCGGGCCCGACGTGGCCGCCATCCTCGCGCACGCGGTCACGCGGGCGGGCGATCGCGACCAGCGGCCCTACGGTCTCACGGCGCGCGAGGTCGAGATTGTGGGTGCGATCGCCGAGGGCAAATCGAATCGCGACATCGCGACGCATCTCGGAATCAGTCTGCAGACCGTCAAACACCACCTGACGAGCATCTTCGACAAGACCGGCACGTCGAGCCGCCTCGAGCTCGCACTGGTCGCCCTGAAACAACATCTCGGGAAAAAGGCCTCGTAGTCGCGACACCGGTGATCGTCGTCTCGGCGCCGGTCGCGTAACATACGGGCAGAGTCATGGATCTGCGCCTGTATCCAAATGCGCGACGTCCCGGCGTCGGCCTGAAACCGCGACGAGAGAGTCAGCGACCGCTGCTCCCGCAGCATTCGCGTCATTGCCCCGTGCTCGAGGCGGGCAGCTCGCTCGGCTTCCTCGTGTATCCACCCCTCGAGACGAACGAATCGTTCGTCATCGAATTCCAGGGCGAAGGCCGCTATCAATTCACCTACATGATGAAGAACCCGGCCGGTCAGTGGCAGCCGGTGTTCGCCATCGCGATGGTGCTGCCGGTCGGCGGCGTTGGCGTGCTGCGGGAGGACGTCACGTTCATGGTGCGCGACGCGCCGCTCCTGCGTGAAGACGCACGACAGCTGGCGCGGATGTTCATCGTGCCGGAGGACCTCGGAACGCCCGCCGGTGGCGTGACGCTGAAGGGATCCACGAACTTCCTGACGCCCCAAGGCTGGGACACGGTCTATACGCCGGTGCTCAACAACATCGAGCGACCGGTGGCCCCGATGCTCGTCGTTCGCGTGGAAACGGACTGGTACGCGCACGAGACGGAGTTCCGCTACGTACTGCAGCCTGGCGAGGCGATTTCAGCGGAGCAGAACCTGCCGATCGGTCAGGTGTTCTTCGTTCCGCGCGAGGAGATTCGGGTGCGCGACTGCAACGAAGAGGAGCTCACCGCACTGCACACATCGCGCGAGGAGTTCTTCCGCGAGAAGGCCTCTCACCGCGTGAAGACGCCGTACGGCCTCGAGTACAGCCCGCACTATCTCCGCCAGAGCCGATCGCAGAAGGATCGCTAAGTTTGAATTCGCAGGGGCCCACCTTTTGGGTGGCCATTCGGCTCCGTGCAGCCGCACGCAATCTTATTCACTCCAGTTGAGGTGGACGCTGCCGATTACTCGGGGGCATGCCAGAAACCGAGGAACGCTGGCCTGGACCCGACCGCCGCGCATCTCACGATCGACGCGGCCTTCCGCGCGTGACGCGGTGCGGCCAGTGCCACGCGCATCTGGTTGTCGATCGACGCGGCCCGACGGTAGCGCTGTATTCGGCCGCGACCTACATTCCGCTGGCCGCGCGCAGCATCGAGCCGCCGACCGAAGCGCCGCCGCGGTGCCCGGCGTGCGGGGCCATGCTCCGTCCCCGCTGATCCGTCCTGCGTATCCCGAGTCGTTACTCGGATGACCTGTTACAAGCCCTCAATCGACAGCATCGAATCGGCGTTCTTCCACGCGGCCGTGAACGCGCGATCAACCCACTCCGCATCTGACGTCTTCTGCTGACGCCTGAGGCTCTCGCGCAATCCGAACAACGCTCTCGGATTACGCGGATGGCGAACGAGGTCCTCGCGGAACACACGCTCGGCGGCGGACGCGCGATTGGCCGCGAGCAGCGCCGCACCGAGCGATTCGCGCAGCGGGTAGAACCACACGGGAGGCTCGTCGTAGGCAAGACGGTCGGCCGCGGCGACCGCCTTCTCCCACTGCGCGAGCGCCAGGTCTGTCGCGCCGCGCGCCTGCGCGATGCGCGCGTCCAGCACCATCTTCGCGATCTCGAGCACGGTCGTCGCGCTTTCGAGTCCCGTGCCTCCGAAGAGCGCCGTGGCGGGTACCTGTGAGGCAGCCGAGTCGAGCGACGCGCGCTCGGCAGCAGCCTGATCGACGCGACCCGTTCGCGCGAAGGCAACACCGCGAGTGAATCGCCACCACGCCGTCATGACCGGTCGATTGCCCGGAGGAGCTGGCAGCGCAATCGCTTCGTCATACTTGCCGAAGCGCAGCAGCACATTCATCGGCGCAACCACCATCGACTCGATCATCGGCATCATGTCGGCGTGAGGCGTGAGGCGTTCCCCCAGCTCGCTCGCGGCCTGGCGCGCGTCACCGAATCGTCCCTGCATCATCTGCGAATCGACGAGGAAGTGCAGGTTGTGCGAGTAGTACGCCATCACATAGAAGCTGTCGGGCGTCGTGCGAGGCATGTAGGCGCGGTCTGCGTTGGCGCCAGCAAGATTGGCGAGCGCTGCGCCCGCATGGTCACCGGTGCGCGCCAGAATGTGCGCCGGCATGTGCACGAGATGACCTGCCGCCGGCGCGAGCGCCTTCAGGCGTTCGGCGCTGGCCAGTCCGCGCTCCGGTGTCGGCGACGCTTCGATGCTGTGGATGTAGTAGTGATTCGCCCCGATGTGCTGCGGATCGCTGCGCAGCACGCGATCGAGCACCTGAAGAATCTGTTCGGTGTCTTCCGCGGGTTTGCCATCGAGCGTCCACAGCTTCCACGGCCGCAGGTTCATCAGGCTCTCCGCGTACAACGTCGCCGCATCGAGATCATCGGGATAGCGCTCGGTGAGCGCACGCATCGCGTCTGCATACCGATGCGCGAGAACCGCGCGATCGGCCTGGGGGTCCGCCGAGTAACGGACAGCCATCGCATCGACGTAATCGCTCTCCGCTTGCGACGCATTCGCCGCCAGCGTCTTCGCACGCGCAATCGCGTCGGTTGCCAGTCGCGCGCGCGGGTCGTCGATGTCGAGGTTGTAGTTCGGACCAAGCGCCCAGGCGATGCCCCACTGCGGCATCGCCGCTTTGGGATCGAGTTCCGCCGCGCGTTGGAACGATCGGACGGCTTCCTCGTGATTGAACGCGTAGACCAGCATGAAGCCCTGGTCGAACATCTGCTGCGCGCGCGGGTTGGACGTGGTGATCGGGTGATGATGCGAACCCAGACCGGCAATCACGCCGCCCTCCGGCTCACCGCTGTCCGTGCGATTCACGGCCGACGATGCGTCCGATCGGGGCGAGGCTGAACAGGCGGCGACGATTGCGGACAAGGCGAGGACACCAATGATGCAGCGCATAGGTTTTCCGGTGCACTAATCCGTGAATGTCACCTCGACGTCGCGTTCCGCCGACCGGCCGTGATCGTCGACCACGCGGACGGCGTGGATGCCCGGGACCTCCGGTCGCCAGGCGGTCGCGCCTTGCGTGATCGCCTGCCGGCCGATGAGCGCGTTGCCGTCGAACCAGAACACGTATTTCACTTCCGCGGCGGCGCTGGTCTCGAGCGAGATTGTGTCGGCGGTTCCACGGCGCATCGCGTAGGTGACGTTGCGCAGCGGGGAGGCGATGCGCGGCGGCGTGGAGAGATCGTCGCTGACACAGTCCGGCAATGCGGGAGGACTCCGACGCGGCATTCCGGACTGACGAAACAGATGGAGCATATCGGACGGCCAGAACTCGAACACCTCGAATCGCACCGCCGCGGGATATGGCGGACACACAGGTCGATTCGTGATCGGATCGAGTGCCACCATGTGATGCAGTTGGCTGACACGGATCGGCGATTTTCCCGGGATGTACCACGTGTCTATCACCTGCGGACAGTCGGCGTTGGGAAGTTCCCCACTGTCGACGCACACGCCGACGCGGCTCACGCCCGGCGGCGGCACGCTCGGCGCCACGGCTTCATCGGGACGCGCGAGATTGAGCGCATCGGCGATGCGGAAGAACAACGGTGCCGCGGCGTCGACGCCGATGAACGCCGGATTGCCCTCGCCGTGAAAATCACCGATCCACACGACGAGCACGTACGGACCGACGACACCCGCTGACCACGCGTCTCGAAAGCCCCACGACGTCCCCGTCTTCCACGCCACGGGCCACCGTGTGCGGACCGGCAGCGACGCATCCTCGTCGGGCCGCTGATTTCGGCGAAGCATGTCGAGCGTGATGAAGCTGGCCTCGGGACTCAACAACCGCACATCGTCAGTGCGCATCTCCGACGACTGGTAACGCAAGGGGTGCAGCACTCCGCCGTTCGCCACCATCGCGTACAGACCAGCGAGCTCCTCCATCGTCACTTCGCCGCCGCCGAGCGGTAGCGCCAGCCCGTAGAACGCCTCGGGCTTCATGTCACGAATGCCGGCCGTACGCAGGAACTGATACAGGGACGGTTGCGTGAGCTGACTCGCCACCCAGACGGCGGGAATGTTGCGACTGCGAATCAGCGCGGTCTCCGCCGGGATCGGACCAAAGAAACGTCCGTCGAAATTCTCCGGCGCGAACGGGCCGAAGGACGTCGGCAGATCGCGCACGACCGTTTGCGGATGCAGGACGCCCTGATCGAGGCCGAGCGCATAGACGAACGGCTTCAGCGTCGACCCTGGCGATCGCTTCGCCAGTACGCCGTTGACCTGCCCTTCGATGGCCGTACTCCAGTAATCCGCGGAGCCGACCCAGGCTTTGATCGACATGTCGCGCGTATCGACCAGCAGCGACGCCATGTTGTGGATGCCACGGTCCCCGTACTGCGCCAGATAGCGCTCGACGTGCCGCTCGACGACCCGCTGCAGTCGCATGTCGATCGTCGTATCGATACGTGCGCCGCGCAGCGACGCGCCGCCGCGCATCAGCACCGCATCGACGAAGTGCGGCGCCTCGTGCGGCATGCCGAATCGCGGCCGTGCCACGATCGGCAGATCGACCTGTCGACGTGCATCGGAGTCGCGCCGATGCACGTCGAGCCATACCCGCGCAAGCCGCGTGCGTGCACCGAGCACAGCGTCCGACGATGCGCCGCGACCGCCACGACTCGCCGGATGCTGCGGGATCACGGCGAGCGTCAGCGCCTCGCCGAGCGTGATGCGGTCAGGAGACTTGCCGAAATACACGCGACTCGCCGCACCGACCCCCTGCAGGTTGCTTCCGAACGGCACGACGTTCAGATAGGCCTCGAGCACGGCGCGCTTCGAATACCGCGCCTCGAGCCAGAGCGCGGCCGCCACCTGCTGCAGCTTGCCCCGCGCCGTTCGCGTGTTCAGGCGATAGACAATCCGCGCCAGCTGCATCGTGATCGTCGATCCACCCTGCCGCGCACCTCCCGAGTAGGTCCGGACCGCGGCGCGCAGCAAGGCGATCGGGTTGACGCCCGGGTTCAGCTGGAACCAGCGATCCTCCTTCAGCAGCACGGCCTCGATCAGATCGGGCGAGATGTCCTGCAGCGGCGTCCAGATGCGGAACTGATCGTCGCTCGCCCGAGTGACGCGCAGCAGTTCGCCGTCCGCAGACCACACGACGGTCGACAGGGCAACGCGCTGCTCGAGCCCGGCGTGAGGCCACGCGCGCACCGCGACCAGCGCGCTGGCCAGCACCAGCACCGTGGATGCGACGCAACGCCTGACGCGGCGGATCGTCACGGCTTGACCACTTCGAGCGTGCCGGCCGGGCTCAGGCCGGCGATGGTCCGGTTATACATGCCCTCGGCGAACGCCGGCGGCGTCTGGAACACACCGGCGTTCGTGGCTCGCACGCGATAGACGAAGGTGCGGGCGGCGTTCGTCACATCGCCATAGAGCACGAGGCGGTCATCGCGCAGGTCGACGTGGTACGGCGTCCAATCGGATCGACCAGGCACGCCGACCGGCAATGCCGTCGCAGCCGCACCCTGTCTCGCCTGGGCAGGATCGATGCCGGCCTCGCTCGTGTCGGTCGGCGGTTGCAATTCAAGCACTGCCTCGACGCCACCGGGCAGCAGATCGACGACGGCAACTGACCCGACACGTTCGCGACGGGTGGCGCGGATCCGAAGGCGCACGAAGAACTCGTCGCCGACCGTGACACGGGTCTGCGGGTTGCCTCTCGCGTCGATGAACTCCCGGAACATCTCGATCCCCTGGCTCGTTTCGCTCGACGGGACGGTCCGATCGAATCCGGATTCATCGATGGCGAAATACGCCGGAGTGGGCCCACCCTTCGAGAACTGCAGCCGGGCGGCTGTTGCCGCGATCGCCGCCTTCGGCATGATCCCCCCAGACAATGCGAGCGCGCGCGTCTGGCCGTCCTTGCCGATTTCGCTGATCGCGAGATTGGCCGCTGGTGCCGTGCCTTTCGCGAAGGCCTCGAGCGCGAGCAGGACGTAGGCAGCCGACAATGAGTTGACGCGATTATTGGTGACCGCGGTGCCGATCGCCTCGAGGGTGGACGGCGATACGGCAGCCGCGCGGGCCGGGAAATGGCGTGCGACCAGATACAGCAGCTGCGCGTCGTGCACGAGAGGGTCGTAATAGATCTCGTCGCCGAACTCCCGCTTCTGCGTCGACCAGGGCACATTGGCGATCATCCGATCTGCCACGTCCCTGCGCTGCATCAACTGATACGTCGACGCGACGTACGCCGCGGCCAGATCGGTTGTCCACGCTGGCGCGTACCTGGCGGTCAGCTCCTGCTCGACGCTCGACAGCGCAGCCGTCGGCCTGATTCCCTGACGAGCAAGGAGGTACACGGCGTACGCCCGCAATCGTCCGTCGGCGAGCGTGCTCGCCGGCGTGGACGCGAAACGCATCAACCACCCGTTGAGGGTATCGAGCATGTCGGCGGGAATACGCTGACCGTGCTCGCGTGCCTCCACCAGGAAATGCGCGGCATACACGGTCGGAAATTCCGCGGTGATCGGCGACGATGACCACAGGCCCAGGCCACCCTGCTCGTTGGCGCGGCCGCGTAATACCGCGAACGTCGCATCGAGCGGGCGTGCGTCTCGGCTTCGCACCACGCCCAACTCGGGATGTGCGGTCACGATCAACGCCGACACGCCTTTGCTGACCAGTTGTTCTGTGCACGAGTACTCGTAGTCGCCCAGATACTCGGTGAGTCCCTGTCCCCACACCAGCGGCACCGGCGAGATCGCGGCCTGCACGCGGCGTCGTTCCGGGTACAGGTCTCGCGTCAGCGCGACCGCGGTACTCGCGCCGTCGACGCGGCCCAGCGTCACCTGCGTCCGATAGGCGACTGGTGGCCGCACGCTCATGCTCTCCTCGATGTGAGCCTCTGCGGTCGCCCGTCTCGCCGTGAAGCGAAGGGTCGCCGCCCCGAGAACGGCGTTCGCCTTGACGCGGAATTCCGCGACACCTTCCTTCTTCGGCGCGATATCGAGATCGGCCGCAGCTGCACCAATCAGCGTCAGCGCAGGCCCGCCCTGGGCTTCGATCCGAATCGCGCCGCTGCCGGTCGTATTGTTGAAGACCCCGACGCTGACGACGAACTCATCACCAGGCGCCGCCATCGTCGGCACATTTGGCGTCAGGATGAAATCGCCGCGCACCTCGGTCGCCGCTTCGCTGACACCCATTCGCAGCGCGCTGGCGCTGACGGCCACCACACGCAGCCGTCCGTTGAAGTAATCGGGAACGACATATCGAACGTCGCGCCCCTGCGGGCCGACGTCGATCACTCCGGACCAGTACGCGACGGGCGCCTTGCGCTTGGCCGCAAACGGATTCAGATGCCTCGCGAAGCCGCCCTCGGCGTCACCGCCAGGTGCGGCGAGCGCGAGGAACCGCCGGAACTCCGGCAAGATCAGATCGAGAATCTGCTTCGTCTCGACCTCGAGCATCCGCTTCTGGAAGAAGAAGGCGAGCGGGTCGGGATTCTTGTAGCGCGCGACCTGCAGGATGCCTTCATCGACCGCGAGCACCGCCACGCGCGATGGCTCCGCCGCGGTCACGTGCATGGTCAGCGTCGCACCCGGTTTGACGACCCGAGGAGCGGTGACGGCAAGCGCAGACGTCCGCGCGGAAAGGTTGGGCGCAAACGCCGCCACGCCGTATGACAGCGGGCTCATGAAGATCTCATCAGAGGCGGGATCGCGCAGGAACTGCACGCTGACGTAGCCGTTGCCTTCGAAGTCGGCCGGCAGCGTGACGCGCTGCACGGAGCTGGTGGTCGTGGTCCTGAACCACTGGTGGAGGAACACGCGCTCGCGTTCGACGGTGATCAGACCCGCCCCGCCATATGGCGCGCGGATGCTCACCTGAATCGTGTCGCCGCCACTGTAGGCGGGTTTGTCCAATTGGACCTGCAGCTCGGTGTTGCGCTCGAGCGAGCGGGAGAGATTCGCCTGCCCCGCGACGGTGTAGCTGACGCGATTCAACTCGGTACCGGCGGCATTGCGCAGGACGAGCACGAAGTCGCCGGGCTCCTGCGTCGGCAGCGGGAATCGACTCCCACCCGATGCGATGCGCACGGCGCGCGTGTCGCGTACCACCTCCTTGAGTCGCGAGACGTACCTGAACGTGCGATTGTCCTGCTGCGTCAGTACCGACACGTACTTGCGTTGAACCCACTCGAGCGACAGCCCATCGGTCGCGACGGGATTGAGTTGTTGATTGACGGCGAGCCACGTCGCTTCGCGCGCGCTCGCGCGCGCCACGAAGGTCAAATCGCCGTCGGCTTTCACGCCGACGAGGAACGGCGCGTCCGAGACGATGGCGCTGTTCTGCGCGGCGACGTTCCGTCCACCCTCAGCTTCGTAGGCGCGCGCCAGGAGGTTCAATCGATACGCCCGGCCGACGAAGCGTTTCAGATCGAGGTTGAATTCCGCGACACCCGTGCCGTCGGTCACCGTTGGCGCAAGTCGTTCCTGATACGGTTCGGCCAACCCTTCGCCGATCTGAAATCGATAGTCCGGGTAGCGAGCGAATCGCGGCAGCGCCGCGGTCAGACTGAGTTCGCCTTCCACGCGCCGGTTCGTTGCCGCCTCGCCGAAGAGGTGCGCCACGCTCGCGCGCGCTTTCACATCATCAGGCTTCAGCCAGCCATCGATTGCCTTGTCGGTGAGATCGAGGCGCACCTTCAACCGATCCGGTTCGAACTCCTGGACCCTGAATGACGTGCTGCCGAGTGTTTCGCGGCGGCGTTCGTCTTTCACCAGGTACGCCGTGGCCTGATAGATACCCGTCGGCGACGCCGCCTCGCTCGTATACGTCACCTCGTCGAACGGAGCGACCGCGAGCCTGAGATTCGTGCGACTCACGACCAGGCCGCGGGGATCGCTGATCTCGATCGTCAGCGGCAATCCCGCGAGCGAGCTCTTCCAGTCCGCCGTCCGCGTAATCACTCCCAGGTGTGCCGTCTCGCCGGGCCGATAGATGCCGCGGTCACTGAAGATGTACGCAGACAGTTGCTGTGCCGATGCCGCGTTCTCGACGCCACCGGTATCGAAGCGCGAGAGACTGAGCTCTCGACCGCCGCCGAGCAGCGGCATGAAGGACAGGTCGCCGTCCTTCTGCGCGACGATCAGCTGCGGCGTCTTTTCACGAACATCCTCTCGCGGTGACGGCTTCGGCAGCTGCGCGCGACCGCCGGCATCGGTGGTCGCGGCGAGGATGGGCAGCCCATTGCTCCCGATGATCTCGATGCGTGCGCCGTCAACCGGCTGGCCGCTGCGGATCGACTGCACGAACACATCGCGACTGCCGTCCTTCGCCTGCTTCACGATGAAGCCGAGGTCGGTCACGAGGATCAGCCGCGTGTCCTCGATTCGCTCATCACCCTCGCGATCCTCGACGTCGCCTTCGTCGTCGTCAGCGTCGGAGTCGGGTGCCTGTAGCACCCCCTGGGCACGGAGGTGAAGGAGGAAGAGACCGCGGCGGTTCTGCGTCCGGTCCTGGAGATACTCCCCGACATCGACGCTGTCGTACGTCGGCTTTCCCGGCGCCTTGCCGGTGTAGTCGCGGACCATCGTGAAACGTTCGACCAGCCTGTCTTCGACGTTGCCGTAAATGGAGGGGCGCGAGAAGTCCCACATCTGCGGCGCGAGATGCTGCAACTGGTTTGGCAGGACACGGCCGATCTCGACGTCGACGCGCTCGACATCGCGCGACAGAAAGCCGACCTTCTTCTCTCCGTTCAACGACAGCAGCGCTCCCTGGCCGAGGAAGGTCAGCATGCGGTTGTATGGCGACACTTTGACGACGGCCACGAAGGGCTTGCCCGAGATGTAGCCACCGATCCCCTGCACGCCCTCCTTCACCGTGATGTGGACATAGCGGGCAACCGGCGCGCGGAACTTGAAGCCGTGCGAGGTGTTCGCGCCCTCGTCCGACGCGACATACGACAGGGTAACCGGCTCGGACGTCGAGAGGATGTCCGCGCCGATCTCCTGCTCCTCGCGCCAGTCGTGAGGGCGCGTGTCCTCCTTCTCCTGTCGCGGGTGTCGCACCGGAAGTAACCGCGCGGTCACCATTCCGTTGAATGCGCGCTCCGCGACCGGTGACGAGCTCGCCAGCAGCAGGATCTGCTCGGGCTCGTATCGCGCGTTGTCGACCACCGTCATTCGTGCATCGACGAAGCGCAGACTGCTGCGGCCCGGAATCGTGACAACGGCCTGCAGCGGCGACGGCGTCGTGTTGCCGCCGCGCTCGGCGCGAACACCCTTGTCGACGTTCAGCGTCATCGGCGTGTCGTCGCGCGGCATCGCGAGCGCGGCCGA
>Ga0070699_100004637_pt1 | contig 12166 bp, 11 predicted proteins | sample KBSK1503metaG_FD_65473 | JGI IMG/M metagenome (GOLD analysis project Ga0070699, IMG submission 65473) | Corn, switchgrass and miscanthus rhizosphere microbial communities from Kellogg Biological Station, Michigan, USA - KBS K1-50-3 metaG | ecosystem: Host-associated > Plants > Roots >...
CTACATGGGGTTAAAACATGACCGGGACATGCGGAAGACATTTCCAAAGTCTCCGTGGGTAGGAGGAGGAAGCTTTTGGATCCGGAGGAAGGCGAAACAGTAGAGAATCCGAGCTCTCAAGATATTGATCGGGATGCCCTCACCTCGGCAATAGCCAATCTCGTTCTTGAAGAGGGGGCTCTGGATGAGATTGCGCAGTTGCTGGTCCGCATACTACCGGCCTATGTGAAAAAGCCCTACTTCAATAAGTACTTCTCTCTTTGGGAGGAGCACGGGTTTCACTTGACCCCGGTTTACTTCGCTCAGCCGATTCCTGATACCCGCACTCTAACCCGCGACCTCTGGGACGAGAAGCGTGAGGTGGTAGGGATAGACTGGAACGAGATAGTTCAAACAAATTTCCTGCACAATGTTTTTCCAGCCTATCAGGAAGACTACAACCACTTCCCAATCGAGCCGACTGATTGCCCTTATGAATTTCATCTGAAGAACGGGTCATTTGAGGGCACTGACGCGATGGTGTTGTATTGCATGGTGCGACATTTCCGTCCAAACCTAATCATCGAGGTAGGCTCCGGTTTCTCTACCCGGGTTTCAGCCAAAGCAGCACTACTCAACGGTAATACTCGGCTCATCTCAATCGAGCCTTATCCGGACGCCGTGATGGCTGAAGGATTTCCCGGGCTTACCGATCTCATTCGAAAGAGTGTGCAGGAAATAAGCCTGGATTTTTTTGCCGAATTGAATGCCGGCGATATTCTGTTTATTGACTCTACGCACGTGGTCAAGTGTGGCGGGGATGTCAATTATCTATTTCTGGAAGTTCTTCCCAGGCTTAAACCGGGTGTGCTGGTTCACGTCCATGATATCTTCCTCCCCCACGAATTTCCCCGGAGATGGATGCTTGAAGATCACCTCTTCTACACGGAGCAATATCTCCTGCAAGCATTCCTTGCCTTCAACTCTGAATTCGAAATTCTATTTGCTAACAACTATATGGGATCAAAGTATCCGGAAGAAATGAAGGGTACGTTCCCGGAATCGCAATGGTTGGGTGGCGGAAGCTTTTGGATGCGCCGCAAGCTGACACACTAGAGGCTTCTTCTTAGGAATTCGCGCGCACTACCGCGAGTCATGACTTGTATTGGGCCGGTCCAACTCTCGGTTTGGACGCTGTCATTGCAAAGTTGATATAGTTTTTACCTGTGTCGTTCAAAGTGATCAGCGGGAGTTTACCATGGGAAACATATTGGAAAGGTTACTCTTGCACGAAGGTGAGGGCGTTTTTAATGATCTCATATTTCGCCTCGATGATTCTAAAACTGCAAAGCACGGAACCGAAAACGACCTTTTCGTATTAATGAAGACGAGGACAATCCTTCACCAGTACAAGGAGTATTGGGCTTCGAGGGAGACATTTCATCCTCAAAATATCTTTGAACTCGGTATCTGGGAAGGCGGAAGCATCGCTCTCTGGTTTGAATACTTCTCGCCTCAAAAGTATGTCGCAGTTGATTACTTGCCAGAAGCCCGCAGCAAACATCTCGGACGTTATGTTGAATCGAGAGATTTGAAGAGTAGAATTAAAACCTATTGGGGAGTAGACCAGTTTGATTCGTTGAAGCTTCGCGAGATCATTGATACAGAATTTGACCGTCCTCTTGATTTGGTGTTTGATGATGCTTCACATATGTTTGCGCGGACGAAAAGCAGTTTTGAAATTCTTTTCCCCAAGTTAAGGGCCGGTGGTCTCTATCTCATAGAAGATTGGGCCTGGGAGTACTCGGAACGCTTTCGAGAGCTTGGCGATGCCTGGTCCACTGATCCCGGACTTACAAAACTGATACTTGAATTTATCCAGGCCATCGGTAAATCAACATTTCCGATAAGAAGCCTTACTGTTTATCCCGGGTTTCTGGCAGTTGAACGAGGAGATTAGATCTCGGTGAAGAATAAGCTCGCCTCCTTGGAATCAATCTCGGGACACTTGACCAGACACCCGGCATGGAAAAGTACTTTCCCTGACGGAGCATGTAGCGGAACGTCAGAACGCGGCTGAGTCTCTAGTGGCGCAATTGGCCGAGACGCATGAAGCTGATTTGCTGAGAGAAGAACTGCGAAAGAAGTCTCGCTTTCTATCGCCTTTCTCCTGGTTATTTTAGAAGAGGGATCAACTAGACCAGTAAGTGGTCGAGAGAAAGCATTTGATTGATGTTTAATCTACCGGCAACAAGAGAAATGATTCGAAATCTGGCGCGACTTTATCTCTCCGCATTGGGAGCTTGATCTCCGAACCGGTGTAGGTAAATTCGAGAACGGGCCTGGCCATTGAAATTGTCTGCTTGATGTCGAGGCAGTTGTAAATCCTGAATCTTTTCCCCTTGCTCAGCACTGAAGATAAATCAACCGCCACCTCTGTTTTGCTGTCCCAGTTGAACACACCGATGTTGGCACGGCCTTTCCGATATTTGTTGGGGAACAGGAATACTCGCGTGCCGCCCGGCCGGCCATTTTGTCGTTGAACCAGATTTCCCTCGGTATCAAAACCCAACGCTTGCCACTTGTCGAAAGATAGATTCCCGCCCTGCGCCTTAAAGGGTGCTTTGACCCCATTGTCGATGTAAGTGTTCTTGTTGAGCTTATAGTTTTTGCCGATCAGACCGGCTGGCGCTGAATTAATCTCTATCAAAGTGTCATAGGCCCAGAAGGTGTTGCCCTCGATGGTCAGGTTTTTCCATAAACCAACGAGCAGCCCAATCGGCGCGCCCATGAGATAGTTATCCTTGAAGACCGCATAGCCGTTAGTTCCTTCCCCATAGCTGCTGAGGCGCGCGTTTGGACGCCACTTGTCGATGTTCGAAGGTTGATAGCCAACATTGCCAATCATACGAATGCGATCGGCCGGACGATACCCGCTGATTAGATAATTATCGACCGTTTGATCAGGTTTCAACGCACCAGCGATGTAGCAGATGTTATCGATAATATCGAAACCCTGGATATCACCTCCCTGGGTGTAGATGTGAACGTTCCAGCCATAGCCGCGGTAAGCAATGTTATTAGCGAAAACTTTAGTTCCTTCTTTGTTTTGAGCGTACCAGGCGTGGCCATGTCCTCGACCTGTTTCTTCGAGTGAACCAAAATCATGAATTAGAGAACCGTAGATCTCCAGGTCTACAGCCGGCGTCCATGCAGCCATCCCCAGAGATCCTCCAAAGATATTGCAGTTAATGATCTTTGTTCCCGCGCCTGCGCGCACCTCGAGAGCCGCACCTGTTTGGTGCTGTTTTTGAGATGGTTCCCAGTTTGAGTCGCCAATATCCAGCTCTATGTATTCTGCGTAAGAACTTGTGACTAAGCTGGTGCCATTCAGATGTGCCGACTCGCCCGGTGCAGGAATGATTCGCACCGGACTCCCGGCCGTTCCGGACACGCCCAGTTCAAAAGGGACTCGAGAGCTGCCGGCCATTTTTCCTTCATAGGTACCGCCCATGAGGATGATAGTGTCGCCAGGTCTGGCCGGACTTCTCTCTGAAAGTGCTGTGAAGATATCAAGCGGCTTATTCCTGGTACCGTCGCCGGTGGATGTGCCTTTCGGCGCCACATAAATTAGTTTTGCCGGCGCTGCGAGGCTGGTTACCTCCCGGAAGGGAGCAACATCGCAGACGGAGATAAACAACATGAACGCAACCGTTAAAGCCGGAGAAAACTTAAATTGCATTGCGAATGCGGGGTCTTCGGAGAGTGGCGGTTACGCCGTAAGGCATGGGTAAGTGAGGTGTTCTATCGACTTCTATTCACTTCTTATTGTGACTCCGCGCGGGGTAACGCGACGTGATCTCATTAAGGACTCACTTGGACCGGGTCCACATCCAGCCTCAGGCGACAATAGAAGAGCTCCGTGTTCATGATTCCCATTTCAGGAAAGTCCTGCCGTGTGTACTCAACTGAAAATCCTAATGCTGTCAATGCCTCGTCCAGGTCTGTGCCATAGGATCGGTACGACAACGCCGCGTCATCCGGAGAATTTGTGTCACCATGATATTCCTTCTCCATAAGAAACTGGTCTTTTGATGGATCATCGGCGTCGACCACGGACACTCGAACAATCGTTTCGCGAATATGCCTGAAATGAGGAACAGTGAAGAGGTATACCCCACCAGGCTTGAGCACTCTGGCGATTTCCTTATGTGCTTCGAAATCCAGGCGGACGTGTTCCATAACGTCACTTGTGATCACCACATCAAAATAGTTATCCGGGAAAGTTAATTTTTCGAGGTTTTGATTGGTGGTGTAAGGAGCTAGCTCAAGGCCCAGCGGATCATTCTGGCGATATTTTGAAAGATGTAGATCGACCCATCCGCTACCAATCAGCATGTCGGGAATCGGATAGGCGAGAGGGGTCCAGTAAAACGGTAACTGAGTGTCATAGATGGTGAGTGATGCGCCTGGTTGGAAACTGCCAAGGTCCGCCAGGCTCTGGGCCTGGATATTGTTTAGTTCGTGAATAGCGCGCAACAGGCCGCGCGCAATGGACCGGTACCGGCTGTTCGAGTTGCAAACAGAGCAAAGCAGCGCTTCCCGATATAGCACTGGATCGCTACCCACAAACTGCGTTTCCTGCCCGCAGATATTACAGATTCCACGCAAGTCTTCCGGGACGTGAGCAATGCTCTCGGTTACGTTGTCCTCTGGCGGTTCCGGTATCATCAAGACCTGGTCGTGCGGCTCGCTAAACGATCCGCCACGAACGCTTATCGTTCAACAATAGAGCGATGAAGTAATCTTCGTCAAATTTGGGAAGAACGGAATCGTGAGGCATATTCGGAGTAAATCTCAAGAATTGGCACCTTTCTTCAATTCTTCTTTGCGAGTCCGATTCGTCGGGATAACAAAGCCTCTCGAAGGTGGTTGGGATGGGCCAGGTTCAATACCGTATTACTCATTACCACCATCAACTCTTCATCTTCGCGACAGAAACATCCGGTTAGCGGCTGATCACCGATTTTTCTAATCACCCCTTCCCTGATCCACTGCCAGAATTGCGTCTGGGTGGTCCAGAACTGCTTCTGATTCTTAAAGAGTACAAGGGCGGTATTCTTTTTTCTTTTCTTCTTGTTGTCCGTAGTTTTCATGGTCGTATCAAAATAGCTTTGAGCGGAACACGGGCGGACACTGTACCGCCCGCGGCCGCTCGCAAAATCACGTCGGCCAGTTCGTGGTAATTACCCCTGACGATTTTCACGATTTGATTGTCTGGTGGTTACCTGGTGGCTTAGAAAAGACGTGGGGATTGAGACCTGGGGTTGAATGGAGCGCAGGCATCCTTGCCTGCTCGGTCTTGCCAACAAAGTGCCTGTTTACAGAGAAAAGAGCCGCTCAGCGAACGTATGCAGGCAGGGATGTCTGCGCTCCCAAAGATGTTTGAGTTTGTTCAAGGGGAGACTAAATATCTGAGTGAAAATCAGCAGGTAAATTCTTTTCCGGTAGCCGGGACGATCGTCGGGTTAGTCGCCGTGGCCCCCGGGGGCGGAGGCAACTGCGCTCATCTGAGAATCCTTAAATTGCGCTTCCGGCAGCAGTTCAGTTAGATAGCTGCGCAACTCTCGCTCGTGTCCGTTCTGGGACAGGACCGCAAGGTTTTCCAACGCCGCTCTCACTTTCTCTTCTGAATAGGGAGCAATCTTGCCGATGAAAATCTTGGGGTGGCGCGTTTTGTTCATGGATTCTTCGGTAATTTGCAACTCTTCAATTAACTTTTCACCGGGACGGATTCCGGTTAACACGATATCGACATCGACGAACGGCTTAAGGCCCGACAGGTTAAGCATATGTTTTGCAAGATCCAGGATACGCACTGGCTCGCCCATATCGAGAATGAAGATCTCACCGCCCTGGCCCATGGCGCTGGCTTGAAGAACGAGTTGAGCGGCCTCGCCTATCGTCATAAAATAGCGCACCATATCCGGATGGGTAACGGTAAGCGGTCTGCCTTTGCGAATCTGCTTTTGAAAAACCGTGATCACCGAGCCTGTGGATCCAATTACATTCCCAAAACGCACGGCTACATAGCGGGTTAGAAAGCGCTTATCCAGGTCCTGTACCACCAATTCAGCCAACCGCTTTGACGCTCCCATCACCGACGTTGGGCGTACAGCCTTGTCGGTGGAGATAAGCACGAACGCTTCGGATCCAAACTCTCCGGCAAGGACTCCCAAAAGATGCGTTGCCAGTACATTATTTTTTACGGCCTCGGCAATGTTGTCCTCCATGATCGGAACATGCTTATGGGCCGCCGCGTGAAGAATGACCTGGGGATGATATTTCTTAAAGATTGCTCGCATCCTGCTCTCGTCGCCGACATCGGCAACCAGGGCCACCAGCGCCAGTTCGGGCCAGGCTTCGCTCAATTCCCGCTCAATTTCAAACAGCGCAAACTCAGATCGCTCAACCAACAGCAGGCGCGATGGATGAAACTCAGCTACCTGCTGGGCCAATTCAGATCCGATGGAGCCTCCCGCGCCGGTGACCATCACGATCTTATTGGCCAGAAACCGTCGCATATCTTCAACGTCCAGTTGCACTGGCATTCGACCCAACAGATCTTCTATTTGAACGTCACGGATTCTACTTACCTCAACCTTGCCCCGCAGGATGTCGTAAAGGCCGGGAATAATTCGCACTTTTACCGGAATGCTCTCGCAGAACTCGGCAATCTTCCGGATATAGGGTCCGGGAATGCCGGCCATGGTGATCACTACATGATCAATCTTTAACTTCGGAACCAGCATCGGCAGGTCGCGGGTTCCACCTAGCACTCGAATGCCATGAATCAGTAGTCCCAGTTTGTTTGGATCGTCATCGATGAATCCCTTGATTGCGAGGTCTGTTTCGCTATGAGCAATGATCTCTTTCGCCGCCAGCATTCCGGCCCGCCCGGCGCCTATCAACAGCACAGACTTTTTGTGCCCGTTACTAATCGAACTGGTTTTCGGCCGCTTTTCATATTGTTCGTAAAGACCACGCCGAAGGACTCGAAGCGCCAGAACTCCTCCAAACGCAAAGGTCGTATCAATTACTATGATCGACAGAGGCACCCGCCACGAATGAAACTTATCGGGTAAACCCAACCGCAAAACAAGCAGCGGCAATACTGACCAGCAGGCAGCCTTCACGAAAGTCTTGATCTCCGCCATTCCTATATAGCGCCAGATGAATGCGTAAGCTCCGGAGAGGCCTAAAGCGGCAAATTGCACGAGCACCACATAAGGAAGCTGAGTCAGGGCGTTGATGAATTCATTTGGAGGAATCGTAAAGTCAAATCTTAGCAAATATGTCAGCGCGAATACGCACACCAGTACCAGCAGATCAAGAGCAAATTGCGCCGGCTTCGTTTGCAGCGGTTTCCACCATACCCATGGCTTTCTCGCTGACCTGTTGTTCTCACTCTTCATACTAACCTGCCCCCTGGTCGCCATTTGGATGTATTTGAATTTTGGTTGAGACTCGAGATCTTCAGAGTCATTTCTAATGTCAGGTATCGAGATCTCGTCTCCGGTTGGCATGGGGCTCCTGCCACGAAAAGCAACCACTACCGCGGTATTCAGCAAGACTATAATATCGCTCCATCTGCTCCTCTTATCCAGGTATTCCAGGTAACCCCTGAGTTTAAAAGGCTGCAGCGTTTCCAAATAGAATTGCTCGGGTTCACCTTCACATTCGGTGAGCAGTTTCTCCTCATCAGCCAGGAGCACACTCAAGGGATCGGTGAGTCCGGGTTTGACCGACAACACTAGCTGCCATCCAGGATTGGTAAGGTTAACATACTGGGGCACCTCAGGGCGTGGGCCCACCAGGGACATATCGCCTTTCAATATGTTCCAAAACTGGGGGAGTTCATCCAGTTTCAGTTTCCGCAGGAACCTTCCGACCGGCGTGATTCGCGGGTCGCCAGTTTTTGCAAGCCTGAACGCTTCAGTCGAAACGCGCATGGTTCGCAATTTGAAGAGTATGAATCGTCTGCCATTCAGCCCCACGCGTTCCTGACGGAATAGGACCGGGCCACGTGAGGTGATGGAAATAATAGTGGCTAATATTGCGAGCAGCGGAGTTACGATAATAAGTCCCGTCAAGGCGACTATGACATCGAACCAACGCGGCAAACCCGCCTTATTTACGGTTTCTGGTTTTTCCTGGGCAATCATTTCAGACTCAACGTCGATAGCGCGCGCAAAGATTTCGAATCGTCGCAACCACGTATTCGGCCTCAGCCTCTTTCATGGCCGAAAAGATTGGCAGACTCACGAGCCTTTTCCAAACGGCTGTTGCCACAGGAAAATCCTCGGGCTTCCAGCCAAACGTGTTTTCATAGTAAGGATGCAGGTGCAAAGGTCGCCAGTGTACGGAACATCCCACTTCCGCTTGCTTCAATTCGCGGATGAAAGCATCTCGATCAATAGTTAATCGATCTAACCGTAGTTTAATAGGGAAAAGGTGCCATGAGTGAATGCGATCAGCGTCGCTGGGGGGTAATTCGATTTCTTCGACGTCCTCAAGAGATTTCGTATACAACTGAGCCAGGCGCTCGCGTTTTTGACGCATCTCCTCAGCCTTCGGCAACTGATGAATCCCGAGGGCCGCGGCTATGTCCGTGAGATTGTACTTGAAGCCCGGCGCCACGATCTTGTAGTCCCAGCTTCCATTGTCGGAATATCGCATCCACGAATCCTGCGACAGACCGTGCAGCGACATCAGCCGCATTCGTTCGGCTAGGTTGCCATCGTCCGTGACCGCCATTCCCCCTTCGCCGGTTGTCATTGTCTTGTTCGCATAAAAAGAGAAACAGGATACTGCCGCGGTTTTGTTTCCGCAAAATTGCCACGCTTGATCGGATGCTCTGCGCCACGCAGAAGGAAAGGCGTGAGCGGCATCTTCTACTATCCAGAGATTGAATCTCGACGACAGGTCACGAACGGAATCGATGTTGAGCATCAGGCCACCAACATGGACTGGTATTATGCCCGCGACTGAAACCGTCTTCGAAAAGACGGACGGCAACTTCCCAGCTTTGAGATCCAATATTTTTCGTTCGGCGTCTTCTAAGTTGATGTTGGTCGTAACAGGATCGCAATCTACCAACAGAGGCATACCATGGAAGTAGCGAACTACTTCTGCGGTGGCGGCAAAAGTCATTGTGGGAACCAAAACCGCTTCGCCCGGTTGTAAACCCAGGGCTTCAACTGCCAAATGAAGCGCAGCCGTCCCGGAGTTTACAGCAACGGCAAAAGGAGCTCCGACGGCGGCAGCGAACATCTCCTCCAAACGACGAACCCTCCGGCCAGTAGTCAACCATCCCGAACGCAGGGTAGTTACTACTTCCTCGATCTCTGGCTCTCCCAGATCAGGTACAAAGAACGGGACTTTCATTGTCAAACCGGTTTCACCATTACCGCGAGAAGATGTGTACGTAGCACTGGTATAGCTTCCAACAGCGAAGCGATGGTCCAACTGCGCGGAGCAAAAAACCTGGCGAGAGGGGGCGCTAGAGTCACTGATTTGATTTCCCCGCGAAGTTCCGGAAAAAGTTCTCGTAATTCTTTTCTGCCAACCCCGCGCACCTGCGGGTTCTTAGGATTATTGACGGCAAAATCATACCAGAGCAGAGCTCCACCTGGAGCCAGGACTCTCACGATCTCTCGAGCAACCGTCCGACGAACAGCATTGTTTAGAATCGACGTGAATACCGTCGAGGCAATTACCAGTCGGAACATATTAGCATCCCAGGGCAGCGACCCGGCGTCTCCAACCCGAAGATCGGCCTGCGGCAGGATTTGCCGAACCAGATCTACACGCTCGGAATTCAATTCGATGCCGTGCAGGTCTGTCTCTCGCACGCCCCACATAATCAGATCAGGAAGCCAACCCATGGAACCAAACCCAATCTCAAGACACTGATCGTCATTGAAAGGAATCAATCCGGCCCGGAGCAATAGCAACGACGCAGCCCGCTTTCGGCCTGTGTGCATGAAGATTGGCGCCGGCTCCCATGGCGCGTAAAGATCCCTGGTGATCTCTCTGTCTCTCCGCGCATATTCGGACTTTATTCGCGCCCGCTCCGCAGCAAGAATATCGTTATTGCTATTCATTCACAGTTGCTTCCCGCTCTGGAGCGGGGATGGCCCGGCTTCGACCGTTCTCTCACTTCCCCACCGGTTCCAAAAACTAATCAGTCCAATCAAAAATCCCAGTCCGTAGGCAAAGTGGAGCACGGCGTAAGCGATCACGATTAAAGGTATCAACTTCCATTCGGCATTACGCAAGCAACCCAGAATTGAGGCCCCAAGGTTAAGCGCTATGTACAAGGCTGCCATGCAGATCAGAACTAACCTTGCCGTAAGCGAAAATGGAGCAAGGCAGATGGAAGCCAGGAGGGCAGCAACGAAAGCTGGGGGCACAAACTGCCGCGGTTTCATCTGTAGCGGGTGCTTCTGCATCACCCGCACCTTCCAGAAACCATACCTGAAGTACTGGATCCAAAGTGATTGAACTGTAGTGCGGTTGTAATACTGCGACTTGATCTTAGGGCTAAGCAGAATTTTTCCGCCCTGGGCACGCAAGCGATAGTTGAATTCGTCATCCTGGTTGCGCACCATTTCTTCGTCAAACGATCCCACCTGTTGGAAAAGCTCCCGCGGCCAGGCCCCCAGGTAGACGGTATCAACCCATTCTTCACGATCCGAATAGTGAAATCGCGCCCCGCCAACACCAAAGCGAGAAGAGGTTGCCAGGGCGACCGCGCGGGCAAAAGGCAAGACTCCCGCAGGCGTCATTCGGCCACCAACATTCTGAGCGTCATGAGTATTGAGCGCCGCCACGCACTGACTCACATAGTCTGGCGCGATGATCGTGTGCCCATCCACTCGAACGATAACTTCCCCGCGCGAGGTACGTAGCGCTGCATTGAGGCCCATTGAGGCGCGCAGTCCTGGGTTCTCGAGGACCGTGACGGGAATGCTCGGATGACGGGCGGCCTCCTCGGCAATTAGCTTCCTGGTTTCGTCAGTCGACATACCGTCGGCAATCAAAACCTCCAGTAGATCAGATCGATAGTCCTGAGTCAGGACAGCCTCCAGGCTCCGCTGAATGAAATCAGCTTCATTGCAGACGGGCATGATTATGGACACAAAAGGACTGCGAACAACGTCCTCCTTCAGTGATGTGGCCGCCGGGCGATCACGTGAATTGAGTTGACGCATAATTCTTCAGAGCTCAGGCCCGCAAACGCCGAGTCCAGTTGCAGGGTGGGCAATTGGTTCAACGCCCTGCTATCTACGTGAGTTCGCCAGCAAACAATCTCAAAATTGTGATTTTGAATTATCTGACGCCATCGTGGTTCTCGCAGCCGATTCTGATACAGGAAACGAGAATTGTAGCGGGAGAATTTCGCCTCCGAAAACTGCAGGAAGTTGATTGCCGAGATAGCTTGATCTGAATGTGCAAAATGATCGCTCAAATCGATCAAATGCAGCATATAACCCCCGGGCTTAATGATGCGGTAACACTCGCGAAGTAGCGCTGAAATCTCATCTTCACGGGCGTGCTCAAGCATAGTATTTGAATACACCACATCAACCGAATCACTCGCCAGACCCGTGGTTGTCGCATCTGCCGGAGCATGATAGCGAATATTGCACGCGGTCATGATTTGCGAGCCACTCGCTCCCTCAGCCACCAATTGTTCAAGCACCTTCAGTCGCCGGCCAAACATGTCCTCGTCTTTACCCTCATAAAGACGGGGACCGAAGTGATCCAGTGCGACAAATTGCCGGGCAGATTCAACCACCAGGGAATCCTTCAGCAATAGTTGATTATCGTATGTATCGCAATGCTTTTGACCATTGAGCCAAAAAAGCATTGGCAAAATCGGGGTCCACCCGGTACCTATCTCCACCGCTGACCAATCCGACAAAGGCTCACTGAGCTCAGCAAGACAATCAAGGAGGCTGCTTCCCTGAACTACTTTACTGTTGATGGTAAAGTCGCGAAAGCCCCCAATGTGTCTTTGCGCCAGGTAGTAAAGCTGGGCTCCCAGAGGAGCGCCCGATAGCACCCGTTGGATGCGCGCTTTCATGGTCCAATTCATATACTAACGCGCTCGCCAGTCTCC
>Ga0070699_100004638_pt1 | contig 12163 bp, 5 predicted proteins | sample KBSK1503metaG_FD_65473 | JGI IMG/M metagenome (GOLD analysis project Ga0070699, IMG submission 65473) | Corn, switchgrass and miscanthus rhizosphere microbial communities from Kellogg Biological Station, Michigan, USA - KBS K1-50-3 metaG | ecosystem: Host-associated > Plants > Roots >...
GCGCCCCTTGGCGCCGGCCGTGTCGAGGGTGCCGCGGACGACGTGGTAGCGGACACCGGGGAGGTCCTTGACGCGGCCGCCGCGGATCAGGACCACCGAGTGCTCCTGGAGGTTGTGCCCGATCCCGGGGATGTAGGCGGTGACCTCCTGGCGGGAGGTCAGGCGGACGCGCGCGACCTTCCGGAGCGCCGAGTTGGGCTTCTTGGGGGTGGTGGTATAGACGCGCACGCAGACGCCCCGCCGCTGCGGGGAGCCTTGCAGCGCCGGTGCCTTCGTCTTCTTCACCAGCGGCTTGCGCCCGGATCGGATCAACTGTGAGATGGTGGGCATGATTTGTCCTCGCCCGGATTTCGGGCGCGAAGCGCTATTCTACGGCCGCTAGAGCGCCGGTGTCAACCTGCGGGGGCTGGACGAGGCCGCAGGACGCAAAACTCGTTGCCCTCGGGGTCCGCCAGCACCACCCAGGTCACGTCGCGCTGGCCGATGTCGACGTGGCGGGCGCCCAGGGAGATCAACCGCTGCACCTCGGCCGCCTGGTCGTCGGGCCGCAGATCGAGGTGGACCCGGTTTTTGACCGACTTGGCCTCCGGGACCTCGAGAAAGAGGACGTCAGGGTGGTCGCCGCCCGGTTCGAGCCACCATTCGCCGTCGTGGGGTCCCTGCAGCGGCAGGCCGAGCGCCTGGCTCCAGAAGCGGGCGACCCGCTCGGGGTCGCGGCAATCGACGACGATGTTCTGCCAGCGAAGGGGCACAAGCGGACTCTAGCCGATCAGAACGGCGGCCCGGGTCAGGCGGCTGCTGCGGCGAGGTCCACCTCGGCCGGCGCCTGCCGGGCGCTGGCCAGACGGCCTAAGAGGCCAACGGTGATCAGCTCGACGCCCAGTAGGAGGTAGGTCGGCTGCGCGAACCGATTGGTGAACAGGAACAAGAAGAAGGCGAGACCCATCCAGAGGAGGGCGTCGCCGGCGAGCCGGTGGCGGAGCAGCCAACGCCAGCCGAGGGCCCAGGCGGCGATCACCAGGGGCAGCTGGATCAAAAGGAATGGGAAGGCGTCGCGCGGGCCATGGATGATGCCGGCCTGCAGCAGCCAGCTCGAGAGCCCGATTCCCTGGATCGGGTAGGCCTCCGCGCCGCTCCCCACGTTGTAGAGGACGGTGTCGCGCACGAAGGCGGACGCGTTCCAGACGACGAACGGGGCGATCAACGCGACCACGGCGAGCGCGGCAAGGCCGGCGTATCGGGGCAACGATCGCCAGGTGATGCCGTTGGCGAAGCCCCACCCAACCAGGATGGGGACCGCGATCAGCGCCGTCTGCTTGGTCGCGATCGCGAGCCCGACGATGATTGCTGCCGCCACGAAGCGCCGCCGCGCGATCGCAAGCGTCGCGGCCAACAGGAGCGCGATCATCGGCAGGTCGTTGTCGCCGAGCACCGCCAGCAGGTTATGGCCCGGGATCAAGAAGAAGGTGACGGCAGCCATGCGACCGGCCGGTCCCGGAACGAGCCACCGTAACAGGACAAAAACCGCGGCGCCCGCGAGCAGCAGCCAGATCCGCTCATCCCACCAGCCGCTCACGAACTGGAGGGCGGCCTGGAGCGGGAGGGGCAGGACGATCGTTCCCGGCCAGTAGTCGAGATGGTGCAGGGCGGGATTCGGGAAGGGCTGGCCCCACGGCGTCCGCTCCAGCCCCGTGCCCGTGTAGTCGAACCCGTAGGGGTCGAGGCCGCGCATCAGCAGGTTGCGAGCCAGCTGGATTTGATAGGCCCCATCGCCGATCAGCGCTGTCGTGCCGGGGACCAGGTGCCAGCGGATGATGGCACCCATAGTGGGCAGCGCGTAGATCACGAAAACCGCGGCGATGGCGGCGAACTCCTTGAGTCTGGGGTGCGCGAGGGCGGCGACGACCAGGGTCACAAGCAGGCCGGCGAGCACGGCTGGAAGCCATGCCGGCAGGCCCCAGGTGCGAGCGATCTGCCAGCCGACGGCCGCGCTCGGGATTCCCAGCAAGACCAGCAGCAGGGCCTCGCCGCGGCGTCTGAGCACCCCAGTACAACGGCCGATCCGCCGGTGGGCCTGCTAGCCTGAAGGGTCGTCGCCACCGATTCGGGAGGGAGCCAATGACACGTCGACTCGAGCCGCAAGATCTCTACGCCATCAAGCTGGTCGAGGATCCGCAGATCACCGCGGATGGCGAGCGGATCGCCTACGTGGTGGCCGAGATCGACCGGGGGACCTATGAATATCACCGCTCGATCTGGGTGGCCGCCGCAACTGGTGGCATCGAGCCGCGCCGCTACACCGGCGGGGACAACGACTCCAGCCCGCGGTGGTCACCGGACGGCCGGGCGCTGGCCTTCGTGCGGGGTCCGGTAGGCGAGGTCAAACCCAAGAACAAGGAGGAACGTGACCGCGGCGTCGGAAAGCCGCAACTGTGGGTCCTGCCGGCCGATGGCGGCGAAGCCCGTCAGCTGACCTGGCTCCGGGACGGCGCCGGCGAGGCCACCTGGTCACCGGATGGCGCCTCGATCATCTTCACGGCCGAGGTCGGTCAGCCGGACGACACCGAGGCCGCGGATGCCCAGCTCGACGACAAGCGGGTGCCCGCGGTGCGAACCATCGACCGGCTCTGGAATCGGCTGGATGGCAAAGGCTGGATCTATGAACGCCGCTCACATCTGTTTCGGATCCCCAGCGGCGGGGGCGCTCCGGAGCAGCTGACCGATGGCGACTGGGACGATGGCTCGCCAACCTTCTCGCCCGACGGTCGGCGCGTCGCGTTTAACTCGGACCGGGCCGACGTTCGCTGGAGCTGGCCGGGGAAGGATGTGTGGGTTCTCGAGCTTTCATCGAAGCGGCATCACAGGCTGAGCGACGAGCGGGTCTCAGCCGGCCCGCCGTCGTGGTCACCGGATGGTCGCCGGCTGGCGTTCGCCGCTTCGCCACGGCGCGAGTCCGATGCTTACACCGATCTGATGGTGGTCGACCTGGATGCGCCGGAATCCGCTCGGCGGCTGACCCAGGACTTTAAGCCGACCTTCGAGGACAGCAGCATCGACGACCAGCGGGCAGGGCACGGGGGCCCCTATCTCTACTGGTCCACCGACGGCACGACGATCTATTCGCAGGCAGCCGGAAGCGGGGCCACCCTGATCTACGCGACGCCGAGCCAGGGCGGAACGCCGCGCGTCGTCGTCAACGGTCACCGACGCGTATACGGCTGGAGCATGGATCGAAACCGCAGCCGGATCGCCTTTGCCAGCTCCGATCCAACCACGCCTGGCGACCTCTTCGTTCAAGACGCGACCGGCGGTCAGCAGCGGCGGCTCACAGACCTGAACGCGTCGCTCCGTCGCGATGTCGAGCTGGCGGTGCCGGAAGAATTCACCTATAAGGGTGCCGACGGCTGGGACATCGAGGGGTGGATCATGCGACCAGGCCCCCACCCCGGCCCTGCCCCGCAAGCGAGGGAGGGAGAGAAGCATCCGGCTATCCTCGAGATCCACGGCGGGCCGGCGGCAATGTATGGCTGGAGCTTCTTCTTCGAATTCCAGCTCCTGGCCGCCCACGGCTACGCGGTGGTGTTCACCAATCCACGGGGCAGCACGGGCTACGGCCGCGCCTTCTCCGATGCGGTGCGCAACGATTGGGGTGGCAAGGATTTTCAGGACATCATGGCCGGAGTCGATACCGCGGTCCGCAAGGGCTGGGTCGATCCCGATCGCCTCGGTGTCGCCGGCGGAAGCTACGGCGGCTACATGACGAACTGGGTCATCGGCCACACCGACCGCTTCAAGGCAGCCGTCACGATGCGTTGCGTCAGCAACATGGCTACGATGTTCGGCGCCAGCGACCTGGGATGGTTCCTCACCGTCGATGAGATGGGCGGCGCCGTGCCCTGGAAGAACCTGGACTGGCTGATGGCGCGCTCGCCGATCACCTACGTCGATCGGATGACGACGCCCTTGCTGATCCTCCACAGCGATAGCGACCTGCGCACTCCGATCGAAGAGGGTGAGCAGCTCTTCACGGCGCTCAAGTTCCTCGGCCGCGAGGTGAAGATGATCCGGTTCGAGGGCCAGTCGCATGACCTCTCGCGCAGCGGTCACCCACGCTCGCGGGTGATCCGGCTGCGGCACATTGTCGGCTGGTTCCTGCGCCACATTCCCACCCCTGTTGCCGGAAAGCGGGAGCTGGCCAAAGCGGGCGCCGCCCGGGAGTAACAGGCCCCCACCCGGACGCCCTCGCCCACGAGCGGGGAGGGAAAAAGAAACCCTCCCCCGCGGAAGGGGAGGGTACCTGGTTGCTCGATTGCGTTAGCTGCTGCTGCTTGCGGGGACGGGTTGCGGGAGTTCCGCGAACATCTTGAACGACTCCTCGCGCAGCTTCTGGTAGTAGTCGAGGCCGGTGCCGGCCGGAATCAGCTTGCCGATGATCACGTTCTCCTTCAGGCCGCGCAGCCGGTCAACCTTGCCGGAGATCGCCGCCTCGGTCAGCACCCGGGTCGTTTCCTGGAAGGACGCCGCCGACAGCCAGCTCGCCGTGTTCAGCGCGGCCTTGATCAAGCCGAGCAGGACCGTTTGGGCGACCGACGGATCCCCACCCTCGGCGAGGACCTTGGCGTTGGCTTCCTCGTACTCCCACTGCGAAACGATCTCGCCCGGCAGCAGGTCGGTGTCACCGGCCGTGTCGACGCGGACCTTGCGCATCATCTGCCGGATGATCACCTCGATGTGCTTGTCGTTGATATCGACACCCTGCGAGCGATAAACCTTCTGGACCTCGTCGACCAGGTAGGTCTGGACCGCCTCGCGGCCGAGAATGTGCAGCAGCTCCTGCGGGCTGATCGAGCCCTCGGTGATCTGCTGGCCGGCCTTGATCTTCTGTCCGCTCTGAACATTGACCCTGGAGCCGTGCGGGATCGGATACTCGCGCCACTCCTCGTCCATGCTCCGGATCACGATCTGGTTGCGCTCGACGCGGGCCACGCCGGAGGCGCGTGAGGTGATGACCTTTTCCTGGCCGTCCTCAGCGGCGCCCCGCGCGATCTCCTGTCCTTCCTGGACCGTTGCGCCCGATTCGATGAGCGGCTGCATCTTGTCCGTCAGGATGTAGGGAATGTCGTAGACGTCGCGCGAGGTCACCTTGACTTTGCGAGCGGTTTCGGAGCGGATGATCTCCACCTCGCCGTCGATCTCGGAGATGATCGCCTTGCCCTTCGGAATGCGGGCCTCGAAGAGCTCCTCGACGCGCGGCAGGCCCTGCGTGATGTCGGTACCCGCGACGCCACCGGTATGGAACGTGCGCATGGTGAGCTGGGTCCCGGGCTCGCCGATCGACTGGGCGGCGATGACGCCGACCGCCTCACCGATCTCGACCAGCTTGCCGGTCGCCAGGTTGCGGCCGTAGCAGAGGCGGCACACGCCTTCGCGCGCCTGGCAGGTGAGCACCGAGCGCACCTTGACCTGGGCCACACCGGCCTGGATCAGGTTGCGCGCCTGGATGTCGCTGATCTCGGCACCTTCCTTGACCAGGACCGCCTGGGTCGTCGGGTCCTGGACCTCGGCGGCCGCCACGCGGCCGGCGATCCGCTCGAACAGCGGCTCGGTTAGCGCGCGCTCCTCCGAAATATCGGTCACCCAGATGCCGGAGGTCGTGCCGCAGTCTTCGCTCCGCACGATGACGTCCTGCGCGACGTCAACCAGCCGGCGGGTCAGGTAACCGGAGTCGGCCGTGCGCAGCGCGGTGTCGGCCAGACCCTTGCGGGCGCCGTGCGTGGAGATGAAGTACTCGAGCACGGTGAGCCCTTCCGAGAAGTTCGCCTTGATCGGCAGGTCGATGATCCGGCCCGTCGGATCGGCCATCAGCCCTCGCATACCGGCGAGCTGCCGGATCTGCTGGATGTTGCCTCGAGCGCCGGAGTTGGCCATCATGAACACCGGGTGAAGGGCATCGAAGCTCTTCATCGTGGCCGCGGTGACTTCTTCGGTCGCCGTCGTCCAGAGGTCAACCGTCTGGGTGTAGCGCTCGTCGTCGGTGATCAGACCGCGCTTGAACTGCAGGTCGATGTCGCCGAGCTTCTTCTCGGCGCCCGCCAGGATGGCGGCCTTGCCGGCCGGCGTCTTGATATCCATCGCGGAAATCGTGATCCCTGCCTTGGTCGCATAGGCGAAGCCGACCCGCTTGATGTCGTTGGCGACCCGCGCCGTCAGCTCGTTGCCATGAAGGCGGAAACACTCGGCGACGATAGCCCGCAGTGCCTTCTTGTCGAAGACCGCGTTCTGGTAGACCATCGGATCGCCGTGGCCCTCCGCCGGCTGCACGCCGATCGGAAGTACGGTATTGAAGAGCACGCGGCCCGGCGACGTCCGGACCAACTTGCCGTCGATGCGGACGCGCACCTCCTGCTGCACGTGCACGCGCTTGTTGTCGAGCGCGAGCAGCGCTTCCTCGGCCGTGCCGTAGGTTGGCAGCTCCTGGTCCTTGACCTCGGGCGTCGCCTTGATCATGGTCAGGTAGTAGGTGCCGAGCACGATGTCCTGGGTCGGGCTGATGACCGGGTGGCCATCCGACGCCGACAGGATGTTGTTGGACGACATCATGAGGTTCTTGGCTTCCGCGATGGCACCGCTGAAGAGCGGCACGTGAACCGCCATCTGGTCGCCGTCGAAGTCGGCGTTGAAGGCGCTGCACACCAGCGGGTGGATCTGGATCGCGGATCCCTCGACCAGCACCGGCATGAAGGCCTGGATGCCGAGACGGTGCAGCGTGGGCGCGCGGTTGAGGAGCACCGGATGCTCCTTGATCACCTCGTCGAGCACGTCCCACACTTCGGGGCGGACGCGCTCCACCATGCGCTTCGCCGACTTGATGTTCTGGGTGTAGCCCTTGCTCACCAGCTCGCGCATCACGAACGGCTTGAAGAGTTCGAGCGCCATCTTCTTGGGCAGCCCGCACTCGTGCAGCTTCAGCTCGGGGCCGACCACGATGACCGAGCGGCCCGAGTAGTCGACACGCTTGCCGAGCAAGTTCTGGCGGAATCGGCCCTGCTTTCCCTTTAGCATGTCGGACAGCGACTTCAGCTTGCGGTTGCCGGTGCCGGTGATCGCCCGGCCGCGGCGGCCGTTGTCGATCAGCGCATCGACGGCTTCCTGTAGCATCCGCTTCTCGTTACGCACGATGATCTCGGGCGCGCCGAGCTCGAGGAGCCGCTTCAGCCGGTTGTTGCGGTTGATGACGCGGCGGTAGAGGTCGTTGAGGTCAGACGTCGCAAACCGGCCGCCATCGAGCTGCACCATGGGGCGCAGCTCCGGCGGAATGACCGGCAGCACGTCGAGGATCATCCAGGTCGCCGACGCCCCGGACTTGCGGAAGGCCTCGACCACCTTGAGCCGCTTGATCGCCTTCTGCCGCTTCTGGCCGGAGGTCGACTTCGACTCCTCGCGCAGGATGCCGGACTCCTGAAGCAGATCGATGCGCGCCAGGAGATCGTGGATCGCCTGCGCGCCGATGCCGGCCTTGAAGACCTTGCCGAACTTCTCGGTGAACTCGCGGAATTCCTGGTCGGATAGCAGCTGCTTGACGTACAGCGAGTCCAGCTGCGTCTTGGACGATTCGATGTCGCCCGAGAGGCCCTCGGTGTCCTTCTTCAGCCGGTCGTTGAGGGTGCCGGCCTTCTGCTCATAGTCCTCGCGCCACTTCGCGATCTCTTCATCGGACTTGCTCTTGAGCTCCTGCTGGCGCTTCTTGGTCGCAGCCTGGACCTGGTCGATCTTCTTCTCGACCTGCTTGGGCAGCTCACGGGCGAGCTTGTCCTCGAAGAGGGTGCCCTTCTCGATGATGACCTGCTCATCCTCACCTTCGCCAATGGTGAAGTTGGTCGCGGCCTTCTTGCCCTTCTGCGCCTTGATCTTGTCGACCAGTTCCTTGGCGCGCGAAGTCATGGCGTCGACCGTCTCGTCGAGAGACTCCTCCAACGCCTTGCTCTTGGTCTTGGTGTCGTCCTGCTTGGCCTTGATCCGCTGGTCAAGGTCGTCCTTGAGCTCCTTGACCTGAACGTCGCGCTCCTCCTGCAGCTTGATCACGCGATCGTTGTGCTGCGGCGAGGACTTCGAGAGGTACTCCTTGCGGGCGTCCTCATCGATGTGGGTGACGATGTAGTTGGCGAAGTAGAGAACCTTCTCCAGATTGCGCGGGGACATGTCGAGCAACAGGCCCATCCGGGACGGGATGCCCTTGAAGTACCAGACGTGGCTGACCGGTGAGGCCAGCTTGATGTGCCCCATGCGCTCGCGCCGAACCTTCGAGCGCGTGACCTCCACGCCGCACTTGTCGCAGATAATTCCCTTGTAGCGGTAGCGCTTGTACTTGCCGCAGTGGCATTCCCAGTCCCGCTGCGGACCGAAGATCCGCTCGCAGAACAGCCCATCGCGCTCCGGCTTCAGGGTGCGATAGTTGATCGTTTCCGGCTTAGTCACCTCGCCGTGCGACCACGAGAGGATCGTCTCGGGGGATGCCAGCGAGAGCTTCAGCGCGTCGAAATTTTCCAGCTTTAGTGTCATGTATTACCTCAAAGAATCAAGGGGATTCTGCGCGGCGCGCGGCGCCCCGGTCGCCCATTGGTCCGACTCATCGATCTCATCGCGCTCGAGGTTGATGCCAAGGTCGAGCGGCATCTCGCTCATGTCGTCTTCGGACAGGATCACCTGCTTCTCGCCGTCGGACTGGATCTCGACGCCCAGCGCCAAGCCCTCGAGCTCCTTCACCAGCACCCGGAACGACTCCGGAATGCCGGCTTCCAGCGTGTTCTCGCCCTTGACGATCGCCTCGTAAGCCTTCACGCGGCCCACGATGTCGTCGGACTTCACCGTCAGGATCTCCTGCAGGATGTGCGAGGCGCCATACGCCTCCAGCGCCCAGACTTCCATCTCGCCAAACCGCTGGCCGCCGAACTGCGCCTTGCCCCCCAGCGGCTGCTGCGTGACCAGCGAGTAGGGGCCCGTCGAGCGAGCGTGGATCTTGTCCTCGACCAGGTGGGCCAGCTTCAACATATAGATGTAGCCGACCGTCACTTCGTGGTCGAACTCGTCCCCGGTGCGGCCGTCGCGAAGGGTGATCTTGCCGGATTCCGGCAGACCGGCGCGCACCAGCTCCGCCTCGATCGTCTCCTCCGAGGCGCCGTCGAACACGGGCGTCGCGACTTTCAATCCCAGCGCGTGCGCCGCCCAGCCTAGGTGCGTCTCCAACACCTGGCCCAGGTTCATTCGGCTTGGCACACCCAGCGGGTTCAGCACCAGCTCGACCGGCGTGCCATCGGGCATGTACGGCATGTCCTCGGCGGGAAGGATCCGAGCGATGACGCCCTTGTTGCCGTGCCGGCCGGCCATCTTGTCGCCCTGCGCGATCTTGCGCTTCTGGGCCACATACACCCGCACCAACTGGTTGACGCCCGGCGCCAGCTCGTCCTTGGTTTCGCGGCTGAAGATCTTGACATCGACCACGATGCCGCGCTCGCCGTGGGGCACACGCAGCGAGGAATCACGCACCTCGCGCGCCTTCTCACCGAAGATCGCCCGCAAGAGGCGCTCCTCGGCGCTCAGCTCTGACTCGCCCTTCGGCGTGATCTTCCCCACCAGGATGTCGCCCGGGTGGACCTCCGCGCCGATATAGACGATGCCGCGCTCGTCCAGGTTCTTCAGCGTCTCGTCGCTGACGTTGGGGATGTCGCGTGTGATCTCCTCCGGACCCAGCTTGGTGTCGCGGGCTTCGATCTCGTACTCCTCGATGTGGATCGAGGTGTACTTGTCCTCGCGCACGACGGACTCGGAAATCAGGATCGCGTCTTCGTAGTTGTAACCCTCCCAGGGCATGAAGGCCACCAGGATGTTGCGGCCGAGCGCCAGCTCACCCTCCGAGGTCGCGGGACCATCGGCCAGCGAGGTGCCGGCTTCGACGTGCGTGCCGGCCTTGACGATGACCCGCTGCGAGAGGCACGTCCCCTGATTGGAACGCTCGAACTTGTGGATTGGGTACCACTGCTCGGGCGAGCCGTCATCCGGCTTCAGCAGGATGCCGAGCTCGCGCTTGAAACTATCCAGCTTGGCCGCGGCCGAATCCGTGGGCGGCGGCGCCGCGCACGACACGACGGTGCCGGCCACCTTCGCCACGATCAACTCGCCGGAGTCCTTGGCCGCCGCCGACTCCATGCCGGTGCCGACGATCGGCGCCTCGGTCACGACCAGCGGCACCGCCTGGCGCTGCATGTTCGACCCCATCAGGGCGCGGTTCGCGTCGTCGTGCTCCAGGAACGGGATCAGCGCGGTCGCCACACTGACGGTCTGCTTCGGCGACACGTCCATGTACTCGATGCGGTTGACGTCCGCCACCAGGAACAGGTTCTTGGTGCGGGCGGTGGTCCGCTCCTCGGTGAAGTGGTTCTCGGCGTCGATCGGTGCGTTCGCCTGCGCGACCACGTAGTGGTCCTCTTCGTCAGCCGACAGGAACTGGACCTCGTCGGAGACCCAGGCCTTGATCGGGATGTCGCCCGCCCGAGCCTTGATCAGCATGTCAACCGTCTCGCGGTCGAGCACATCGCCCTTCTTGGCCAGCTTGGTCTTCCGGTTGCCGGGCTCGAGCACGTCGTCGCGGAGCGTCCGGCCGACGAGCCGGTCGCGATTCGCCTTGTCGGCGGTCATGGTGCTGAACACCCGGCGGAACGGCGTCTCGATGAAGCCGTAGCCGTTGACCCGGGCGAAAGTCGCCAGCGAGCCCATCAGGCCGATGTTCGGACCTTCCGGGGTCTCGATCGGACAGATGCGGCCGTAGTGCGAGTGGTGCACGTCGCGGACATCGAAGCCGGCGCGCTCGCGCGACAGGCCGCCGGGGCCCAGCGCCGACAGGCGGCGCTTGTGCGTGAGCTCGGCCAGCGGGTTGGTCTGGTCCATGAACTGCGAGAGCTGGCTCGACCCGAAGAACTCCTTGATCGCCGCCACCACCGGGCGGGCATTGATCAGCGAGGCCGCGGTCACGGTGGCCGCGTCGCAGATCGTCATGCGCTCCTTGATGATGCGCTCCATCCGGATCAGGCCCATGCGGAACTGGTTCTGCAGGAGCTCGCCGACCGCGCGCACCCGGCGGTTGCCGAGGTGGTCGATGTCGTCGGCCTCACCGGTCCCGTTGTTCAGCTCGATCAGCTTGCGGATGATCGCGATGAAGTCGTCGTTGCTGAGGGTGCGGATATTCATGTCCGTCCCCAGCCCGAGGCGGCGGTTCAGCTTGAAGCGGCCGACCCGCGACAGATCGAAGCGGCGGGGATTGAAGAACAGCGCCGTCATCAGCGCCCGCGCGTTGTCGACCGTCGGCGGGTCGCCGGGGCGGATCTTCTTGTACATCTCGACCAGGGCGTCGTTGACGTCGGTCGAGGAGTCCTTGTCCAGCGTCGACTGGATGAACTTGTGCTCGGCGCTGTTGTCGACGTCGGCGAACAGTGCCTTGATCTCGTTGTTGCTGCCGTAGCCAAGCGCCCGCACCAGCGTGGTGACCGGGATCTTCCGCTTGCGGTCGATCTTGACCGTCAGCACGTCCTTGCCCGAGGTCTCGATCTCGAGCCAGGCGCCTCGGTTGGGGATCAGCTTGGCGGCGTAGAGCATCCGGCCTGACGCGCGATCCTCACTGCTGGTGAAGTAGATGCCGGGCGAACGGACCAGCTGGGAGACGACCACCCGCTCCGTGCCGTTGACGATGAAGGTGCCTTCCTCGGTCATGATCGGGAAGTCGCCCATGAAGACCTCGGATTCCTTGATTTCACCGGCGTTCTCGCCGGTCCGGATCGTCAGGCGCGTGTTGATCCGCAAGGGGGCCGCGAACGTCATGTCGCGGTTGCGGCACTCTTCCTTGTCGAACTTGGGCTGGCCGAACTCGTAGTCGAGGAACTTGAGCTCGTAGTTCTTGCCCGTGTAGTCGGTAATCGGGTTGATTTCTTCGAACAGCTCCCGCAGACCCTCACGCTTGAACCAGCTGAAGGATCGGATCTGGGTCTCGATCAGATCGGCGACCGGGAGCATCTCCGGGATCTTGCCGTAGCTGACGCGAGAGCCGTTAGAGGAAGGCTGAATCATGGACTCTCCTTTCAGATGAAGCAGGAAAAAATGGTGGGCAGGCAGACTG
>Ga0070699_100004644_pt1 | contig 12159 bp, 8 predicted proteins | sample KBSK1503metaG_FD_65473 | JGI IMG/M metagenome (GOLD analysis project Ga0070699, IMG submission 65473) | Corn, switchgrass and miscanthus rhizosphere microbial communities from Kellogg Biological Station, Michigan, USA - KBS K1-50-3 metaG | ecosystem: Host-associated > Plants > Roots >...
AGCAGACCGGGCAGGGCATGCCGAAGCGGCCGTGCACGGCCATGCCCTCCCGGAACGCCGTCACTTTTGCGGGGAAACCGTCACCGGTTTCGCGGCGAAGCCGGTCGATCCACTCGGCGAGCACCGCGCGGGTCGCCCGGTGAAGGGTCTCGATCTCTTGCTCGGTCAGTTGCCGAGTGAGCCGCACCGGGGACAACCGCGCCCGGTGGAGGATTTCGTCCGAGTAAGCATTCCCGATCCCGCTGAACAGCCGGGGATCGGTCAGCGCTCGCTTGAGGGTATGGCTCTCGCTGGTCAGCGCGTTCGAAAAGTCGGCGAGGGAACTGTCCAGGACCTCGAGCCCTCCCCGGGCATGTACCGCCAGCCCGGGCTTCCCCCGGACCAGATAGACTGACGCCCTTCGCTTGGCGCCGGCCTCGGTGAGAAGCAGCGTTCCATTGGGGAAATCCAATCCGGCCAATCCAAGTTTCTTCGGAATCGGGGCGCCCGGCGCCAACCACTTGAGCCGGCCTGCGATCATCAGGTGGAGTACGAGGTAGAGATCGCCTTCGAATTCAAAGACGATGCGCTTCCCCATGCGGTCCAGCCGGGTGACCCGCTTGCCGATGAATTCCGCCGGCGGAGGATCCACCGAGCGGAGCAGGAACGGGCTGGTGATCCGAAGACCGATCAGCGGCTGGTTCAGTACCCGGGGAGCCAGCGCCTCGAGATACACGGTGATATCGGGAAGCTCAGGCATCGACCGCCGTCTTTCCGCTCCGCCAGGCATCGAGCGCGAGCAGCACCCCGGAGAGAATCACCAGGCCCGCGCCGGCCAGCTGGAGGAGCCCGGAATGCTCGCCGAAGATCGGAATCGCCAGCATATGAGTGAACACGATGCTGAGATAGGTGAGCACGCTCAACGGCGCCGCGCCGCTGCTGTAGGCGTAGGAGCGGGTCATGGCGATCTGGCCGATGCCGCCGGTGAGACCGGTTCCCACCAGGTAGAGTGACGCCTCGAGGTTGGGCGTGACCCAGACCGGGATGGAGATAGCGAGATTCGTGAGGGCCGCAACCACGGAAAAGTGCAGGACGATCGCCTCGCTGGTCTCGCTGGGTCCGATCTTCCGGAGCCAGATCATCGCGAGGGCATAGAAGAACGCGCTGGACGTCGCCATGAGAGCCACGGGCGCCGCGCTCTGAAACGTGGGGCGGACCACGCCGACCACGCCGATGAAGGCGAGGAGAACGACCATACCGAGATGGTGGCCGACTCGCTCACCCAGCAGGGGGCGGGAGAGCAGGGCGACGAAGATCGGCCCGGTGGCGCCCAGGGTGATGGCGTCCCCCAGGGGGATTCGCGGAGAGGTGATGCTGTAAAAGAAGCCGATCGAGGCCAGGGTGCCGAAAATGGTGCGGAGCCAGGTGTTCTTTCGGTCGGTGGCCTTGAGCGAGGCCCCGTTGGCTCTGGCGACCAGGAGTACGATGATAGCCCCGAAGAGGAAGCGGGCCCCGGCCACTTCGCTCCAGGGAACATTCTTGCCGCCCAGCCGGCTGAAAATGTTCATGGCCGTGAACATGAGCTGGGCCAGGACCATCCAGGCGATTGCCGGGGCGAGGAACCGGGGAAGCGGAAAGGAAGTCAGGGTGTCAGGGATTCGAGTCGGCAGGGAAGATAATGCCCACCGGCATTATTATTCGGTCCCTTTTCTCGCACGGCCATGAACCTTCCCTACGATCGCGACATCTCGGTTCAGCACCTCCGCGCCGCCGACCCGCGGCTGGCGCAGGTGATCGAGCGGGCCGGGCCCTACCGCCTGCAGCTGGACACAGTCCAGGACCCGTTCGCCGCGCTGGCCGAATCCATCGTGTACCAGCAGCTCACCGGCAAAGCCGCCGCGACCATTCATGGGCGCCTGGTGGGCCTTTTCAAACCGGCGCGCCGGCTGCGGCCGGCATCCCTGCTCGACGCGTCCGATGAGCAGCTCCGCAGCGCGGGGCTTTCCCGGGGCAAGGTCGCGGCGTTGCGGGACCTCGCCCAGAAGAGCCTGGACGGCACGGTTCCCACGATGGCGAAACTCCACCGGATGGAGAACGAGGAGATCGTGGAGCGGTTGACCTCGATCCGGGGGATCGGCCGCTGGACGGTGGAGATGCTGCTGATCTTCCGCCTGGGCCGCCCGGACGTGTTGCCGGTGACCGACTACGGAGTGCGAAAAGGGTTCGCCCGGGCGTTCCGGAAGCGGAAACTGCCGACGCCGGCCCAGCTGGAGCGATACGGCCGGCGATGGGCGCCGTATCGCTCAGTAGCGGCGTGGTACCTGTGGCGGGCGTGTGAAGAACCCGTCAGGATCCTTTGATTCTCAAGAAGAGCAGCTGTCCGTTCTCCTTGGTCAGGTTCGCAACCGGAGCGGGCAGGCTGTGGGCCTGAATGTCAAAGAGCCAGGCCCCCGGTCCCATCCAGGCCGAGGCGTCGATGATCCCGCTGGACTCCCAGCAGGTTCCCAGGGCTTCGACGCAGTCGGTGTTGTCCAGTTCGACCACCGCCTCGCCCCGCGAGGCGAGCCGGCCGCGCCGGTCGAAGCCGAACTGGTAAATCCGGGGCGCGCGGGCGAAGGTCGGCACCGCGGGGTCCTCCTGGACCATGAGGCTGTTTCGCCCGGCCGACACGTTGTCGGGCGAGGCCCATTCGGACTGCCAGCCCCGGGAGCGCTCCAGCAGCATGAGGGTTGCCTTGGTCGGATCGTTCCGGTCGAAGACCACGCGGTAGATGGACCCATAGGTATCGCACACCACTCCGCCGGTGCAGAAGGTCACGTCATTCCCGGTGTCCACGAAGTAGATCGACGGGTTGCCGTCGGCGCCCACACCTTTCTGATAGTCCGCATCTTCGAGCCGGACAAAGGGAAAGGCGCCCAGCGTCTTCACGGTAGTTCCCAATTCAGTCGAGGACATCGAAGCTGCATTCTGCACTTCAACAAACTGGCCGGGATACTCCCCGCCTTCCTTCAAGACTGAAACATCCACGGCCGCCGGCGTGGTGAACACGTAGAGCTTGCCGGTGCCGTTGATTACATCCGCTTCGCTATTGCCGACATAGAGGTACAACTCGGACGCGCCACGGGTATCGTCCATGCCGATCGTGACCACCTTGCCCGGGAAACCGGGGACGCCGATCTGGTTCTCGTGGGCATAGCGGCCCATCCAGGGCAGTTCATGGACCGCGCCATCCTGCCCGATCGCCAGCTGGATCCCATCGTGAACGCCGCCCGAGGATTCCTCACCCGTGAAGAAATAGCCGGAGGGGAAGCCTTCCTTCGGCCCGACATAGGTCGCGGAGCAAAGTCGCTGGTACTGCTCGGTGCCGTTGATGAAGAAGGTCGCGTCGGAGACGGTCTTGGAGCGGGGGTCCAGAAGGAGGTGGGAAACGCGAGCATTGAGGAACTGTGCAACTCCGTTGTTGTCGAGGACGCCGGAGGACGTCAGCTCGTGGTTGGCGAACAGAACCAGGTTGGTCCCGTCGCTGTAGGCACCGAGTCCGTCCGGAATGGGTGCCCAGATTGCTCCGCCGGGCAGAGTATCGCCCACGGTGACGATAGGCATGAGATCGGCACGAGACACCAGGGCATGGGCCTGGGCCGGCTGGCTGGTGCGGAATCCGTTGAGGGTAGCTGCTCCGAGGTAGGGCGTATCGTCGGTGATGAGGTCGTGCTGTTTGTCACAGCCCAACAGCATTACTGCGGCGGCGGCAAGCAGGATTGATCGGGGGAACATGGTGGAAACCTCGCAAGAGAGAAGGGCGATGTAGCGTTAACGCCCTATCATCTCTACGCGATGTCACCAACCCGCATATCAAAGGTCTCAGGGATGTAAACGGATTCCTCGAGGGCTTCCACCAGGTAACGACCGGTGTGCGACCGAGGCTCGGCGGCGACGATCTCCGGGGGACCCTGCACTACCACCTGTCCACCGCCGGGGCCGCCTTCGGGCCCCATGTCAACGATCCAATCAGCCCGCTTGATCACGTCGATGTGGTGCTCGATCACGACGACCGTGTGCCCGGCATCCACCAGGCGATCGAGGACCTGGATGAGCACACGAACGTCCTCCAGGTGGAGCCCGGTGGTGGGCTCATCCAGCAGGTACAGTTTGCGCCCGCTTTTCTTTCCCGCCGACAGCAGCTCCCGCGCGATCTTGAGCCGCTGCGCCTCGCCGCCGGACAGGGTGGTTGCGGGCTGGCCCAGGCGCAGGTACCCCAACCCTACCTGCTGCAGCTGCCAGAGCGCGGTGCCCAGCTTCGGCTGGTGCCGAAACCGGTTGATAGCCTCATCCACGGTCCACTGCAGCACGTCGTGAATTGACTGGCCCCGGATGCGGATTTCCAGCACTTCGGGCTTGAATCGGGTTCCGCCGCAGGCTTCGCACGGCACGAAGACGTCGGCGAGGAACACCATCTCGACTTGCACGAACCCCGCGCCTTCACAGGTTTCGCAACGGCCGCCCGGGATATTGAACGAGAAGGTCGCCGGGGTGTAGCGCCGGCGCCGGGCCTCGGGCTGGTCGGCAAAGAGCTCCCGGATCTCGTCGAACGCACGGATGTAGGTAACCGGATTGGAGCGGGGCGAGCGGCCGATCGGACTCTGGTCGATTAACGACACGTCCTGGATGGTTTCCCATCCGGTGAGCGCCTCGACCTGTCCGACCGGTTCGCCCAGGTGGGACTTGGCGCTGTGCCCGCCGTGCAGCCGCGCTTCCAGTTGGCGATACAGGACGTCGTGCAGCAATGTGCTTTTGCCCGAGCCGGACACGCCGGTCACCAGGGTAAGGGTGCCGAGCGGGATGTCGGCATCTACCCGGTTCAGGTTATGAAGGGTGGCGCCCCGAATGCCGAGCCAGGCGGGCCCGGCTACCCGTCTCACGCTGGGCACGCCGATCCGCCGCCGCCCGGTGAGATACTCGCCGGTGAGTGATTTCGTCGCACCCTCGAGGGTGCCGGCGTAGACGATCTGGCCACCCTTCTCGCCGGCGCCCGGTCCCAGCTCCAGCATGAAATCGGCCTGCCGGATCGCGGCCATGTCATGTTCGACCACCACCAGGGTATTGCCCTGGTCGCGCAACCGGCGCAGCAGGCCGAGCAGCCGGTCGATGTCGCGCTGATGCAGGCCTACCGATGGTTCATCCAGCACGTACAGGGTATCCACCAGCCGAGAGCCCAGGGCGTTGGCGAGAGCGATGCGCTGGGCCTCGCCGCCGGAGAGCGTGCGGGTCTGCCGGTCGAGCGAGAGGTAGCCGAGCCCGACATCGCGCAGGTAGGCGATACGGGATTCGAGCTGTTCCAGAATCAGTCCCGCGATGGCTCGATCGAACTCGCTGAGCTCGAGCTGCTCGAGCCACTGGTGGATGTCGTCGATCGAGCGGCTGGCCACCGCGGCGATGGTCTCGCCGTTCACCCGCACCGAAAGCGCCTGGGCGTTCAACCGGGTGCCGGAGCACAGCGGACAGGTGTTGGCGAGCTGGTACTGCCGGAGAAACACCCGGATGTACTGCTTGTAGCGCTTCTCTTCCAGTCCCTTGAGAAACGGGAAGATTCCCAGGTAGCGGCCCACCTTGCCGTAGAGCAGCTCACGCCGATATGCCGCCTTGAGCCGGGCCCACGGCTTGTCCGGATCGGCGCCCAGCTTGCGGGCCGCTTCGATCAGCATCCGGCGCCGGGTTTCGTAGCGGGGCTTGGTCCACGGGTCGATAGCACCCTGGGCGAGGCTCCTCGAGGGATCCGGAATGACCAGCGACTCGTCGTATTCCAGCACCGCCCCGAAGCCGTTGCACCCGCCGCAGGCGCCCCGCGGATTATTAAAGGAAAAGAGGGCGGGCGTAATGGAGGGTGCCGGAGTCTCGCAACTGCTGCAGGCCGGTGATTCGGAAAACCGGATCCGCCCGCCCGCGTGGACGGCCAGGGCGGCGCCCTCGCCCTGCTGGAAGGCGGTCGCGATGGCATCGCTGATCCGGAGCCGGTCGCTTTCCTGGGCCCCCAGCCGGTCCACCACCACCAGAACTTCCTTTGCGGTGCCGAGGTCGGTGTCGGCAGGCAGCTCGTCCAGCCGAAGCGGATGGTCCTCGACCAGGAGCCGGAGGAATCCGAGTGCCGCCAGGTTCTCGACTACCAACTGGTGATTGGTTCGGGCGGCCGGCACCAGGGGAAACGCGATCTGCAGCCGGCCCGCCAGCGTGGCGAGAATCGTGGCGGTGGCGCTCTCCGGGGTGTCGCGCCGAACGGCTGCGCCGCAACTCCGGCAGATCGGCTTTCCCACCCGGGCCCAGAGCAGCCGGAAAAAATCGTAAACCTCGGTGGCGGTTCCCACCGTGGACCGGCTGGACATCGTAGGATTCCGCTGTTCAATCGCCACTGCCGGTGCCAGGCCCTCGAGCCGGTCCACCAGCGGCTTGGGCATCCGGTCGAGAAACTGCTTGGCATACGTCGATAATGACTCGATGTAGCGGCGCTGGCCTTCGGCGTAGAGGGTCTCGAACGCAAGCGAGCTCTTGCCGGAGCCGGAGGGACCGGTGACGACCGTCAGCGCTCGATGGGGGAGATCCACGGAAACGCCCCGCAGGTTGTTCTGGCGGGCGTTCACGATGCGGATGTAACCAGACATTGTCCGGAAGATAATTGGACGCCGCCTCGCCCCTAGCCCCGAGTCCCATCGGCCTGTAGTTTCCCGGCTCATGGCGAAAAACGTCCTCGCTCCTCGCCTGCTGCTCCGCGGTCTCGAGATCTTCCTCCTCATTTCCCTGGTGGGATATGGGGCGGTGCTGTTGTACGGCAACAATCTGCCCGCCTTCATCCAGTCCCTGAAAGGCGTGCACTGGCCCTGGCTGCTGGTCGGTCTGGGTCTCGCCTCGATGGACTGGATCGGCGGAGGACTGCGGCTCTGGGTGGTGGCCCGGCACATTCATCCCAACCCGCCGTTGAAGGGGATGATCCTGGCGGGAGGGATGAGTGCCTGGGCGGCGTACCTGACTCCGCTCCAGTCCGGCGCCGCGCCGATGATGATCTACACCATGCGGCGCTACGGCTTGAGCGTGCCGGTGGCGATGACGTCTACACTCATGACTTTCATCGCCACGGTCGCGTTCTTCGCCATGGCGGGCCCGCTGGCATTCGTGTTCGGAGCGGGAAAGTCGCTGGGCGACAAGGGCAACGTGCTGGGACTCTCGCTGTACGATCTCTTCCTCGGCAGCTGGGGGATCTTCGCTTTCCTCGGCGTGCTTTTCTTCTTTGTGATCTTTTTCCCCCGGATAGTGCGCGATTTCATCAACTGGATCGCGGGGAAGGTCGGCAAGCGGAGCCGGCGGGTTGCGGCGAAACTGGAAAGGTTGCGCGCCGGGGTGGACGAAGCCCACAAGAGCGTGGTGGCCTTCAATACGGGGCGGGGATGGCTGGCGCTGTTGTGGGCGACGATCATCTCCGGTCCCTCGCACGCCAACAAGCTGCTGGCCGGCTATGTCGCGCTGCGCGCGGTGGGTATTCACGCGAATTTCGTCGACATCCTGCTGGTGCAGACCCTGATCACCTTCCTGCTCTATTTTGCCCCGACCCCCGGCGCGTCCGGCGTCGCGGAGGTGTTGTCCACCGTGGTCATGTCGGTGTATGTCGCGAAGGGAACCGCCCCGCTGTATACCCTGATCTGGCGCCTCATCCTCAGTTACTACACCATCGCGTTCGGGTTCCTGGTCTTCTCCCGCTGGGTCCGGCAGGGGATAAGGGACAAGCTGGACGACGGCCTGGCGACGGACGAAAAACTGGCGGTAAGCGGCAAGCAGTGACCGCAGTATGACCATGGATCAAGGCGAAGAACCTCTCGAACGTTCATACGACGCCGCGCTGTTCCGGCGGCTGCTCAAGTACCTCCGGCCCTATCGCTGGGCCGCGCTGCTGGCCATCGTCCTGCTGTTGGCGACTGCGGCCCTGTCACTGGTCGGTCCCGCGCTCACCCAGCGGGCGCTCGACGTCGCCGTCCCCCGCCACGATCCCGGCCTGCTGGCCACCCTCGCGCTGCTGTTCGGCAGCGCGCTGATCCTGGAGTTCGTCTTCGAATACGGCGGCACCGTGCTGACTGCCTACCTGGGCCAGCGAGTGATGTACGATCTCCGGCTCCAGGTGTTCGGCCACCTCCAGCGGCTCAGTATCCCCTATTTCGACCGGCACCCGGTCGGCCGACTGATGACCCGGGTCACCTCGGACGTGGAGACCCTGAACGAGCTGTTCTCGTCGGGGCTGGTGACGGTTTTCGGTGACGTGTTCACCCTGCTTGCCATCATGACGATGATGCTGGTGCAGGACTGGCGCCTGGCCCTGGTGGCCTTCGCGGTGATCCCCCTGGTCTTCCTCGCCGCTTCCATCTTCCGGCGCCGGGTTCGCGACGCCTTTCGCGATATCCGGGTCCGGCTGGCGAAGATCAACAGTTTTCTCCAGGAGCACTTGGGGGGGATGCGGGTGGTGCAGCTGTTCAACCGGGAAGCGGCGGCGGCGCGCCAGTTCGACACCATCAATCACGAGCACCTCGACTCCCACCTCAAGTCCATCACCATTTACGCCGTATTCTTCCCCGTGATCGAGGTGCTCACCTCGGTCGCCATCGCCGCGCTCCTCTACTACGGTGGCTTGCGCGCGATTGGCGGGACGCTCACCGTAGGCGTGCTCGCGGCGTTCATCCAGCTCACCCGCCGCTTCTTTCAGCCGCTCCAGGACCTGTCGGAGAAGTACAACCTGCTGCAGAGCGCGATGGCCTCGTCAGAGCGGGTATTCCGCCTGCTGGATAGCGACATCAGTGTGCCGGAGCCGGCCCTTCCGAAGAGCCTGGCCCAGCCGGTGCGGGGCACCATCGCCTTCGAAGGCGTCTGGTTCCGCTATGCTGAGGATGCGCCCTGGGTGTTGCGAGATGTCTCGTTTGTGGCGCCGGCCGGCCGCACGGTGGCGCTGGTGGGCCACACCGGGGCGGGGAAGACCACCATCATCAGCCTCCTGCTCCGCTTCTACGAGCCGGTCCGGGGCCGGATCACGCTCGACGGCGTGGATATCCGGGAGATTCCCACCGACCTGCTGCGGGCCCAGGTGGGGTTCGTGCAGCAGGACCTCTTCCTCTTTACTGGCGACATCCAGCGCAACCTTGCCCTGGACGCTCCAATCGGGGAGCCGGAGGTTCGGGAAGCCGCCGTCCGGGTGGGCGCGGACCGCTTCATTGCCAGGTTGCCGTCGGGATACCGCCATGTTCTGGGGGAACGGGGCCGTTCGTTGAGCGTGGGGGAACGGCAGTTGCTGAGTTTCGCGCGGGCGCTGGCGCGAAACCCGCGGGTGCTGATACTGGACGAAGCCACCAGCTCGGTCGATACTGAGTCGGAAGCCCTGATCCAGCGGGCCATCGCGGAGGTAATGGAAGGGCGAACCAGCCTGGTGGTGGCCCACCGGCTATCGACCATTCTCCACGCCGACGAAATCCTGGTCCTGCACCATGGCGAGATCCGGGAGCGGGGAAACCATCGCGGTCTACTGGCGCAGCAGGGTATCTACCACCGGCTCTACCGGCTCCAATTCGAGCAGCAACGACCGGTGCAAACTGCGTAACCCTCACTGGCTTGCGCCCTTAGGGTGAATCCCTGTACGTTTGTCGAAAACCTGTAACGATCGGGATCAGCGTCCATGATGCAACTGGAGTTTGGCGGACGACGTTTTGATATACCCGCCGGCGAGCTAATCGTCGGAACCGACGCCTCCAGTGGATTGATGCTGGCGGGGGAAGGCATTCTTGCCCGTCACGCGGTGCTCCGTGCCACCACTGAAGGGAGCGCCATAGTGTCGCGGGGATCCGACGCGGCGGCGATCTCCGTGAACGGGGTCCGGGTCGGCGCCGAGTCGGTGCCGGTGCTGCACGGCGACCGGATCCAGCTCGGGGGCCACGAGTTGCTGGTGGTAGATAATCGAAAGAGCGGGTCCACCCAGTTCCTCGACGCGGCCGCCATCGCGGCCATGTCGAGCGCTCCGTCGGCTCCCAAGTCCGCCGGTGGCCCCGCCCCGGTGACCGGTGGCCGGCTGGTCTGCCTCACCGATGGCCGTGAATACACGGTAGGCCCCAGCCTGGTGTTCGGCCGGGAAGCCGGCAACGATGTCGTGGTGGAGAACAACCAGGTTTCCCGCCGCCACGCGGAGATCACGGCGACCAGCGACGGTTACGTCCTCACCGACCTCAGTACCAACGGCACCTTCGTCAACGGCCAGCGGATCCAGGGTCCGCGCACCCTCGCGCGGGCCGATATGATCCGGGTGGGTGATTCCGAGTTTCGTTTTTACGCCAACCCGGCGCCCCAAGCCCCACCACCACCGGTTCCGCCGCCCCCGGTCGAGTCCGCGGTTGCCGAGAAGCCGCCGCTGCCGCCGGGCTTACCCCCGCTTTCGACTCCGATGTCGAGCGGACCGATAATTCCTCCGATCGCCCTGGAACGGCCCCCGATGCCCGGTGGCATGCCGCCGGCGACCGCGATGTCCAGCGGCGGGGTTATTCCGCCGAGCGGCGCATCGCACCGGCTCAACGACACGCTGCACGGCCAATCGTTGCGCCCCTTCGCGCCGCCGGCGGCGGCGACCGCCTCCCCGGAACCCGGGTCGCATGCCTCGGCAAGTGCGGGCGCCATGGCCGCGTTCCTGGTGCGGAGTGGAAAGCTCAAGGGCACCCGGCTCCCGATTCGGGTTCCGGTGGTCAACATCGGGCGGGCGGAATACAACGACGTGGTCATCGCTGACGACAGCGTGAGTACGGCCCACGCCAAGTTGCAGCGCCGGGAAGGTGTCTGGGTGCTGACCGACGTCGGTTCCACCAATGGGACGTTCGTGGATGGAGAAGCGGTGACCGGCGAGGTTCCACTGGGCCCGGGGGTAACGGTCCGTTTCGGGCAGGTATCCGTTCTCTTCGAACCGACCGACGATGCCATGGGAGTGGCGAAGGGAAGCGGAACCCGGATGATGGAGCCGGTCAAGGCACCGGCGGCTCCGCCGCCGCCCCCCCCACCGCCCGCGCCGCCCATGTCCGCCGCTCCGCCGCGAACTTCCGCACCGGCCCCCCGGGAGCCGCTGGCTCCCCGCCCGGCCCCCACCGCGCGGCGCCCGCCCCCGGTGGTGACGGCGCCGGCGAAATCAGGAGGAAAGTGGTTGATTCCCGCGCTGTTGATCGTGGCGCTGGCCGCACTCGTTTACTACCTGCTGAACCGATAATATCGTGCGTTTCTCCTGTGCCGCCCGCACCGATGTCGGAATCGTTCGCTCCGGCAACGAGGACAACTACCTGATGCTCGCCGACCGCGGGGTCTTTATCGTGGCGGACGGCATGGGCGGGCATGCTGCGGGCGAAGTGGCGAGCGAGATGGCGGTCCGGATCATTTCGAAGGAGCTGGGTTCGCTGCGCGGCCTCAACGACGACGGGGTGGGCGAGCGGCTCCGGGTGGCGATCCGTTCGGCCAACGAGGCGATTTTCGACCGGACGCTCGCCGAGCACGACAAACGGGGAATGGGGACGACCGTCACCACGCTGACCCTGCTGCCCCGCCGGTACATGATCGGCCAGGTGGGCGACAGCCGGGCCTATCTGCTGCGCGACGGGCACTTCCTGCAGGTCACCAAGGATCATTCGTACGTGCAGGAGCAGGTAGACGCGGGGTTGCTCACGCCGGAACAGGCGCGAGTCCATCCGTACAGCAACGTGATTACCCGCTGCGTGGGCGCCAGCAACGAGGTCGTGGCGGACGTGTACTTCGGGAGCCTGCGGGCGGGCGATGTCCTGCTGCTCGCCTCCGACGGCCTGACCGGGATGCTGGAGGACGAGCAGCTGCTCAAGATTCTTACTTCGGATGGCGGGCCCCAGACCTGGGTGGACCGGATGATCACTGAGGCGAACCGGCGGGGCGGGCTCGACAACATCACCGCGATCATCATCAAGATCGAGACCATCGACACGCCATCGGGCGAACATCCGGCGGTTCCGGTCACCGCAGGCAATACCGGCTGAACTAGCGCAGCACCTGCTCCGCCGGCCGGCTCACCAGTTCCAGGACCCAATCCATCGGTTGTTTCGGCATCGCCGCGACGAAGACCCTGAAGCGCCGCGCCGTGCGGTACAGCTCTTCCGCCACCCG
>Ga0070699_100004645_pt1 | contig 12154 bp, 12 predicted proteins | sample KBSK1503metaG_FD_65473 | JGI IMG/M metagenome (GOLD analysis project Ga0070699, IMG submission 65473) | Corn, switchgrass and miscanthus rhizosphere microbial communities from Kellogg Biological Station, Michigan, USA - KBS K1-50-3 metaG | ecosystem: Host-associated > Plants > Roots >...
GGGCCGGCCGGCAGCACCCGGTTCTCCACCCGCAGGTGCGGCAGGCCGTCCACGACCGCGTAGACCGGGCGGTTCCACCGGTAGATCGTGCCGTTGTGCAGCGTGAGCTCCCCGAGCTCCGGCGCCTGCCCGCCGTCGAGCACGGCGACCGGATCCTCGTTCTCGACCAGCGGCAGCAGCGCGGGGAAGTACCTCAGGTTCTCCTCGAACAGGTCGAACACCGACGTGATCCAGCGCTCACCGAACCACACCCGGGGCCGGACCCCCTGGGACTTGAGCTCGTCCGGCCTGGTGTCGGTCGCCTGCTCGAACAGCGTGAGCCTGGTCTCCCGCCACAGCTCCCGCCCGAACAGGAACGGGGAGTTGGCGGCCACGGCCACCTGCGGGCCCGCGACCGCCTGGGCGGCGTTCCAGTAGCTGCCGAACGCCTCGGGGCTCACCTGCAGGTGCAGCTGCACGCTGGTGCAGGCCGCCTCGGGGGTGATCGTGTCGATGTGGGTGAGCAACCGCTCAGGGCCCTCGATCCAGATCCGCATCTCCTCGCCGCGGGCAGCGAAGATCTGCTCGTTCAGCAGCCGGTAGCGGGGGTTGGCGGACATGGCCTGCTCGCCGACGTCGCTCTGCCGCAGCGTGGGCAGGATGCCGATCATCGCCAGGTGGCTGCCGGCCTGGCAGGCGCGGGCCTCTGCGTGGTCCAGGCTCGTCCGCACCCCCCGCTCCAGCTGTGCCAGGGCGTCGCCGGCCAGCGGCCGCGGCGGGACGTTGATCTCCAGGTTGAACTGGCCAAGCTCGCTCGCCCAGCTCGGGTCGGCGATGGCGCCGAGCACCTCGGTGTTCTTCATCGACGGCAGGCCGGCCTCGTCCACCAGGTTGAGCTCGATCTCGAGCCCCACCTGGGAGGGCTCGCTGTCGAACCTGGACTCCCGCAGCATCCGCGCGAAGACGTCCAGGCAGCTGCGAACCTTCTCCCGGTAGGCATGCCGGTCCTGCTGGCTTACGCTGATCGCTGGGACATCCCTGCCCAATCGGACCCCTCCCCCATGCCTGGCGCTGGGCAGTCGGCGCTGCCCCAACTTTCGCACGTCACGGGGCGGTTGACCAGGTCAGGCTTTACCGCGGCGCGTCCCAGTCGATCAGCGGGCCGTCGGGGACGATCCGGCTCGGGTTGATGTGCGAGTGGGTCATGTAGTAGTGCCGCTTGATGTGGTCGAAGTTGGTCGTGTCCCGGAACGCCGGCCGCGAGTACAGGTCACGCGCGTAGGCCCACAGCCGCGGATAGTCGGTCAGCCGCCGCAGGTTGGCCTTGAAGTGCGAGTAGTAGACCGCGTCGAACCTGGCCAGCGTCACCCACAGCCGCACGTCGGCCTCGGTCAGCGACTCGCCCAGCAGGTAGAGGCGCCGGGCCAGGCGCTGTTCCAGCTCGTCCAGGGTGGCGAAGATCCTGGTCACCGCGTCGTGGTAGGCCGCCTGGGTCGTGGCCATGCCGGCCCGGTACACGCCGTTGTTCACGTTCTCGTAGACCGTGGCGTTGATCGCGTCTATCTCGGGCCGCAGCGCGGCCGGGTAGAGGTCGACGCCATTGGACCAGGCCGTGAACTGTGTCTCGAGGTCGATGGTGATGTCGGGGAAGTTGTTGCTGACCATGCGGCTGGTCTCGCGGTCCCAGAGCACCGGGACGGAGATATGCCCGTCGTAGCCAGGCTCGGTCGCATCGTAGGCCTCGCGCAGCAGCGAGAACCCGTTGACCGGGTCCAGCGAGTGGCCGGGCCCCTCACGGAACGCCCAGCCCCGGCCGTCGCGGACCGGGTCCACGGCGGACAGCGAGATCACGTCCTCGAGCCCGAGGAGCGTGCGCACGATCGCGGAACGCTGCGCCCACGGGCAGGCCCACGAGATGTACAGGTGGTAGCGGCCGGGCACCGCCAAGTACCCGCTGGAGCCGTCCGCGGTGATCCGGCCCTGGAACGGGTAGGCCGGCCGGACGAACTCACCGTGCTGACCCGGGGGGACGACCCCCGGACCCCCCGCGCGCCCCCACCCGCCTCCCCTTCCCCCTTCACTGCCGACCTCCGGTCGGCCGTCGCGGCCGACGCGGCTTCGCCGGGAGTCCCCGTAGTCGCCGAAGGTCTCGAAGTCCACCGGGCTCGCCCCGCCTGCCCGCTGCGTCGTGGTCATGCCGGGGAAACCCCGTCGTCCAGCCGACCATTCCGGCATGAGCGGAAGCCGCCAGCCGGTGCGCCGGGAGGGTCGGTCCGGGCGAGCGCCACCGCATCGGCCTCGGACATAGCCCGCCCGCGCCGCTCGGCGGCGGTGAACGGGCCATCGCCCAGCGCCAGCCGGACCTCGACCACGGCCTTCTGGAACCGCGCCAGGTCAGGTCCGAGGATCGGCGCGCCTATGGCCTCGCGCACCGCCTGCGAGGCGCCGAACAGCACCGCGGCCCGCTCCATCAGCCCGGTCGCCGCGTCCACCCCGGCCAGCTCCTCGAGGCTCTCCGCGATCGACCGCCGCTCGCCGACCGCCTCAGCCAGCTCGAGGCCGTCTGTGAAGCTGGAGCGCGCGCCCTGGTAGTCCTTGCGAGCCAGGGCCACCAGGCCGAGGTTGGTCAGCGCGACGCAGGCCAGGCGCCGGTCGCCGATCTGCTCGGCCGGGGCGAGCGCCTCGGTGTGCACCTGCTCGGCCCGGTCGTTGTCGCCGGTGTTCTGCCAGACCGTGCCGAGATTGGTCAGCGCCCCGCCGATCAGCTTGAGGTCGCCGATCTTCCTGGCGTCGGCCAGGTGCTCGTGCAGGCGGAACACGGCCAGCTCGAAGTCGCCCTCGTTGAACGCCACGACGCCGAGGTTGCCCAGGATCAGCGTGGCCCGGCGCAGGTCCCCGGCCTCGCGAAACCTGGCCATGCTCTCGGTGTAGTACGCGGTGGCCCGCTCCAGGTCGTCGGTGTGCAGCGCCAGCCGGCCCAGGCCGCTGAGGCAGCGGGCCATGATGTTCAGCGCGCCTGCCCGGCGGGCCAGCTCGAGCGCCTCGCCATACATGGCCTGGGCGGCGGGGTACTCGCCGCGGATGTGCGCGGCCGCGCCCAGGTCGCCCAGGCAGCTCGCGGTGCGCGCGTCGTCGCCGAGCTCCCGCCAGATGGCCAGGCTCTCCTGCTCGTAGCCGAGCTGGGCCCCGTGATCCGACTGGACGTACGCGAGCTGGCCGGCCCCGTCCAGGGCGATCGCCCGCAGCCGCGGGCTGGCCTCCGGCCCGGCCGCGGCCAGGGCCGAGCTCAGCCACCGGCGGCCGAGGCCCGCGTGCCCGCGCACCATCCAGAACGGAGCCAGCGACCCGGCCAGCGCCAGCGCCTGCTCCGGCCGGGGCTGGGCCACTCCCCACTCGAGGCCGGCCCGGAGGTTCTCCATGTCGGTCTCGAGCAGGTCCAGCCAGGCTCCCTGGTCGGGGCCGTCGAGGTCGGCCTGGCCGGCGTAGGTCACCAGCCAGCCGAGGTGACGGCGGCTCAGCTCACCCTCCTCCCCGGCCCGGGCGAGCTGCTCGCGGGCGAACTGGTGCACGGACTCGAGCATGCTGTAGCGCATGCTGCCGTTGCGTTCTTCCGTGCTGAGCAGCGAGCGGTCCACGAGCGCGGACACGACCTCGAACACGGCGTCCGCGGGCAACTTCTTGTCCGGCAGCACCGCCTCGGCGGCCTCCAGCGTGGCCCCGCCGGCGAACACCGCCAGCCGCCGGAACGCGACCTGCTCGGCGTCGCCGAGCAGGTCGTGACTCCACTCGATCGCCGCCTGCAGCGTCCGGTGCCGCGGCAGGCCGGTACGGCTGCCGCCGGACAGCACCCGGAACCTGTCGTCGAGCCTGGCCGCCAGCTGCCGGACGGTCAGCGCGCTGAGCCTGGCCGCGGCCAGCTCGAGCGCCAGGGGTATGCCGTCCAGGCGGCGGCAGATCTCGCGCACCGCGCCGGCGTTGCCCGCGTCCAGCGAGAACCCCGGCCGGGCGAGCCCGGCCCGGTCGCAGAACAGCCGGACCGACTCGGCCTCGGCGATGGCCAGCGGATCTTCCTCGGCGGGCGGCGGGACGGTCAATGGCGGCACCGGCCAGGTAGCCTCCCCGGTCACGTTCAGCCTGGTCTGGCTGGTGGCCAGGACCCGCAGCGCCGGGCAGCGCCGCAGCAGCCCGCTGACCAGCCCGGCGGCGGTGTCCAGGACGTGCTCGCAGTTGTCGATGATGAGCAGCGCCTCGCTGTCGCGCAGGTGCGCCGCGATCGTCTCGGCCAGCGGCCTTCCCGGCTCCTCCCTGATGCCCAGCGCGGACGCCACGACGGCGGTAACCAGGTCCGGGCCGGGGACCGGCGCGAGCTCGGCCAGCCAGACGCCATCGGCATACCGGCCGGATCCCTGCGCCCCGGCCCTGATGGCCAGGCGGGTCTTGCCCGAGCCGCTCGGCCCGGTGAGCGTGAGCAGCCGGGACAGCCCGAGCAGCTCGTAGATCGTGGCCAGCTCGGATTCGCGCCCGATGAACGACGTGGTCTCGGCGGGCAGCCGGGCGGGTGCGGCACCGGCGGCCGGACGGACGGGCTGCTCCCGGGCCGCCGTGTCCGCCGGCCCCCCGTGCATGGCGCCCGCGGCCGGGCCTCCATCCCGCTGGCCCCCCGCGCCCTGCGTGTCCGGCTGGTCTCCCGTTTCCCTCGCGCCGCCGCTTCCCGCGACCGGTTCCTGGGCGGCCCGGTCCCCGGCCGCAGGCCAGTCGAGGCCGGGCTCCTGGCGCAGGATCGCTTGCTGCAGCCGCTGCAGCGCGGGGGTCGGGTCGATGCCGAGCTCGTCGTCCAGCCTTCCGCGCAGGTCCTGATAGGCCTGCAGCGCGTCGCCTGACGCCCGCACCGGTACAGGGCCAGCATCCGCTGGCCGCATAGCCTCTCCCGCAGCGGATGGCCGGCGACCAGCCCGTCGAGCTCGCTGACCAGGCCGGCGTGTCGCCCGCAGGCCAGGTCGGCCTCCACCCGGTCCTCCACCGCGGCCATTCGGGCCTCTTCCAGCCTGGCCGCATCCGCCTGCGCGAACGCGAAGTCGGCGACATCCGACAGGGCCGGCCCGCGCCACATGCCCAGGGCCTCGCGCAACCCGGCCGCCGCCACCTCGGGCCGCCCGGCGGCCAGGTTCTCCCTGGCGGCGGCCACCAGCTGGGCGAACCGGTCGGCGTCAAGCTCGCTCTGGCCGAGCGTTATGCGGTATCCGGGCGGCTGCGTGATCACCGCCGCGGAGCCGTCGCCCAGCGCGCGGCGCAGCCGGGAGATGTAGACCCGCAGGGTCGCCATGTAGTGCTCCGGTCGCCGGCCCGCCCACAGGTCCTCGGCGAGCCGGTCGGCGGACACCACCTGGCCGGCCGCCAGCAGCAGCCGCGCAAGCAGGGTCCGCTCCCTCAGCCCGCCCAGATCTCTGACCAGCCCGCCGTCCGCTACCTCGACGGACCCGAGAATGCGAAACTCCACGATGGCTACCAACTCCGCTGGGCGCTGCGCTCATCGTAAGCGCCCCGGCGCGCATCCCAGGTTCTCGCGCGGAATCCTTCCTCCGGCACCGGCTGGGTGAGCGGGTCTCCCATATTCCGGGCTGGGCCAGCGGCAGAGGATTCGATCATGAAAGACCTGTGGCCAGGGCAAGGCCGAGTGCATGGGCTGGCCCAGCTGGACCGGGCTGGCCCGCGTCACTGACCGCCGAACCAGCCTGGGACGTCGAGCCGCCACGGGTCCCGCGGCGTTACCCGGCGCAGGTCGGCCTCGAGCGCGTGCAGCCGCTCGGCCCCGAGGATCCCGGCCCACCGGGCGCGCAGGTCATCGAAGATGCGCGCCGACAGCTCCAGCGCGTCGACGGCGCGGTCGGTGAGCCGCACGACCTTGCGCCGCGCGTCGCCCGGATCGGGCCCGCGTTCGGTGTAGCCGAGCTGCTCGAGCGTGTCGATGGTCTTGCCCGCGGCCTGCTTGGAGATGCCCAGGCGCCGCCCAAGCTCCGCGGCGGTGGTGCCGCCGGGGCCAATGGCCTGGAATACGAACCCGTGCATGGGCCGCATGTCCGGATGCCCTTGGCGGGCCAGCTCGGCGTGCAGCTCGTCGATCAGCACGCGGAACGCCAGCAGCAGTCGCAGCGGCAGCTCGAAGCCCGGCGTCTCCGCGCCCCCTCCGACCGGTCCTTCCGCGCCGGGGCCGCCGGCCGCTCGCGCCGTGGCCGCGCTCGCCAGCCCCGCCGCGGCCGCTCCCGCAGCTTCTGCCATGGCCGCCTCCTCCGCTCCCTCCCGCCGGTTGACATGAACGACAACCAGGTTTACTGTTTTCGACAACCTTGTTGTCCATCTTAGGAGGTTCCCGCGATGCACGTCATCCGCCACGCCGACAGCCGCCGCACCGAGACGCCGAGCGCCCTCATGACCACGCTGGCGTCGCCGACCCAGGGAGGTGCCGGGCATTCCGTCTGGCGCGTCGACATGCGGCCCGGCCAGGCCGGGCCGCTGCACGCCATCGACACCGAGCAGGTGTGGACCGTCCTGGACGGCGGCGCGACCGTCGAGCTCGACGGCCAGACGCACACCGTCGGGCCAGGCGACACGATGGTGATACCGGCCGACGCCCCGCGCCGCGTCAGCGCGGACACCGCCGCCGGGTTCGCCGCCATCGTCGTCGCGCCGCCCGGGACGCGCGCCTACGCGCTCGACGGCACCCGCGTCTCGCCGACGTGCGCGGTTCCCGACGGCGACAAGCTGGTGCCCGCCTGGGTCGTCTGAGCCGGCCAGGCCGAAGTCCATCTCGGCCACGAACGCCGGGAGCACGTCCCCCGGGCGGGCTCCAGATCGCAGCGTCCGAGCATCGGGTCCACCCGTGGAGCGTAACGCGGGCCCGTTCGACCGCCAGAAAGCCGCTGGCGGCCCGGGGCCCTGAATGCCAGGATCGGGGCACGAGCCGGTCCTGCGGCCGACTACGGGAGTAGGTGATGGCGGGTTGGCTGAAGACTGGGCCCGGCCGGTGGTGCACTGGGAGATCGTCGCCCGCGACCCCGAACGCCAGGCCGCCTTCTACCGGGAGCTGTTCAACTGGGAGATCGGGGCGGGCCCGATCATGCAGATCCCGGCGGGGCTCGGCGGCCCCGAGCCCGGTCCCAGCGGGCACATCCGCCGCGGCGACAATCCGGCCGTGCTCCTCTACGTGCAAGTACGCGACCTGCGCGCGTCACTCGTCCGGGCCGGGCAGCTCGGCGGCACCGTGGTCACCGAGCCCTTCGACGTGCCCGACGGCCCTACCATCGCCGCGATCAACGACCCGGAGGGGAACGCGCTCGGGCTCGTCCAGCAGTAGCCAGGGCAGCTAATCCAGCGGCAGGTAGCGCTCGGTGCTGACCGAGGACCGGTCCAGTAGCGCCATGAACCGCTGGGTCACCGGGTCGCTCTCCCAGCCGGCGTCGCAGGCGTCGGCGTCGGCGGCGGAGCGCCATAGGTCGATGACGATCCAGCTGCCGTCCTGTCCGCGCGCCGTCGTCCTCCTGAGCAGGCCGGGCTGCTGGTAGGCGAAGTCCTCCTGCACCCTGCGGTCGGCGGCCAGGAACTCCGCCTCGTCTCCGCCGGGCGCCAGGCGGAACCTCATGATCTCGATCACAGCCGAGAGCCTAGACGCTGATGGCTCCTGGCGAGCAAATGGGGTGGATGGCCCGTTCTACCGGTACCAGGCGGATCGGGGGGCCATCCACCCCATAACCACAGACGGCCAAACGAGTCACCGGCCAACCAGGCGGGCACCCCCGGTCACACCAGCCACACCGCTGGAGCCGGAGCCGGTCGCGTTAGGAATTCAGTACGATTTCGGGTATTCTATTTCCGTGGTAAATGCGAGCGAGCGCGGCGGGCTGATCCTGGAGCTGCAGCGCGCCACCCACGCCACCCTGCACGCTCTTGCGAGCAGGCTGGCCGGGCTGGACCTCAACGCCTCGGAGATCAATGTTCTGGCGAACCTGGCGGACGGCCTCTCGCGGAGCATCGGGGAGCTCGCCTCGGCCACGGCGACCAGGCCGACCACGCTGACCAGCGTTCTCGATCGCCTGGTGCGCAAGGGGCACGTCACGCGCGAGCTCGATCCGGCAGACCGGCGCTCGTTCCGGGTGTCGCTGACCGCCGATGGCCGGGGCGCGGCCGGCGCGGCCCGCGAGGCCATGGGCGATCTGGAAGCCGCGGCGCTCGCCACGATCACGGCGGCCGACATCGCCGGGTTCCGCGCCGTGGCCAGCGCCCTGACCGAGCTAGCCAGATGACGGAGGTAGCCAGATGACGACCCACGACATGCCGGCCGAACTGGCCGAGATCCTGGACGAGATCACCCCGCCCGTCAGCGGGCCCGGCGCAGCGCTCGCGGGCGCGTTCCGGCACCGCCAGCACATCCACCTGGCGTTCATCGCCGTGCGCCGCTACGGGACCGCGCAGGCAGCAGAGAAGATCGGCGCCTGGCTCAGGCACCTCACCGCGCACGCGCCCCAGAAGTACCACGCGACCATCACCCGCGCGTGGACCGAGCTGGTCGGCCACCACGTGACCGCCGACCCGTCCGTCACGGACTTCGAGGTGTTCGCCGAGCAGAACCCCGCGCTGCTGGACAAACGCTTGCTTACCCGCCACTACACGGCGGCAACGCTCGCCTCACCCCGAGCCAGGGCCGGCTGGGTGGAGCCGGACGCCGCCGGCTTCCCCTGGTCGCCCCCGGCCGTGGCCCCCGGCTAGATCTCGCGGAGCCGTAGTGCCGCTCCCCAGCTCAGCCGGGCGCCACCGCGCACGAGCGCGACGGCGCCGTTCGGCCACCGCCGAGCTCACGAAAAATTGATATCACTTTAACGGAACACCGTCAACTTGGCCGCGACCATCGGCCGTCCGGGAGGAAACCAGCCATGCCGATACGCGCCGTGGTCTTCGACATCGGCGGGGTGCTGGAGGACACGCCCGCGACCGGCGTGGCCGAGAGGTGGGAGGAAGCGTTCCGGCTGCGGCCCGGCGAGCTGAACGAGCGGCTCGGCGGCGTCTGGGAGGCCGGCGCGATCGGGGCCGTGTCGGAAGCGGAGGTTCGCGACAGCATCGCCCGGATCCTCCGGCTGGACGACGCGCCGGTGAGCGCGTTCCTGGCCGACATCTGGACGGAGTACCTCGGCACGCTCATTGTCGAGCTCGCGGGCTACTTCAGCGGCCTTCGCCCGCGGTACCGGACGGCGCTGCTCAGCAACAGCTTCGTCGGCGCCAGGGAACGGGAGCAGGAACGTTACGGCTTCGGCGACATCACCGACCTCATCGTGTACTCGCACGAGGTCGGGATGTCCAAGCCCGACCCGCACATTTACCAGCTCACCTGCGACCGCCTCGGCGTCCTCCCCGAGGAGGTGGTCTTCCTGGACGACCGGGCCGAGTGCGTGGAGGCCGCGCTGGACGCCGGAATGCGGGGCATCCTCTTCGAGGACAACGACCAGGCCGTCGCCGACATCGAGGCCGCCCTGGAACTGTGACGCGCATACAGCAGCATCGATGCTCCATCAGTGCTGCTGTGCGGAAGCGCTCACGCCGGGCAGGCCGCCGCACACCCGCTAGCGCATCGTTAGCGCGCGGCTACAGGAGTATTGACACCGCGTGCCCACTGGCACTTCACTGACGCACGTGCGCCGCCGTCTGGCTAGGGCCGCTTCTCCCCCCCTAGTGTGGCCCTGCCAGCGGTGGGCACCGCGCTGACCTGCGCAACCTCTGCGTCGCCGCCGGGATCCGGCGGCCCGGTCCTGATCCTCGCCCGCTGGCTGGCGGCCTCTCAAGATGTTCGGCCGGAACAGGCCGGCCCGGTAAGTGACCTCCGGCATGTTGCGGGCCCGCTGGTACCTCGGCAGGCCAGCCCAGGCCGGCCATGTGGTCGGGTCCATGGCCATCGACCCCAATCCCTCGCAGACCCGCCCCCGCAAAGCACGCCCGGCCGGCCGGCCACCGGGCCGCCGGCCGACGCGCTAGCGGATCGTTAGCGGCGAGCTAGCGCCCGATCGGGCGAACCTTGATTACCATGGACTTGGCGGGCGCTCTGTTATATGTCCGCCAATTATTCACCGACGACGCGCAAGTCTCGAAGTATCTGTACCAACAGGGCAGTGGGGCGAGTTCGGGGAACGTCTCGATGATCTGGCCGCCCCGGGGTAGCGGGAGGATCGGGTGGAGTTTGGCCTGCTGGGGCCGCTGCTCGTGCGGGTGGGCGAGATGCGGGTACGGATATCGGCGGGCAAGCAGCGGGTGCTGCTCGCCGCGCTGCTGCTGCGTGCCAACCAGGTGGTGGCCGTGGATGAGCTGGCCGAGGCGCTGTGGGACGGCAGTCCGCCGGGGTCCGCGCGGGTAACGCTGCAGAACTACGTCAAGCGGCTGCGGCAGGCATTAGGGCCCGACGGGCATCAGCGGATCGCGACCTGCCCGGCGGGATACATGATCGAGGCCGCGCCCGAGGAGCTGGACCTGACCAGGTTCGGGCAGCTGCGGGCGGCCGGGCAGGAGGCGGCACGGGCCGGCGCGTGGGGCAGCGCGTCGGCTCAGTTGTCCGAGGCCCTGTTGCTGTGGCGCGGGCCGCCGCTGGCCGATGTGCCATCGCGCCCGCTGACGCGGGCCCAGGTGTCGCGGCTGGCCGAGATGCGCCTGGACGCCCTGGAGGCCCGGATCGACGCCGACCTGCACCTGGGGCGGCACCGGGAGGTCATCGCCGAGCTCCAGCCGCTGGTCGTTGCCGAACCGCTGCGCGAGCGGCTGCATGAGCTGCTGATGCTGGCGCTGTACCGGTCGGGGCAGCGGGCCGCGGCGCTGGATGCGTACCGGCGAGCCTGGCGGCTGCTGGTCGACCTGGTCGGCATCGAGCCCGGGCCCGGCCTGCGGGAGCTCAACCAGCGGATCTTGCGCTCCGACCCGGCGTTGCTCCCCGCCCCGTCCGCGCCGTTGCTCCCCGCCCCGTCCGCGCCGTTGCTCCCCGCCCCGTCCGCGCCGTTGGTGCCGCCCGGCCCCGCCGCGTCGCCCGCGCTGCTCGCCCCGGCGTCCCCGGTCGGCCCGCCCGGCCCGGGCGGTCGCGTCGGCCCGCCCGCAGGCCAGGGGCAGCGCACCCCGGGTCCAGGCCGCGCGGACCCAGCCACCGCGAGCCGGGGCAGCCCTGGCCCCGGCAACGGCGACCTCTACAGCCTGGCCCCGGCCGGCCCCGCAGACGCCGGGCCCGAAGACGTCGGCTGCGCGGAGGCCGGGCCCGCGCCGCCGCGCCCGGCCATGCTGCCGGCCGCGGTGCCCGGCTTCACGGGCCGCGCCCGCGAGCTGGAGGCGCTGTCGGCGATGCTCGCCGACCCCGGCGACCACGCCGCCCCGGACGGCGCCCCCGTCGTGATCTCCGCGATCGCCGGCACCGCCGGAGTGGGCAAGACGGTACCCGGAGCGTGAGACACTAGCGGGAGGGTGACAGTCGCGTTACCGCTGACCGCCCGGCTGCTGCGGCAGCTCGGCGCCTTCCCGGCCGAGATACCAGCGGACCAGCTGGCGGATGATCCAGCCGCGGTCAAGGTCCATGCCCTCGGCGACGGCGCCGAGGTCGTCCCAGTCGTCGTCGTCAAGTCGCACGCTGCGGCTGGAGCGGCCTTCGCGCGGCTGGTTGGGCACGGTGCTAATTGTCATCCGGGTGCTCCCTGTGGTGCTACGCGGGCATTGCGGTGTGCTACACCGTAACGTATGGTGTAGCACACCCGCCAGCAAGCGGGACCGGCCAGGCGCCGTAACGCCGGACCGGTCCCTAGCGGCAACCCCTACCGAGAGGGATCACCGATGAGCCAATCCAACCAGCAACCCGGCCCGCTGCCACCCGCCTGGCAGGTCCTGATCACCTCCGGCGATGACGTCACCAGCTACGTCGTGCGCGCCGAGAACGAGATCCTCGCCGCGGCGCGGGCGGGACAAGAGCACCCCGAGAACGAGCGCATCGAGGCCGTCGACGTCGAGCCCTGGGCGGAGTCGTCATGACCGGGACCCCGCTCGCTGATTTGCTCCGCGTGGCCGGGTCGGCGTGGCACGTCGAGCGGGTTCTGGGGATGTGGACGGCCGAGAAGCACGAGGGGCAGCGCGTTCACTTCCTCGTCGCCGACTCCGCGACCGCGCTGGC
>Ga0070699_100004648_pt1 | contig 12151 bp, 9 predicted proteins | sample KBSK1503metaG_FD_65473 | JGI IMG/M metagenome (GOLD analysis project Ga0070699, IMG submission 65473) | Corn, switchgrass and miscanthus rhizosphere microbial communities from Kellogg Biological Station, Michigan, USA - KBS K1-50-3 metaG | ecosystem: Host-associated > Plants > Roots >...
GAAGCACCTCGACTACGTCGAGTTCTCGGCCGAGGACGCCTCGCGCAGCGACCCCGAGTACCTGATCGAGGTCTTCTCCGCCGTGATCGAGGCGGGGGCGCGGACGATCAACGTCCCCGACACGACGGGGTATGCGCTCCCCGAGGAGTACGGCGCGCTCTTCCGCATGCTCCGCGAGCGGGTCAAGGGCGGCGACCGGGTGATCTGGAGCGCCCATTGCCACAACGACCTCGGCATGGCGGTCGCCAACTCGCTCGCCGCCGTGCAGAACGGCGCGCGGCAGGTCGAGTGCACCGTGAACGGGATCGGCGAGCGGGCCGGGAACACCGCCATGGAGGAGGTCGTCATGGCGATCAAGACCCGGCGCGACCGCTTCGGCGTCGACACCGGCGTCGTGACCGAGCAGATCTACCCGACCAGCCGGCTGCTCGCGCAGATCACCGGCCTCACCGTGCCGTTCAACAAGCCGATCGTCGGCGACAACGCCTTCGCGCACGAGGCGGGCATCCACCAGGACGGCGTGCTCAAGCACCGGCTCAACTACGAGATCATGCAGCCCGAGTCGGTGGGCCTCGACTCGAACCGCCTGGTTCTCGGCAAGCACTCGGGCCGCCACGCCCTCGTCGCGCGCCTCCGCGAGCTCGGCCTCGACACGACCGACGTCGACATGAACGTGGTTTTCGAGCGATTCAAGGCGCTGGCCGACGCCAAGAAGAGCGTCTACGACGAGGACCTGATCGCCCTCGTCGCCCAGGAGTCGGTGCGCGGAGGTGCGACCGACCGCTACGTGCTCACGTACCTCAACGTGACCTCCTCGAGCATGGCCGTGCCGCACGCCACCGTGAAGCTCAAGATCGAGGGCGAGGAGGTGATCGGCTCCAGCACCGGCGACGGCATGGTCGACGCCTGCTACAAGGCGATCGACGAGCTCACGGGCCAGCACCCGCAGCTCGCGCGCTATGCCGTGAAGGCGATCACCGGCGGGACCGACGCGCAGGGCGAGGTGTCGTGCCTGGTCTCCCAGGACGGCTTCACCGTGCTCGGCCAGGGCAGCCACACCGACATCATCCAGGCGAGCGCGCTCGCCTACGTGAACGCGCTCAACCGGCTCGCCTACCGGCGGCTCCACCGCCAGCGCGTCCAGACGGCGGAGGTGGGGCCGTGAGCAACAGCATGACGATGACCGAGAAGATCCTGGCGCGTGCCGCCGGAAAGCGCGCGGTCGAGCCGGGCAACAACGTCTGGGTGGCCGCCGACGTGCTCATGACCCACGACGTCTGCGGGCCGGGCACGATCGGCATCTTCCGGCGCGAGTTCGGCGCCCGGGCGCGGGTCTGGGACCGCGACCGCGTCGTCCTCATCCCCGACCACTACATCTTCACCAAGGACGACAAGGCCCATCGGAACGTCGACATCCTGCGCCAGTTCGCCGCCGAGCAGGGCCTTCCGCACCTCTACGACGTCGGCACGCCGCGCTACAAGGGCGTGTGTCACATCGCGCTCGCCGAGGAAGGGCACAACCGGCCCGGCGAGGTGCTCTTCGGGACCGACTCGCACACCTGCACGGCCGGCGCCTTCAACGAGTTCGCCACCGGGATCGGCAACACCGACGCCGCCTTCGTCATGGGCACCGGCAAGCTCCTCCTGAAGGTGCCGCCGACGATGCGCTTCGTCTTCGACGGCGAGGTCCCGTCCTACATCCTCGCGAAGGACCTGATCCTCCAGATCATCGGCGACATCGGGGTCGACGGTGCGACGTACCGGGCGATGGAGTTCTCGGGCGACGCCGTCATGCGCCTCTCGATGGAAGAGCGGATGACGCTCGCCAACATGGTGATCGAGGCGGGCGGCAAGAACGGCATCATCGCGGCCGACGAGACGACGCGGGCCTACGTCCGCGCGCGGACGAAGAAGCCGTTCGACGAGGTGACGAACGACCCGGGCGCCACGTTCTGCTTCGAGCGCCGCTACGATGCCCGGCGGCTCGAGCCGGTCGTCGCCAAGCCCCATTCGCCCGACAACCGCGCGCTCGCCCGCGAGCTCAAGGACGTGCGCCTGACGCGCGCCTACATCGGCTCGTGCACGGGCGGCAAGCTCGTCGACTTCGTCAACGCGGCGCAGGTGCTTCGAGGCCGCCGCGTCGCCGTCGACACGTTCCTCGTCCCGTCCACCACCGAGGTCGCGACCGGGCTTCGCACGCACACGGTCGACGGCCGCCCGCTGCTCGACATCTTCCGGGACGCCGGCTGCCAGGTCTCGATCGAGGCCTCGTGCGCCGCCTGCCTCGGCGGGCCGAAGGACACCTTCGGCCGCATCAACGGACCCGAGGTGTGCATCTCGACGACGAATCGGAATTTCCCTGGCCGTATGGGCTCGAAGGAAGGGCAGGTCTACCTGGCGTCGCCGTACACCGTGGCCGCCTCGGCCGTGACCGGGCGCATCACCGACCCGCGGGAGCTCCTCCAATGACGATCCGTGGACGCGTCTACGTGCTCGGCGACAACATCGACACCGACCAGATCATCCCGGCCGAGTACCTGAATCTCGTGCCCACCATTCCCGAGGAGTACGAGAAGCTCGGGAGCTATGCGCTCGCGGGGCTCGCGCGGACGCCCGACCAGCCGCCCTTCGTGCCGCCCGACGGAATGACCACGCCGTACACGATCATCGTGGCGGGGAAGAATTTCGGTTGCGGATCGTCGCGCGAGCACGCGCCGATCGCGCTCGGGGCGGCAGGCACGAAGGCAGTGGTGGCCGAGTCGTTCGCCCGCATCTTCTTCCGGAACTGCGTCGCCACGGGCGAGCTCTATCCCTGCGAGACGCCGACTCGCCTCGTGGACGCCTTTCGCACCAACGAGGAGGCGGCGCTCGACCTCGAGGCCAACACGTTGACCAACGTGGCGACGGGGGCCGTGCACGCGCTCCGGCCGCTCGGCGACGCGGGCCCGGTGATCGGCGCGGGCGGGCTCTTCGCCTACGCGCGCCAGAGCGGCATGATCGCGTCGCCGGGGACGGCGGCGAAGGCGCCGGTCGTCGGCGGGGGCCCGCAGGCCGGCGCGGACGACTGAGACGTGGCGCGCGCGACGATCGCCGTCTTTCCGGGCGACGGCATCGGCCCCGAGGTAACGGCCGAGGCGGTCGCCGTCCTCGAGACGGTCGCGCCGCGTCACGGGCTCGAGATCACGTTCACGAGCGGGGTGATCGGCGGGGCCGCGATCGACGCCTGCGGCGCGCCGCTGCCACCGGCCGAGGTCGAGCGCGCGCGCCGCGCCGACGCCGTCCTCCTCGGCGCGGTCGGCGGTCCCAAGTGGGACGACCCGGCAGCCGCGGTGCGGCCTGAGCAGGCGCTCCTCGGACTCCGTCACGAGCTCGGCCTCTACGCCAACCTCCGGCCCGTCCGCGCCTGGCCGGAGCTCGTCCCGGCCTCACCGCTCCGGCCCGAAATCCTCGACGGCGTCGACCTGGTGGTGGTCCGGGAGCTGACCGGGGGCATCTACTTCGGAAAGCCGAGCGAGCGACGGACGACGCGCGCCGGCCGCGAGGCCATCGACACGCTCGTCTACACCGAGCAGGAGATCGTGCGCCTCCTCCACGCCGGCTTCGCGCTCGCTCGCCAGCGCCGGCGGCGGCTCGCCTCCGTCGACAAGGCCAACATCCTGGCGTCGTCGCGCCTGTGGCGGGAGATCGCGCACGAGGTCGCGCGCGACTACCCCGACGTCAGGCACGAGGACGTGCTGGTCGACGCCATGGCCATGCACCTGATCCGCCGGCCACGCGACTTCGACGTGATCGCCACCGAGAACCTCTTCGGCGACATCCTGACCGACGAGGCCGCGATGCTCGCGGGGTCGATGGGCATGCTGCCTTCGGCCTCGCTGGCAGGACCACCCGTTCCGGGCGGACGCTGCCCGGGCCTCTACGAGCCCATCCACGGCTCGGCTCCCGACATCGCCGGCCAGGACAAGGCGAACCCGCTCGCGACGATCCTGTCGGCGGCGATGCTCTGCCGCTACTCGCTCGCCTGCCCGGTCGCGGCAGATGCCATCGAGCGAGCGGTCGGTGAAGTCGTCGCGGCGGGGCATCGGACTGCGGATCTCGGCGGCGGTGAGGCGGCGGTCGGATGCCGCGCCATGGGGCGGCTCGTCCGCGAGCGCCTCGGGCGCTAGAACGGCTCGAGGGTTTCCTCGAGGACGCCTTCGAGGATCCGGCAGCACCCATCGACCGAGAACTCGAGCTGCGCGAGCGACCGACCGGTGGCGGTGATCTTGAGCGCTCCCCGGCGGTGCGCGGGGCAGCGAAAGCGAGCCGCCTCCCGCATGGCCCTGAGCGCGTTTTCCATGAGCGCCTTGTCGAGTGCGGTCCTCAAATCCGAAGCCCGCACTTCGCAGCCGTCGATCTTGACCGAGATGTCGATCATCGTCGGCACCATGTTACGGGCCGCCGTGCGCGCCGCCAATCGACGGGCAGAGGGATTTCTCATCCCTCTTGCGGGGGAGATTACGCGGCGGGGTCGTGAACCCCGACGATGCCCTGGCGCAGCGCGTAGCGCGTGAGCTGGACGCGGTCACGCACGCCGAGCTTCTTGAAGACGTTGCCCAGATGCGTCTTGACCGTGTCCTCGCTGATGAAGAGCTTCGCGCCGATCTCGGAGTTGCGTAGCCCCGCCGCGACGTGACACACGATCTCCCGCTCTCGTGGGGTGAGCGGCTCGTGCGACGGCTCGCGCAGCTCGCCGACCAGGCGTGTCTGGAGCGCGGAGGGCATGAACACCTGGCCGCCCGACACGGTGCGGATGGCGTCCATCAGGGTCTCGACGGCGAAACGCTTGAAGACGATCCCCTTCGCCCCGGCCCGGATGGCGGCGAGCGCGTTCTCCACCTCCTCGCTCGCCGTGACGAGGATGACGTGAGCCAACGGGCTCACGGCCGCGATGTCGATCAGCGAGCTGCGCTCCATCTGGAGGTCGAGCAGCAGGATGTCGCACGGCGTCGCCGTCACCATGGGCAGGATGCCCTCGGCGCGGTCGGTCTCCGCCACGACCGCCACGCCGTCCGTCATGCCGAGCAACGAGCGGAGTCCCTGGCGGAAGAGCGCGTGGTCGTCGGCGATCGCAACGCGGAGAGGCTGTCCGGAAGTGATCATCAGTTGTGGGGGATCGCGACCTTGAGGTGGGCTCCACGCGCATCGTCGCGGCTGACGCGGATCGTGCCACCGGCATCCGAGACACGGGAAGCGATCGACCAGGGCACCTGTCTCGAATTCGGAAATCCGACTCCGTCGTCGTCGACGGTGATGAGGACCTGCGAGTCGGCCCCGTTGATGGAAACGACGGCGGATTGTGCTCGGGCGTGCCGCCTGATGTTGGTGACGGCCTCTCGCACGAGCTGGAGCACGTGGTCGACGAGGAGGCCAGATCCCACGAAGTCCGCGCTCACGACGAATCGGGTGTCGACGTTGTTCTCGCGCACGGACTGACGCGGCTCGACCGCGGCAAGCTCGCGGACGTAGGCGCGCAGCTCGTCGTGTTCGCGGTTGATGCTGGTCTGAAGCTGCGCCAGGCTGGCGAGCGCCTGCTCGCTCCGGCCCGCGGAAATGAGCTGCTTCGAGGTCTCCAGCGTCAGGTTGATGCCGGCGAGCGTCTGGACGCAACCATCGTGCAGGGCTCGCGCGATTCGGTTCCGCTCCTTGGCGGTCTCGAGCTGCTGGACCTGTGTCTCCAGCGTGAGCCGTTCCTGAGCCAGGTACGCGGTCAGGTATCCCACGACGGCGAGGTACACCGGCCGGACCATGTAGACGTTCGTCTCCCCGTGCCAGGCGACGAGGATGAGGCTCATGTAGACACCGACGCTCACGGTCGTGACCAGCATGCTCCGGCGAAATCCGCCCTCCGCGCCGGCAGCGACGACCGCAAACACGAAGAACGCCCAGAACGGGCTGCTCGTGCCTTCGGTGAATATGACGATGACGGCCCCGAGGAGCACGTCAGTCCACGCCGTGATCGTGGCGAGGCGCCGCGGCGACAGGAGGTGGCGGTCGACCACCCAGCACACGCACGAGCTGTAGGCGAGATGTAGCGAGAGGACGGCGAGCGCGTAGGGGTCGATCATGAACTCGCCGCCGGTCAAGTGCAGCCACGGCACGCCGGTGGGCTCGGTGGGATCGACGTATACGGCGACGATCGCGATCAGCGACAGAATCAGCCGGCACCGCGCGACCTTCGGCTGCAGGTCGGGCGTCGTCCAGGCCAGGCTGGAGTCTTGCTCGTCGACGGAGCGCATCCGGGCAGCAAGAGAGCAACGATCGTTCCAGGGCGAGGGTTCCATTCCCGCACGGCGAAATTGCCGTCAAATGGTCAGCGCGGGTGGTCCGGGATGACGGCGGCCCGTGCCGGCGATGGCACATGTGCCCGTCCGGGCCTGCCGGCCGAGGCATCCCGAGCTCGGCGTCTGTGTTTCCGACTGGTCCGGCAAGCGAGCCGCCTCAGATAGTATGTTTACGTTCTAGCTCAAGCGCGACGGTATCCCGAAGAGCGTAGCGGGTGGCAGAATCCGCACACGGGTGTGGCGCTTTGTCCGCTACGATGCGGTGTCCGTGCGCCTCGCTGCATGCCGCGCTGAGGACTTTGCCGAAAGCCGGTCTCCTTCTCCCCGAAGAGGAGTAGAGAAATTCCTCCGTTCGACGAATGGGACCAAACCTCGGACGCGCTTATCGTGTAGCCCATGAAGATCGAGGCGCGCGCATGGTCTGCCGATGCGTTGAGTGAGGACTCCACATTTTGTTACCTGCCGGGCCGCTGCGGTGCCCGCTACTTGCGCCGATGGTTGTCCTGGAGGCATGCGATCAGGCGCCACGCCTCGGCCCTGTGGTTCATCACCGCCGTGCTCGTGCTGTGCATGAGCTGGATGAAGGCGTGCACGTCGACCCCCGACCGCAGCGTGCTTCGAGCCGGTCGCCGCACGCGTACTCGGGTAGCCGGCGCAATTGCTTCCACCCTGTCGCGCCGCCACGCGACGGATGACTCCGTGCCATGAGCCCCGCTGGACACGACGACGGGGAGCTTGCCCCGCAATCGTCGAACCGTGACGCAAGCATTTCCATTGGAGGACGTTTGATATGTCGAGAATGAGAACGCTCACGTATGTGGCCGCGGTCGCCATCGGCGTCGCGGTGCTCGCCAGCCGGGGATCACGAGCGGCGTCGAGCGCCACCACCACGACCACCCTGCCGCCGGCCGCGTTCACCCCGGAGACTGCTGCATGCCTGAAGGAAGCGACCACGCAGCTGAAGATGTGCAACATGGTCGCGAGTGTCACCGCCTGCCAGACCGAATACGACACCGCGGTTTCCAACTGCTTCGCTCCGGGAAAGGGAGTGGCATGCGCCGCCGCCTGCGTGGCCAAGAACGGCAAGTGTACCGTTTCCGCAAAGCCCGCGGTGAACAAGCCGTGCACGAAAACCTGCCAGAACCAGTGGGTCAATGCGGGCAGTCAATGTAGCGGCGACCAAGCCTGCCTGCAGGCTGCGCGAGACGCCTACACGGCGTGTAAGGCTGGCTGCAATCCCGCCGTCGCGAAGTGTCGAGCGGCTTTTGCCGCCTGCCTGACGAAGTGCCCGGATCTCGGAAGCACCACCACCACCACGACGCTTAAGGCGCCGCCGACCACCACCACCACCACGTTGCCGCGTCATCCGACCACCACGACGACGACCCCGGTACGGCCTTCCACCACCACGACCACCACGCTGAGGCCGACGACGACGACCGCCCCGCCGCGCTCGACCACGACGACGACGACTCCGGTACGGCCTTCCACCACCACGACGACCACGCTGAGGCCGACGACCACGACCGCCCCGCCGGGCTCGACCACGACGACGACGTTGACGCGGACTTCGACCACCACCACCACCACCACCACGCTGCCGCCCGCGCCGACCTTCAGTCCCGGCACGGCAGCCTGCATCAAGCAAGCTGCCGCGGCCCAGAAGGCGTGCAAGTCGACCGGGACGGCCGCCGCCTGCCAGGCCGCCTACGATTCGGCGTTCGCCAACTGCTTCGCTCCCGGAAAGGGGGTCACCTGCGCCGCTTCCTGCGTCGCCAAGAAGGCCAAATGCGCCGGTACCACCCCTGTTCCTGCGAGCTCGCAGTGCACCAAGAACTGTCAGAACGCCTGGATCACCGCGGGAAGCCAGTGCAGTGGCGTCCAATCGTGCTACGCCGCGGCCCTGACCGCCTACAACGCGTGCAAGGCCACCTGCACCGCGAACCCCACGGTCGTGAGCTGCAGCGCCGCCTTCTCGGCCTGTCTGACCAAGTGCCCAAATCTCTAGGAGGACGGAAATGCAAGATATCCAAAGCGCGCACCGCCCGAGCCTCGTGCTGACGGCATCAGTGGGGCTCCTCCTGACGTTGAGTGGGGCTGCCATTACCCACGCAAGCCCAATTCAATTGCCGACGGTGATGCGTTTCTGTCGCGCTCCGAGCGGTCAAGTAGTCCAGCGAATCGTCTGCAAGAAGGGCGAAACGCCGATCGACCTGTCCCACCCGCCAGGGCCGCAGGGTCCACAGGGGCCGTCGGGGCCGCAGGGTGCGACCGGACCACAAGGCGCGACGGGGCCGCAGGGCGCCGTCGGACCACAAGGTGTTCCTGGCCCTGCGGGACCGGTGGGGCCCCAGGGCCTGCAAGGTCCCTCCGGCAAGGACGGTGACGTCGGGCCCGCGGGTCCTCCGGGACCCAGCGGTCCTCAGGGCGCGCGTGGTGCCGCCGGGCCGCAGGGTCCAAAGGGTGACCCGGGTGCTGCGGGGCCCCAGGGACTGCCTGGACCTCAGGGTTCGCCGGGTCCGAAGGGCGATCCCGGGTCCCCGGGCGCTCCTGGTCTCAGCTGCTGGGACAAGAACGGCAACGGCGAGTGCGACCTCGACGTCGAAGACACCGACCACGACGGCGCCTGCACCGTCCTGGACTGCGTTGGTCCTCAGGGGCTGACCGGCCCGGAGGGCGCGCCCGGCTCGCAAGGTGACGTGGGTGCGGAGGGCCCACAGGGTGCCCCGGGCGAGATGGGCCCGATGGGCGCCCAGGGCGCCCAGGGTGAAATGGGCCCGATGGGCCCGGAGGGGCCGAAGGGCGACGCTGGACCGCAAGGCCCGCAGGGTGATGTGGGTGCGCAGGGACCGGCAGGGCCGACGGGGCCGAGCAACGCCTTCTCGGCGACACCGGACCCGGTCGCCAACCTCGACGACACGCTGATCTCGATCGGCTCTCTGACCGGTCTCCCGAGCGGGCCGCTCGTCGCCATGGCCAAGGTTCGCCTCACGAATACCGACGACGCGAATCCTGCAACGGTGCACTGTGAGCTCCACGACAGTGCAGGCGCGACGCTCGACCGGAGCGACACGACGCTCGGCTCGGGCGCGAGCGACACCATCTCGTTGATGGCTGCGATCGGGACGAGTGACGGCACGGTCGACCTTCAGTGCACGGACGGCGGCGCAGGCCCGGTGTCGGCCGACGACATCCACGTCGTGGTCATGCAGGTCGGCACGCTCTCCTAGCGAAAGGGCCGGTCATCCGGGGCGGGCCGTGCTGCCCGCCCCGGAGAGCGGTCGGGCGCCGGATTTGCATAGTCCCCGACCGACCGCGCCGGTCTGAGCGAAATGTCGACCAACGACCGCAAGGTCAACCGCAAGGTCTTCACCATGAGATGGTCCAGGGACGCCAGACGTCGAGCCGCCATCCTCTGGCTGCTCCTCGCGCTGCTCCTCTACCTCTCGCACCGGTCGCGGGCGCAGGTAGCGCGAACGACGACGCTCACCTTCAACTCGACCGCCGACAGTTACGTCGACAGCGGCTCGGCGAAAAGCAACTTCAACTCCGCGACCGTGCTCCGCGCGGGTGTCTCGCCGACCCGCATCAGCTACCTCCGCTTCGCTGTGACCGGGGTGAACGGGCGACGCGTGCAGCAGGCCCGTCTCCGCCTCGGCGTCGCCGCCGGCAGCCCGAGTGGCGGTACCGTGCATGTGATCAGCAACGTCACCTGGAACGAGGCCACCGTCACCTACAACACCCGACCCGCGATCGACGGCCCGGGGCTTCAGACCCTCGGTAAGGTCACCACCGGTACCACGGTCGAGTTCACCCTCGACACGGCGATCACCGCCGACGGCGTCTACAACCTCGCGCTCGACAGCGCGAACAAGACGGCGGTCAGCTACAACTCCGCGCTCGCAAAGAGCGGCCAGAAGCCCCAGCTCGTCCTCGTCGTCGCCGCGCAGCCCCCCACGGTCACGATCGCCCAGCCGCCCGACGGCGCGAGCTTCTTCGTGGGCGACCGGGTCACGCTGCAGGGGAGCGCACACGACGACGCCGGCGTTGACTTGAGCAGCCACCTCGCCTGGAGCTCCAACCTCGCGGGACCGCTCGGTGTCGGCGCGGTCGTCAGCGGCGCCTTGGGCCCGGGCACGCACACGATCACGGCCGCGGTCACGGATGGCCAGGGCCTCACGGGGTCGAGCCACATCGCGCTCACCGTGAGCCCCCCGCCGCCGGCCAACACGCCACCCCTGGTCACGATCACGGCGCCCACCGACGGACAGACGCTCGCCTCGGGCCTGCCGATCACGTTCGCGGGCAGCGCGCACGACCTCGAGGACGGTGACCTGACCGCGCGCCTCGCCTGGGCCTCGAGCCTCGACGGCCCGCTCGGCACGGGAGGGACCTTCAGCCATGCTCTGAGCGAGGGCACGCACCAGATCACGGCCACCGTGACGGACTCGGGCGGTCTTCGCAGCTCGGCGACGATCACGGCGGCGGCGCAAACGGCTGTGACGCTCGAGTTCCCGGCCGGCGCCGACGCGTCGGTCGACGCGGGGCTGCCCACGACCAACTTGGGCGCGGCCCGGATCCTGGCTGTCGACGCGAACACGGCCCGCATCACCTACCTCCGCTTTGTCGCGAGCGGCCTCGCCGGCCGCACCATCCTGGGCGCGGTCCTCCGGCTCCAGGTCGACACCGTCCCCGGCGCCGACAGTGACAGCGGCGGCGTGCTGCACACGATCACCGACGGCACCTGGCAGGAGAGCACGATCACCTTCAACACCCGCCCCGCAATCGACGGACCCGTCGTCGCGAGCCAGGGACCCGTCCAGCTCGGGCAGACCGTCGACCTCGACGTCCGTACGGCGGTCACCGGCGACGGGACCTACAACTTCGCCATCGGCAGCAACTCGGTAGACGAGTGCGACTATCGCTCGCGGGAAGAAGGCCCGGCGCCGACCCTCGTCGTCACCCTTGCTTCGAGCCGGCCCGCCGTGACCATCACCGCGCCGCCAGACGGCGCTGTCTACTTCCAGCACGATCCGATCACGCTCACGGCCCGCGCGACCGACACCCTGGACGGTGACCTGTCGAGCCGGCTCCAGTGGACGTCCAGTCGCGACGGCGCCCTCGGCACCGGCGCCACGATCGGCACGAGCAGCCTGAGCGTCGGCACGCACGTCATCACGGCGGCCGTCACCAACCCCGATGGGCTGAGCGGGCAGGCGTCGATCAGCCTCCGCGTGCGCGTGCCGAACCGGCCGCCGCAGGTCACGATCAGCGCGCCCGCCGACGGCACCTCGGTGCCGGCGGGGACGTCGCTCACGCTCGCCGCCGCGGCGACCGACGACGTCGACGGCAACCTCACGACCAAGCTCCAGTGGGCCTCGAGCCGCGACGGGACACTCGGCACCGGGGGCGCGCGCACCGTCACGCTCTCCGAGGGGACGCACGTCCTCACCGCCTCGGTCACCGACTCCGACGGCGCGACGGGCTCGGCCCAGGTCCACGTGACGGTCACGCCCACGCCGCCGGTGGTGACGATCACCGGTCCACCCGACGGGACGACCGTCTTTGCGGGCACGAGCCTCGCGTTCAGCGGGACGGCGCTGGACGCCACCGACGGGGACCTTTCGGCCTCTCTCCGCTGGACCTCGGACCGTGACGGGCTCATCGGCTCGGGCGTGAGCTTCACGACCACCCATCTCAGCGCCGGCACGCACCTCATCGCGGCGTCGGCGACCGATCGGGGCGGGCTCACCGGGCAGGCGCAGCGCACGGTCGTCGTACGGCTACCGAACGTGCCGCCCGTGGTGACGGTCCTGGCGCCCGCCACC
>Ga0070699_100004650_pt1 | contig 12147 bp, 9 predicted proteins | sample KBSK1503metaG_FD_65473 | JGI IMG/M metagenome (GOLD analysis project Ga0070699, IMG submission 65473) | Corn, switchgrass and miscanthus rhizosphere microbial communities from Kellogg Biological Station, Michigan, USA - KBS K1-50-3 metaG | ecosystem: Host-associated > Plants > Roots >...
GCGTGTGAACGCCCTTCCGGGCCGCACGACGGCCAGGAAGACCGGAAACATCGTCATCGCACCGCCGAGGAAGATCGCCGCCCACACGTGCATGTGCGTGCGGCTCTCGGCACCCGCCCAAGTGAGCGGGGAGACCCAGCATGCCGCCGCGATCGCCGCGAGCCACTGGAACAGCATGAGCCCCGCGAAGAGCCGATCGGTGCGCACGTAGATGCGCTGGCGGTCCTCGCCGAAGATCGCGGCAGACCGTTGCGCGATCAGCTCATCGAGGTCGCTGGACATGCTCTCACACACCTCCCCGGAGGGAGCAGCCGAAGACCGGCGTGCTCCTCCGCTCGCCCCCGGTGCTCGTGAGCAGCGAGAGGATCGCGGTTCGTCCGGGGTTGTCGCCCTCGTGTCCACGCGCGGCCGTGATGCCGCCGCTGAACAGCAGGCGATCGTCGCCATCGTAGACCACCGTCTGGCCGGAGGTCGCAGCGTCGAACCGCTGCGCCTCGACGCCGTCGGCGTCGCGCGTGAGCGAGACCCCGGGGATCGACGCGGCCCGGCGCCAGAGGTCCGTCTGCTCCCAGTCCGCGGGCACGCCGGGCGGCTTCACGAAGAGCACGTGCGCGATCAGGACGCTCGGGAGGTCCGCCATCAGCCGGTCGAGCTCCTCGAGGCTGGCGCGCGAGCACGGGCAGTGCGGATGCACGAGCATCACGAGCGTCGGCACCCCGGGGATGTGGCGGAGCGCGCTTCCGGCGGGCCAATGCGCCGGAGGTTCGGCCGCGATGCCCGGCGCATTCTCGTAGTCCCAGAGCACGGTCAGGCCGACGGCCACGGCGACGACCCAGGACATGCCGAACACGGCACCCACGAGGCCGCGTCTCATCGCCCGCTCCGCGGGACGAGCCGCTCGAGGGTCGCGACCAGCTCGTCGGCGTTCACCGGCTTCGTCACGTAGGCGTCCATGCCGGCCTCGAGGCAGCGCTCGCGGTCGCCCCTCATCGCATAGGCGGTGAGCGCGACGATCGGCAGGTGGCCCCCGTGGACGCGCTCGCGTGCCCGTATCGCGGCGGTCGCCTCGAACCCGTCCATTTCGGGCATCTGCACGTCCATCAGCGCGACGTCGAATGCTTCGGCGTCGAGCGCGCGCAGCGCCTGCGCGCCATCCTCGACCGCGACCACCACGTGGCCCCGCTTCTCGAGCAGCCGGACGGCCACCTTGCGATTCACCGCGTTGTCCTCGGCGACCAGCACCCGTAGCGGGGCGTGGCTGCCGTCGCGCGGAGCAGGCCCGAGGTCACATGCCGCCGAGGTGCGCTCTTTCGACAGGCGCGCGGTGAAGTGGAAGGCGCTGCCTCGGCCGACCTCGCTCTCCACCCAGACGCTGCCGCCCATCAGCCTCACGATGTCCGACGCGATCGCGAGTCCGAGACCGGTGCCGCCGTACCGCCGGTTGGCGGAGCCATCCCCTTGCACGAAGGGCTCGAAGATCGCGTCCCGCTTCTCGGGCGGGATCCCGATGCCGGTGTCGGTCACGCTGCAGTGCAGGAGCACCTCGCCGGCCGTCAGCTCGGCGTCGATACGGACGGCTATCCCACCCGTCGCGGTGAACTTGATCGCGTTGTCGACGAGCTTCTCGATCACCTGCCGCAGCCGTCGCGGGTCGCCCACCACCACGTCGGGCACGGCAGGCGCGATCTCGGCCGTGAGGGCGAGGTCCTTGTCCCGCGCCCGCGGTTCGCGCGTGCGGCATGACTCCATGACGGTCTCGCGCACGCTGAAGCGCACGTGCTGCATCGCCAGCCGCCGGGCGTCGAGGGCGGAGAAGTCGAGGAGATCCTCAAGGAGCGCGAGCAGCTCGTCGGCCGCCGACCGGACCGCGGTCAGGTAGTCGCGCTGCTCGGCCGTCAGCTCGGTCTCGAGCGCGAGGTCGGTCAAGCCGAGGATCGCGGTCATGGGCGTCCGCACTTCGTGGCTCACGTTCGCGACGAACTCTGCCTTCGTGCGCGCCGCGTCGAGCATCGCGTGCCTCGCCTGGAGCAACGCTGCCTCGGAGCACGAGTTGCCCGGCATGCGCATCTGGACCGGCTCGTTCATCCCGTAATGTCCTCTTTCGCCCGCTCGCCGAGTGCGGCGAGCCGGGGGCCAAGGCGATCGATCTCATCCGTCAGGCGCGTCCACGCCTCGGGCGCTGAGCGAAAGTCCTGCTCGCGGCCGATCTCTTCCAGGCGCATCGCGGCGTCCGCGGCGCCGGGCGCCGCCATCATCAACAGGGCTCCCCTCAGCTGATGCGCCGTGCGTTCGAGTGCGCTCCCGTCTCGCGTCGCGAGCGCCGCCCGCACCGCATCGAGCAGGCACGCGCTGTCCTTACGGAAGAGATCGAGGAGTTCCGCCAGCGCCGCCCGGTTTCCTCCCACCTGGCGCAGGACCGCGTCCACGTCGACACTCGAGGCATCCGACCCGCCCGCGTCCGACTCCATCGCGCGAGCCTTGCCGACGACGGCTTCCATGACGCCGAACAGCTCTTCCGCGCGCACGGGCTTCGACACGTACGCGTCCATGCCCGCGGCGATGCAGCGCTCGCGATCGCCCTTCATCGCATGGGCGGTGAGCGCGATGATCGGCAGATGGCCGCCGCTGGCCTTCTCCCGGGCGCGGATGCCGGACGTCGCGGTGAGCCCGTCCATCCGTGGCATCTGGACGTCCATGAGCACGACGTCGAAGGACCCGCCCTGGAGGGCCGCGATGGCTTGCAGCCCGTCCTCCACCGGCACGGCGGCATGTCCGCGCGTCTCGAGGAGAACGGTCAGCATGCGCCGGTTCGTCGGGTTGTCCTCGACGACCAGGACGCGAAGCGGCTCGCACGCCGGCTCGGGCCGGGCGACGTCCGCGACCGGCACCTCGCCGTTCCCCGTCTCGACGGGGGCCTCGATCGTCTCGGGGAGCGTCGCGGCGTTCGACGCCGGCTGCTGACGCTCGACGCGCGCGGTGAAGTGAAACGTGCTGCCGCGGCCGACGGCGCTCTCGAGCCAGATACGGCCTCCCATCATCTCCACGAACCGTGACGCGATGGTGAGTCCGAGGCCGGTCCCGTCGTACCGGCGCGTCATGGAGCCATCCCCTTGCGTGAACGCCTCGAAGACGAGTCGATGCTTGTCGGGCGGAATTCCGATGCCGGTGTCGGCGACGGAGAAGTGCAGGACGACTTCCTCGTCGCCCGCGTCGGACTCCGTCGTGACGTGCACGACCACGTGGCCCTGCTCGGTGAACTTGATCGCGTTCCCGACGAGATTGACGAGCACCTGGCGCATGCGGCTGGCATCGCCGATCACCGCGTCGGGCACGTGCGGTCCGACGTCGACGGCGAGCTCGATGTGCTTCTCGTCGGCGCGGATCGCCATGCCGCTCAGCGCGGCGCCGAGCGTACGGCGCACGCTGAACGGCGTGCGCTCGAGCCGCATCCTCCCGGCCTCGATCTTGGAGAGGTCGAGCACCTCGTTGATGATGGCGAGCAAGGCATCGGACGACTGGCGGACGTGCCCCAGGTAGTCGCGTTGGTCCGGCGCGAGAGTCGTCTCGAGGACGAGGTCGGTGAACCCGATGATCGCGTTCATGGGTGTCCGGATCTCGTGGCTCATGTTGGCCAGGAACTCGGACTTGATGCGGCTCGCCTCGAGCGCCGCGTCCCGGGCCGCTTCCACCTCGTCCATCATCGCGCGCAGGCGATCGCGCTGGTCGCCCACCTCGGCGGCCGCGTCCTCGAAGTCTCGTGCGATCTTGCGGACCGACCGGCTCAGCAGAATGCCGCTGCTCGCCCCGACGACGACGAACAGAGCGAGCGCCAACCAGGCGAGGCCGATCGTCTGCCGCGCCTTCGCATCGGTGTAGCGAGCCGCCTCCGCCACCTCTGCCGTCGCAAGCCGAAGCGCCTGGTCGACCAGGTCGAGATTGGCCGCGCGGGCGCGCAGGTACTCCTCGAAATACGCGCGCTTCGCCTCCGCCGGATCGGTGGCGACCAGCCCGAGGAGCTCGTCCTCGATCCGATTCGTGACCTCGCGGTCGTGCGCCTCGAGCCTCTCGAGGACGGCCCTCAGGTCCCCACGCCGCGTCGCGCGCGCCGCGGAAGCCAGGTGCTCGTCGGCATTTGCGTCCGCCTCGCGCTTGGCCGCCCACGCGTCGACGAGGCTTGGCTCGAGCATGAGGCGGCTCACGGCATCGCCGCTCGCCAGGTAGTCGGCACGCAGGCTCCGCACCGAGGCCCGGACCTCGAGCGCCGAGGCCTGCGACGCCTCCGCCCTGCTCATGGTCTCGCGGAGACCCGCGATCATGGCGAGGCTGGTGAGCACCCCGAGGCCGAGGAGGAACGCGAAGCCAATCGCGACCAGGACCGATATCCGCTTCCTCATTGGGCTCCCAGAAAGGCGCCTCTCAATATCGGCCGCCTGGGCGAGAGCCTTGAGGATCGAGCTGCGCAGACGCTGCAGCATCCGCTTGTCATCGAGAACGTCGCTGGTTAAGCTGGGCTTCACCTTCGCGCCCGCGACCGGGGCCGTGCCCCCGGGGGCGCCAGGTGGTGGAGGGGATGGACGAGGTGAGGCGGGACGCCCCGGGGGCTGATCGGCATCCGGCCCTGCTCGTGCGCGCCGCTGGACGTCTGTGTGCAGTGCCGATCGCACACGTCGTCGAGGTGATGCGCCCCCTCCCCGTCGAGCGGATCCCGGGGGCACCCACCTTCGTGCACGGGCTGGCGATCATCCGGGGAGCGCCGCTGCCCGTGGTCGACCTCGGGCTGCTCACGGCGCGACGCAGCGCCACAGGACGGTTCGTCACCCTCAGGCTCGGCGACCGGCGAGCCGTATTGGCCGTCGATAGCGTCGTCGGCGTGCGCGCGCTCGACGGCCGGCTGCTTCAAGAGCTGCCACCGTTGCTGCGCGACGCCGGCGCGGAGGTCGTCGAGGCCATCGGCGTCATCGACACCGAGCTTCTCGTCTCTTTGCGCGCGGGCCGGCTGGTACCGGAGGACGTCTGGCAGGCGCTTGCGACACACGAGCCGGCCCCATGACTCGACGTCCCCGCCCGGCCGATGTGCACCGCTTCCGCGCTCTCGTCGCCCGGCGGCTGGGTCTCCACATCGAGGACGGGAAGCTCGATCTTCTCGCCGACCTGCTCCAGCGGCGGTGCGAGAAGTGGAGTCGAGGGAGCTGCACGGAGTATCTCGACCGGCTCGCGTCGGATGGAGCGCCGGACGAGCTCGCGGCCATCGCGACGGAGCTCACCGTGGGCGAGACGTACTTCTTTCGGAACCCCGATCACTTCGCGGCATTCGCCGAGACCGTGCTGCCCGAGCGCCAGCGCGAGCGTGGCGACGTGCACCGGCTCCGCATCCTGTCCGCGGGATGCGCCTCGGGCGAAGAGGCGTACTCGCTGGCGATCTCGCTCCGCACTGCGGCCGTCCAGCTCGGCGGCTGGACGCTCGACATCGTCGGCATCGACGTCAATCCAGCATCGCTCGCCAGGGCGGCCGAGGGACGCTACTCGCCGTGGTCACTGCGCGAGACGCCGCCGCAGGTCACGGCACGGTTCTTTCGGCCCGAGGGGCGAGGGTTCGTGCTCGACGACACGATCCGCAGCATGGTGGTTTTCGAGGAGCGCAACCTCCTCGACGACGATCCGGTGTTCTGGCAGCCGGAGGCGTTCGACGTCGTGTTCTGCCGGAACGTCATCATGTACTTCACCGCGGACGCGAGTCAGCTCGTCATCGCCCGCATCGCGCGCACGCTAGCCCCGGGCGGGTTTCTCTTCCTCGGACACGCCGAAACTCTGCGCGGGATTTCCCCGGAATTCCACCTGTGCCACACCCACGACACCTTCTATTATCAGCGGCGACCTGCCTCGGAGCTGCATGCCGTCCGCGGTCCTGCGACCGCTCTCTCCACCGCGCCGCCCGAATTCGACGAATCGAGGAAGGCGACGGGCTCGTGGACCGAGTCGATCCAACGCGCCGCCGATCGCATCGCGACGCTCGCCCGACGTCCCGCCCCCCAGCCAATCCGCGCACCCGACGGCAGGAGCCCGAGCCTCGCCTCGCAGCCAAACGCGGCGGTGCTGCTCGCCCGCGCGCTGGAGCTCCTCCGAGAGGAGCGCCTGGCCGACGCCATGGACGTCGTTCGCGCGTTCCCGCCGGCGTCCAGGACCGACGCGGATGCGCAGCTCCTGCGGGCCGTCCTGCTGACGAACAGCGGCGACCTGCCCGAAGCCGAGCGGGTCTGTCGCCACCTGCTCGAGCTCGACGAGCTGAACGCCGGCGCGCACTACCTCCTGGCCCTGTGCCGCGAGCAGGCCGGTGACGCGCGTGCAGCCGTCGATCACAACCAGACCGCCGCATACCTCGATCCGGGCTTCGCGATGCCGCACGTGCACCTCGGTCTGGTGGCGAGGCGCGCCGGCGACCTCGAGGCCGCACGGCGCGAGCTGGAGCGGGCCTGGGTGCTTCTGCCCCGGGAGGATCCGGCCCGCATCCTGCTGTTCGGCGGCGGGTTCAGCCGCCAGGCCCTGGTGGAGCTCTGCCGTGCCGAGCTCACGGCGTGCGGGGGCGCGGCATGAGCGGAGCCGGGATCGACGAGCTGCGGCGGAGCTTCGACGACGCGTTTGCCCGGCCGTCGGAGGAAGGCGTGGTGGACGCCGAGGAGCTCCTCGTCATCCGCGTTGCCGGCGACCCGTATGCGGTGAGGGCCCGTGAGACGTCCGGCCTCGCGCCCGTCGGGCGCATCGTGCCCGTTCCGGGTCCGCTTCCGGAGCTGCTGGGCATCACGACGATCCGGGGCGGCCTGGTACCCGCGTACAGCCTTCGCGGCCTGCTCGGGTACCCGCACGCCCGGGACGTCCCGCCCTGGCTCCTCCTCTGCGGAGCCGACCAGGAGCGGGCCGCGCTCGGCGTCGATCGGTTCGAACACTACGCACGCGTCTCGCGTACCAGCATTTCTGCCGCCGACGATCGCGAAGGCCGGCAGCACGTGCGCGAGTTCGTACGCACGGAGGCGGAGGTATGCGCCATCATCGACATCCGGTCGGTGCTCGAGACGATCAGGCGGCGCATCGGCACCCTGGGACGGGAGAAGGAGTGACAGCAATGAGTCGATCGTGGACGTTCAGGCAAAAGGTGGCCTTGGGGTTCGGCGCGATGGTCGCGCTCGCGATCACGATCGGAGCGATCGGCATCTACGCGCTCCACGCGGTCACGACGTCCAAGGATCGCGTGATGGCGGTCAACGTGCAGAACCTGATCGACGCTCGGAGCCTGCTCGCCGGCGTCGAGCAGAGGTCGGCCGCGGGGCGAGCCTTCATCCTCACGGGAGAGGACAAGTTCCTCGCGACGATGACGGCGGCGCGCAGCGAGATCGACGCTACGCTCGGGCGGTTGAAGATGCGCGTGTATACGGACGAGGGCAGACGGCTCGTCGACGAGATCGAGCGTGCCCGAACGGCGAACCAGGTAGCCCTCGACGGCGTCGTCGAAGAGCGCAGGAACAGCCCCCCGCTCGAGACCATCATCCGCCTGTTCGACAAGCAGGTGCCGACGCGCGAGGCACTCGATAAGTCGCTCGCCGCCTTCGTGGCGCGCGAGGAACGCCTCCTCGAGGAGGGAAGACAGGAGGCCGCGGCGACGGCGTCCTTCGCCATCACGCTGCTGATCGCCGCCGTGCTCGCGGCCGTGGCGCTGGCGGCGGCGATCGCGGTCGTCCTGACCCGGACGCTGGCGCGGCAAATCGGTGCGGCCGTTCACCACGTCCGGAGCTCGTCGACCGAGCTCCAGACCGCGGCCAACCAGCAGGCAGCCGGCGCCAAGGAGCATGCGACGGGCATGAACGAGATCAGCACGACCATCAGCGAGCTCCTCGCGACGTCGCGCCAGATCGCCGAGAGTGCGCAGCGCGTCGCCCACATCGCGGAGGACACCGCCGGCGCCGCGCGCGCGGGCGATCAAACGGTGCAGAAGTCCCAGGAGTCGGTCAGCGGCGTCAAGCGCCAGGTCGACCTGATCGTCACCCACATGCTGGACCTCGGCCGCAAATCGCAGCAGATCGGGAACATCCTCGAGATCGTGAACGAGCTCGCGGAGCAGACCAACATCCTCGCCATCAACGCGAGCATCGAAGCCGCGGGGGCGAATGACGCCGGCAGGCGCTTCGGCGTGGTCGCTGACGAGATCCGCAAGCTCGCCGACCGGGTGGGCGGCTCGACGAAGGAGATACGGATGCTCGTCGACGAGATCCGGAGCGCGGTGAACACCACGGTCATGGCATCCGAGAGCGGCATGAAGGCCGCCGAGACCGGGATCCGCGAGTATGCCGACGTCACCGTGTCGTTCCGGCAGATCGCCGACCTGGTCGGGACGACGACGGAGGCTGCGCGCGAGATCGAGCTCAGCACGAAGCAGCAGGCAAGCGCCGTGGAGCAGGTGAACGTCGCGGTCGCCGGCCTCGCGCGGGCCACGAAGGAGTCGGAGACGAGCTCTCGGCAGACGCTCCAGACCGCGTCCCAGCTGACTACGCTCTCCGGCGAGCTCTCGCGACTCATCCGGCCGAACGGCGGCGCATAGCGGTGGCGGGCGACCCCTACAAGTACTTCCGGATCGAGGCGCGCGAGCTCCTCGACGGACTGAACCGGGGGGTGCTCGATCTCGAGCGCGGCATCCACGACGGGGAGCTGGTCGCGCGGCTGCTGCGCCTGGCGCACACGCTCAAGGGAGCCGCCCGCGTGGTGAAGCAGCCGGCGATCGCCGACGCCGCGCACACGGTGGAGGAAGCGCTCGCCCCGCACCGGGCCGCGCCGGGTCCCGTCCCGCGCGGCTGGGCCGAGGAGGTGCTGGGGCACCTGGACACCATCGAGACCCGGCTCACCGCGCTCGACGGGCTCGTCGAGGAACGACCCCCGACCGCCGGCAGCAGCGCCGAGGAACCGCTCACGACGGTGCGGGTCGAGATCGCCGACATGGACGGCCTCCTCGAGGGGTTGTCCGAGGCCTGCCTCCGCCTCTCCGCGCTCCGCGACGAGCTCGGAGCCCTCGCTCGGGTCCGCAGGGTCGCGGGTATTCTCCACGGTCGCGTCGAGCCTCGCACGGGCGGAAACGGCGTCGCCCGTGAGCTCGAGACGGGCACCGGGCCGTTCGCGCTCGAGGAGCTCGGACCGTCCCTCGACAGCCTGCAGCGCAGCCTCACGGCTCGACTCGACGCGGGCCACGAGCAGCTCCTGCGCGTCAGGGACGCGGTCAGCCACCTGAGGCTCGTACCCGCCGCCAGCGTCTCCGGCGCCCTGCAGCGCGCCGTCCGCGACGCGGCCCAGAGCCTCGGACGACGCGTGGAGTTCGAACTCGGTGGTGGGGAGGTCCGCCTCGATCCCCACGTCCTGGCGGCGCTCCGCGATGCCCTGCTCCACGTGGTGCGGAACAGCGTCGCGCACGGCATCGAGCCGGAGACGGAGCGGCGCGCGGCCGGGAAGCCGGCGGCGGGCCGGGTGCAGGTGGACGTCGAGCGCCGGGGAGACCGGGTGGCGTTCGCTTGCCGTGATGATGGGCGCGGCATCGACGTCGAGGCGGTACGCCGGGCCGCGGTGCAGCGCGGCCTGCTCTTGGCCTCGGAGTCGCGCTCGCTGAGCGTCGAAGCGGCCGTGCGGCTGATCCTCGCGGGCGGCGTGACGACGAGCAAGGGCGTGACGCAGGTGTCGGGACGAGGAATCGGCCTCGACGTGCTGCGGGAAACAGCGGCGCGCCTCAAGGGAGAGGTGACCGTGCTCACCGAGACGGGCGTCGGCACCACCGTCGAGGTGTCCGTCCCGGTGTCACGCTCGCTCCTCGCCGCGCTCGCGGTCGACGCCGCCGGCGTCGCCCTCCTCCCTCTCGACGCGGTCACCGCGACGTTGCGCGTGGCCGGGCGGGACATCGCACGCTCCGCGGGTGCCGATCGCATCCTCTACGAGGGGCAGCCCATCCCCTTTCTCCCGCTGGCCGATGCCCTGGGGCGTCAGGCCGCCTCCCATCTCGACGGACGCCCGTGGTCGATCGTGGTCGTGCGATCGGGGTCCGCGCTCGCCGCACTGGGCGTCGAGCGGCTGCTCGGCATCAGCCAGGTCGTCGTACGGCCCTTGCCGGCGCTGGCCGCGGCCGATCCGGTGGTCGCGTGCGCCTCGATCGATGCGGACGGGAGCCCGCAGCTCATGCTCGACCCGGCAGGGCTGGTCGCAGCCGCCGCCGGCAACCGTCCGCTCGCCGCGGAAGCTGCCGCGCCCGCACGGCTGCCGGTCCTCGTCGTCGACGACTCGCTCACGACGCGCATGCTGGAGCAGAGCATCCTCGAATCGGCGGGCTACGAGGTGGATCTCGCCAGCTCGGCCGAGGAGGCCCTCACCAAGGCTCACGCCCGCCGCTATGGGATGTTCCTCGTCGACGTGGAAATGCCCGGAATGGACGGCTTCGAATTCGTCGTTCGGACCCGAGCCGACCCGGTCCTCTGCGACGTGCCGGCCATTCTGGTCACGTCGCGGAGCTCCGCGGAGGACCGGCGCCGCGGCACGGAGGTGGGCGCGCGCGACTACATCGTCAAGAGCGAGTTCGATCAGGCCCGGCTGCTGGAGCGCATCCGGGAGCTCGCCGGATAGCCATGCGGGCGATCCGCGTCCTGGTGGTCGAGGACTCGCTCACCGTCCGCAAGCGCCTCGTCGAGGTGCTCGCCGACGATCCCGAGCTCGAAGTGATCGGAGAGGCCGAGGACGGCAAGGCGGCGATCGAGCTCTGCCAGCGGCTCCGCCCGGACGTGGTCACCCTCGACATGATGCTCCCGGTCATGACCGGCCTCGCTGCGACCGAGTTCATCATGGCGTACTGCCCCACCCCGATCCTCATCGTCTCCGCCTCGACCAATCGGGGCGAGCTGTTCCGCACGTACGAGGCTCTGGCCGCCGGGGCGGTCGACGTGGTCGAGAAGCCGTCCGCGACGGACCTGGACGACGGGTGGGCTCGGACGCTCGTCTCCACCGTGAAGCTCGTCTCGCGCATCAAGGTGATCAGCCATCCCCGGGGCCGACTGAGCGGCCTTCGCCGGCCGGCCTCGCGCTCGAAGCCATCCTGCTCCTGCCGAGCCCTCGCCATCGGCGCTTCGACCGGCGGTCCTGCCGCCCTGGTCGAGATCCTGAAGGAGATGCCGCCCGACTATTCCGTCCCCATCCTGCTCGTGATCCACATCGCACCCGCCTTCGCGGCCGGCTTCGCCGAGTGGCTCGACAGCCAGTCGCCGCTCCGCGTCCGCTACGCGCAGGAGGGCGAGCCGCTGCCGAGCACCGGAAAGGGCGGCGTCATCATGGCGGTCCCCGACCGCCACCTGGTCGTCCGGCATGGGAGGCTGTGGCTCACCGGCGATCCCGAGCGGCATTCCTGCCGACCGTCGGTGGACGTGCTCTTCGAGTCCGTCGCCCGGGAGCTGGGCGGGCAGGCGGCGGGCTGTCTGCTCACCGGGATGGGCAGGGACGGCGCCGAGGGCCTCCTTGCGATCCGGCAGGCGGGAGGGACGACGCTCGCGCAGGACGAGGCCACGTCCGTCGTGTTCGGAATGCCGCGCGAGGCGATGCGGCTCGGGGCGGCCGCTCGGGTGCTGCCGCTCGATCAGATCGCCTCGGCGCTGACGGTGCTGGACGGACGGTGAAATCCGCCATCCTCATCGTCGACGACAGCTTGACCGTCCGCATGGACCTCGCCGAAGCGTTTGCGTCCGCGGGCTTCGCGCCGACGATCTGCGCCACCGCGGCGGCGGCCCGCCAGGCGGTTCGGGAGACGGCGTTCGCGCTGATCGTCCTCGACGTGCTGCTTCCGGACGCGGACGGCATCGAGCTGCTCGCCGCCTTCAAGAGCAACCCGGCGACGACCGCCGTGCCCGTCATGGTGCTCTCGACGGAGGCCGAGGTGCGCGACCGCGTCCGGGGACTGGCGACGGGCGCCGACGAATACGTGGGCAAGCCGTACGACTCGGCTTCCGTCGTGTCCCGCGCTAGCGAGCTCATCCGCGGGCGGCCGGAAGCGCCCGACCGCCTATCGCGCGGATCGCCGACCGCCGGCCGGAAGACGATCCTCGCCGTCGACGACAGCGCGACGTACCTCGATGCGCTCGCCGG